>Ga0187805_10000073_pt1 | contig 28582 bp, 23 predicted proteins | sample NC_wetland_sal_i_6_FD_132965 | JGI IMG/M metagenome (GOLD analysis project Ga0187805, IMG submission 132965) | Wetland sediment microbial communities from Neuse River Estuary, North Carolina, USA - Control_5 | ecosystem: Environmental > Aquatic > Freshwater > Wetlands > Sediment | place: USA...
GCGGCCGGGCAGTAGAGGAGAACGACCATGGGAATGGATCTTGGTTCGAGCGGAGGCCAGAGTGCGAACATCAACGTCACCCCGCTCATCGACGTGCTTCTGGTATTGCTGATCATCTTCATGGTGATCTCGCCGGTGACGCCTAAGGGACTAGATGCGCTGGTACCTCAGCCGCCGCCGCCCAATGCACCTAAAAACAATACTCCTGACCGCACCATCGTCGTGCAGCTGATCGACCGTGGAGCGGGCCAGGAACCAGGCGTCAAAATTAACAACGAAGACGCCACTTGGGATAACCTGCAGGGACGTCTGACCGACATTTATAAGCAGCGCGCCGAGAAGGTCATGTTCGTGAAGGGCGATGACGCCATCGCCTTCAGCAACGTGGCCAACGTGATTGACATCGCCCACGCTGCCGGAGTGGATAAGGTCGGTCTGATTACCGCAAAGATTGAAGCGGGCAGCTAAACTGTCCGTGGAGTAAGGCCCGGAGCCACCTTCTTCTCATTCGGCCCACGGCACGGAAGCTTCCCGCTTCCGTGCTGCCGAGGGCTCGGCTTGTCAAACCGCTGTCTCTGGGCCTAGGATGCTGTGGCGAGGGAGACTTTTACCGCAATGAATAAAACTCTTAGAGTGCTGACGCTGGCGGCAGTAGCGCTGGCTCTCCTATCTTCTCTGGGCTGCGATAAATTGAAAGCACGCGACCAGCTCAATAAAGGCGTGAAAGCCTATAAAGACAATCATTACGAACAGGCGATCGATCACTTTCAGCAATCCGTTCGTCTCGATCCGAGCTTGATCAACGCCCGCATGTACCTGGCGACGGCTTACGTTTCGCAATACATCCCCGGCGTTGACGATCCTGATAACCTGCGGACGGCCCAGCAGGCCATCACCGAGTATCTGAAGGTCATCGATATGAATCCCTCGCGCGACCAGAAAGTGAACAGCGCGAAGGGCATCGCTTACCTATACCTGAACATGAAGAAGTGGGAGGACGCCAAGAAGTATTACCGCATGGCGTCGGAACTCGATCCTAACGATCCTGAGCCGTATTACTCGATCGGCGTTATCGATTGGACTGCCTGCTATCAGCCCCGCATGGAAGAACGCGCCAAGCTCGGCCTGAAGCCGGAAGAACATCTCAGCGCCAGCAATAAGGATCAGAAGAAAGTTTGCGCGGAGCTGAAGGAAAAGAACGCGCCCGCGATTCAGGAAGGCATCGATAGCCTGAACAAGGCAATCCAGCTTCGTCCTGATTACGATGACGCTATGGCCTACATGAACCTGATGTACCGCGAAAAGGCTGACGTAGAATGCGACGATCCAGCCGGTCGCACCGAAGACCTGAAAACTGCCGATCACTGGGTCGACGAAACCCTGCGCGTGAAGAAAGCGAAGGCCGAGAAGGCCGCGCAAAGCCAGGGCGGCGGCATCACCATGGATCAGCCGAAATAGCCGCAGCCGGTCTCGCAAATTTGAGCCTCCCGCATTCCGCGGGAGGTTTTTTATTGAAGCTTACTGCCGGCTATAGAGACGGACCTCGACCTTGGGGAACTGCCATATTTGCCATCGAGGAAAACTCGCCGGCAAAGTGTTGATCAGCATCTCCGTCGTGGGATCAGGCTTTCCGGGCGGACCATTGTTCATTAGCATGACCCAGACGCGTGGGTGCGTTGCGCCCACGCTTTGCGCCAAATCTGCCGTAGGCTTGCCAGTAAAATCGCGGTAATCGAGCCCGGTCCCGTGATGCGGGAAAACGATCTCCGGCCCGAGTTGGCCGGTGTAACTGGGGCTCGCCGTGTTGACCCCGGCGCGCAACGAACGGAAAAACTCATAAGGGATGCGGGTCTCGGCGATGTGGAACAGGATCGCGTCGCCGGGATGAGTTTGGTCCAGAATGAGATTCGTCGCCGTGCCAGAAGCATCCCGCTCATCATCGAAGTCATGCGCATACACAAAAGAAACGCCCTGGCAGCATAAGACTAAAATCGCCGCCCAGGCTGATCCGAGCAGCCAGGCTTGCCGCAGGCGTGCCAGCCCCGCCGCCGCTAATATGAGAAACGCCGGCAGGCAGAAGATCATGTAGCGGCCCAGAAACACCGGCCGGGCGAACGACAGCAAAGCCGTCAGCAGGGGGGGGAAGATCAGCCACATCAGCAGGAACTGGCAGCGCCAGATTTCCCAGTTCTGCGCCCGTCCCAGGAGTGAGCGGTCAAATGGAAAAATAGCCGCGACGCAAGCTGCGGCCATCAACACCAGCAAGATCCAGCCCGTTCCGCCAGCCAGATGTTCGTAAAACTGTAGAAGGTCGGCCAGGCGGGGCCGGTGAATCCATTTGATGGGCCCAGCTCCGGTCTTCGCCACGAAAATCAGCAGCGGCAGGACCGCTACGCCGATCGTGATCCCTGCGCGCCGAATTGCGGCGCGCAGCGCAGGTTCATCCTGATTTTCGCCGAAACGCGTGCCCTCGAGGCGGTACAGCGCCAGCCGATGCACCCCGATCAGCAGCAGCGCATAGAAATGCGCATAGACCGCCAGGATGCTCATCAGGACATAGCCGCGCCAGCTACGGCGCGTTGGTTGCTGAAGCCATGCGATCAGGAATCCCGAGGAGAGCGCTGCCAGCAGCACAAACAGCGAATAGCTGCGCGCTTCCTGTGCATAGCGGACGTCATACGCGTTGAACGCAAACAGCGCCGCGGCAATCAACGCAACTCGCCGGTCATACAGCAGCCGCGCCAGCCAATAGACGGCCGGTAAGGTTGCCGCCGCGATCACTGCCGACAAGCTGCGAATGAGAAATGGACTGTGTCCAAAATGCAGCCATATCCGCAGCAGCACGTAGTAGAGCGACATGTTGGCTTCGCGCCACCACAACAGGTGCAGAAAGCTTCGCCAGTCGATGCGCGCGACTTCGACGCTGAAGGATTCGTCAAACCAGAACGGTTTGCAGGCGAGACATAAGAATCGAACCGCGGCGCCGGCCGCGAACAACAGACTGAGCGCGAACCAGTGAGCTTTACTGGCGCGCTCTAAGGGCGAGGGCGCCGGGCTCACCTTTCCGTTTTCGGCAGTTTCCGATGCCTGCATCGTGCTCAGGGGTAAATCGTTGTCAGATCATACTATGCGCCGGTAGAGGCTAACCGCGTCAGCGAATCACATCTGAGATTGCGCTTTCTCCAGTACAATATGCGGTCTGCCCTAGCCGGAAGGCTGATTAAGAGCGGACCGCGAGCTGCCATGTTCAAAAAGATTCTCATCGCAAATCGGGGAGAGATTGCTGTCCGCGTCATCCGCGCGTGCCACGAGATGGGCATTGCCGCCGTCGCGGTCTACTCCGACGTGGATCGCGCCTCACTGCATGTTCGCAAAGCGGATGAGGCTTACCACATCGGCGCTCCGGCAGCTTCGGAATCCTACCTGAACATTCAGAAAATTCTCGACGTCGCGGCGCGTTCCGGAGCCGACGCGATTCACCCCGGCTACGGATTTCTTTCCGAGAATGCGAAGTTTGCCAGAGCCTGCGTTGAAGCGGGCGTGAAATTCATCGGACCCACCGCGGCCGCCATGGATGCGATGGGATCGAAGACCCGCGCGCGTCAGGCCATGGAGAAAGTTGGAATCCCTTTTGTGCCGGGAACCTCGCGCGGCCTCGAATCATTTGAGCAGGCCGAAGAGGTTGCCGCCCGCATCGGCTATCCCATCATGCTGAAAGCCGCGGCGGGCGGCGGCGGAAAAGGCATGCGTCTCGTCCATGCTCCTGAGGAACTCAAATCTGCCCTCGAGGGAGCCCGCAGCGAGGCCGAGCGCTCGTTTGCCGACAGCGAAGTCTATATCGAGAAAGCGATCATCAATCCCCGTCACATCGAAATGCAGATTCTGGCCGACGAGCACGGAAACACCGTGTATCTCGGAGAGCGCGAGTGCTCGCTGCAGCGGCGGCATCAGAAGGTGGTCGAGGAGGCTCCTTCGCCGATCGTTGACGCCGACATGCGCCGTCGGATGGGCGAGGTCGCGGTTCGGGTCGCACAGGCCGCCGGATATACGAATGCCGGAACCATCGAGTTTCTCGTCGATCAGCAGAAGAATTTTTATTTTCTCGAGATGAATACCCGCCTTCAGGTCGAGCATCCGGTGACCGAACTCATTACCGGGCTCGATCTGGTTCATCTGCAGATTCACATCGCGAACGGCGAGCCTCTGCCTTTCAAGCAGCAGGACGTCACGATTCGCGGGCACGCCATCGAATGCCGCATCTATGCCGAGGATCCGGACAACAATTATTTCCCCAGCCCCGGGAAGATCACGCTGCTCCTGCTGCCCTCAGGTCCGGGCATCCGCCGTGACAGCGGCATGTACGAAGGCTGGAACGTGCCCATGGATTACGATCCGCTGCTGGCCAAACTGATCGGCTATGGCACGGACCGCGATCAGGCCATTGGACGCCTCCGCCGTGCACTGAACGAATATTTCGTCGGCGGCATCAAGACGAATATCTCGCTGTTCCGCCGCATTCTCAACCATCCGGATTTTCAGGCCGCCAACATCGATACCGGATTCCTTGACCGCCTGCTGAAGCAGAAAAATGCCGAGGCAAGTTTGCCTGCGGATTCCCATGCCATGGAAATTGCGGCCATTGCCGCCGGAATGTTCGCTGCGCTGGGTTCGTCCGCCGCCGGACTGGGAGAGCGCACCGTGATCGATGGTTCCGCGAATAAGGCGGTTCCTGTTTCTGACTGGAAGGCCTCTGCTCGCCGGGAAGGTCTCCAGTGATTCACTTTCCGGGGCTTAGGGCACCGGGGTTCAGCGCAATTTCAATCCGCATTCCGAATCCGTCCAGCAGCCGACAAAGATATCCCGGAAGCCTTGCGTGACTTACGACATCGCTATCGACGGTAAGCATTACCGGCTCGACCTTGATCAGGTCGAAGGCCGCTGGTCCTGCCGCCTCGATGGACGCGACGTTGAAGTCGATGCCGTTCTGGCGCGACGCGACGTTCTATCGCTTCGCATAGGCAATCAGGCCTACGAAGTCAAATGCGAGCGCGTGGGCAACGACACGCATATTTGGGTAGGCAGCATGCGGTACGCGGCTGAAGTGCGCGACCCCCGCTCGTTGCGCGGGCGTGTGCGCACCGCTGACGAGCATGGCCCCAAAAAGCTGACTGCGCCCATGCCCGGCAAGGTGGTTCGAATACTTGTGGCGCAAGGGGATGAAGTGGAAGCAGGCGCGGGTATTCTGGTGGTTGAGGCGATGAAGATGCAGAATGAAGTGAAATCGCCGAAGAAGGGAATGATCCAGAAAATCCAGGTTCAGGAAGGTGCTGCGGTTAACGCTGGAGATGTGCTGGCGATTGTCGAGTGAGCGTACTCGTCATTTCTCGATACCGTTGCGATCCAGAATCCCCCGGGCGTAGTAGTTCTCCACTTTGGCGCTGTCCCGCAGAACTTCATAGTAGGCGGCTTTCAGCAGTTGTTCGCGGCGGTCGTGAAGCTGCGAGCGAATCGCCTGCTGCACGCGGGGATCCGACAACTCTCTTTGTCCCGCCGGTTCTTTCGAGACCAGTTTCACAATGCGGAATCCCAGAGTCTGCTTGTTCGTGGGATTCACCACGCTGATAATCGAGCTGTACTGCCCGGGCTTCAGCTTCATCACCGCATCCCGGGTGGCGGGATCAGTTCCTTTCAGCCCTGACTCGGGCACGGTGCCCAGATCGCCGCCATTGCCGGAGGTTTCCGGGTCCTCGGAGTATTTCATGGCCAGCGTGGCAAAGTCGTCGCCGCTATCCAGCCGGTTCCCGATCATCTGGATTTTCTTGCGCGCATCTGCCTCGTTTTGCGCCTTGTCATTCTGATTCTGTGCCTGCGGATTGGGCGCCGAAGTGACCATGATCTGCGCCAGATGATATTGCGGTTCGATCAGGTTGAACTCGGCCTTGTGCGCGTTGTAGTAGTCAGTAATGTCCTGGTCGGTGACGTTGATCTTGGAAACCACTTCCTTGTTCAAAACTTTATCGACGGTGATGGACCGCCGAATGTCGCGCTTGAAATCGGCCTGCGTGATCTTTTTTTCCTGAAGACGTTTTTCGAACTCTTCCTGGGTGAAGGGCGCTTTAATCTCGTTATATTTCCGGTCGACTTCTTCGTCGGTGGCCAGCAGTCCCAGCTTTTCCGCGCGCCGCATCAGGATCTCGTCGTCGATCATCTGGTGCAGAATGTTCAAGCGCAGAGCGGTCGCCTGCTCGCCGGTGGGAGCCTGCTGTGCAGAGGCGACATTGTTGTCGTAATACTTGTCGACATCGGAGCGGAAAATCTTCCGGCCATCGACGGTGGCCATGACATCGCCGCCTGCCTGCGACTTGCAGCCAATCAGGCCGGTCAGCAAAAGGGCGACAATCAGCCCGGCGCAACCCTGGGCCATCGGTGAGCTTTTTTTCAAGGATATTCTCCCGTTCTTAACCGCAAAACCGCCGATACCAACTTCGATCGAAGGCCGTGAGCCCTCCGTTCACAATATTTACTTGGGTGCGGGAGCGGGCAACGACGGAACGTGTTCCGGCACAGGCTGTCCTGCGTCTTTCAGAGCGGCATCCAGCGTGGCGCGGACTTCGCCGATGGGAACTGCGCCGTCAATTTTCCGGCCGTTGACGAACAGAGTTGGCGTCGCGTTCACCCCCAGTCCATCAGCCTCTTTCATGGATGCTCTCACCGCATCCTCATTTTGCGCCTTCACGCACGATTGCAGCTTAGCCTGATCCACATTGTGCTTTTGCCCCTGCAGCAGCGCCATTTTGTCGATGGCGTCGAACCGAGCGCCGGAAGTCTTCTCCGCGTCTACCTGTTGCTTGTTGGCGTGAATCGTGTCGGCGAAATCCCAATAGGCATCGGCGTTCTGGTCGGCCAGACAGTTCGCGTCGACCGCCGCATGGATTGCCCAGGGATGAATCTCCGCCAGCGGGTAGTCCTTGTAAATGAACGTTACACGGTCGCCGTACTCTTTGAAAATCTCAGGAAATAGCGTCTGATGCATCCGCGAGCAGTAGGGACACTCGAAGTCGTCGAAGTTCACCACCACAACCTTCGCCGATTTGGCTCCGCGGGTAGGCCTGCCCTTCACGTCGATCTTGCTCATCACTGCGGCATACGGATCTTTGGTCAGGTCGAACTTGGTCACCCGCAGCATGGTGTTGCGATCTTTCGAAAGCAGGAACTTGTATACCTTCGGCTTTCCCTCCGTGCCCTCGATCATCACCGAAACAGTGTCATAACCCGGCACTTCGCTCGCCGGAGTCACGTCGCCGACCGTTACTTTTACATCCACGGGAAGGGTGTAGAACGACCGCACCTGGTGCTCGATCTTGCGAGCCAGATCGGGCGGTGTGGATTGAGCCACGCAACCCAGACAAATCAGGAGCAAAACGAGCAAGGAGCGTCGAATTAAGGTCAACAAGAACCGCCTCAGCATCACAGGTTAAGGACTGATTATCTCACAGCATATTTGCGCTGACTGCGCATGCGCGCATCAGCCGGTGCGGCGAATCTGCTCGATGGGAAGTAAAGCGTTCATTGATCCCGAACGAAATCCCTCCAGATCGAGGGTGACAAACTGGAATCCAAGCTGCTTGAAAATGGCTGTGAGCTGGGCTGCCATGGCGGGGTTCAGCGCCCGATCCATTTCTTCGCGCGCGATTTCAATGCGCACCATCTCTCCATGGTGCCGGACGCGGAACTGGCGGAATCCCAGAGCGCGAATCGCATCTTCGCCGCGTTCGACGACACTGAGAGCTTCGTGCGTGACCGGCCGTCCATATTCGATCCGCGAGGAAAGACACGCGGAAGCCGGTTTGTCCCAGATCCGCAGACCGGCGTCGCGCGCCAGTTCCCGAATTTCTGCCTTGCCGAGTCCAGCCTTGAGCAGCGGCGCCGCAACATGATGCACCTTTGCGGCCTGCTGTCCCGGGCGAAAGTCGCCCTGATCGTCCACATTCACACCGTACGCAATTACGTCGAAGCCACGGGCCGAAAGGAGTTCTTCCATCAGTGTGAACAGCTCGTCCTTGCACTGAAAGCAGCGCTGCCCATCATTGCGCACGTACTCCGGGCGATCGAGTTCCGAGGTGGAAATCACCTCGACTGGGATACCCTGTTCCTCGGCGAAGGCGAGAGCATCCGCGAGCTGGGTGCGCGCGAGGCTGGGGGAATCGGCGATCACCGCGAGCATGTTTTCGCCCAGCGCGCGGTGAGCGGCCCACGCCAGGTAGGCGGAATCGACCCCTCCGGAATAGGCGACCAGCAGTCGCCCGGTAAGCCGCAACTCTGCTGCAAGCTGCAAGGCTTTCGCCGCGGTGACTGGGTCAGAAAACGCCATACGCTTTATGGTATCAGGCCGAGCCCGTCCGAGGGCTTTAGTACAGCCGTTCTTGCCGCCTCAGGTTCCCGAACGATCCTATGTTGGCCAGACTGAAAGTGAAACGAAACAGATTCTCGTTGCGCACATTCGCAATGGCATAGCGGCGATATTCCAGGGTCAATCCGCAGCAATCCCAGTTGTAGGTCGTCTGGGCGGTCGCGAACTGCAGCTGCCTGGTCTCAGCGTCGAATCCAAAGCTGCTGGCGGCGCTGAATCCGCGTCGGGTAAGGCCGCCATATCCCAAGGCCACGCGGAATTGGTTGAATTTGCAGGTAATCTGCACAGTGAGGGAAGGGGCACCGCAAGTACCTTCGCTGAGGGTGGGAGACGGCGTGTTGGTCTGTGGAATCTGCAGAAACGCATCGCCGCCGCCGAGGGTAAAGCTTCCCAAATTGTAATTCACCAACAGCGTGCTTGCGTTGATCCGGCTCAACTGGAAATCGTAATCCAAGTCCCACTCGGTATCGGTATGCGCGCCGGTCGCTACCCGCAAGCGTGACACCAGCGGCGACAGATGCCTCGGCTCCGTGAGGAACGCGATCCCGGTAAGTTCTTCGGTGGTGGTGAACACGTTTCTTTGTCCGGTCACCAGAGCCCCACCGAAGGTGGGATCAAGAAAATACTTCTGCATCAATTCCCAACTCACGATTTCCCGCACGTCAGGTCCCACAATGCAGGGCTGGGCTTCGAGAACGCTGCTGTGCAGCCAGGGCACAGTCTGTTCCGGCGCCGGCGCTCCCACGGCCAGGCCCGTCATGGGCGTCTCGCACTCCTTGATTGACGACGGCGGCCGCTTCCCGTACAGGCGAGTTACGAAACCGTATTCCACCTCATGGGTATCGCTCAGGATATCGCGCTCGTCGAATTTCAGGACGTTGGCAAAATCGTTTACCCCGGTTACGTAGCGGTACACCAGCCGCGGTTCGATCACATGTTTCCATCTCCGGCCGAGCACTTCCCTGTCAAAGACCTTTTCCAGCGCGGGTGGTCGAATCTCCACCGATGCGTCCAGCGCCTCCCGGTTCGTGGGATCGCTTACCGCAGATCCATTCACAAAGCGCTGAGTGTAGTAGGTGTCGTGCAGCGTAAGCGCGGGTCGCAGGTCCCATCCGTGAAAGTGCAAGGGCAGAGAAATCTGAGGATTGAAATCGACCCTGCCGAGCAGACTGCTGGTACTGAATCCGGGCTCGCTGCGGGAAAGCCCAGCCACCGAAGCGTCAAAGGACCAGACGAACGGGGACCGGCCCAGCCAGCGGTCGACGCTAGATGCGTCCACGCTCGGTGTGTGCCAGATCTGTACCGAATCGGTCGGCGGGTTCGACAGCACACCGTTCTTCGCCGTCTGAAAGAAGTTCTGATATCGCTCCACCATTCCACTGAAGGAAAAGCCGGCGACGTCTTTGGCCAGAAAGAGCTGCGATTTCACCTCGGAGTTAATAGCTTGCGTGAAAACTTCGTTGAACGCTAGTCGGAACAGGAAAGAGCTCAAATAATCGACGTTGGAAACAGCGCGAATTCCATCGAAGTTGCCTTGGGCGGTGAGCCGTGCCTCTTGCCCGCCTTCGCGCAGCAACTGCGGACCGGTCGCGGTCCCGATCTCAATGCCGCGGTCGATGACGCCGAAAAATCCCAAGTCTACGTACGAGGTATCGGTGGGACGTGCGCGGAATTCTCCTCTCTGCGACCATCCGCGCTTGGAGAAATACTCTCCCCCGATCGTGGCGTCCAGGCTGCGGTTGATGGCCCAGTAGAAAGAATCTCCAATTTCATTGCCGTTGGTAGACGAACGCCCGCCCGTGGGTATAAGAAATCCTGTATGTCTCGCCTCGTGTTCCACCGGGTGAGTGGCGTAAGGAAAATAAAAAATTGGAAAGCCATGCAGCAGGAAGTCGCTGTGATAGATGGTTGCGTTGCCGCCAACATCTACCACAACCTTGCGCGCATCGAATTTCCAGTTTGGGTGCGGCAGTTCGCAGGTAGTAATCGTGCCGTCATACACCACGTAATTGTTGGGACTGGTTTTCTCGACACGCTTTCCAGTGAAGGCGAACGGAGCGGTCGAGGTCAGAACGGCATGATTGCCGCTAAATCGAAATCCCGTCGTGGCCGTGACATCGTAGAAGCTCCCCGTCTCGGCCGTGAGGTTGTAAGTCCCGTGGCTGGCCTTGACGTGGTCGTCATTCGGTCCGCCATCGAGGTGGAAATGTCCCGAGGCGGTAGCTTCGCCGGAATCGGAGTCATAAGTCACTTCATCGGCGCGCAGCACGTAGGTTCGATAGTGGATCTCTCCCTCGCCGTGCAACTTGTACACGTCCCCGACTTTCTCCTGCTGGATGGCGCAAATGATGGTCCCATCCTTAAGCTGGGTCGCGGCCCGCTGGGCGCATGCCGCGCCAGCGTCTTCGGGAGGGGCCGTCGTCGGAGATTTTTCTTGCGCAGAAGGAGCGTCGGTCCGATCGGAAGAGGAAAGCAACTGTCTGGTTACTAGCCCCGACGCGAGAAGCTGATGACAAAGGAGCAGCGCCGTGATAAGGAATCTAGTGCGCAGAGTCATCGGAAGAAAATCGACGAGGGACGATCGTCATGGGCAGGCGTACCTGCACCTTTCGCCTCTCTTGCCGTGGCATCGTGACCTTAGCACGCCGCTGCCTGCGAGGAAAAGTGGCGATAAGGGCTAGGATTGTCCTAGCTTCCCTTCCGGTTGTACGAACGAGGTTTGTTGCTAAGATTTTGCGGGATTGTTTTTAAATGAATTGTCCGAAGTGTGGCGAAGTTTGTCGTTGTTTGACGGAGCCCCCTCTCAACTCACTGCCGATCCAGTCACCGGTCGAGACCGCCGAGCCGGCATTGGCGGGAGAGGATGCAGCGCCGGGTGACCAGACGAATTCCGCCTGGCGGGCAGAACTGGCAGCCCGCCTGAGCCGCTATCGCGCACGCCGCAAAGCGCCTCCACCTCGCTACCCGTCGCTCAAATTGCCGTTTGAAAGCATCGCATCTTCGCCTCGAGCGTCGGGGGATGAGGCCGCTCGCTTCGCGGCGTTTGACTCGGTCTCGAATCATGCCCTCGCGCTGGACGTGCCCCGGAACGAGTCCATCGTCGAGCCGGTGGCCGCAGATGCCCACCGGGCACCGATTCCCGAGAGCGCGACGCCGGTCAGCCCGCCCGTCACTCAGGTCAGCGCCAAGATCATCGAATTCCCCCGTTCCGCGTGGGCACCGCCTTCGCCGCCGCCCGATCAACTGGCGGAGCCGGTCAGTGATAAACCGCGAATTCTGGAAGTCCCTGAAATCGCGCCGCCCCCTCCCGCGCTCGGCGGAATCAGCATCGAACCCGCGCAGATCCAGGAAATCGAAAAGCGGCCCGGAATCGACTTTCCCTTGCAAAGCGCCCCGTTGGGCAGGCGCCTTGTGGCGTGCTTTCTTGACGCCCTGCTCGTGGCTGCCGCCTCTGCCCTCTTCGGATTTATATTCTGGAAGGTCGCCGCGGTTCGCCCGCCGCAGTTGCAGCTCTACCGCCTAGCCGGAGCCGTCCTGTGTGTTTTCTGGATCGTCTACCAGTACTTGCTGATCGTCTATTCGGGCACCACTCCGGGCCTGCGCGCGGTCGGGCTTGCGCTCACGCGATTTGACGGCACGCCCACCACCCGCTCCCTGCGCCGCTGGCGCGTGCTCGCGTCGTATCTTTCAGCTTTCTCGCTCGGCATGGGATACGCCTGGGTCTTCCTCGACGAAGACTCTCTGTGCTGGCACGACCGCATCACCCATACGTTCCTGTCTCCCGGAAAAACCAATTCCGACTGAAGTAGGCGAAATTTCAAGCAATTCGCCGGGATTCAGGGCCGTGACCTAGCCACTTCGCTTTGTCCCTGTGCTATCTTCAATGGGTTATTCTCATCGGCGTTTTCCGCAATCTTCTAGAGCATGGCCACTTCGGCTGAAGGCACTAAACCGGCAGTAAGAGTCTTCGTCGCCACCACGGTGATGTTGACCTTCATTTCGTTCTGGCGCGCCTCCGCCATTGTGCTGTCCGATCTCGCGTCGTCGGCCTATTACGCTGGCGGCGACGCCGAAAAGGTCATTGGCAAAAGTGCTCCCTGGTTCATCCTCGCGGTCATGCTGTTCAGCTACGCCGTTCGGGCTCTGTACATCGAGTCGAGCAGCATGTTCGTTCGTGGCGGCGTCTACCGCGTGGTCAAAGAGGCCATGGGCGGTACGCTGGCTAAGTTTTCCGTCTCAGCGCTTCTGTTCGACTATGTCTTGACCGGTCCCATCAGCGCCGTCTCGGCCGGCCAATACCTCGCCGGTTTCATCAAAGACATCGGGGTCTACCTGCACCGCCCCCTGAACTTTTCGGACGACCATTTCGCCGCTGGCATCGCCGTCATCGTCGTGCTTTATTTCTGGTGGAAAAATACCCAGGGAATCCACGAATCCAGCCAGAAGGCGCTACAGATCATGGTCATCACCACCGTCATGGTGGTCATCCTGATCGTCTGGTGCACCATCACGGTCTTGCGTGCGCCAATTCAACTGCCTCCCAGTCCGCTGCATGCGGGCGTGATTCCGCTGAATAAAGAGTCGCTGGGCTGGCTCAACGGAAGCTGGTTCGGCCACATCACCTGGATCATTCTCTTCGTTGGATTCGGCCACTCCGTGCTGGCTATGAGCGGCGAAGAGACGCTGGCCCAGGTCAACCGCGAAATCGAGCATCCCAAGCTGAAGAATCTGGAGAAGACCGGGCTCGTCATTTTCATCTACAGCCTGCTCTTTACTTCGCTGGTCTCGTTCTTCGCGGTGATGATCATTCCCGACAACGTTCGCCCCGATTATTTCGCCAACCTGATCGGCGGCATCGCGATGTACCTGGTCGGGCCGACCAGTCTGAAGCTGCTGTTTCACGGCTTCGTCGTGCTGGTGGGCGTGCTGATTCTGGCGGGGGCGCAGAACACTTCTATCGTGGGCGCCAACGGTGTGCTGAACCGCGTGGCCGAAGACGGTGTGCTCACCAGTTGGTTCCAGAAACCGCATCACCGCTACGGTACGAGTTTTCGCATCATCAATCTGATCGTCGGCATGCAGTTGCTCACCATCTTTCTAAGCCTGGGCAACGTCTACGTTCTGGCCGCGCTCTACGCCTTCGGTGTGATCTGGAGCTTCGCCATGAAGTCCCTGGCGGTGCTGGTGCTGCGCTTCACCGAACCGGGCAATCGCGAGTGGAAGGTGCCGGGCAATCTGCACATCGGCAAGACCGAGATTCCCATCGGCCTGATTGCGATCTCTGGCGTTTTGTTCGTGACCGCCGTCGTGAACCTGTTCACGAAATACCAGGCCACCATTGCGGGAGTCATTTTCAGCGCGGTCTTCTTCACCATCTTCACGCTCTCTGAGCACCATGTCGCCAAGGAGCGCCACGGCAAGCCCGAACAGCTTGACCAGTTCCGCGTTTACGGCAATCAGGAACTGGGCAGCGGCGCGATGGGCGTGCGGCCGGGAAACGTTTTGGTCGCGGTGCGCGATCCGCGCAATCTTTACTACCTGCGCTACGTCTTGGGCCACACCAACACGATCAAGCAGGATGTTGTCGTCATGAGCGCGCGACTTTACCATCGCGAACATACTTTCAGCGGCAGCACGGTATTCGACGCGACCCAGGTCTTCGACCATTACGAGCAGGAGCTTTTCACCGCCGCGGTTGCCGTGGCTGAAAAAGAAGGCAAGCCGATCTCGCTGCTGGTCGTTCCTGCCACGGACGTCTTTGAAGCCATCATGGTGACGGCGCAGCGGCTCGATTCCACCCGCGTGATCTGCGGCCTTTCCAATAAGCTCACCTCCGACGAGCAGGCTAAACTTACCGGCGACGCCTGGGAGCGGCTGCCCGAGCCGCGCCCGCGTCTGATTCTGGAAGTCTGCGCTCCCGACCGCACTGTCCGCGAATATGCCCTCGGCCCGCACACTCCGCGCATGCGCGCGCAGGATGTCGAACTCATGCACAAGCTCTGGCTCGATATCACCACCGATCCGAAGTATGCCGGCGCGCACCACTACCACATCGTCGCACTCGCGCTCGAGGAACTGCAGCGCGAGCTCACCACCGACCAGCGCGCCCAGCTCCTGCAGAAACTGCAGGAAGAAATGGACCGTCCCAACCAGCAGTGAATCCAGGGCCGTGCCCGCGCTCATCGCGAGAGCTTCCAACCCTGAGGATCGCGCAAACACGTGTTCAAGAAAAAGACCCCAGCAAATTTTGCTGGGGTTCGAACTGCGCAAGGCCGGAGGTTCGACCTCGAATCCGTCGACCTCAATTTCCTCAACCTCTCAGATCGTGTGCGCAGCAAGTCTTAGCCGTCTTCTCAGACTTCAAGGATGAGCAGCAGCCTTTCCCGCACTCCTTGTCGCCGCAGCAAGCTTTCGCGGCCTTGTCTTTCCCGCAACCGTCTTTGCAGCAGCCGGCAGTACTCTTGTCGTCCTTCATGCAGGATTTGGCATCTTTGCCGCTACAGCAGGATTCCATTTCCTTGCTTCCACAACACGAGGCCATGCCCTTCGCGTCTTTCTTCCCATGTCGCGGGCAGCTGGCTCCATTCGCGCCCATCTTGTCGCAGCACGATGCTTTGGCTCTAAGCGCCGGCGCCGAGTTCTGGGTTGAGGCGGAAGGGGTGGTTTGGGTCGCGGTTTGTGCCCACGATACAACCGTCAGGGCGAGGATAAGAGCAAGCATTCTAGATTTCATGATTCCAATCTCCTAATGAATGAATTTCGTTGTGGGAGCAGTAGCTCGCGAAAAAGTGCTATTTGCTAATCAGGAAGAGGGCGCGTCGGGCGAGAGGGAACTCAGATTCGCCGGACCGTACTACGTAGGAAGAGGGAAGGCAAAAGGCTAGCGGAGGTCATCGCGGTGCTGGTGCGATCGTTGCGCGCTCCATCACTGATCCATATGGGTACGTTTTCCCGCCCGGGCCGATTTTCTTGATTCAGCGCCAGCAACGCAGGTTTTGCCGGAGCCTGCTTCGCGCAGCATGGGTGTTGTCCACCGCAAGGCATCGTAGCCGGAGACGAACTCAGAAAAATGTGGAGGGCGAACGCTGAGTGGACGCCCGGACAACAGGCGTGCTTTCCGGATGCCGTTGTCCGCTTGGCAGATGCCGCGAGCACCAGCGGTGCGCCGAGGCTCCAAAGAGAAATCAGCACCAATGCCGCCGCAATGAATCTCGTCTTCATTCCAAGCCTGCCAGTCTGCCTTAGACTGGCACGCCACGAGATCAGGCCGATGTGACTTCAATCACATGAGGGCGTGAGCGGCTCGCTAGCGGCTCAAAGTGTTTTCCAGCGATGCCCGCAATGTCCGGAAGCGGAAGGGATATCCGCTGCTGATGAGCTGGCTCGGTTCGACCCGCTGGCTGCCCAGCAAAACCGTTTCGCCCATCTCTCCAAACAACAGTTTCACCGCAAACGCCGGCACAGGCAGGATCGCAGGGCGCGACAATACGCTGGCCAGCGTTTTGGTGAACTCTTCGTTCGTCACCGGCTTTGGCGCGACCATATTGACCGGCCCGTGCAGCAGATCGCTCTTCAGAATGTGATGGATCGCCCCAACCATATCCTCCACATCGATCCAGCTCATCCACTGTCGCCCGCTGCCGATCTTGCCGCCCACTCCGATCTTGAACGGCATAAGCATTTTCCCCAGCGCACCGCCCTTGGGAGTTAAAACAACCCCGGTTCGAATCTGCACCGTCTGGATGCCTGCCTCGGCTGCCGGCCGCGTCGCCGCCTCCCACTCACGGCATACCTCGGGAAGAAATCCCACGCCCGGCGCGCTCTCCTCGTTCAGCAACTCGTCGCCCCGATCGCCGTAATATCCGATGGCCGAACTGCAAAGAAACACCTGCGGCTTTTCTTTGGCCCGCGCCAGCGCCTGCGCGACATTCCGCGTCCCCATCACCCGGCTATCGCGGATTCTCTTCTTCTTGCCCTCGCTCCATCGGCCCACGATGCTCTCTCCCGCCAGATGGATCACCGCATCGAATCCCGACAGCGCATCCGCCGCCAGCGGTTGCCCCGGATCCCAGGAGATGCTCTCTTCGTCAGGCGACGCCGCTGCCCGGCCGGCACGGGTCAGCCGCGTGATCTGGGCTCCGCTGGCCTTCAATGTCGGAACCAGGGCCGTGCCGATAGGTCCGGACCCGCCACTGAGCAAAATACGTGCCATGCGAAGATTGACCATCGTGCCAACACTGTAGCAGACCTCTCGGGACCCACTCCTGCGTTCCGAAAAAAAGACGCGTCAGAATTTCTTGACCGGAAAATCTCGATCGAAGTTTTTGAAGGGGATGGATCAGACGCTGGAGCTGGCCCTGCGGCGCGGCCGTTGGGGCGTCTGGCCCGCTCTCGACGCGTTATAATCGCCCTGGGTCCCTTCATCCCTCCGGTATTCCCTGATATTTTCCGGGCTGTTCGCGGGCTATAATCCTACATGGCGACCTTACGCCAACAGATCGCTACCACTGCCCTTACCCTCACCAAGTTCCGCGATCTGATGCGGCGGATGCAGGAAAACCGCCCCCAAGATGATCTGACCATCGTTAAGAAGGCCTACGATTACTCGCTGAAACATCACGAAGGGCAGTCTCGCGCCTCGGGCGAACCCTACCTCGTTCATCCGCTCGAAGTTGCTCTCGTGCTGGCTGAAATGAAAATGGACCCGGTCGCGGTCGCAGCCGGACTTCTGCACGATTCCGTCGAAGATACTTCGGTCACCATCGTCGACATTCGCAAGGAATTCGGAGAGCAGGTCGCACACATCGTCGAAGGCGTCACCAAGATCAGCAAGATCGACTTCGCTACCCGCGAAGAGCAGCAAGCTGAAAACCTGCGCAAGATGATGCTAGCGATGGTCGACGACATCCGGGTCGTGCTCATCAAACTGGCCGACCGCCTGCACAACATGCGCACCCTCGAGCACCTGCAGCCCGACCGCCAGCGCAAAATCGCTGAAGAGACTTTGGAAATCTATGCCCCGATCGCCCACCGTCTCGGCATGGGCAAGATCCGCGGCGAACTCGAAGACCTCGGCTTCCGTTTCCTCGATCCCGTCGGCTTCGAACAGGTGGAGAAATCCGTCAACGCCCGCCGCAAGCAGGGCGAGGCCTTTCTCGCCAAGATGCAGCAGATCATCAGCGACAAGCTGAAAGAGGCCGGCATCCAGGCGCGGGTCGAAAGCCGCATCAAGCGCCTGTTCAGCATCCACAAAAAACTGCAGAAGCAACGCATCTCCGTCGATCAGGTCTACGATCTCTGCGCCATGCGCGTCATCACCCGCTCGCTGCAGGATTGCTACGCGGTGCTGGGCATCATTCACAATTTATGGCGGCCGGTGCCGGGGCGCATCAAGGATTTCATTGCCATGCCGCGGCCCAACTTTTACCAGTCGCTGCACACCTCGGTGATCACCGAAGACGGAACGCCATTCGAGATCCAGATTCGCACCGAAGAGATGCACAAGATGGCGGAGGAAGGCATCGCCGCCCACTGGAAATACAAAGACGGGCCGGTCTCGGCGCAGGACGAACAGCGCCTGGCCTGGTTGCGCCAGGTGGTCGAATGGCAGCGCGACGTCAGCGATCCCAACGAATTCCTCTCTACCCTCAAGGTCGATCTCTACCCCGAAGAGGTTTACACGTTCACGCCGAAAGGGAAAGTGGTCGTGCTCCCGCGCGATGCCACACCCATCGACTTCGCTTACACCATCCACACCGAAGTCGGCCACACCTGCACCGGCGCAAAAGTTAACGGACGAATGGTCCCGCTGCGCTATAAGCTCCACTCCGGCGACATTGTCGAAATCCTTACCCAGCCCGGCCACAAGCCCAGCCGTGACTGGCTCGGCCTGGTCAAGTCTTCGCGCTCGCGCAACAAGATCAAGCACTGGCTCAACGTTCACCAGCGCGAGCGCGCCATCGAAATCGGACGCAAGCTGATTGAAAAGGAAGCGCGCAAATACCGCATTGCGCTGAAGGAAATCAAGGATGAGGAACTGACCAGAGTTGCCTCAGGCTACGGCCTGGGCCGCGGCGACGATCTCATGGCCGGCATCGGCTACGGAAAATATTCCGCCCGCCAGGTGTTGGCGCGCCTGCTGCCCGCCGGTGCGACGCACAGCATCGCCGGGGATATCGAATCTGAGGGCATGACCAACGAACCCGGCGCAATCGCCAGCGTCGTCCGCCGCGTCTTCGGCGATCACAACGCCATCACCGTCCGCGGCCAGGGAGACATGCTCGTCTACCGCGCCCGCTGTTGCAATCCCATCCGCGGCGAAAGCATCGTCGGCTACATCACTCGCGGGAAAGGCGTGGCCGTTCACTCCATCAGTTGCCCCAACGTCACGAATCTTCTCTATGAGCCGGAGCGAAAGATCGATGTCGAATGGGCCCGCGACGATGCTACGCCCACAGCCTATCCTGTGAAGCTGACGGTTTTCTGCGACGACCGCTTCGGCATGCTGAAGAGCATCACCGGCGTGATTGGCGATGCCAAAAGCAATATCCGCAATATCGCCGCCCACACCGCGAATAGCCAGGCCAGCGTGGAAGTCGTCCTCGACATTTCCGACCTGAAGCACCTCGAAGCCATCATCGTGGGGCTTCGCAAAATTCCCGGCGTCCACGAGGTGCAGAGACTGCAGAAAATCTGAGTGCTCTTGCCGCAAAGAGTGGGCCTTACCGCCAAAGCGGCAAGGCCCGATTTTCAGCGGAACAACTATTTTTGCAGGATCATCAACATGGGGTTCGGATCGCTACTCGATGACGGATCGATCTTCACCAGTCTGCTGCCGGTGATTAGGAGCAGAGTCGGATTGCTGTCCCCGGCTAGCGTCACGAATCCAGCGGAGTCGACGGTATACGTATCGGAGAAGCTGTTGTCCGCTTCCTGATCCGTAGTTGAAGAATAGTCGGAATCGCCGGTAACGCTCCCGTTATTCAGCGTAACCCAGCCCACCCCCGGTTCCACGGTCTGCATGGGCACCAGAGTCGTCCCCATGAAGAATGTCCCGGCCTCCGACGTATTGCTGAAGGGTCCCGCCGCCTGCGGTTCCATCGCTCCTGTGTCGGAGCCGTTTCCATTGGTCTGCATGAATCCGGATCCAGCAGCCGTTAAATACAGAGAGGGGCCCGGAGTGCAATTCGTGCCACCACTGAGGCTTACCCGGCCGTTCGCCGCGACTGTGTAACTGCAGGAGAAGGTGGTGTTGCTGGTCGTGCCGCCTTGATCCTCGTACATGTTAACCGTGGCAGTTCCGGCGTTGCCGGTGAAGAGCCCGATGTCAGCGATGGTTTGGCCGCCGCCACCGAACCCATTCAGGTAGAAGACTGAGACACCGCTTAGCGAACTACTGTTGAAGGTCCCGCTCTGCAGCCGCATCTCGCCACTGTAACCCGGAGTACTGCTCTGGGGATCGGCGCCAACCATCAGCAACTCCGAACTCGACGCCATGTAGAACGCAATATGTGAAGTGCCGTGGCTCGATACCATGCTCGACGTACCACGACCGCTGGCGTCCAGGGAAGTGTAGGTGCCGGTCATACCGCTCTCGTGGGCGGGAATTCCGCCATCGTTGCAGTCCTGCTCGCCGGCGCTGAGCGCGCCACTGCTGGCGGTCCAGACCCCAATGCAGGTCATCGTGACAGGCCCCGAGTAATCCTCGCCGGCGATGCTGAATACATAGCTGCCGCCGAGGCTGCCGGAGATTGTCTGCTTCAGGAGTTGGCCCGATGCGATGAAGGCGCTTGAGCCCGTCTCCCATTCGATGATGCGGCCTTTGGTGGCAACATTCGAGGAGATAGAACCTACAGCGATTCGCGTGGTGAAAGTGCCAGACGAGGTCGCAATCACGGCACAGCCGCGGTTGTCGGACCCGACCGAATAACTGCTTCCGCTGGTTGTGATGCTGACTTGCGTGTTGAGCCCGACAGCCCCGTTCATGTCCAGTTCGCCAGCCGTAATGTGGCCCGCGCCATCTGCGGTGAACGAACCAATCACTGCCGCGAAGCCCGTGTCGTTGTATCCGTGCAGCGAAAATGCGTATTGCCCGCTCAAGACTGATTCGTTGCCCTGAACCGTGCAAGACGCTGCGGCGCTGGCGATGGTAAAGCTGTCGGTGTCTGTCTTGGTATTGTCCGTTACCGAAGCGGCGGTGATGGTGGGTGCGTTATCGGGTGCGCTCGGCACCGACGCGGGTGGCGTGTAGTCCACACTGGTCGAAGTGATGTTGCCCAGCGTTCCGCAGGTCGGCGAGCAGGCGGAGCCGTTCGCCGTTAACGTCCATGTCACTCCCTGCGTGTCGTGTTGCACGACGGCATTCAGTGTAACGGCCGCAGCGCCCGGCTGAATCGTCGAAATCTTGTTGCTGATGGTAACGATAATCGGCAACGCCGCGATGCTCATGGTGTAAGGGTGCGAACCGGATTGGCTGAGCGAGTCCGTCAGCTGAATCGTGAACGCAACGTCGGATTGCACGGTAGTCGGCGTGCCGGAAAGCGTGACCGAGTTGGTGGTGCTGTTGCCCAGGTTCAGGCCCGCGGGCGGCGTGCCTGCAGCCACCGTCCAGGCAAAGGGCGCAAGTCCACCCGTCGCTTGAATCGTTTGGCTGTAAGCCGTACCCAGCGCCCCGTTCGGCAGGGTCGCCGTTGTAATCGAGGGCGCCGGCGGATTACTGGTGGTCACGGTATAGGCTTGGATGCCCGCCTGGCTGGCCGCGTCCGTGATCTGAATGGTGAAACTGCTGGATGCCGCCGCGCTCGGCGTGCCGCCCAGGGTGACGGAGTTGGTGGTGCTGCTGCCCAGATTTAAGCCTGCGGGCAGCGTGCCCGCGCTGGCCGACCAGCTGTAGGGCGCTAATCCGCCGGTCGCTTGAATCGTCTGGCTGTAAGACGTGCCCACAGTCCCGTTCGGCAAGGATGTGGTGGTTATGGTCGGCGGCGCGGGATTGTTAATTTGAATCGTAAATCCGTGGGATCCGGTCTGTTGCGGATTCGAACCATCCTGCACCGAAACGGTGATCGCGAACGATCCCGTCTGGTGCGGGGTGCCCGAGAGCACGCCGCCGGTGCTGAGCATCATGCCGGTAGGCAGAGCGCCGGTTTCGCTCCAGCTGAACGGCGCCATTCCGCCGCTGGCCAGCGTGAACGTGAATGCCGAATACGCCGTCCCGTTCGTGCCGACACTCGGCGCGGTGGTGCTAAGCACCGGAGCCGCAGGATTGTTGACAGTCAACGAATACGCTTGGGTGGCGGCAACGCTCGCCGCATCCTGCACCTTAACGGTGAACGTGTACGGGCTTAAGGTGGCGTTGGCGTTCGGCGTCCCAGAGATTACGCCGCTTTGGCTCAGGGTCAATCCGGTGGGAAGTGCTCCCACGGAGACGGACCACGTCAGGGGCGCGGTTCCCCCGCTGACCGGCACGGTGAAAGTAAAGGCCGAGCCGTTGACGCCGGCCGCTGGCGCCGGGGTTGTGGCAATCGTCGGCACCGGAGCGATGTGGATCGTAATCGTCGCTACTTTCGTGGCGTCGGACACAGAGGTCGCCGATATCACGGCTGTTGCCGCTGCACCCGATGCGGGCGCAGTGTAAGTCACGGAACTGGTAGTCGCGGCCGATAGCGTGCCGGGTCCGGACGACAGTGTCCAGCTAACTCCCCCGTTCTTGGAATCGTTAGCCACGCTGACGGTCAGGTTCTTGGTCTGGCCGTTGTCCATGGACACACTTGCTCCCTGCGCGATCGCCACGGTGATCGGGCGCGACGAACCCCCGCAACCCATGCTGGCGATCAGAAGAGAAGTGATAATAAAAAGAACGAAAGCAATATGACGCTGGCGGTGCTGCAGGATAGGCATGCTGCGCTCCTCAAGTCTTGAAAGTTTTGGGTTCGTCGAGATTGCCAGGCATTAGCTTGATAAAACTCGTGCTGCGTGCGGCGGCCAAGTTCTCGCGCTCGATGGCCCGTTGCTATCCTGCGTTCAATCGCCTGGATAGTGCTGTGATCTGCGAACATCTTTTAATTTTTTCTTCGAATCTTGAACCATTTCGGGACGCGCGTTTTATCCTGCGTAGGCACTGCCCAAACGTATGACCTGCGTCCGTGTGGTAGATTTGACCTTTCTGCAACACATCTGCGTTAATCAGCGGCGGAGAGTTTCATGCGCGAAGTCATTTCCACCAAAGACGCCCCCCAAGCCATCGGCCCCTACTCACAAGCCATCAAGGCCAATGGACTCGTTTTTGTTTCCGGACAAATACCGATCGATCCCACCACCCAACAGGTCATCACGGGCGATGTTGGCGCCCAAACCGATCGCGTCCTGCGCAATCTCTCCGAAATTCTCGAAGCGGCCGGCAGCGGCTTGGGCAAAGTCGTTCGCACAACGGTCTTCCTCAAGAACATGTCCGAGTTCGCCGCCATGAATGAGGTGTATGGCAAATATTTCAGCACCGCCCCTCCGGCCCGCTCAACGATTGAAGTCGCACGCCTGCCGAAAGACGTGCTGGTCGAGATCGACGTGATCGCGCTGGAGTAGAAAATGAAAACCGCGGATGACGCAAAGGACGCTGAGGATTTCAAAATTTGGAATTTGTTACAGGAATGCCAGCGACACCTTGGGCTATCAAAAAACTCTGCGTCCTCAGCGTCTCCAGCGGTTGTAATTCGGCTTGATAAGGAGAGCGCCGTGAAGCGAATCGGTAGCTTGGCAGCAGTTGTCTTAACGGCCATCGTGGTCTCCGCCCAGACGCCCACCCACAAACCGGTTCATGATGTTCCGAATACTAACGCCCCCACGAAGGTTACCGGCGACGGCGTGAAAACCGCCTCCGGTCTGCAGTATTGGGATATCAAGGTCGGCACCGGCGCTGTCGCCACCAGCGGCAGCCGCGTCAAGTTGCACTACACCGGCTGGCTCGACACTGGCAAGAAATTCGACAGCACCATCGAGGCGCACCAACCTTACAGCTTCACGCTAGGCAAGGGCGAAGTCATCAAGGGATGGGATGAGGGAGTTGAGGGCATGAAGATCGGCGGCAAACGCCAGCTGCGCATCCCGCCAGAACTGGCCTACGGCGAAGACGGCCACCCGCCGCAAGTCCCGCCAAACGCCACGTTGATTTTCGAGGTGCAACTACTGGCCGTAACGCCCCCGGCAGCCAACTAACCGGAACCGGCAGATTTAGGGGCGGACGCATTTGTCCGCCCCCGCGAGCAAAGCGAGCGTCGCGTCTTCAGGAACAAACGCGCTAGACTTTTTTTCCAGGATCTTTTCTGCGGACTTAGCGATCTCGGCGAGGTGAAGGGTTCTTACGCTTTAACGACTTTGCCGCTGCGCAGGCAGGACGTGCAGACGCGGATACGCTTCCCCTGGCCCGCCACCTTGGCGTGCACCGGACGCAAGTTGATATTCCAGCGCCGCTTGGTGACGTTGTGGGCGTGGCTGATGCGGTTTCCCGCTTGCGGCTTCTTGCCGCAGATATCACATTGTTGTGCCATGGACTGCTCCCAGAAATTTCAGATCTTGTAGGGCAAGCCTAGATTTTACAGGAATTTCCGCGATTTCGGCAATACCTCGCCCTGAGGGGACTCACGCGCAAATTGCATACTCTTCTCGGCACTCCATGCCGGGCTTTCACATTCCGCCGCTCCGCGGCTCGGTTACATCTCTGCTCCTGTGACCGTCCTCATCTCTCAACGCTCAACCCCATCCCCGCGTGCCGACCTGTGCGATACTTATGCCATGCAGTCGCCGCTCCAATCGCCTAGCGCCGCGACCGACCCGAAGTCGGTCAAAGTGAACCTTACGACGGGCACCGGCGTGGACATCGATTGGGCCGACGGCCACGCCTCGCACTACAATTTCGCCTACCTGCGCGACGCTTGCCCTTGCGCCATGTGCGAAGAGGAACGCTCCAAGTCCGGACGCCGCCCCGGAGATCCCGCTGTCTCCGCTCCCGGAGCCCTGGTCATCTTCAAGCCCACGCCAAAGCCCTTGTCCGCCGAAGGCGTCGGCCGATACGCCATCAAGTTTTCCTGGAATGATAATCACGACCTCGGCATCTATTCTTGGAAGTTCCTCCGCGAAGTCTGTCCCTGTGCAGAGTGCAAAGCTTCGCGGGTTGGTTAACCGACGATTTGGTGATCCGGCGCCATGAGTTCGACGAAGCCAATTTCCGCGGTGCAATCGGTCGTCAACGACCTGCTCGCGGAATTGCACGCGAGAAGCGGCGGGGAAAAGATCGGCCTCGCGCGTGAGACCTTTGCCGCAATTCTTTGCGAAGTCGGAAGCAAGCAGGCGGCTTGTTCCGAGCCTGAACTCCGTGCCTTCTTCCTGAGCCTTCGGGTCGACGAGCTCGCTCTCGCCCGCGCCTGCGCCGCCGGTAGCAACTCCGCCTGGGAAATCTTCCTGACCCGCTACCGCGAGAAGCTCTATCTTTCCGCTCTTCGCATCGCACGCGAAGATTCCGCTGCCCGCGAACTCGCCGACACGCTCTACGCCGATCTTTACGGAACGAATACCCGCGACGGCCAGCGCGTTTCCAAGCTCGCCTCCTACACCGGCCGTGGATCCCTGGAGGGTTGGCTCCGCACTGTCCTCGCGCAGGAATACATTAACCGCTATCGCCGCACCAAGCGCCTGGTTAGCCTGGAAGAGGAATCCGAAGAAGGTGTGCAGTTCCGCGCTCCCGAGTCCGAGCCGGCTACCCCGGCCGATAACCGGCTTGCCCAGGCCACGGATGAGGTCCTCACCATGCTCTCCGCCGGAGACCGCATGGTGCTGAGCGCGTATTATCTCGACGAACGTACCTTAGCCGAGATCGCCCGTATGCTGGGCGTGCACGAGTCAACCATCAGCCGCAAACTCGACAAGCTGGCTAAGTCGCTGCGGAAGCAAATCGTTGCCGCCCTCACGCGCCGGGGGATGTCCCGCCGCCAGGCCGAAGAGGCCCTGGAACTTGACGTTCGCGATCTGCAGGTCGATATTCGCCGCAGCCTGGCGCAAGAATTGCCCGCTCCGGCGTTCTCTGAGAAGAGAGTGGAGGCGAGAGTCCGCGAAGGGGAAGGATAGTGCACTCCCCAGAGCCTTGGTTCGCCCGACGTCGGCAAAAATGCTGCGCCGGAATACAAGAAGCAAAATGCAGAATGTCCCCAATATCGTGCGCGACCGCCTGAAGGTAGCGACTCCCGCTAGCCATCCCGACGCGGACACGTTAGCCGCCTTCTCCGAGCGATTGCTCCCCGAAGCGGAACGCGCTGTGGTTGTCGAGCACCTTGCCCAATGCGGCGACTGCCGTGAAGTCGTCGCCCTAGCGCTGCCGGATACCGAAACATTGCAGCCGGTTCTCGGGAACTCTGGTTCCCGCTGGCTGACATGGCCCACCTTGCGCTGGGGGTTTGCAGCCGCCGGAATTGCGATCGTTGCCGTGGGAGTCGTTGAGTATCAACATCGCGCGCACTCTCCGGCGATGATGGCGTACCATGCCTCCACAGGGCAGCAGCAAGAACGCGCGATGAGGGCTCAGACGCTGCCTGTCGTAACAACGCCACAGCCCGCGCAGGATTACGACAAAGTAACCGCTGCACCAGTGGCCAAAAATGAGACCACGGCAGTAGAACCCGGTCCAGAGAAGGCTCGTACCTCGGTCTCACGGCGCGACCAGTTCCACGGACCCGGTTATGGAGTGACGCCTGGAGGCCCCCTATCCTCCAACCCGGCGCCGACACAAGGGCAGCAGCAGAACACCATCCAGAATCGGGTCGTCGTATCCATGCTGCCTTTCGAGAGTGCAACCACCGACACTGGGGCATCGGGCGCGGCTGCTTCGACCTCGCCGCAGGCTGCGCCCTTCAATGCCCAACGTGCAAAAAATCAGCCTGTCCCGGCGCTCTCTGGCGGCAACTCGGGCTTCGCCGTCGACAAGGCCAAGTTGCCCGTGCCGCCGGCCTCGCCCGCAGACGGCATGTTGAGCCGCCAATCCCCACAGGATCAAGTTCGTAAGCTAAGCTCCCAGCCCGCTCCGGGGCAGATTGGTGGTTACGTGGTCGATCCCTCAGGGGCCGTGGTCTCCAACGCGCGCATCACGATTACTCCCTCCCAAGCCGGAGGCACTGTTACCGCTGTTACCAACTCGCAAGGTGCATGGTTGATTGCCGGCCTTCCTTCGGGTAGCTATCGAGCGGAGGCGGAAGCGCCGGGCTTCAAGACCACCATTCTCGACTTGAACTACGATGCCAATCAGCCCGCGATGTTCAGTTTCACCCTGAGCCCAGGCAGTGTCTCCGAGACGGTCGAAGTTTCATCGGCTCAAATGCAGGTGCAAACGGAGGGCGCGTCCATCGCAGCCCCGGTTACGGCGCTCGCGGGCAGTCCATCCACGGCAAGGGCGCTGAACTTTGAGCAGGCCACCAACGTCTCTCCCGCTCCGCGCTGGTCTATTAATGCTGCTGGCACGCTGCAGCGCTCTTTGGATCAAGGCAATACTTGGCAGGATGTGAACGTAAGCAGCGCACCGATGGCGTTCGTAGGGAGCAACCTCGACATCTCCGCCGAAACTCAGTCCGCGAAGGACGCCAAGGTCGCTCGTGCCCGGGCAAAGTCCGCCGGCAAAAAAGGCGCTTCCTCTGCGGTCTTCCGTGCTGTCATCGCCAATGGAGCCGATGTCTGGGCCGGAGGCCTGCACGGCTCCCTATATCACTCGACCGATTCCGGCAACCGCTGGATGCAAGTCGTGCCATCCTCGGCCGGTTCAGTTCTCACCGGGGATATTGTCAGCATCGAATTCACCGACCTGCAGCACGGAAAGCTCTCTACGTCTACGGCCGAAACCTGGATCACCGCGGACTCCGGGCAAACCTGGCAGAAGCAGTAGCCTCGTTCCGGGATCCGCACGATCAAGATTCAGACCCGCAGGGCGCGCCAAATCCCCCGTCCAGAGCCCAGTTTCGCAAAAACTGGATTACCAAAGTGACCTATACACAAAATGGGCATCACTCTATATTCAACTCGTGGTTTGGCAGTTCTGGGGGAGGGCTGCCGAGGCGTCCTGAACTGAAAAGTTCATGGGCGCTTTTTTTATTGCTCTCGGCTATTCGGTCAGCGCACTCGCAAAACCATATATTCCTCGTCGATCAACCGCTCACCGATCTTCAGCGCGCGAGGCTCACATCCAAACGAAGTAAATCCCAGCGAGCGGTACAGGCGCAGGGCTGCAACCTGTGTCGCTGTCACCGAAAGCAAAATCTGCTGGATGCCATCCATTGCGGCTCCGCGCTCCAACAGCATCTGCAACATCTTCTTCCCAACTCCCGTGCCTCGCCTTTCCGGCGTAACATACACGCCCCAGACGCGTCCTTTATGGCGCGTCTTCAGGCCCTTATCGCGATAAAACCCTGCACATCCCTGCAGCCGTCCATCCTCGAACGCCCCCACGACAAAAGCATCTTTCGCTTCGAAGCCGAGCCGCTTCCGCACTTCGTCCAACCCCAGCGATTGGTATTCTTCGCACGATGCGCTGAAAGCCTCCGGATCTCCCTGCAAAGCCTCCAGCCTCAGCCGCAACCACTCGCCCGCATCCTCGGCAGTTAAGCAACGGATTTCCATCGTCAACTCGCTACTGCGATCCCCGGCAAGTGGCGCAGTATCCGCCAATTTCCAGGCGCGAGACCAGCACCCGGAAGCGGCAATCTCGTTCCACCTGCTGTTTGAGTCTCTCGAAGTCGTCGCTCACGAACTCGGTAATCTTGCCGCAACGCAGACACGCCATATGGATGTGGTCGCGCCCCAGCTTGCGCTCATAGTAATGACCTTCGCCGTTGATGTGCATGAGGTCGAGCTCATCGATCAGTCCCTGGCGCTTCAACAACTTCAGCGTGCGGTAGACCGTGCTGCGATCCACACTCGCATCCAGTTTCTGGGCCTTACGCAAAATCTGGCTGGCATCCAGATGCTTGCTGGCCGTTTCCATCACGCTCAGGATGGCTCGCCGCTGCTGGGTCATGCGGATTCCGCGCCCGGCAAAGTGCGCCTGCAATCGACCTGGCGCTTCACTCTGAGGAAGTGGCATAAGAAAATCCTTTGTCGCAACTGGTCGCAAGCAAACTGCGACGAATTCTTTCGCCGAAACTGGAC
>Ga0187805_10000074_pt1 | contig 28528 bp, 23 predicted proteins | sample NC_wetland_sal_i_6_FD_132965 | JGI IMG/M metagenome (GOLD analysis project Ga0187805, IMG submission 132965) | Wetland sediment microbial communities from Neuse River Estuary, North Carolina, USA - Control_5 | ecosystem: Environmental > Aquatic > Freshwater > Wetlands > Sediment | place: USA...
CGGCAGCACAGCGCGGATGTTTGGCCAGCTCAAGCCTCTCAACGAACGCAAACTTAGCGCCGACGAAGTCATCGCCCGTATCCGCAAAGCCACTTCCAAGGTTCCCGGCGCTGTTCTCTATCTCCAGGCCGTGCAGGATCTCAGCGTCGGCGGCCGCGGCAGTGCCGCTCAGTACCAATATACGTTGCAGGCGGACAATCTCAGCGACCTCACTCACTGGGCTCCCATTCTTCAGAAAAAATTGGCGACGATCCCCGAACTTCGCGACGTCAACTCCGACCAGGAAATGCATGGTCTGGAAAGCTCCTTAGTTGTCGACCGGGACACGGCGAGTCGCCTCGGCGTATCGATGGAATCGATCGATAACACGCTGAACGATGCCTTCGGCCAGCGCCAGGTCTCGACCATCTACAAAGGTCTCAACCAGTACCATGTAGTCTTGGAAGTCATGCCCAGCGCCCAACAAGATCCCGCGGCTCTCAAGTCCATCTATGTGCCTGCCACGGGTGGCAAGCTCGTTCCACTTAGCGCCTTCTCCCACTACGAGCCCTCGAACACCGCGCTGTCCGTCAATCATCAGGGCATCTTCCCAGCCATCACCCTGTCTTTCAATCTTGCGCCGGGGGCCTCTCTCGGCCCTGCTGTGCTGCATATCCAGGAAGCCACACGCGAAGTTGGCATGCCGCCGACTGTGCACGCAACGTTCCAGGGCACGGCGCAGGCTTATCAGGATTCCCGCGCTTCGCAGCTCTTTCTCGTGATTACCGCTCTCATCGCCGTCTATATCGTTTTGGGAATCTTGTATGAAAGCTTTATTCACCCGATCACGATTCTGTCTACGATTCCCTCGGCGGGAATTGGCGCGATTCTGGCCATCAAGGCTGCGGGATCCGACCTCAACATGATCGCCCTCATCGGCATCATCCTGCTGATCGGCATCGTCAAGAAAAATGCCATTCTGATGATTGATTTTGCCGTTCAGGTTGAGCGAGAGGAGAAAGTCACGCCTTTGGAGGCTATCTACAAGGCTTGCCTATTACGCTTCCGGCCGATTCTGATGACTACAATGGCTGCGCTCTTTGGGGCGTTGCCACTTGCTCTCGGAAACGGCGTCGGCTCCGAGCTACGGCGTCCTCTGGGTATCACCATCATCGGCGGGCTCATCGTCAGCCAGATGCTCACTCTGTTCACAACGCCGATCGTCTATATCTATATGGATCGGCTGCAATCCTGGCTGCAAGGGATTCGCAAGCACGGCCCAGGCCACGCCCCTGTTCCCGCTGGCGCTCAGGCGGACTAGTCCGGCTGCCATCCAGATTTTCACTGAATTTTTTAGTGCACAAGCGCGCTCTGCGCTGGCTCTGGAATTACGAACTGCCGATGATGTATCCAGTAAAGAAAACCAGCACGCCGCCCACAATCACTTGAAACGCCGCTTGCAGAAACGGCGTGTCCATGTAGCGGTGCCGGATGTAACTGATGACTCCCAGCTCGATTCCTACGACGATCACTGCCACCATCGTCGCAATGTGAAAATTCGCTATCAAAAAGGGCAACGTGTGTCCGATTCCGCCGGCCGTGGTCATCGCACCCGTAACCGCGCCGCGCAGCCAAGGCGAGCCTCTTCCGGTCAGCGATCCGTCGTCGGAAAGCCCTTCTGAAAACGCCATCGAGATTCCCGCGCCGATGGAAGCCGCAAGTCCCACGAGAAAGGCGTCCGAACTTTTGTGAGTGGCGAACGCTGCCGCAAACAGCGGCGCCAGAGTCGACACGGACCCGTCCATCAATCCGGCAAGGCCAGGCTGTACGATTTGCAGCAAGATCAGCTTGCGGTGCGATTCGTCTTCCTGCGCGCGCACCGGCTCCGTTAAATGCTTCTGTTCGAGATCGTCCGCCGTCGCGTAGTGCTTGCGCTCTTCATCCGCCAATTTATTCAACAGCTCGCGTGTGGGAGCATCTGTAATGCGGGTAACGGCTCGCGCATAGAAACGCCCTGCTTCCATCTCCATGATCTTGGCTTGTTTCCTGGCCACGTTTACGCCCAGCGGCCTCACCAGCCACGTTGGCCGCCGTTGCAGAAACCCTTTGACGTTCTCCCGCCGGATCAATGGGATGTGGTCGCCAAAGCGCTGCCGGAACATCGCCAACAGCCGGTCCCGGTGCACGACCTCTTCGTCGCGCATCTCTTCGAACATTTGCCCAGTCGCCGGATAAGTCTCCCGCAAGGCGTCAGCAAATTCGCCGTAGATGCGCCCGTCTTCTTCTTCCGAAGCGATGGCCAGCGCCAGAATCTCTTTTTCCGATAATTCCTTGAATTTCTTGAGCATCGGCACTTCCTCGAAGTTGGGTGAGGAAGAGAATCGCACAAACGGTGGAGAGACGCCACCTAGAGGCAGGCCAACAGCATCGAGAGGCAAGCAAATGGCGTTTTTCGCGAGTGCAGCAGGAAAGAGCCATGCAGAAGCGCGGAGCGCTTCAGAACATCGCGCGCTAAACCAAGAAACCTTGCGTACGGCACAGGTTGACAATTCCGAAGCGGTCGTCTGCCCCGACTTTATGTTTCATCCGGTATAAGTGGTTCTTTACCGTCTGCTCGGACAGGCAAAATCTGTTCGCTATTTCCTTGTTCGTCAGTCCCTGCGCGATCAGCGGCACGATCTGCTGTTCGCGCCGCGTCAGGCCCAGCCTTGGGTGGACGGCCGGCGAGTGCAATGAGGTGGCCTCTCGCTCAAAGAACCGGAATAGCGCTGCGCACAGCGGCCCGGGGCATACCGCCCCGCCCGCATGCAGCGCATGCATGGCCTCCAGAACGTCCTCCGAAGAAGCGTCTCGCGGCAGGTATCCTTTGATCCCCGCTCTCACGTATTGGATGAATTCCTTTTCGTCTTCCGTCATTCCTACCAGCAATATTTGTACGGTCGGCGCCATCAATCGCACCTGCCGAATCACGTGTACGTCTTCCTCGAGACTGCCACGTGATGTTAGCAGCAGGATGTCTGGCTTCTCCTCTACTAGAACCTCCGCTCGGAAAGGCCCGGTGCAATCCAGTCCCGCCACGTCGATGTCCCCCTGCCGCATCAACATCTTCGAGAGGGCTTCCCGCAGAAGCCGGTTTTCTGCCGCGATATACACTCGGGTACTCTGTTGCGCTGCGCAGGTTGTTCCGCTTGCCTCCGTCCCTTCCGCCGGCGTCAGATTCACGCTTCCCTCTACCGGCAGCAGCTGATTGCGTTGGCCATTCCCAGACGAAACTGCACTCCGGTGCGAGGCTGTCCCCATTTGAGGTCTCACCCTGCTCTTTCTCTAGCTCTTTTCCGAGATTATCCTTCTCAGGGAATTCACTTTCGCGAGCATCACCTTACATCTGCAATCTTGCAGCCGCCTTTCCCATTTGCCGCTCACCGCCAGTCCCCATTTATCTCTTACTGTAGCTATGTCTTAGAGCCGGACCGGTGTAAGACTTCCTGGGTCCGCGGTTCCACTTTGGTACCAATCCCGATCCGCCAATTCACTTCGGAACTTCTCCATTAAGCCCTTCTTATTCTTCTCTTTAGTGAAAATTCGCCTTTCTCCTTTCTTTCTTTCGCAGTACTTCCGTACTATCATCTGTTGAGCGCGTCCTATCCCAGAGTGGGTACGTTTCCACTATAGGTTTTGCGTTGCGCGGGCCGTACACTCTCTCTTGAAGCTTGTAATCCTCGAGAGGCACGGCAATCATGGAGACCCAGCAAGATATTATGGCGAAGACATCCGGCGTTGGTGGCAAACCCACCCCGAAGCCTACCGCCGCGGAACGTCGCGGCACCCGCCGCTGCAAAATCACTCAGCTTATGCGTATCCGTCCTTCCGATCCAGAGAAGGAGCACTTTGAAGATTTGCGCGGAACCCTCAGCGTTTCGCGGAGCGGTGTTTACTTTCAATCCAGCGAGCTGGGCTACGAAATCGGCATGCGCCTCTTCGTGACCATGCCCTACTCCCAAAATCCCATGGCGATGAATCGCGAATATCTCGCCGAAGTGGTCCGGCGGGACCCACTCCCCACCGGCATGTTCGGCATCGGCCTGAAAATCCTCATGGAAATGGGTATGCAGCAGCCCGCCGCCTACGGCGTTTCTGGTTCGGGCTGGTAGATTCCGCGTTCTGCGCGACTCAACTCATCTTGAATACAAAAAGGGGCGGATGGCTGTCAGCCATCCGCCCCTTCCTGTTATTGGGGGGTTGGAGAAAACTCGCCGCTGACCTAATCTTGTCCGAACATCCGCAGGGTCTTGTGCCGCAGCATCCCCAGTTGCCGGTTTATCGGATGTCTCCTCGTAAGGAATGTAAGCACCGGCGGACGTCTCTCGGCCAATCGGTTCATCGCAATCGTCAGCCGCACATCTCGCCGCGCAAACTTCAGCCCGGATTGCAATGCCTCTACAGCCTCGTCCCGCCGTCCCGCGGTCGCATACACTTCCGCCAGGTTCAGATAAAGTTGCGCCTGGTTCCGCTTCATGCGCACGGCCGCGTCGCACAGCCGTTCCGCTTCGCCCCACTTCTGCTCGGAGCGCGCCAGCACAACTCCCAGATACGACATGTAGTATGGATTATTTTTATCCAGGTCCACCGCGCGCTTCATGTGCGGCAGCGCTTTGACGGCGTAGTTGTCTCGCAGCAGTGTTAACCCCGTCTTGAACTCCCGGAATGCTTCCGTATCCATCATCGCTTCACCTCGTAGCCCCCGGCCTTTTCAGGCCAGGCAAGGATTAGGACTCCCCGGGAAGCAGGAAACGCGCCGCGCGCTGCATGAAAGGAGCACACAGACAGCCCGGGCGGCCGGCTTGGCCGGCCCGGCCAATTCGAGCTCACCTATAAATAATGTTGCGTTCACCCGAGTGGTGTGCGGTTCAGCGAGGAGCAGCATTGCGAGTACGGTTCCCATCCCAGTCCTTCTTGAACGTACGCGCACTCTGTTCAGGAATCTACTGACCCGTGGGACAGTCTTGGTCCAGCCGCACTGTAGTAACTAATACGCCGTAAAGTACAGGAAGCCGAATCGCCGCCACTTCTGCCGCTCTTCGCCACATGCAAGTGTTGCTCAGTCAGCCCAGGCGATAGATGAGAAATTTTCGCGCGCACTCTACTTCGTCAACTTTTTCCAGCCTTTTCGCCAGTCTTCCCAATCCTTCATTGTGGCTTTGCACATCGCTTTGGCTGCATTATGCAGCCAGCGGCTTTTTCTTTTTGCCAAATCGCGCTTGATTTCCGGAATGGCCTGCGGCGAACCAAAGTGCATGTTCGCGGTTTCCCAGCCCATCGAATAAAGTAGCCGTGCTTCATCGCGTTCCGCCGTCAGAGACGCCAATTCAATTCGCGAGCAATCGGGCGCCAGCCGCCGCACCAGCCACCGGCTATGAAAATGAACAAAGGGATCCTGCACTCGCAAACACCGCGTAACCAGCCTTGGTCCGTAGATGACCGATGAGGATACTTTATTGTTCCACGCCGATGCTGAAGGGCGAATCGCTTTGGCCTCGCGCGCAATAAACGCGCCTCCTGACGAAGAGAGCGCCAAAATCCTCGGATGACCCAGGCTCCCCAGTCCCGCAATCCGTTTTTTCAACTGATACAAACTTTTCGGCGGCAGCCACTCTTCCAATAAGTCGCGCACCTCCCCCGGCGGTTTTGCCGTGAACGGCGGCAAGTGTGTCAGCTTGTCCCAGAAATGGACGGGGTCGCGCAGCTTGCTCAACGCGATCAGCCGCAGCCAGCGGTGATCCTCGGCAAGAATGAACGGTTTCCCGCCTGCGGCCAGCGCGTCGCGGTAACCCTCCTCGATCGCCTCGGACGCTTCGCGCCGCGCCATGCTTAGGTGCTCGCCTTCGATTGCCAGATAGGCGCTGGTCGTCAACCGCACCAGATCAATCGCGTACGACGAAGGAAACACCTCATCCAGGTCGTTCACGCCCCAAATCAGCCGCCCTTCCGGGTCCCGCCAGGTTCCGAAATTCTCGATGTGCAGATCGCCGACCGCAAGAACCTTTGGCGCTTTTGCGAGCTCGCCGCACACTTCCGGCCATAGCTGCAGCCACCGGTAGAATGTCGCCCGGAAGAACGGAAATACGGCCTCCGCCATGAGTTGATGTTTGAGCCGCAGATCCTGTTTGAGGATGGGAAGTTGAACGGAGAGCCATTTTTCAAAATCAAAGGTGGCTTCAATAATTCCGAGCTTCATGCGCGGCTCACACCCGCGCATGTTCCGCGCGGGAAGTTCCCCTCACGCGCGATTCGTAGATCGGGAAGCGCCCGGCCAATTCGGCGACTCGCTTGCGCACCCTCTGCTCTGTTTCCGTGTCGCCGAGATGCGAGAGGATCTCGCCAATCCAGGCGCCGACCTGCTCCATCTCGGCTTCGCGCATCCCCCGCGTCGTTACGGACGGGCTTCCCAGCCGGATCCCGCCGCCCTTCATCGGGGGCAGAGGATCGAACGGGATCGAATTTTTGTTCACTGTGATTCCCGCGCGGTCCAGCGCCTTTTCCGCGTCGCTTCCTGTAATCCCGCGAGAATGCACTTCCAACAAGAAAACGTGATTGTCCGTTCCGCCTGTCACGATCCGGTAGCCGCTCTTCGCGATCGCTGCCGCCAGCGCCTTCGCGTTGGCCACAACCTGTTTCTGGTAATCCTTGAAGCTCGGCTCCATCGCTTCCTTCAAGCACACGGCCTTCGCCGCAATGGTATGCACCAGCGGTCCGCCTTGCGTCCCTGGAAACGTGAGCTTATCCAACTCTTTTGCAAACGCCGCTTTGCACAGTACCAATCCGCCGCGCGGCCCGCGCAATGTTTTGTGCGTCGTCGTCGATACGATATCAGCGTGCGGCACCGGGCTCGGATGCATTCCCGCGGCAACCAACCCAGCGATGTGCGCCATGTCCACAAAAAAGAGCGCTCCCACTGCTTTTGCCGCCTTCGCGATTCGCTCGAAATCGATAATCCTCGAGTACGCGCTCGCCCCCGCCACAATCATCTTCGGCTTGTGCTCCTGCGCCAGCTTCTCGATCTCTTCGTAATCGATGCGCTCGTCTTCTCTCCGCACGCCATACGCCACGAACTTGTACATCCGCCCCGAAAAGTTCAAAGGATGCCCGTGCGTCAAGTGCCCGCCATGCGAAAGGTTCATTCCCAGCACCACATCGTCCTTCTGCAAAGTGGACATGTACACGGCCACATTCGCCGAAGTTCCCGAATGCGCCTGCACGTTGGCATGCTCCGCTCCGAACAGCTCCTTCGCGCGATCGATCGCCAGTTGCTCTACTTTGTCGGCGTATTCGCACCCGCCGTAATACCGCCTTCCCGGATACCCCTCCGCGTACTTGTTCGTGAAGATCGACCCCATGGCCTCGAGCACCGCCTCCGAAACGAGGTTTTCCGATGGGATCAGCTCCAGCCCCGTGGCCTCGCGCTGCGCCTCTTCGCGCAACAACTCCGCAATCGCCGGGTCCACCGCCTCCAGCGGCCTCTGCATCCGTTCGTTCGCTTCTGTCGTCATCTCTGTTGTCCTGTCCATTCATTTCCATTCAGTTTAATTCTGTTGAGTTGAGCTCGATTCAGTTGTGTCCCATCTTACCCCGCCGAGCCTGATTCTGCGAAGCGTCCAATCTTCGATCAAAACCACTGATCCAAAATCTCAAGCTGGTATCATTGTTCCAGGAAGTTTTGCGGCTTTTATTGCGGCAGTGCCTCTGCCGCCTTTTTCTTTTTGGGCTAACCACTGGATGGCACAGCCCAACGCATGTGCATCTCACACATTCCGCGAGGGATGAATTCTCCCGGAACTCCGAGCGAACTACTTCAGAGACGATTTTCGCGGGACGCGTTAAAATGATTTTGTATCCTGTGATTCGTATTTCGAGAAAGGATGCGCGTCGAACATGCGATCACTCCCGAAGTTCCTTTTTGACGCCCCTTCCGGTCCCGCGATCATCTTGCTTATTCGCATCCCCGTTGGGTTGATCTTTCTCACCCAGGGAACTCTCAAATTCACCGACCCGCACATGGGCGTGCTTCGTATTGCGCGAATCGGATTTCCCCATCCGCATTTCACGGCGCTCTTTGTCGGAGGTTTCGAGATGGTCTGTGGACTGCTAGTTTTGGCGGGCCTCTTGACGCGGGCTGCTGCCGTTCCCCTTTTGATCGTGATTACGACCGCGATCACCACGACGAAGATCCCCGAGCTATTTCGAGAAGGGCAGGGCTTCTGGTATATGGTGAGCGATGCGCGGACGGATTTTGCAATGTTCTTCTCTCTCATTTTCTTGATTACCGCGGGCGGGGGCGCGTGGTCTTTGGACGCGCGCCGTCGTCGGGTGGACGCATAAGGAGAATCCGACGATATTCACCCTATCTATCTGCACCGGCACAGTTTTGGACAGGCGAACATAGCGGGAAAGCCCACGGCGGGAATCGTGAAGGATGTCTTCATGCTCGGCGGTTATCAGGAAGCGGAAGTGGATTTTGTGGGCGACAATCCCGGTATGACGCGCTTCCACTGTCACGAGCAGTTGCACACGGATTTTGGTTTCATGACGCTCTTGAACTACGCGTAATTGCCCATCCATAACCGAAGCCTCACTCGCTATGTTGCAATTAGCCTCCTGGCGCTTTGCAAAGGCAACTTCAACGCAGCGGCGCAGGCCGCCTGGCGCGATCAAGATGGCCACGGGTCGCCAAGGAATATCGGCGTTATCGCCCAAGCTACGCATGTCATCGCTTCACTTGCAGCAATGTTCGAGCACAGCGATGATGTTTTCTGGCGTTCCAAATACTCATGCGCACTTTCATTGCTTCCTTCCGCCAGATTCTGCATGATTCCGTGGGCGTGGTGCACCGGTGAACTTTCCGCGAGCGATGAACTTTTCTGAAGATACGGACCGAGCTTCGCCGGCCACGCCTCCAAGAGCGGAGAGGCGCCTTGTTATTCTTCTGGCGATCCTGCTTGCCGCGGGAACGTTGCTTCTCTACGCCCCGGCGGTCCGGAACGGATTTGTCAATTTTGACGATCCAGATTACGTGACGCGGAACGAGCACGTTCTGGAAGGACTTTCTTGGGCAAATCTCAAGTGGGCTTTCGGGACAGATAATCCGGCCGCGAACTGGCATCCGCTGACGTGGATTTCACACCTGATGGATGTGCAGATTTATGGAACGAACCCCTCGGGCCATCACTTTACCAACGTCTTGTTTCAGACTCTGAACGTTCTGCTTCTTTTTTTTCTGCTGGAGCGCGCCACGAGGTTTCCTCTACGGAGCGCGGCGGTGGCCGCACTTTTCGCGATTCATCCACTGAATGTGGAATCCGTCGCTTGGGTCACGGAGCGCAAGGCTGTACTCTCGATGTTCTTTCTTTTGCTTACGCTGTGGGCGTATGGGTGGTATGCACGCAAGCCTGGCTTGGCTCGGTATTTTTGGGTGACACTGCTTTTCGCCATGGCGCTGATGTCCAAGGTGTGGGTCGTCTCGCTGCCCTTTGCTTTGCTACTACTGGATTATTGGCCGCTGCGAAGATTCTCGAATCTTGAGGAGCCGGGCGGCAAGAGCCGGTTCGCTTCCATTTTTTTTGCGCTGGCGATGGAAAAGATTCCGCTTCTGCTGCTGGCCGCGGCGGCAGGCTGGATGACGCTCTATGTAAATCGCAGGGAAGGCGCGTTGGCGGCAGCCATGCCGTTCACTTGGCGATTTAAAAATGCCGTTTATTCGTATTGGGCGTACCTCGGCAAGGCGATTTGGCCAACGCGATTGGCCGTATTTTATCCGCATCCGGAAAATTCGCTCGCGTGGCCGAAGGTCATTGTCGCCGGAGTCTTGCTGGTTTGCATAAGCGGAGCCGTCTGGCATTTTCGAGAGAGAAAGTATCTGTTAGTAGGCTGGCTCTGGTATTTGGGAACGATGGTGCCGATGTGCGGAATTGTGCAGTCGGGAAGGCAAGGAATGGCCGACCGCTTTATGTACATTCCAATGATCGGGTTATTCGTTTCCGTTGTTTGGTTTTTGGGCGAATGGACGTCCCGTTTGCGGGTGAATCAAGGAACTGCCGCGGCGTCGTTTCTATTGCTGGCATCGCCGTACGCATACTTAACGCACAAGCAGATTGGCTACTGGCAGGACAGCTATACGCTTTTCTCGCACACGCTCGAGGTGACCAGCAACAACGGGCTCGCTGAAAACAATCTCGGCGCGGCTTTGTTGGGGAGAGGACAACTGCGGCTCGCGGCTGGGCATCTCGAAGCTGCGGTTCGTTTGACTCCGGATCTGGCGGTGGGCCATTACAATCTGGGCGTTCTGCTTCAGCGCGACGGCCGCGCGGAAGAGGCTGCGCGGGAGTACCGCGTGGTGCTGGCGCTCTCTCCGCACTCTCTCGAAGCAGGGCAAGCCCACAACAATCTTGGAATTCTCTACCTGGCGTCGAAAAATTACGCGGCGGCGCTGCCGGAATTGGACGCGGCCATTGCATTGAATCCGAACGAACAGAATAGCTACATCGGACGAGGAACGATCGAGCTGAATTCCTGGGAATACGCCGCCGCCGTTGCAGATTTCACGCGCGCCAACCAAATCTCGCCTTCGCCGATCGCATGCTACTGGCTCGGGCGAGCGCTGGAAAGCCAAGGCAACTTCGCGCAAGCCGAGAAAGCATACGGTGAGGCATTGCAGCTGGCTCCTGCAATGGGGGAAGCACGGAGCCGGCTGGAAGCGCTTCATGGAAGGGCTGCAGGACAACCATGATGGCTACGACGGATGGCGAAGCCAGAGCAGATGGTAGTTGGCACGAGCAAGCTACAGGTCTGCAGGGCGGCTGGAAACTCGGGAACGCGGCTGGGCGTTAAAAACATGACGAGCGCGGATTCGAACAGGATAAGGGTGTTTTGGACCTACTGGCAGGCGCGGTCCCGGCGGAGAGGGTAAATCGCTTGCGGGCCGCACTTCTGCGTCGACTGCTCGCTCACCCGCTGACGGCGGGACGCGAACTGGATGATCCCGGCACCACAGAACTGCGAAAACAGATTATTTGGTCCAAGCCTTTCTTGAAGGCCATCTATGATGAGTGGTACGGCATGCTTGCTCGAGAGCTCCCGGTGGGCGAAGGGAAAGTGCTGGAACTGGGCTCGGGGGGCGGTTACTGTGCGCAGTTCATTCCGGGACTGATCACTTCAGAGGTTTTCCCTTGTGCCGGTGTGCGAATTGTCGCAGATGCAGAGAGAATGCCCTTCGCCGATCGATCGATGCGGGCGATCGTAATGACCAACGTGATGCACCATGTGCCCGACGTGAGGATATTTTTCGAGCAAGCTTCGAGGTGCCTGCGCCCGGGAGGAAAAATACTGATGATTGAACCGTGGATCACGCCATGGTCGTCGTTCATTTACAAATACTTTCATCACGAGCCGTTTCACCCCGAGGCGGCGGATTGGACGTACTCCTCGACGGGGCCGCTCTCCGGCGCAAACATCGCGATGCCGTGGATTGTTTTTGCAAGAGATCGCGGCAAATTTGAAACTAGTTACCCGGAATTTTCCATTGAACGGATTCAGCCTTTTCTACCGTTTCGCTACATGATCTCAGGCGGAGTGGCGATGCGCAGTCTGATGCCGGGCTTTACTCATTCGGCGTGGACGCGATTCGAGCGGATGCTGAAATCCTGGATGCCCAGCCTCGGAATGTTTGCGCTCATCGCGGTACGCCGGTTGTAACGCGCGGCGCCGGTTGAACTTTGGCAGGCAGGTTTGGGGCTTTCTTGAACTGGCTATGACAATGCTGACCACCAAAACAAAAATATCGCTGGCCTCTATCGCTTATAAGTTCATCAGCGCGGGTCGCGCGATGACCGGCAAAAACAATTTGGCAACCGTCCGGCGCCGCGGCCTGATGTGGAACCTGGATCTGAGCGAGGGAATCGACTTTTCGATTTATTTGTTGGGCGCGTTCGAGCGTTCGACGGTGGTCACCCTGGAAAAACTGGTGAAGCCCGGCGCCGTCGCGTTTGACATAGGAGCGAACATCGGCGCCCACACTTTGGGACTGGCGCGCAGCGTGGGCCCTGCCGGAAAAGTCTTCGCCTTTGAGCCAACCGACTTTGCGTTCGACAAATTGAAACGCAACCTTGCGCTGAATCCGGAGCTGCAGGCGCGGACCTATCCGCGGCAAGTTCTATTGGCCGCAGAGCCCGCCAAGGACGCTCCCAAGGAAATCTTCGCCAGCTGGCCTCTCGAGAAGGATGCTTCTGTGCACCCCAAGCACAGGGGACGCCAAGTCACGGCCAACAACGCGACGGTGGACACGCTGGACCGCATCGTGGAGCGAGAGGGCATTGGCCGGTTGGACGTCATCAAAATAGACGTAGACGGACATGAGTTGCCCGTGTTGCAGGGCGGGCTCAAAGCTCTGAGAAAATTCAGGCCCATTTTGGTGATGGAGATGTCGCCCTACGTGCACGCCGAGGAACACAACAGTTTTCCTGCGCTGGTCGGGCTTCTGCGAGATGCCGGGTACTCGATACAACATGCGAGCAGTTGGGCTCCGCTTCCGCTCGAAGAGAGAGAACTTGAGAAGCTCATTCCGGACGGAGCAAGTATAAATGTCATTGCGAGACCGGACGGAAGTTCGCCCATGCGCTGAGGCGTCCGCTTTGCCAAATCAGGGCGCGAAATCCACTGGTGAGATCAGCTCGGCACTGTCTGCGAACCAGCCGAGCGCCTCTTTCGGACGCCCATTTTTATGCGCACGAGACCGATCCAGGTCATTTTCAGCAACTGCAAACCATGGCGGAAGCGCTGGATGTTTGTTTCGCCATAGGTGCGCGCGAGATAGCGCACCGGCACGTCCACAATTTCCAGGCCCAGCTCGGCGGCAGGAAAAAGCAGCTCGAAATCGCCGAACGGGTCAAATTCGCCGAAATCCTTTCGCCACGCCACAATGCGCTCGTAATCATGGCGAGTGAGCAGTTTCGTCCCACACAAGGAATCTCCCAGCCGCACATCGAGGACAGCACTGAGCATTTTCGCGAAGAAAACATTCGCGATGCGATTCAGGAATCGCATGGCCGCGCCTTCCATTGGATAGACTAAACGCGACCCATTGATGAAATCACCGTGGCCCTGGTCGTAGGCATAGCTAAAACGAGTAAGCATCTCCGGCGGCATGGTCAGGTCGGCATCCAGAATTACCAGCAAATCTTCTCGCGCATGAGAAAAGCCGAGCCGAACGGCGTCCGCCTTGCCTTTGCCGGCCTGTTGCACGGCAAGAATGCGGAACTGGTCGCGATAGACAGTGGAGACGCGGAGAATTTCTTCCCAAGTGCCGTCGTTCGAGTGGCCCTCGACAAAAATAATCTCCACTTCGCGGCCCAAGTCCGGGAAGCGCTTAAGCGCATTCTCGATGTTTCCGCGTTCGTTGCGCGCGGGAATCACGCAAGAGATTCCCTGCTTCGACATCGGAACAAGCGGGCGCATCACCACGATCGACGTCAGGCTCAGCCAGCGCGCCAACGGCACCAGGGGCATCACGCGATTGATCGCGGTGCCGAGTCCCAGCATCCGCCAGGGGCAATAGAGCGCCAGGCGCTGCCGCACGATCTCGAAGCCAGCCACTTTGGCGATATTTTGTACATCGACGCGCGTCACGAAGGTGCTTGGCAGGTCGCCCTTGCGGATACCCAAGCGATTTGTGATGTAGTAGGCCCAGCGCAGATAGGGATTGTAGAGAACGACGACGAGCCGCGAGGTGCGCGCGAGCTTGGTTTTCAACTGCATCAGGAGCGCTTGTATGTCGAAGTCGTGATTGAAGGTGCCGTTGATCAGGATTGCGGTACGCTTGGCGCGCTCGTCGGTCAGGTCGGGAAACGGATCGTCTTTGCCAGCGGTTTCTTTTTGCGGCGCGTCAATGGCGGCAAGCAGGCCGCCCTTGTCGTCTTCGCGGGGCAGCCATTGAATCACGCGGTCGTAGTATCGCGTTAGCGAGGAAATTTCCGACGCGAGAAATCCATTCACATATTTGCGCCAGCCTGAAATCACGGGAGCAGCAGTTTCGCGCGCCTTTTTCGCAATGTCCTCTGCCGACATTTCGGACTGCATTTGCGTCAAATGACCCATCCAAAACGTTGTACCACGGTTCCACTTTGGCGGAGGCATCCTCGTGCGGGCTCGCGTCTAGCAAGTTATCTTAAATCTCAGCCCGCGCCTTGCAGTTTAATGAGACGGCGGCGCTGTGGATTCTCCGAGTTGGCGAAGTCTGGCGCGGGCGAGTCTGGCCTCGTCGGTTCCGGGATAGTTTCTGACGACGTCCCGCAGTTCGCGGACGCCCGCGGCCTTTTGGCCAAGAGCGAGCAGGGACAGCCCCTTTTTCACGTGCGCGGAGGGAAGCTTAAAGCTGTTCGGGTAACCCTGAAGCACTTTGTTGTATTGGCTGACGGCGTCCCGATAGTTCTTCTGTATGTAAGCGATTTCACCGAGATAGAACTGGGCATTGGAGGAGAGCTCGGTGCCTGGGTAGTCTTTCACATAGTCCTGGAATTCCTGCTTGGCAAGATCGAAGTGTCCGGCGGTGATGTCCCGATAGGCGGCGGAATACAACACATCCGCGGAAGGGCGCGCGGGAGCGGCGGCAGCAGCCGAAGCGGGCGCGCCTGGTCCAACAGTTGGCGTGGCCGCAGCGGTTGCGGCGAGCTTCCCCTCGATGTCTTGTATAGAACTCTGCAGGTCGACGAGCTGCTGATTGACTTTGCCGACATGCGCGTTGACATCTGCAATGCTGTCCGAAAGGCCTTGAACAGTCGTTGAAAGGGCATTGAGTTGGGCGCCAGAATTTGCTTGAACGTCCTGGACGGACTTTTGCAAGGAACCCATTGACGTGCTCACTCGAGTTGCCGAATCGAGCGATTGCTGAAGCAGGGTTTTCACAACTCCCTGGTTTGTATCGATTGAGTTTTGCATGCTGCGCTGACCTTGCAAGAGCAAACCAACATCGTTTTGGATGTTGATGATTTCCTTGGCCACACCTTCCGCCGGCTGCGGTCCCACGAGCGAGCCCAGAAGAGCAGACGCCAGCATGGCTGCGCCGACCCAGATCAATTGCCGATAACGCATGAAACACCTCCCTGCCTATGAGGATAAACGCATTGCGTTGCCGGGCGCACGCGCGTAGAGGCGTCTTAGAGCCCCGAAAAAAACGGCGAGCTGCCTGCGAAGAGCTGAGTCGAGAACGCGACCTCCAATCTAAAGTGCCTATCCTTGAGCAAGGCCGTGCGTTGACACGCTGGAACGCGTCCGTTACGCTGAATTCCTTGCTTTATTTGCTGCTGCGGTCTCCAGGCCGCGTGCTTCATTTCTCACCAATCGAAGGAGTGGACGACATCGCCGCATGGCTGAAGAAAAGCTTCCTACACGCGCACAGGATTTTTCCGAGTGGTACAACCAGCTGGTCTTGAAGGCGCAGCTTGCCGATTACGCGCCGGTACGGGGCTGCATGATTGTGCGGCCGTACGGCTGGGCGCTATGGGAAAACATGCAGGCGGCGCTGGACCGGCGGTTCAAAGCGACCGGGCACCAGAACGTGGCGTTTCCGCTTCTGATTCCCCGGAGCTTCATAGATAAAGAGAAGCACCACGTCGAAGGATTTTCGCCAGAGCTGGCAGTGGTGACGATTGGAGGCGGGGAGAAATTGGCGGAGCCACTGGTGATCCGGCCGACTTCGGAGACGATCATAGGACACATGTGGTCAAAGTGGATTCAATCGTATCGCGACTTGCCGGTTTTGATGAACCAGTGGAACAGCGTGGTGCGCTGGGAATTGCGCACGAAGCTGTTTCTGCGAACTTTGGAGTTTTACTGGCAGGAAGGGCACACGGCGCACGCGACGCGCGAGGAAGCGGAAGCCGAAACGCGTCAGATGCTCGACATCTATACGGATTTTGCCGTGAACGATGCGGCGATTCCGGTGATTCCCGGGAAGAAGTCTGACGCGGAGAAATTCGCGGGCGCGGACGTCACCTATTCGATTGAAGGGATGATGGGCGATGGCAAGGCGTTGCAATCCGGGACTTCGCATTTTTTGGGGCAGAATTTTGCGCAGGCATTCGAAGTACGTTATTTGGATCAGGGCGGGCAGTTGCAGCATTGCTGGACGACGTCGTGGGGGCTTTCAACGCGCGTGGTCGGGGCGATCATCATGGTTCATGGAGATGATCAGGGGCTGATCTTGCCTCCGAAGCTGGCGCCGTATCAAGTGGTGATTGTCCCTATTCACAAAACGGACGAAGAAAAGAGCGCCGTGATGGAGGCGGCCCGAAAGTTGAAGGCGGAACTGGTTGCGGCGAACGTGCGCGTCATGCTGGACGAGCGCGAGGGACCAAGTCCCGGGTGGAAATTTAACGATTGGGAAATGCGCGGCGTACCGCTGCGCGTCGAACTGGGGCCGAAAGATGTGGCTAAGGCCGCCGCGGTCTTGGCCAGGCGCGACCGTCCTGGAAGAGAAGGGAAGGTCAGCGCGCCGCTCGCGGGAATAACGCAGACGGTCGAGAAATTACTGGTGGAAATTCAGCAGGCGCTGCACGATAAGGCGCTGGCTTTCCGCAAAGCAAACACGCACGACGCGAATACTTACGGCGAGTTGAAGAACGCAGTAGAGATGGGTTTTGCCTATTCGGGATGGTGCGGAAGCGCGGATTGCGAAGCAAAGATCAAGGAAGAAACGCGCGCGACGATGCGGTGCATACCAGTCGACCAGAGCCTCGGCGAAGGAAATGCACGGGGCAGCGGCTCCGGCAAGTGTGTCTATTGCGGGAAAGCCGCACCCGAACGGGCGATTTTTGCGCGAGCCTACTGAAATTACGGACAGAAGACCGCTTCCACTCGCTTGAACGCCCCGTGGCTTTCCGGAAACATGCGTTTTGGCAACCTCTCGACACCTCGATGACCGGGTGCTAGCGTTAATTGAAAGAAAGATGCTGAATCCTGCCGCGCGAGGCCGTGCATTGGACGCGGCGTAGGCGGCGCCCGGAGAATAGCTTCGTGGAATTCGAATGTAGGCCTGAACGCATTTCGAGTAATCGCTGGAGATCGCAACGCGGCGGTGGCGGAGTAAAGGCCATCGCGTATACCGTCCTCCTGGTGATTGCAGTCTTTGTGGCGTTTAAAGTGGTCCCCCCCTTCGTTTCCGAATACCAGCTGAGCAACAAGATGGACGAGGTGGCGCGCTTTGCGGTGGTCAACCGCTACTCGGAAGACCAGATTCGGGACAACATTTACAAAGAGGTTCAGGATCTGGATATCCCGGCGAAGCGGGAAGACATCAAAATTACCGCGACGCAGCAGGTCGTCAGAATCTCGCTGAATTATACGGTTCCGATCGATTTGCTGGTTTACAGCACCGAAATGCACTTTTCACCCACCAGTGAAAATAAATCCATCATGTAGTTGTTTTGCCTTATCCGTCCGGATGACGGGTTGCCTATTCCTATCTTCGGTTCTCCCCGCGGCCGCCAGAGAATCGCCCTTGATGAGATTTATCGAAGTGAGTCTGTTTCGCAGTAGTGTCCAGGCAACGGCGCATCCGAGAACTCCATCTTTCTTAGTGGCGGGTGTTGCGAGACAATAAAGCTACAGCCCCAGGAGCCACAGTTTGCGCATTCGAATTCGAAAAGGATTTTTCACATCCGCAGCGGGGCTGACGATCCTGGGGATCTTCTTCGCCGCGTTTCTTACTGCCGGGGGAATTTTCACTTATTACTACATCAAATATTCGCGCATGATCGACGCGCGGCTTTCCGGAAAAGTGTTTCAAAACACAACGCAGATTTTCTCCGCACCGGAGTACATTTCCGTCGGTGAAGCGTGGGGACCGGAAGACTTGACGGCGTATTTGACCAGGATCGGGTACCGTCCCGAGATGGACGATAACGCCTTGGGGGAATTCACCGTGCAGGGTGACACGGTCGACATCCGTCCTTCGAAACTTTCTTACTTTGGCGGCACGAACGCGCTGGCTGTGAAGTTTGGCGGGAAGGCGATTCGCTCGATCCGGCCGCTAGCCGGCGGCGCGGAACTGGATGCGGCACAGATCGAACCGGACCTGATTACGAACTTGTTTGACAGCGCGCGGGAAAAGCGGCGGCCGGTCCGGTACGAGGATTTGCCGCCGATTCTGGTGCACGCGATTCTTTCCGCGGAAGACAAGCGGTTCTTCGATCACGGCGGATTCGACTTCGTGCGAATTGCGGGCGCGGCGTGGGCTGACATCCGGCACAGCTCGAGCCATTACCAGGGCGCGAGCACGATCACTATGCAAGTGGCGCGGACATTTTTTCTTTCGACCGACCGGACCTGGCGCCGCAAGCTCGCCGAATCGATGATTTCCATCGAGCTCGAGCAGCGATTCAACAAACAGCAAATCTTCGAGCTCTATGCCAACGACGTGTATCTTGGAAACCGCGGAAGCTTTGGAATAAGGGGCTTCTCCGAAGCCAGCGTGGCGTATTTCGGAAAAGACATGCGGCAGCTTTCGGTTGGCGAGTGCGCTTACCTCGCGGGGATTATTCGCGCGCCCAATTACTATTCCTCGGCGGACCGGCACCCGGAGCGCGGTGCGCAAGCGCGTGACCGCGTATTGACGCAGATGTTGGAAAACAAATACATCACCGAGGAAGAATTGGCGGACGCGAAGCAGACGCCACTGAAAATCGTGCATACGGCAGGCTCCGGGAGCGAAGCACCGTATTTTGTGGACATGGTCAAAGACCACCTGCTCGATAAGTTTTCCGAAAGCGAGCTTTTGAGCCAGAACTTCCGGGTTTACACCACGCTTGATCCCGCTTTGCAACGGGCTGCCGCGGCCGCGGTAGACGCCGGAGTGAAGAACGTGGATTTGCTGATGGCCAAAAAATACGACAAGTGGCGGCGGGAAGCGGCCAAGAAGGGAAGCACCGAGCCGATTCCGCAGGTGCAGATAGCGCTTGTGGCCATCGATCCGAAGACCGGAGAGATCAAGGCGGTGGTTGGCGGCCGCGATTACGGGCAAAGCCAGCTCAATCATGCGCTGGCGCACCGCCAGCCCGGGTCGGTGTTCAAACCGTTTGTGTACGCAGCGGCGTTCGACAATGCCGTCGATGGCGTGCAGCCTATTATCACGCCGGCGACGACCGTCGAGGACGAGCCGACTACATTTGAATTCGACGGCAAGGAATACACGCCGAACAACTACGGCGAGAAATTCATGGGGCATGTGACGGTGCGTGAGGCGCTGACCAACTCGCTGAACGTGGCCACCGTGAAAGTGGCCGAGATGATCGGGTACGGGCGGGTCGTGCAGATCGCCCGGCAGCTGGGTTTGGGCACCAACATCCAGGCGACGCCGGCAGTTGCGCTGGGCGCCTACGAAATGACGCCTGTCGAGGTGGCGGCGGGGTATACCGCATTCGCGAACGGAGGCGTACGAGCCGAGCCGGAATTCCTGCATAGCGTGGTGAGCGCCGACGGAACCGTGGTGGAAAAATTTACACCGCAGACGCACCTGGTGCTTGATCCACGTGTGGCTTACCTGATCACAAGTGTCCTCGAAGATGTTTTAAACAAAGGTACCGGCGCGGGAGTTCGCGCACGGGGCTTCACGCTTCCTGCGGCGGGAAAGACGGGAACTTCGCGTGACGGATGGTTCGCTGGATACACTTCGAATTTGCTGACTGTGATCTGGATCGGATTTGACGATAATCGCGACCTGGGCATAACGGGCGGGGCAACGGCAGCGCCGGTTTGGGCAGACTTCATGCTGCGCGCCACGAAGCTGCCGCCTTACCGTGACGTCAAGGACTTCACCATGCCGGAAGGCGTGCAGTCCGTCCTGATCGATCCAGAATCCCTGGAACTTGCCACGCCGAACTGCCCTGCGACGCGGGAAGAGGTGTACATCGCCGGTTCTGCGCCGACGCAATTTTGCGAACTACACGGGGGAGGCGGCGCGATTTCCGCGACGGGCTCGTGGCTGTCGCACATTTTTGGCGGGGATCAACCGAAGCAGCCACAAACCGATGCGCAAGGAAAGCCAATTACGGCTTACGACCCGAACCGGCCGCCGAACGCGACGGGACAGGCCGGCGTCGGACCAGCTCCGGGGACGGCCGCGGACCCCAACGCGCAACCTGAAGAAAAGAAAAAGAACCCTTTACAGAAGATTTTTGGTATCTTTGGGGGCAAGAAGAAGGATCCCGACAAGGCTAAGCCTCAGCCGGAGAAGGGAGACTCGCCATGACTCAAGTACGAGTGGCGGTTTCAGGCAGTTTTCTCCTTCTAAGTCTGTGCATTCCCGCAGCAGGTCAAACTCTGGAAGCTACCCGGTCGGCGCTGATGGCGCCTGGCGCGGCACAAGTGCCTTCGGCACAGGAGCCATCGAACGTCGTGCATCCGCAGTTATCCGACGAGCAGATGGGCGATCTGTACATGGTCCGCAAGCAGTATGGTGAAGCTGCAGCCCTCTTCAAGAAACTCTCCGACCAGAACCCGAGAAATCCGGTGTATCTGAACAAGCTGGGCATCGCTCTACACCAGCAGGAGGCGCTGGGACTGGCGCTGAAGTATTATGAGCGGGCCGTTAAGGTGGATCCACAATACGCGGACGCTGAAAATAATGTTGGCACGATCTGGTATCAGCGCAAGAAATACGGCAAGGCTATCAAGGCTTACGAAAAAGCGATCAAGATGCGCGACGACATGGCCGTGCTTTACAGCAATTTGGGTTACGCTTATTTTGGTGAGAAAAAATATGGAGAGGCCATCGCTGCGTTCCGGCAGGGCTTGCTTCTTGATCCCCTGCTCTTCGAGCATAACGGTTCGCGCAACGGGTCAATCCTGCAAGACCGCTCGGTGGAAGACCGCGGAACATTTGACTTTATGCTGGCGAAATCTTTTGCGGAAGCCGGCGACCTCGAGCGCTGCATCCATTACCTCCGCAAGGCCAAGGACGAAGGCTACAAAGACATCGCGAATATAAAGAAAGATCCGGCGTTTGCAGCCGCGCTGAAAAATCCCGAGATCCAAGAGCTGTTCGTCCCGAAGCCGGTGGAGCCCGCACAGCTTTAACGAGAAGCAGAGCAACCTCACAAAAAGGGTTCAACGTAGGACAAGGGCTAACCCATCTGTCTCCCTCGGGCCTAGCGACGATGTTTGCCTTTTGTCCGGCTGTTTGTTGTGGAGTGTGTAATTCATCGACACCACAGCGCTTCAATGCGAATGCCGCCAGCTGCCTCTGCTACAATGACATGAGCATGAAGCGGCCTGCTTTCAGCACGTATTTTTTCAGCCTCTACAGCTTGATTGCAATTTCTGTCGCGGCGGCACCCCCCTCCTTTGCGCAGCAGTCGGCCACTGGCTCAAACACCTTGACCGCTGCACGGGCATCCTCGGCGGCCTCTCCTCCGCCGGCTTTATATCTTGTTTTTCCGTTCGAGAATGACGGCGCCTCGCCGACCCTGGAATGGCTTGGCGAGGGGCTTGAAGAGCTCACCATTCAGCAGCTTTCCGCAGCCGGTGAACAAGTGTTTTCGCACGAGGGCCGGTCCGAAGAACTGGACCGTTCTGGGTTACCGCCTTCCGCAAAATTGAGCCAAGCCTCCATGCTGCGCATCGCGCAGAACATGGACGCCGATTTTGTGATCTTTGGAAGATTTACTTCCGACGGACGATCTCTGACGATTGAATCGCGGATTTTGCGCATAAGCCCCGTTCGATTGCTCCCCGCAGTCCGGGAGACGGGTCCGCTTGATTCCCTTATGGAACTGCATTTGAAGGTGCTCTGGCGGCTGCTGACGCTCAACGATCACTCCTACCGGCAAAGTTTTGAAGAATTTTCGAAAATGCAGCGGCCGCTGCGGCTCGATGCATTCGAGCATTATGTTCGCGGGTTGCTTGCGACCGAGGATGATGCGAGGTTGCGCGAACTTCGGGAAGCTGCGCGGCTAGAGCCCGAATGGCCCGATCCCGACTTCGCAATTGGAGACGCCTACTACTCCCGCAGGGATTGTGGTTCGGCGCTGCCGTGGTTCGCCAAAGTTCCGAAATCGCACGATCGGTACGTCGAAGCGACGTTCGAATCAGGGGTTTGTCATTTGCTGATGAATCAGCCTGACCAGGCTGATGCCGTGTTTACGTCGTTGCAGGAATTTCTGCGCACTAGCATGGTTTCCGGCGCCGACCTGCCTGAAATCTTGAACGATCTAGCGCTGGCGCTGGCGCGCGAAGGTAAAACGCCGGCGGCGATAGCCGATCTCCGCCGTGCGACTGAACTCGATCCTGACGTAGATGATTACCCGTTCAATTTGGGCCTGCTGGCGTACGGATCGAAGGATTTCGCCGGTGCCGCGGAATTTTTTCGCGACGCCTCGAATCGCGAGCCAGACGACCCTGAAAACCGGGCGCTAATCATTCAGTCGCTCGAAAAGTCAGGAAACAAGACGGAAGCCGACGAGGAACGCAACACGGCCGAGGAAACCTTCGGTCCTGACGCGCTTCCACAGATTCACCTGGATGGAAAGGACGCCCTTGCGCGCCTGGAGCGCGTGCGCACGGAGCTGGATACCACCGCGCTGCGCCTGGAGATCGTATCAGCTGAGGCTTCCGGGAGCGCTGCGAATCCCGCGGCTGCGGACACCCCGGCGGCGCACATTCGGCTCGGCCGCCAAGCCCTCTCCGCAGGTCATCTGGATGCTGCCGAGAGCGAATTTCGCGCGGCTCTGAGCGGCGACGCATCGAGCGCATCGGCGCATAACGGGCTTGCGGAAGTTTATCGACGCCGCGGCAAACTGGATGAGTCCGCCAAAGAGCTCCTGGCCTCCCTGGAAATACGGGATTCCGCCGTTGTGCGCACGACGCTCGCGCGGGTTTATCTCGCTCAGAAGAAGCCGGATCTCGCGCGGACGGAAGTGGAGCGTGCGTTGAAGTTGGCTCCCAAGTACGCCGATGCGAAAGCATTACTGGAAAATCTCCAGAAAGTGAAGCCCACGGGAGGCGCGCAATGAGCGCTCGTCGTTTGGTGCAACAGGTTTCTCGGGCCAGGAGTTTCGTGGCATGGGCCATTCCTTGCATTTGGGCGCTGTCGGCCGCCTCTGCGTTTCTTGTGCTACCTCCCGCTACGGCCGATGAGCATTCCGGCAATCCGCAAGTTTTGCGGCTGGATCTCGACCGCGAAGTCGAACCGGTCCTGGCCACCTACATTGATGAGGGCATTGCCGACGCTGCGAGCCGACATGCAGCGCTCGTGCTGATCACCATGAACACCCCGGGCGGATTGAGCGATTCCATGACGGACATCATTCAGCACATCTTGGCTTCGCCCGTGCCGGTGGCTGTGTACGTATCCCCCACGGGCGCACGCGGCGCTTCGGCGGGTTTTTTCATACTCCTCTCGGCGGACATCGCGGCTATGGCTCCCGGTACACATACGGGGGCGGCATCTCCCGTGGTGGCGATCGGTGGGTGGGAATTGCAAGTTGACGAGACCATGCACAAGAAAATTCTGAATGACGCGCTGGCTTTTTTGCGCAGTTACGCGGAAAAGCGAGGCCGCAACGCAACGCTTGCGGAAACCGCCGTGACGGATGCCAAGGCTTTCACAGATAAAGAGGCGATGGAGGGCAAGCTCATCGACTTGATCGCTTCCTCGCCCGAAGATCTTTTGCATCAACTGGATGGGCGCACCATCACGCGATTCGACGGCTCGAAGACTGTTTTGGCGCTGAGGAACGCGCCGATTGTTCCCTTCGAGCTTTCCGCGCGGCAAAGATTTCTCGCGCGCATCGTCGAGCCGGATGTTTTCTTTGTGCTCTTGCTGCTGGGCGTGCTCGGTCTGTACACCGAATTCACGCATCCGGGGATGATTGCGCCCGGTGTGGTTGGGGGCATCTGCGCGGTTCTAGCGCTCTACGCGATGCACTTCTTGCCGGTAAATTTCGCGGGCGTTCTCCTGATTCTGCTGGCGCTCGCGCTGTTTATCCTGGAGGCGAAGTTCACCAGCCACGGGGTTCTTGCCTTTGGAGGAATCGTGGCGATGATGTTGGGTGCGATGTTTCTGATCCGTTCGCCGCTGACTTCGGGGGGAGTGAGCCTGGGAGTGGCGCTGGCCGTGACTTTGCCCTTTGCGCTCATCACGGTATTCCTAATGCGGCTGGTGCTGCGCTCGCGCACGTGGAAAATGACGACGGGCAAGGAAGAGCTGGTCGGCGAGGAAGGCGTGACGACTTCCTCGCTGGTTGCTGGCCAGGAAGGAATGATCCGCGTTCACGGAGAGCTCTGGGGCGCGATTTCTCCAAGAGCGGTGGCGGAAGGAAAGCTGGTGCGCGTATGCCGCGTGGAAGGCTTGAAGCTGTATGTTGAGCCGGAGGAAGCATCGCCCGCTGAAAACAAGTAGAATGCGTTGGCGCAGAGGAGGGCAGGCATGGAGATCAGTCTTCTTGGAACGGCCGTAATCGTCGGGTTCTTTCTAATTTGGTTTTGGAATTCACTCTACATCATCAAAGAATGGGAACGCGGCGTGGTGCTGCGGCTGGGACGATTGTTGCCCCAGGCCAAAGGGGCGGGCATCAACCTGGTTTTCTGGCCGATCGAGACTCTGTATCGCATCAACCTGAGGCTCGAGACGCTGGACGTTCCCCCGCAGGACATCATCACGCGCGACAACGTTTCCGTGAAGGTGAACGCAGTTTGTTATTTTCGCGTGGTGGATGCGAACCTTGCGATGTCCCAGGTGCAAAACTATCAATACGCGACTTCACAGCTTGCGCAGACCACGCTACGGAGCATCGTCGGACAGTTTGATCTCGATGAAATTTTGTCCCAACGTGACAAGGTGAACGGCAAGCTGCAGGTAATCCTCGACCAGGATACAGAGCCTTGGGGCATCAAGGTGTCCAAGGTGGAAGTCAAACAAGTTGATATACCGGAGCAGATGCAGCGGGCGATCGCGAAGCAAGCGGAGGCGGAACGCGAGCGGCGCGCGAAAGTAATTCACGCCCAAGGCGAGTTCGAAGCGTCGCAAAAACTTGCCGATGCCGCGAAAGTTCTCGAGACGCAATCGTCCGCCATTCAGCTGCGCTACCTGCAGACTTTGACGGAGATAGGTGTCGAGAAGAACACAACGATTGTTTTCCCTCTGCCCATCGATATCATTAATAGCTGGGTACAGGCATTAGGGGGGCCGAAAAAGTAAGCATGGCTTCTGGGGGAAAAAGAGGGAACGCCGGAGAGCGAGTGCTCGAAGGGCGGCATGTTATTGGCTTGTTCATGCTGATGCTGCTGTTCTCGGGCTTGTTCTTTACGCTCGGCTTCGTGATGGGGCGCAACCAGTACGATGGACAGGTGCGCGCGGCCACAAATCTGCGAGGCTTTCCGGATTCTGACGTTTCGCCAAAGACCGATGTAGCGGTGAAGCCCTCGAAGAGGAAACCTGCCGCCGATTCGCAGCCCAGCGCCGAAGTGCCTCCAACTTCCGATTGGGAGTTTTATCACGCCGGCGATTCCAACAAGGCGGACGATCATCTGAAGCCCGTCGCCGCCCCGGAGCCGCCCGCTGCGAGGAAAAAACCCGATGTCGCGAAACAGGTGAACGCGGCCGCAAAGACGGCTGTGGGAACTCCAGCTCCTCTCAACTCCGGCGGTGGCGTGAACTTGCAGGTGACTGCCGTTACCAAGAAATCCGATGCGCTGGCCCTCGCCAATTCGTTGCGGAAGAAGAATTTTCCGGCTTTTGTGCAAACGCTCCCCGGAGACAGGTATTACCATGTGCTGGTCGGCCCCTACGCCGACCAGAAAGCCGTCGACAGCGCCAGGAAAGGCCTCGAGACGGCCGGGTTTAATGCCTTCGTGAAGCACTGATGCCTGAGCGTCGGTGGCTTGGCTATTTTCGCCCGCATCCCGGAAGTGAAACTCCAGCATGGATGAGGTTGTTAATTGCCGCGGTTTCCGGCGCAGCGCTTTCGTTTTCCTACACCGGCTTTTACCTCGGCATTTACTCGTGGGTGTGTGTGGGGATCTTGGTAATTGTGTTGTTTGGGGCGCGCCCGCTTGTGGCCTTCGGCTGCGGATTTCTCCACGGTATTTGTTTTGTGCTGACATCCGTACCGTGGATCGCCAAGGTGCTAGCTGTACACGGCGGCCTTTCCATAGCTGGTGGATGGGGAATCTTGCTGCTGATTGGATCGGTGTGGGGAGCCGCGAACGGAGTGGTCGCTTGGGCGATCCACCGTCTTTCGCTTCGAAGCATCACGCTGGCCTGCATTGGCACGCCCTTCCTGTGGGTATTGCTGGAAATGTTTCGCACGCGCTTGCCGGAGATCAGTTTCCCGTGGAATTTGCTGGGGTATCCGGCAGCCGCAAATGGGGCGTTAGTGCAGCTTACGACGATCACCGGGATCTATGGGTTGTCGTTTGCCGTTGCGGCGTTCAATGCGCTGCTTGCTTGGTGCGACTCGGCTACAACATACACACCGAAACGGCGTCTGACAATCCTGGCAAGCGCCACGGTTGTTGTGCTTCTCGTTATGACCGTCGGGCCGCGCTTCGTCCCTAACGCCGTGGCTGATCACACGGCGCGCGCGGTGCAAGTCAATTTTCCTGAGGCGGATGAATATCCGAGCGATTGGTTTGCGGTGCATGCTTCGGACATGGAAGAGATCAAGCACCTAAGCCTTGCGCCTTCCGCGCATCGTCCAGATCTGCTGGTGTGGCCGGAAGCTCCCGCGCCTTTTTCGTATCAGGATGTGCAATTTGCGCATCTAGCCTCGAGCCTCGCCACTCAATTTAGAAATCCTTTCATCGTCGGCGTAGTCGAATGGAAGCCGGAGACCATTTCCTCGGGCGGAACGTCGCACACCATCATGGCGCCGTACAATAGCGCGTTGATGTTTGACGCACAGGGCCGCCGCGTTTTCTCCTACGACAAGGTGCATCTCGTTCCGTTCGGCGAGTACGAGCCCTTTCCACTGATTCACCGCGTTGTCTCCAACGTTTCAAGCGAAGTCGGCGGATTTCGAAAGGGCACCGAATATTCCGTCGGGCGCCTTGCCAATGGGTATTCGTTTGGCGTCTTCATTTGCTACGAAGCGATTTATCCCGATGAGATTCGCCGCTTTGCCGCAAACGGCGCGCAGCTTTTCGTGAATATCTCGAACGACGGATGGTTTGGGCACTCCGCTGCCGCCGAACAGCATCTGCGCATGGCGCGCGTTCGCGCGGTCGAAAATCGTCGCTGGATCGTGCGCGCGACGAACAGCGGTATTACCGCTTCGATCGATCCTTACGGGCGCATTTTCCGCCCGCTTCCCAGAGACGTGCGTGCCGCCGCCGATTTGCCGTACGACTTTCGCACACATCAAACCATTTACACGCGCTTCGGCGATTGGTTCGCCTGGTTCTGCGTGCTGGTTTCCGTTATTCTAATAATCCTGGGTTGGAAGCCGCGGGAAAAGATGGAAGTAAGGACGTAGCGGAGCCGGCAACCAGAGTAAGCAATGAGAAGGAAATCTTTCTAAAGACGGACGAACCGAATGATTCTTGAAGATCTGCAGCACCGCTACGAATTATTGAAGCCTCGCATCACGCTCGTGCGGAGCTATCTTTGACGCGCCCCAACACTGCGAAAGTCTGAAATCCCTCGAAGCTCAAGTTGCTCAACCCGATTTTTGGAGCAACCAGGAAGCCGCGCAAGCCGTCCTGCGTGATCGCAAACGCGCGGAAGAGCAGATTGCCGCGGACGATAAGCTGGCTTCCATCTCCGGTGACATCGAAACGTATGTCAGCCTCGCGCGGGAAGAGACCAACGCCGAGCAACGCAACGATCTGTTAAAAGACCTCGACCGCGAGCTAGCGGCTGCCGAGAGTTATGTCGGTGAGCTTGAAACCAAAACGCTTCTTTCCGGCGAGACCGATCACCTCAACGCAATCATGACCATCAAGCCCGGCGCCGGCGGCACCGAGTCGCAGGATTGGGCCTCGATGCTCCTACGCATGTACCTGCGCTGGGCGGAACGCAAAGGCATGAACGCCACCCTGCTGGATGAGACGCCCGGCGAAGAAGCGGGCATCAAGTCCGCCACTATCCAGTTCGCCGGAGAAAATGCCTACGGTTTGCTTGCCGGAGAGACGGGCGTTCATCGCCTCGTGCGCATTTCGCCCTTCGATCAAGCGGCGCGCCGCCACACCTCGTTCGCTTCTGTCTTTGTGATTCCCGAGATTGACGACCGCATCGAAATCAACATTCGTCCCGAGGATTTGCGCGTCGACACTTTCCGATCCGGTGGTAAGGGCGGCCAGAACGTAAACAAAGTCGAGACCGCCGTCCGCATAACCCATATCCCGACCAACATTGTCGTTGGCTGCCAAGCTCAGCGCAGCCAGGGCAAAAATCGCGAAATGGCTATGAAAATGTTGCGCTCCAGGCTTTACGATCTCGAGGTGCAAAAGCGCCAGGCCCACACGGATAAATTGGATGAGAGCAAACTCGAGATCTCTTTCGGAAGCCAGA
>Ga0187805_10000075_pt1 | contig 28507 bp, 26 predicted proteins | sample NC_wetland_sal_i_6_FD_132965 | JGI IMG/M metagenome (GOLD analysis project Ga0187805, IMG submission 132965) | Wetland sediment microbial communities from Neuse River Estuary, North Carolina, USA - Control_5 | ecosystem: Environmental > Aquatic > Freshwater > Wetlands > Sediment | place: USA...
CGAAGAAACCGTGAAGAATTCGCTATTCCGCGCGACACGCAAGCTGAGGAGCCAGCTGGGGGGCTTGCGATGAGCGCGCCTCGACAGCTCCCGTGCAAGGAAGTCTCCGGACTGCTGGTTTTCTATTCCTGCGGCGAAACCAGCGAGCAAGAGACCGAGCTGATCGAAGCGCACCTGGCGGCGTGCGCCATGTGCGCCGCCCAGCTTGCGGAAGAACGCGGGCTCCACGAATCCCTGATGGAGGCGCTGCAAGCCTCCGAGCAGAGCGACACCGGCGGCATACTGCTTTCGCAGTGCAGAAGCGAACTTGCCGAGGCGCTCGATGATTTGTCCGCTCCGCCATTGCAAGAACGCTGGCGCCCTTTCGGTTGGTTGCGGCGCTGGATGGCATTGCGTCCGGTCTTAAGCGGCTCGCTTCTCGTCTTGTTCGGCGCCGCGCTCGGCGCGCAACTGTTGCCGTGGATTTCCGCGCGCCTCGAACCGGCTTCCAGTGGGCTGACTGTGAACGTTTCGCCCGCCGCGAAATTCACGGATGAGCAGCTCGCCAACATGGCCGTCGCGGGAATCAATTTGGCGCCAACGCCCGGCGGCCCGCCTGGAAGTGTGCAGTTGCGGGTGCGCACGGAAGAGCCTCTGGTGCTTTCCGGCAGCGTGGACGACCCGGACCTTCGGCGAGTCTTGACCTACGTAGTCGAGAACGGCGAGCAAACGGATCCTGGAGTGCGGCTGGATTGTCTGGAGGCGCTGCGGGCGCGAGCGAGCGATGCGGACGTGAGGCGCGCGCTGCTTTTCGCGGCGCGCAAGGATCAGAATCCCGCGGTGCGCATGAAGGCGCTGGAATCGCTGAGCGACGCGGTATCGGACAAAGCCGTTCGCGAAACGCTGGTCGATGCGCTGGAGCACGATGCGAATCCCGGCGTGCGAGTGGAAGCCGTCAACTTGCTGGTGCGCTCGCTGGAGCAAACTGTTCCGGACGCATCGGAGAATTCTGGACCTGCTCTTGCGCCGGAAGGAATCGAGAGCCCGCTCGATCCCGCGATGAAACGCATGGTGCGCGCTCTCGAGGAACTTCAACGGAACGATCCCAACCGGTACGTTCGCTTGCGGAGCGCCGCAGCCTTGCGGCAGATTGGCCCGCATGAAGTTCAGCGGGGAGTTCAATAAGTTGGACAGAAATTCCGGCGCGAGATGAACACGATTACGATTTTCAAACCGATCAACGGGCCTTTGAAAGCAACCTCTCTCCGTACGCTCGCATTTTTATTCTCCACCGCACTCTTGCCGGGTTTGGCCTACGGAGCGAACGAGACCGACCCGCCCCGCGTCGATCCTCCGGTTCCAAGCGATCCAGGACCGCGCGTGGCCGTGGACCGTTCGGGAGTGTTGCAGACTCAAGACGGTCTGACACTGCATCTGAGTACCGACCTTGGCTCGGTGCGAATTGTAGCTCTCGAGCCGGGAGCGCCACCGGTGGTGCATTACACGGTGCACATAGAAACCGACGCTCGCGCCCCGCTGGCGCAGAACCTTCTGGATCGCTATTCCCTTACGGCGAAGGCCACCGCCGGGGGAGTGGAAATTGTGGGAACGTCGCCATCGCAAACCGGGCGGGGCGGAACAAACGCGCAATTCTATGTGCAGTTTGAACTAGCTGTTCCGGCAGCCTACAGCCTGGACGTCAATACGGGAGTGGGCGACATTGAAACGCAAGATATCGGCGGGACCGCGAGCTTGATCACGCAAGGCGGCAACATTCGAACAGGACGCATCGGCTATATTGGCTGGCGCAACGCAGCGCGCGCCCATCCGACCGCCAAGCTAGCCACCGAAGGCGGACACATTCAAATGCAGGATGTTGCGGGCGATGTGGATGCCTTCACGGCGGGCGGGCATATCGTGGCGGGAAATATTACCGGAAGTGCGGTGTTGCGCAGCGGCGGCGGACACATCCGCGCCGGGCAGATTGGCGGACGCGCCCAGCTCGAGACGGACGGGGGCAACATTACTCTGAAGCAAGCGGGAAGTTTCGTGAGCGTGCGGACGGGCGGCGGGCAGATCGACTTCGGCGAAGTGCGCGGTTCGGTGCGCGCGCAGACCGGCGGGGGCGGCATCCGGATGATTACGGTGTCCGGACCGATGGAAGTGGAATCGAACGGCGGAAGCATTTGCCTGACGCGCGTGGCCGGCGCGGTGCAAGCGGCCACTGCGGGAGGCAACATCCAGGCGTGGATCAATCCCGATGCGGTCTCTCCCGGAGGCAAGGTGAGCCTTCCGGGTGCGTCACAACTTTCATCTGGAGCGGGAGACATCGTTGTTTTCTTACCGAGGAATCTCGCGGTGAATATCGACGCACTGGTAGAAAATGGAAGCATTGGACGGATTGATGCCGACCCGGCACTACCCTTGAACATTCAAACTTCGGGAAATCGAAGCTCCGGTCCCATGCGGGCGGTTGGAGTGCTGAACGGCGGAGGCGAAGTGCTCAAACTGCGCTCGACCGTCGGCAAAATCCGGCTGCAGTACCTCGATGCGGATACGGGGCTGCGCGATTCGCTGATTCGCGAACAGCGCGAACGGATCAATCGGTGGCACGATCCCGATTTCTTGCCGGTGAATTCCGTGGAAGCCACGCCGCGTGCCGTGGAACCTCCTCCCTTCGACGACAAGAACGACTGGCTGGAAAGCTGGATGGACAAGCTCGAGATTGCTCTTCTTGGCGGTTTGCGAGAGGACTCGAGCGATTTCTCCAAGCGGCTCACTGCGGCGCCGCGTCCAGCGTATCCGGACCTTGCGAGGCGCGCGGGCATCGAGGGAATTGTGAAGCTGCAAGTGAAGGTGAAAACGGACGGAAGCATTGAAGTGCAGAAAGTTTTGGAGGGAGAGCCGGTTCTGGCGGACGCGGCGATGAATGCCGTGAAGAAATGGCGCGCAAACCCCATGTCCATCAATGGAACACGCATTGAGACGATCACGACGATCACATTTAATTTTGAACTGCCGCACTGACGGCGTGCGCCACCGAAAGGAAAAGACAGACGAATTTAGCTTCGTAAGGATCCCGGGATTCCCGGTTGCTTCCAAAAAGGCGGGCAACCGTATGTGAGACGAACTCGAAAGGGGTGGAACATGATGCTGCGTCCTGGATTGCGCTCGGCGGTGTTGTTCATCCTTTGTCTGACGGCGGCTTCAGCCGCGACGTGTTCTGCGGAAAGCAAAGACTTCCATCAATCCTATCCACTGCAGCCGGGCGGCACTTTCGAGCTACAGAACGTCAATGGCCCTGTCGAAGTGCAAGGCTGGGACCGCGATGTCATTGAGATCGACGCCGTGAAAATCGCCAGGGAAAAAGAATCGGACCTCGATCGCGTCATGATCGAAGTCGACGCCAAGCCGAATGACGTTTCGGTCGCCACGCGCTATCCGCAAAATGAAGGCGTGGAAGTGGCCGTCGAATATACCGTGCGCGTTCCCCATGGCGCGCGTGTCGAACACATCGGCACGGTGAATGGCACGCTGAAGGTGGCGGGCGTCGATACCGTGGAAGATTTGCATACCGTGAACGGGAACATCGAGGTCTACGAGGGCGGTGGAAACGTGCATGCGCACACTACCAATGGCAACGTGCACCTCGAGCTTTCGCACTTCCTCGACGAAAAAGGGCTGGCGGCGGAAACCACCAACGGCTCTGTACTGTTGGCCGTGCCGCAGGATACGCAGGCGAATCTGGAAGCGCGTTCCCTGAATGGCAACTTTTATTCGGAGCTGGCGTTTTCACAGGAAGCCACGCTCCTTCCGCGGGAAATGCGGGGGAAATTCGGCAAGGGCGGAGCGCCGATCCGGCTAAATACCGTCAATGGGGGAATCCAAATCGTAATTCTGCGGTCGACGGTTTGAGACGAGCCGCGTCTAAAGGAAACAGGAGGACGGAAAGTCATGAGTAAACGGAATTTGTTTGTGGTTAGCGGCGCGGTGACGCTTGGGATTGCGTTTGCTTTGGGTGCGATGCCAGGCGTTTCTGCAGCGCCGCAAGATTCGGCTGATGCAAAGATTGCGCAGATGGAGAGGCGCATCGAAGAGCTCCAGGCACGATTGACCGAAAGGCTCGCGGGCGAACAGGAAAGAATGGCGGAGCTCGCGCAGGATCGCGCGATGCAGGCGTCGCTGAGGTTCGCGGATCGAGCAGCGCAGGAACAGGAGCGGGAACAGCGGCGGCAGGGCCGGATAGAAACCATGGAGCCTCCGGACGGTCCGGACACGATGGTATTTCTCGGCGATGAGGGCGCAAGTTGGCTTGGTGTGGAATCGCAGGAAGTAACCACGGACAAAGTGAAGGAATTGAAACTGCCTGCCGAGCGCGGCGTGTTGCTTGCCCGCATCGTACCAGATAGCCCGGCCGCCAAAGCGGGTCTCAAGGACAACGACGTCATCTCGGAGATCAATGGGCAGCGTGTCGAAGGCGAGGCGCAGTTCCGCCGGATGATTCGGGAAATTCCTGCTGGACGCACCGCGCAGCTTACGGTGTGGCGCGATGGACGCGCGCAAACGATCAACATCACGCTTGGCAAGTCCGAAGACCGCGGCAATATGTGGTTCAAAACCGCTCCACGCGCGTTTTCTTTCCAGCTTCCGAGAGTTGAAATTCCGGAAATGCCGGAAGCGCTTGATGCGCCGGGCATGGACGGGAGCGGATTTGGCGTGATCGCAGGCGGCAGGCCTCGCTTGGGAATCGATGCGGAAGATCTTAGCGGACAGCTCGGCGCTTACTTTGGCGCGCCGGACGGTGAAGGGGTGCTGGTCCGTAGCGTGACCGCGGGTTCCGCGGCGGAAAAAGCCGGCGTGAAGAGCGGCGACGTGATTACCTCGCTCAACGGAGACCGCATTCGCTCGCTCGGCGATCTGCGGGAAAAACTGGCCGACAAGCGAGAGGACAAGACAGTAAAACTCGGAGTGATGCGCAACAAGAGCGAAATGTCACTCACCGTGGAAATGCCTCCACCTTCAAAAAGCTCGCGGATTGTTTCGCGCCGCACCAATATCTAGGAAAGGTTGAGTGAAACGGGCCCAGACGGATAGTCTGGGCCCGTTTTTTATTTGAGCCGCAAGTATGCGAGCAGTGTTTGTTCGGCTCGCGCCGATTCAGGGTTTCCCCGCACGGCCATACTTGCGAGCGAGGCGAAATGGCCGCCCCAGAGCATCCAGAAACCAGTGGCGTTTATTCTCCGCGCCATCGACCCAGTCTTCTTCCGTGGGTGAAAAAGAGAGACGAAGCAGATAGGCCGGGCTGGAAAAGAGGCCACCGCGCATGCGCATCCGGAAAAAGGCGCGCTCGAAGATTCCCGGTGGAGCTGTGCCTCCGGCTGGAAGCCATCGCATGATTTGTTTGGCGAGCCGGCCAACGGCGGGGTCGGGCCGATCCGGCACCGCGATATTTTCCGGCGACGGCGCGCCGAGCAAATCCGCCGCTAATCGCAGACCGACCTGCAGCATCCGCTGCGCACCGACCTCCGCGGCGGCGGACTCGACGCGCTCCCAATCGAGTGGCTGTCTCGACACGAAAGCCGCCACGTCGGCGAGGTAGCCGAGCCGCTCCCAAAAATGTTTTGCGCCGTGAATGCAAATCAGGATGAGCTCATCTTCGGGAGCGAGAGCGGGAATTTCGTGCGCGTCGATTCTTACGCGGACTTGCCGACTAAATAAATGCTCGACTGAAAGCGGCCGCGGATGGTAGCGAAACGTTCGCGCCGTGTGGAACTCGACCAGCAGTTTCGTTTCGGCATGGCGGAAAGCGTACTCGCCCGGCGCCTTCTTGGCCTGAATCGCAGCCGGCGAGACGCGCGGCTCATATCCGAGGCCGATCATCAATTCGGTAGCGCGCATAACGTCCTTGTCGCGCACGATCAGATCAAGATCTCCGTACTGGCGCGCGCCCGGCTCGCCATAGCAGCGCACCGAAAGAACGGGCCCTTTGATCGCCAGCGCCTCAAGGCCCGCGGCGGCAAAGCAGTCAAACAATCGGAACATCTCGGCAGAAAAGCGCAGCGAAAAAAACATTAGCGCGCGCTGCCGCTCGCGCAGTTCGTGCAAGATTTCCAGCGGCAAGCCTGCTTCTCGACATTTTCGAAGCCGAGCGGCCGCCAGCCCGGATATGCCATGCTCCTCGATGAGCCCGAGAAATGCCGTCCAATCCACCGGCGTGCGAAGCTGCGCATTCAGCCGCGCATAATCCGGTTTCGCTCGAGCGCATTCGACGAGCAACGCCCATTCCGCGCTCATAGTCCCCGCGCCGAGAGATGGATTCTCCGTCAGGAGGGCCTCCGTGGGTATTCTACGCTCCAGAATGGCCATCTGCGCTGGGCACTGTGATGAGCAAGTGTCTCGCGACAGTCAAGCGAGACTCCAAGAATCACTGGTCGAACACGTTTTGGGGGAAAGGCCGGCTTGCAGGAAATCAGGCGGGTACCGCGGACGCAGCTACCGCCAAAGCAGGAGCACTTTGGATCTGAACCAACTGAATCTGCACTGACCCCGCAGCAGCGGACTTCTTGGACATTAAATTGACGGATGGAATCCCGGTCCTGGCAAAAGATTTCTCGCAGTCCTGAATCGAAGGCCCACGCATGTTCCCTTCCATAAACGCAAGTCCCGGGCACCGCGTGCATGTGCCACCATGCGCGCATTTGGAACAGGACGGCAAGTCACGCAAAGTGATCGACCGAACTTCGTTGAGCTGCGGCGAGTCGCGCCAGATATCTACGAACTTCATGTGCCGCACGTTGCCGCTGGGCAAAGGAAATTGAACGCATGGATAAACATCCCCATAAGGAGAAACATAACAGGCCGTGTGGCCGGCGCTGCACGGCAGCATATCCAGCGCGTCTTCGTCCGGCCCGGGTGGCGGCGCGCAAAACTCCTCGACGTTTCCGCCGACCAGCGCTTCATTCCGGAAAACCTCCCGCAGTGCGGCCTCATCGACGTTCAAACTCAAAATGGAGCGGTCTCCATCCATCATCGGAGTGATCGTCGGATCGATAATGAACTGTGCGCCGAGTTCGGCAGCCAATGCTCTCACACCTTCATAATCCCGGGCGTTGCGGACCATCAACACGTTAGCCATTATGACGTGGATGCCGTGCGCCCGCAGCCGGCGAACCGCCTCAATGGATTGTGCGAGCGAGCCCGGAAGTTTGGTAATCGCGTCATGAACCGCCGGGATGTGCGAGTAAATACTGATCTGCACCGATTCCACACCCAGGGCTTTGATGCGATCCGCTTCTTTCTGGCGAATCAAGATTCCGTTGGTCTTGAGTTTTATGCAGAACGTCAGCTTGCGAGCGTATTCCAGAATGTCAAAGAAATCCCTGCGCATCAATATTTCGCCGCCGCTGATGGTGAGATAAAAAACCCCCGCGTCCGCCATCTGATCGAGAAGATCCTTGATTTCCGCGGTGGTCATTTCGCCGTGATCGTGATGGTCCAGATAGCAGTGAATGCAGCGCTCGTTGCAGCGATAGGTCAGGTCGAGCTGCACGGAAAGCGGAATTCCCAGCTTCAGCGCCTTGCGGGCCATCTCTTCAACAAGAACGCTCATGCGGCCGCCACTTTCGCTCGCGGAATGGGCTGATCGGAAATCAGCAGAAGCCCATGTTCAGACAATTGCATCACGAGCCCCTCCGCGTCTCTCAAAGCAACCTCGGGAGCGACATCATATTTCACGCAAATTTTGTCCGCGACGATGTCCTCGAGCGGAGTCGTCCCGTCGGCCGCCTCCCAGATGACTGTGGCGATCTCGTTCAGCGTGAACAGCGTCGAATTGGTTGCGGACATGACCATTGTCTCATCGCCCAGCGCACGCGCTGCGATGGCCGTGCTTCGCGCCAGATAGCGCTTGGTATTCATACAATCAGCTCCCACACGCGCGAATTAGGCACAAAGGTCAGCCGGCGGACGGGCACACGGCTGACAAAATCAAACGCCGCATCGAAAACGAGTTTTACGAACTTGGGATCCTTCGCAAAGAAAAGAATATTCCCAAGGAGGCCGCGGACGGCATCAGCTCCGGTAACCGGATCGATTTTGTTCTCGGATCCTTTGGCGAGCAGGTACACGCAGTCAACGGGCGCGCGCAAATTCTCACCGGCTCTCGCCAGTTCGCCGAAAAACGGCGTGCCAACGGCAAAGTAACCGCCAGACTGCAATATCACATAGGAAATCTCATCGGTGAGCAACGCGGCATCGGGAGGAGCGAGTCTTGCCATCGTCGTCTTCCCCGCGCCGGAGACACCGGCGAACAAGAACGCGCGGCCGTTTCGTATCGCGCTCGAGGCATGCACTAGGAAGCCGCCTTTTCCAGCGAGCAGAAGCGTATGCACGATCCGCAGCACGGAATCCAGCGAGTAGGGATTGAGAGTCTGCTCGATGCGTCCCCGCGCCGTCGAGGGATTCCACTCCGCACGGAAATCCCCGCGCTCCATCAGCCAGCGGCCCGAACTCCACGTCACCTGAAGATCTTCATCCCTGGATTCCGTGCCAGCCGGGGCCAGATCAATATCAAAATTAAAGTGAGGGTCATTCGAGGGAGTCGTGTATCCCGCGTAGCGCTCTTGCACCAGGCGGATGAAATCCGAGCTGGAGGAACGCAGGCGTATGGGCAGGCCGCCGATTTCGACCACGACGTCAGAGCGTTGCTTGGCGGCCTTTACACCCGGCACTCGGCTCTCCCTGTAAAAAATTTGCGACGGCGCGCCTCAACCCGCAGATACAAATAGGTCGCGCGATTGGAAGATCGCAGCAACATTGCGATCATCCGTTGCCACATGCCAAGTCGGGCACCAGCTTCAAGCCGCCGGTGGCCGCGCTCGATCCATTGGACTCGCCCGAGCAATTCCGAGGGCGACACTGGAGGATCGTTGTGGCGATGCCGGTCTCCGCGCAGGATCAGATACGGACTCTCGGGGTTGCCTCCGCGCGCCACTACCCGGTGCGCGAACAAACGTCCCTCTCGCAGGTAGAGCGCTATCTCCCCTGCTGAAATGTCGGATAGATTGGCGCGATGAACGGAAATTAAATCTCCGGGATGGATGGAAGGTACCATGCTTGCGCCAGAAACTCGGAGACAGACTTCTCCGAACGTGCTGACGACTTCTCCTGCCAGCTCGCAACCGAGCGCTGTCGATTCTGTCTCCGAGTGATTCATAGCAATACCCGCTCCGAGGGCTAGGAGACCTTCCTGTTGGCGTGGCAACTCTCTTGTGTGGCGTGAACTTTGCCACAGGATAGCGCCGAAACTTCAAAGACGGCCTCGAACCGGAAAGAGGGGGGCCGGTACGGTTTCTTGGTTGCGGCTTCCGTTTCGACCGCTTTGTCACTGGTTGAGTTGTTGTTGTTCAAGTTTTCCCCACCTGATTGCTATTGTAGCGTTGCTTGTGACGCCTGAACGGCACAGCCGCCCCTGCCCTGGCCCGAGGCCGTTAAGCAACTCCCCAGACCCAACGTCGAGTAGTAGACTTGCGAACTCCCCGCCGGTCCCGCTGAGCCGTCAACGATGATCCCGCTGGCTCCCCCCGGTACGAGCGCAGTTGCAGACGTTCCGGTGCCTGTCCCCCACAACGCGGGGTTCGTAATGTCGAAGGACATGATGCACGCCACCGTATTAGACGGGCAGGTTATCGGCGCGGCTACCTTGCTATCATCGCCGTTACTCACGAAGATGCGATCTGTCGCTCCGTTTTTAAACTCAGTTATAGGTGAACACTCATCATTGCCGATCGTGATCTGCGGGCCCTGCACTGGATTGCCCAGCACTCCGGCGGTGATCGGCACTTGCCACAAAGCAGTGTGAGTCACCCCGGCCGCCAAGGCCGTGCTACAGACGTACAAGTTTCCAGTGCCATTCGCCGAACTGTAATAAAGGTCGTCGAAATCTCCAGCGTTGAAGGGCGCGAGCGGAAGTGTATTGTTGGATGACACTGCGGCGTGGTTTGCGCCGCCAGCGATGCAGGTCGCGGCAGCCGCGAAACTGGTCGAGAATTGGCATACCGCGGCTCGCCTGCCCCCTCCGGCGGAGGTATCTCCCCTTACGAAAACATAGACGTTGCCGATGGACGAATCCACTGTTGGAGCCGCAGTAATCCCGCTGTTGCCCAAGGCGGCTGTTGACACGATGCCGCCTGCCCCGCTGCCGATAGTTTGGTCGACGCGGTGCAGACTCACAGCGCTATCACCCACGAAAATCTGGCCAACGTTCGAGTCATAGATAGGGCTCGTGAGGATGGTGCCCGCGTTAACGATGGCCGGCCAGACATCGGCTCCTGCCGAGATCGTCTCCGCCGGTGTGCCGGAAAATACTCCGGTGAATTGATGGAGGCTTCCATTGTTGTCACCAACGTAGAGCGTGTCGGAACCAGGCGTGTAGTCATAGAACGGCGAAGAGTTGGTATCCACGTTGGCAACTCCGCCGCTGAAATTGATCGTGGTCATGCACGGCGCAGTGCAAGCGCGGTAGTTCGCGTTGCTTACGTTCGTGCCTGCTCCCGTAAGATCTTGTGGATTATCTACGCTGCTCGTTCCTGCCGCCCACTTAAGCAGCACTAGCTGGGCGCCTACACCTCCTGCGCCCACGTTCTGCACGAACGCTACCTGCTGTCCGTCCTTAGAAAGCGCCACCGAGGTCGCTGCCGTTGCGCCCGTGCCGGTGTTGTAAGCCCAGTAGGGGGAGGGAACAGCCCCGGTGCATCCGGTGTAGAGATTATCGTAGGCGGCGACGGTAGCCACTCCGGGTGCTCCGTCCACAAGGTTACTGAAGTCCCAGGCAAAATTGCTTGCCGGAGTCGTGCTACTTGTAGCAGTGATGGTGTTCCCTGCGGCTCCAGCCGTCGTCGCGGTGATGGTCACCTCTGCCGCGACTGAGGATGCGGTAATCCCAACAAAGCTGCCATTGCCGGCGAGGTTGATCGCATTCACGAGATTGGTGGCGCGAACGGTCAAGCTATTCCCGACTGTGCCTCGATTATAGGTGCCAATACCGGGGGCGGTGTTCGCATTGGCCCCTGCCGCCGTCAGAACCAGCGTGTTCGCACCATTGACAATAGTGATTGTTGCCCCTGTCGCAGATCTAGCCGTGAACGCTCCGCTGTCCACTGCGGCAACAGGTGTCGTCGACCCTGCCACGCTCGTGTTGTATACGATGAAATCGGGCTGCGGCGCAGTGCAGCTCGACCCCGTTATGTCGAATGAGAATTTCGCTGGGAAATTCCCGGCCCCCACTGTCCCAAGGTTGCCTAGGTATACGCTCCAATCTCCCTTTAGAAGGTTCGGTTCTGAGGGGCTCCCTGTTTCACCATTCGCGTTGCCCTTTTTCCGTGCGTTTCGCCGGATCCACTGCTGCACATATCTCGGGTTCGCGGAAAGCTTGAATGAATCTAGGAGGGAGTGAGGCTGTGAGAAAATTAAGTGTCGATGGCTCCAGTCGGTTGTCAAGGAAACTCGCCCGTTTTCGGCGCTTGTTCTTCGCACAACTACCGCCAGCAGAGCAACGATCCCGGCAACTAACAAAATTTGACTTAGCCAAACTCGCCACAAGCTATTCCGTGTCATTTTCATCCTCGCCCATGGGCCTGCTGAGAAATCCCACATGAACATAAACTTTGCATCCGTTGCTTCTCGGCTGGGGCTTTGACGCGCTGAACGATTTTTTTTCGTGCTACTGATACGGAAGAACCCGTCTCGCGATAAATCTACTCCCCGTTCAACGGAAGCCCGCAACACAAGCACGTTAATCAACCGTGAGCCTAGCGAGAGAGTTGGCTGGCTTCAATCCCGTAATGGCGCACTGTTCCAGAGTGGAAATATCCTGAACTAATCTAACCGGAATTTCCGGATTTGGGCCTCCTTCTACTGAATCATAATGTCTATTCTACCCTTGAGACAAGGAATTTGTGAACAGGATACGGTTCGGAACACGGGTTGTTCCGATTAGTTGCGCTTTTTGCTCCTCTAGCCGATTGTCTAGCGGCAGAAGACACGCTATAAGTTCCCAGGTGCCTGACGCCGCGATCAGTGTCGAAGCTCTGCAGAAGTCTTTTCCGCCCGCTCGCAGTGGCTGGCGTACCCTGCTGCAACCGTTTGAAAAGCCCACAGTCTTCGCTCTCGGCGGGATCACCTTCGAAGTGGCGCCGTGCGAGGCCGTTGCTCTGCTGGGGGCAAATGGTGCTGGCAAGTCCACGCTGCTCCGGATTCTCGCCACTCTGATTCTTCCCACGAACGGCCGCGCTCGAATCGCCGGTTACGATGCCGTTCGTGATCCTCGCGCCGTGCGCCGCCATCTCGGCTATCATGCCGGAAGCGACGCCGGCTTCTACGCGCGACTGACCTGCCGCGAGAACCTGCGATTCTTCGCCGGCCTCAACCAGATTTCAGGCGCCGCGGCCGCGCAGCGCATCACGCAACTTGCGGAACAATTTCATCTCGGGGAATCGCTCGACCGCCAGGTGCGCACGCTCTCTTCCGGAACGCTGCAGCGCTTGAGCCTCGCTCGCGCTCTCCTCCACCAACCTCGCGTCCTACTGTTGGATGAACCGACGCGCAGCCTGGACGCCATCGGCGCCGCCGAATTTCGCCGTTTCCTCAAAACCGAGATTCTCCGCCGGGGCGAAACAACTCTGCTCTTCGCCTCCCACGCTCTCTCGGAAATCGAACTCCTCGCTGATCGCATCGCTGTCATTGACGCAGGGCGCCTGTTGGCCTGCGGCTCGCTGGCCGAACTGAAGCAGGTCACCGGCGCGGCCTCCCTCGAGGACGCATTTCTGCGCCTCACCGGGCGCAGCCACTCCGTCGCCGCTGAGGGTGCGCCAGAATGACCGGCACTCTTCGCGAGTTATGGCTCTTCTTCCGGCGCGACCTTTCCATCGCTCGCACCTACCGCACGGCTTTCTTGTTTGAGGCCATCGAGGCGCTCTTCGGCGTCGCCTTGTTTTACTACGTCGCCCGCTTCGTCGACAGCCCGCAACTTCGACAGACCCTCCCGCAGAGAGAAAGTTACTTCGCCTTTTCTCTGATCGGCTTTATCTTTCTCGATTACCTCAATGCCGCGATCGACTCGTTCGACCGCAGCCTGATGGAAGCGCGCGATTCTGGCACCCTCGAACATCTGCTCGTCACCCAAACTTCTCTTCCCGTCATTCTTGCCGGCTCGGCGATCTATCCGTTTGCCGCTTCGACCCTGCGCATCGGCGTTTACATTGCCTGGGCCGCAGTGCTGTTCGGCTTCCCGCTCGGCGGAGCGAACTGGCTGGCCGTCGCCTCGGTCCTTCTCGCGACTCTGCTCGCTTTCTCTGGACTCGGAATTCTCTCCGCAAGCTATCTTCTGCTTTTTAAGCGCGGCAATCCCGCCAAATGGTTCTTTCTGGGACTTTCCAGTCTTGCGGGCGGAATGCTCTTTCCGGTAAGTATCCTCCCGGATTGGCTGCAACTCGTTGCGCGGCTAAATCCCGTCACTTACGCGCTCGACGCCATGCGCGCAGCCTTGGTCGGCGGCGCGGGGTTTCACGCTGTATGGCAGCCGCTTTTGGTCTTGCTTCTTTTCGCGGCCGTCCTGCTCCCCTTATCGATGATCGTCTTCGGCAGGGCGCTTCGCCGCACTAAAACGAACGGAACACTGATGCACCGCTAGCCGCGCGAATGCGTTACGCCTGTGAATTCTTGCCGCGTGCAGCCTTCAGAAAGACAGCGCCACCCGCAATAAAAAAGGGCCAGTCCCGCGTAGCGGAACCGGCCCACGGATGCTCCGAGGAGACCCGCTCAGGACTTCTTTTTCTTTGCGTTCACTTTTATGTCGATGCCCGGAGCCATGAGTTGCAGTTGTTCGAGCCCCTTCTTGGCCTCCTGTCCAAAAGGCCCGTTGGGGTCAAGTTCAATCGCCTTCTGATAAGCCTCGATGGTTCCAGGTGCAAATTCGGGCACGTCCTTGTCCCCCACTTTCTTCACCGTCATTTTGTACACCAGCGAGGCGCCCAAGAGATACCACGTCTGCGCGCTTTTCGGATCGAGCTCAGCGGATTTCTGCAAGGGCTCAACTGCATCGCCTAACCGGTTGGCGTTGTACAAGCTGATCCCGAAGTTGCGCCACGCCGTCGCCGCATGTGTCGGGTCGAGCTCCGCGCTCTTCGTGTACGCCGCCTTCGCTTCGTCGATCTTCCCCGCCCGCGCCAGCACATTGCCCAGATTGTTGTAATAGCCGGGATCGTCTGGCTTGGCAGTGATGGCCTGCTGGTAGGCTTGAGCCGCTTCGTCATTGCGCCCTGCAAGGTCATACGCCTCGCCCAGCGTCGCCCACAGCAAGTGTTGATTCGTGTCATTTGCAGGCGCTGCCTTTTGCGCAGCCACTAGTTCTGCCGCTGCCTTGTCGGAAAGATCCTTCAGGTTTTGTTTCAACGCATCCCGCTGATCGGGAGTCGCCTTCGTCAAGTCGTCTTTCGCCTTGCGTTCCTCAACGAGTATGGCGGTCCCGGCGGTGAAGTGCGCCTTCATGCTCTCAAACTTGGCCTTATCTTCCGCCTGCTTCTTGACTTGTTCCTCCGCTGCCGCGCCCTGTTTGCTCACTACATCCTTAAAGTTGAGGTCTGCCTTGCTCTCGTTATCGCTCTGCACCTGGATTTGCATGTCATACGGTTTGTTCGGCGCCGGCAAAATGACGTAGACGTGATACATGCCGGGACGCAGGTTGTGGAACGAATATTTTCCGTCCGCGTCCGTCTTCGTTTCCTGTTTCGCGCCTTGGTCGCTCACGCATTGCATCGGCACGTTGTACCAGGGCTTGCCAACCACATCCAGAATCGTTCCAGAGATCGACCCGCCGCTTTGCGCCTTCGCGCGCGGCGCACCCAAGCAAATCAACCCGGCCGCCACTACCGCAGCCAACGCCCACGACTTCGCAAATCTCTTCATACCTCATTCTCCTTTTGCCGAGGCGAACCCTGCCCGGCCTGGCTGGCGGGATGTGCCCTATTATCCTTAATCCTAGCTCTTTTCCAAGCCCCTTGCGCGCGCGCCGCCCGCTTGCTAACGATGAGCGCTGGCCGCCTGCCGGTAAGGTATGGGATCCGTCACTCCGGCCTCCGCGAACGCCTTCAATCGCAGCAAGCAACTATCGCACACTCCGCACGCCCTATCCTCACCCTGGTAGCACGACCACGTCAGATGCAGCGGCGCGCCCAGCTCCAGCCCCCGCTGGATAATCTCGTTTTTCTTCATCGCAATCACCGGAGTCGCAATCTCGATCTCTGTCTCCGGCCGCGTTCCCACGCGCACCAACTTCTGGAAAACCTCGTAATACTCCGCCCTACAATCCGGGTAGCCGGAGCTATCTTCCGCCACCGCCCCGATGTAAACCGCCCCCGCTCCAATTGCTTCCGCCCAGCTCACCGCCACGGAAAGAAAATGCGCGTTGCGAAACGGCACATACGTCACCGGAATCGAACTTCCGTGCGCTCCCACCGCTCCCAACTCATTTTCCGGCACTGCGATGTTCTTGTCCGTAAGCGCCGACCCGCCAATCGCACGAAAATGATCGAGCTGCACCATCAATCGCTGGCTGACGCCGTAAAAATCCGCAATCGCCTCAAATGCTCTGCGCTCGCGCGCTTGCGTCCGCTGCCCATAACCCGCGTGCAGCAGCGCGATATTCCCAGCCCCGTACCGTTCCCGCGCAATCGCCGTGCAAACGCACGAGTCCATCCCGCCGCTCAACAGCACCACAGCCGTCCGCGAATCTGACTTGCTCATCTTCGTATCCGTGCTCTCCCAAAAAGCCCGTTGACTAACCGGCCACCGCGCAAGCGCATCTCCGATCCTCTACTTCCTTTACCTCCTCAACCTCCTCTACCTCACACTCCTTTTGTCGCCGGATCCCAAACGAACTTGTGCAATTGCAATCCCAGCCGCACCGGCAAACTGTCCTCAAGGATCCACTCCACCAGCTTGCGCGCTTCCAAACCCTGCCACTTTCCAGCCGGATCATCAAACACTGGCGAAAACAAAACCTGCCTCACCCGTTCCGCCAGCCGGTGCTCCGCCGTGAATTCACGCGCAAACTCATAATCCCGCCGCGTGGAAAGCACAAATTTTACTTCGTCCTTCGCGTTCAGCACCTCGAGATTCCTCATCTCAAACGTATCCGCCTCGCCGGAGTCCGGGCACTTCACATCCATAATCTTGATCACTTCCCCAGGCAACCGTCCCGCATAGCGCTCCCCGCTCGTCTCGATCATCACCGTATATCCCGCCGCGATCAGCTTCTCGGCCAGCGGATACACTTCCTCTTGCAGTAGCGGCTCGCCACCAGTCAATTCCACGAGCGGAACACTCGCCGCAGTGCCAGACATTCCATCGCCCCGCCCAGCAAGCTCGTCCACGCGGGCCAGCACATCCTCAACACTCATCTTTGTCCCGCCATGAAACGCGTAAGCCGTATCGCACCACATGCACCGCAAGTTGCAACCGGTCAACCGCACAAACACGCAGGGCAACCCCGCCCGCGTCCCTTCTCCCTGGATCGATTTGAATATTTCCGTAATAAACATAATGTGGAGTGCGGCAGCCCAGCTGCCGCTTTTCCCCGCTTTTTCAACCGCGCCAATCTTCCCCGCGTCCTGCTGCTACGCGCCGGAGCCCGCCTTAGGCACCGTCCTCCGCCCCAACCACCACATTGCTCCGCCCAAAATCGCAGCAATCAATATCAATCTCCAATACCCAGGCGAAACTCCCATCGCCCGAAACACCACCACATATCCAATCCCTACCAGCCCCACCGGCACCAAAATGATAGCGAAAGCGCGATTCATCGCTGCTTCTCCGCTTCTTTATTTCGTTACTTCTTTCCGTCTTCTTCTCTTTGCTCCATTAGTTCCCCGGCTTATACTGCGCCCGGCTCGTATCCGTCTCCCACAAAACCACATCCGTGATGCGCGCTCCCGGCGGGAGATCCTTCAACCCCCGCGTTACTTCCTCATAAAAATACTTCGCCATATTTTCCGCCGAAGGGTTCACCGTCTTGAACGGCTCCAAATCGTTCACGAACTGATGATCCAGCCGCCCCATAATCTCCCGAATAATCTGTTTTAATCGCGTAAAATCCACCAACAACCCAATCGAATCCAGTTGCGGTCCCTCCAGCGTCACGCGCACGCGATAATTATGCCCATGCACGTTCTCGCACTTGCCCTTGTATCCGCGCAAGGCATGCCCGGCCGAAAATGTCTCTTCCACGCTAACCTGAAACATAAGTAGCACAGACACTCCTGTCTGTGGCCTTTCCCCTTGTCTGATCTTTATTTCTTTACGTCATTACTTCTTTGCTTCTTCTTCGTCAAAAACCGGGAAACCTCGGCCAAACTATTCGTCATCCTATACTTTGGCAAAGACTCCAGAAAAATTTTACCATACGCCATCCTCTGAATCCTGTTATCCAGCAGCGCCAAAACTCCCCGATCCGTCTTAGTCCGTATCAGCCGCCCAAATCCCTGCTTCAAAGCCAAGACCGCCTGCGGCACCTGAAACTCCGCAAACGGATTCCTTCCATCCTCCTGCAACGCCGCAACTCGCGCCGCCACAATCGGGTCGCTCGGCACCGCAAACGGCAGCCGGTCCACAATCACGCAAGAAAGTTGCTCCCCCGGCACATCCACTCCCTGCCAAAAGCTAGCCGTGGCAAAAAGTACCGCCCCCGGCGTGTTCTTAAATCTTTCCAGCAGCGCAGAACGCGGCGCCGTCCCTTGCAAAAGAAGCGGAAACGGCACTCGCGTCCGCACTCGCTCAAAAAGTTCGTTCATCTGCGAGTAGCTCGTAAATAAACAAAACGCCCGCCCCTGGCTCGTCTCCAGCAAATTCACAATCTCGTCCGCCGCCTTCGCCGTGTACGCCGGATTCCGCACGTCCGGCATCGCTTGCGGCAAATACAGCATCGCCTGCTTTTCGTAATCAAATTCCGGCGGCAACCCGCGCTCTTTCGCGTGATCCAGCCCCAGCCTCTGCCGTATGAATTCGAATCTGTTCCCTACGGTAAGCGTCGCCGAAGTCAGCACCACGGAATCGAACTGTTCGAAGAGCTTCTCGCGCAAAATCTGGCTCACGTCGATCGGTGTGGCCGCCAAAAATACGCCCTTATTCCGCCTCTCATACCAATACACAAAATTCCGCTCGTTCGATTCGAGCAAAAAAGACAATTCTTGCCGCAATTCAAAACTTCGCCGCGCAATTCGCAAAATCTCTTCCGGCTTCTGCGTCAACGCTGCGCATTCCGTCTCGAATCCCTTCAGCGCCGTAGCCAAATCGTCGTACGCCTCTCGGTTTTGCTCCAAAAACGCTTCCCGTTCATTCCGCGAAAATGGAAATTTCCCGTCCTTCGGCGGAAACGTCTCGAAGAACGTCCGGCTTCTCTCGCGAATCCGCTGCGTCCTCCGCAAAAGTCCCGGCGTCGCCTGATGCAGCAGCCGCAAAGTCTGGTCCGCGTCCCGCGCCAATTCCTCGAACCGGAAATTCGATATCTGACGCCCGAAATAGTCGCTGGCCACATCCTCCATTTCGTGCGCTTCATCGAAAACCACCGCCGAGTATTCCGGCAAAATGCTCCCAAAATCGTCCTGCTTCAGCGCCAGATCCGCGAAAAACAAATGATGGTTCACGATGATCAGGTCGGCGTCCTTGGCTCGCTGGTGCATTCCCGTCACAAAGCATGGATTGAACGAAGGACATTTTTGCCCCGAACACGTGTCCCGCCGCGCATCCAGCCGCGTCCACAAATCCGAATCATCCGGCAAAAACGTCAATTCCGCGCGGTCCCCCGTCTCCGTCAATTTCGACCATTGCTTGATCTGCTGAAACGCATCCAACTCTTCCATGCCCTTCAGCAGCGCCTGGTCCGCCATCTGGTTCATCTTCGCCACGCACAAAAAATTCGACCGCCCCTTCATCACCGCCACTTTCAAATTCGGCGCAAAATGCTTCTGCAAGAACGGAATGTCTTTCTGATAGAGCTGCTCTTGCAACGATTTCGTCGCCGTGGAAATCACCACTCGCCGCCCGCTGCAAATCGCCGGCACCAGATACGCCAGCGTCTTTCCCGTTCCCGTCCCCGCCTCCAAAATCGCGTGATGATGCCTTTCAAACGCATCGTGCACCATCTCCGCCATTTCCAATTGCCCGCGCCGGTGCTCGTACCCCCCAATCATGCACCGTTCCAAAAATCCCCCCGGCCCAAACACCTCCCGCATCGATGGCTTCGTCGTCTCAAGCGGCTCTTCGCCGGCTCCACGCACAACCGCCGGCCGCTCCGCAACCGCATTTCCGCTAAATGCGGCGTCTTCGCTAGACCCGGCGTCTTCGCTGAACGCACGATATTCGCGCTCCGGCAGTGTGGCCGCATCCTCCGCCCCTCCGTTCACGCGTGTGTACCCCGATTTGACAGCTCTTTTCGCCAATCACCGCTCCGTAGAGCCATCCTGTCGTTTACCCCGGCCGGGTCGGGGAGGATGGCCGCTCTTTCACTATCTGTACTCTCTCCCGATTCCGTAACGATAGCACACTCGCTTCCCCCTCCTCCTCGCCACACCCGGGCTACAAAGTGCTACCCTCTAGCCTGGATTTTGCAGTAATTGTCCGCCGGAAAAAGAGCGTGCTTCATCCTCGCAAGCCGGCATCCAGCGCCTGGCGCGCGCTCCCCGCCGTGCTGCTCGCCTGTTCTCTTTCGACTCCAGCCGGCGCATACGATCTCCCACTCTCCGAAGAATCCATCCGAGATGCTTACTCCCTGGGCAGTCGCAACGGCGGCCTCAAACCTGATTTCCTCGCCAAATACGCGCTGTCCATTCCAGATCTCAAACAAGGAACCCGCACGTCCGAGGGAAGGATCGAGACTCCATTCCTGCAAGTGGCTGATTATTCCGGCAGAGTTCCCAACTACAGCGCACAAGGCGCTGTCCAAGACTTCTTCGGCAAACCCATGTCCTTCCGCATCCATCTGGATGTCTGTTATTGCCTGCGCGCGCCGGCGAATGCCATAAAAATCCAAGTCCTCCAGAACAAAAAAATAGTTGTCCCCGAATCATTTGAAAGCTCGCCATACAGTGAACCTACGGATTTTGGTTTTCTCCCTCCGAACGGGGAGCAAATCACCCTCGAGTTCAGACCCGCCAAAATCGATTCCTCAGGCCTCACCATCGTCATCGATACGTCGGACGGCCAGCACGCCGAAACCCTCTTCGAGCTTCAGTCGATCCGTTAAATTCACTCGAAGAGGCAGGCCTGCACCCGCCTGTACTTCCTGTCCCAAAGTCCGGGGATTTAGCGTTTGAGCAACGAACGTCCTTTTGGAGACCCACTGGCAACCCGGCGGCGCTAGAGTCAAATTGGGGGTTCTGAGTCTCTCTGCTTTGAGCTTGGAAACGCATTTCAATCCGTCGTGGGGTGCCCTATGAAACGCAATAAGCTCTCTGTTCTCGCAGCCTTGGCAGCCGTCGTATCTCTAACCTCCTGCAGCGGCCTTCCCAAAGGCAAAGGCGGCGGTGGGGGCGGTGGCGGGACCACGGCCAATGTCAGTTTCACAATGGTTTCCGACACTCTTCCCACAAACCTCGGGATCATCAGCTTCGTTGTCACCGTCAACGCCGTCGCGCTCACTTCGTCGACGGGCACACAGACGACTCTCGCCCCCAACAACGGCAAGGGTGTCACCGTAGATCTCGCCCGCTTGCAGTCCGATTCTGCTTTCCTCGGTACGATGCCTGGCGTTCCGACGGGCGCAAACAGTTCCATCACCGTCTCCTTCGCCCCCACTGTCAAACTCACCTTTTTCAACGGTTCCGGCGCGTCCATCACCAGCCTGACCCCCAACTGCCTCGCCAATCAGATTTGCACTACGACACTCACCGTGGTCGGCGCACCGGTCATAACCTCTTCGCAGACCATTAGCGGCAATACCGGGATCGGCATCGATTTCAATCTAGCGAACTCCCTGAGTGTCTCCGGGGGCAAGTTGAGCATCAATCTCTCTAATTCCGGAACCACCAATGTTGTAAGTGCTTTTGCCCTTCCTCGCACGGGTTCCAATCTGGCCGCGGGCCAGCTCGATCTCATAGAAGATTTCACTGGTGTCGTCACCCTCGGCAGCCCTGGCGTTACCATTGCCTCTGCAACGGCTGCGGGCCGCGGCTCAATCGCCGCCTCGAGTGTTGCCGGAACGACGGTGTATGACCAGGATCCTACCCAAACTCTTTGCCCAGCCGGCACAGCTACACTGTCGGGCTGCGTCGCCACCAACGGCGCCGCGAGCATGGACGCCATTCTCAAGTCCGATGGGACCTTCACAGTTCAGGAAATCGAGCCGCTCCTGAATACGTTGCAAGACACCGTGGAAGGCACGGTCGTCTTAATAACTAATCAAACCCAATTTGAGCTCGTCGCCACGGACCTCATTCCAGCCGGAACAAACTCGAATATCGGCAGCCTGAGTCTCGGCGATCCGCTGACAGTGAATCTAGCCAATGGTCCGGCGTTCTGGGTCGACACCAAGGGCCTGGCGGTCGGAGCCGCTACAGGAAATTTCCAGGGCATGACAGATACGACCGCTTTACATCCAGGCCAGTCAGTCGCCGTCCATGTCGTTTCATTCACCGCCGCCAACGGCGCCACCCCGGCGATTGCAAACGGCGTAAATGTCGTCACGCTCCGCTGGTCCCGCTTTATTTCAACGGTGAATACCGCCTCCACGCCGCAATTCGGCGTCACAAACCTCCCAGGGTATTTCGGGTTCTCTGCTGCCAGCATATTCAACATACAGACTTACGCTGGCACGCCGGGAGCGGACGGCATCACCAATTTGGATGGCATCACCACGACAGGAAATTTGAACGCGAACCAACCGGTGGCTATTCGCGCTTTATTTATCGAGGATCCCGGAAACACAATCAACCCGCCGTTCTTTGCCGCCAAGGTCAGGCAACAATAAGCATCACCAAGTCTTTACCCGCCTCCGCAAAAGGCCACGGGCCGGAGCATTCCTCAAAGATGCTCCGGCCCGCTCTTTTTCACTCCGGTTTATGGGTCGACTGCCGGAAAATGCTGGCATTGACATTTCGTTACTTTTTGATATTATATACATATAGTTATCATACGCTGTACTTATTCTGATTGACTCCGATTCCATACGGCTTCCTGATCCTTAACTCCTTTGTCTCGAATAATATGCGCACTCTTTCGTCGTTCTGCGCAGTTTGGCAGAATTCTGCCTGTTTCGACTCAAACTCTTACGCACTGTAGGTAACTAAGCATTTCAGCAACTCTCTTGAAATCAACCCGTTGTGCACTCTTTACGAAAATCACCCGGGTGGGGATAGGCTCATCGAGAATAGGGCTTCTCGGGGTCTTGCAAGCTAACCCGTTTGGAACCCGCACTTACGAAAAAGCGGCCCGTAAGCCTTTTAGAATGCGCAGTTTCAAAACACAAGACTTAAAACCCTTTAGAATCCGCATTTACGAAAAAACGGGGGTGGGTATCCCCACTTGCATCGACAGATACCGGACGAGCGCGGCGTACGCCGCCCCGAGAAGCGGTGCCAGATTATGCCAAGCCGCTTACGCCGGCTGAATTCCGCCGACCGTCGTATGCGGCGGTAAGGACACCGGCGGCACCGGCCCCGGCATCACACTTTGAGGCATCGTCGGTTGTAGCCGGTTGTAGAGCGCCAGCGCAATCGCTCCCATGCCCCAAATCCAAATTCCTAATCCAACCAGCGCTCCGATCACGTGCACATGCGCAAGCGGCGTATACACGATGCGCACGATCACAAAACCCAGCGCCATTCGGCCGATCAGGCCCCAGGTGTCCGTCGGTTTGCCGAGTATCCAATTGCCGACCACCGCGCCCACCACAATCTCCGCACAAAACAGCGCCAGCAACCAAACGCCCACAGTGAGAACGCTCAAGGGGATACCCACAACCGTCACGATCGCGATAAGGGCGGCAATGGGTACTCCAAAGAAAACGAGAACTCCAAGGCCGATCGGCGCTCCCACTCGTTCTCCCGCGCTTACGACCTCTGCTGCGAATTTTGGCAACAGCAGGAACAGTACGAGCCCAAACAGCACAAAGGCCGCGGTCCAAATAATGCGCCAAACGTAGTAGTGCCCTTGCTCGTACTGCGACTGGCGCTTCTCTTGCGTGAATTGCACTGGCGAAGCCAGCTTCGCTCCTGAATCGACCGTCGCCTCATGCTCCCCTTCAAAATGGATTGGTCCCGCAACCTGCGCGGTCGAGGCGATGGACATCGAACGCCCCTTTGACCGGACTTCGCCCTCGATAGTCCCGGAAATGATGGTCTCATCCCCCATGTCGAGCAGATCGCGCCCGAGATGACCGTCTACGCTCACCGTCTGCCCCATCGCCGTCAAGCTTCCGCCGATTTTACCCGCGGCATCCAGATTCACGGTTTCATTGAAGGTCAAAACGTTCCTCGCCACGGTTCCCGTGATGTTCAGATTATTCGTGGCCGACCGGATGTTCCCGTCGATTTGCCCGCTGACGCGCACGGACTGCGCGAAAACAATAGCGTCGCCCTTGACGTGCCCGCTGATGTCGATACTCTGGCCAAAGAAAAAGACGTCTCCATCCACCGTCCCATCGATCCGCGCTCGCGCACCGGTGATGAATAGATCGCTGTGGACGGTCTGATCCTTCGCGAGTTCATAGGTATCGCCCTTGTGAAATTCCGTGGCGCCGGCCGGAGCGGGCAAAGCCAGCGCCGCGCACAATCCCGCGAGAACCAGCGCGAATGCCGAGCCGCGCCGCAAGCGCCGCCGGAATATAAGCGCGCCGAATCCCGCTACGGTAACCATCGCCAGCACCTCGAAAAGTGTCATCATGGATTGCCATCCTTTCCAGAAGGCGCCTTGAAAAACCAGCAAACTCAGAAGGCTCGTTCCGCCGAATCCGGCTTGTTCCAATCGCTGCTGCAAAGGTTCGACATAACCCGTGTAAAGCGCGTAAACGCCAGTCGCCGCCAAGCCCAATACCACTCCCCAAATCCATCCGAACGATTTCCGCGCGCGTTCCTGAAATTCCGCCAGCCGTGACGGCAGTGGTTCGTCTTCCTCAAGCATGGCGCGCGTCAGCAAGCGCGATTCGCGATCGAGAGCCCGCAACAAGGTGCGGCATTCCGCGCAATCCTGCGCATGCGCGGAGACGGCTTGCGCGCGGGCGCGGTCCAATTGGCGCTCCGCGTAGAGCAGGCAAGTCATCTCATCCAAATGTTCCGTCGTTCCGCCCGCTTCTTCCGGCGCCAACGGGTTTGCAGGTTCGTTCACGAGGTCCCTCCCGCAGCCAGCGCACTCTTCCCCTCCAGCGCCTGCCGAAGTTCATGCCGCGCGCGCAGCAGCACGACGCCCACGAAGGCGCGCCGCACGCCGAGCGCATCGGCGATTTCGTCATAACTCATATCCGAGTAATAGCGCAAGACCAGAGCCATGCGCGCCCGCGCCCCCAGCTTATCCAGCGCGTGCCGCACCTCTTCGCTCGTTTTCTGCTCGATGAGCCTGTCCAATTGATTCGGGTCCGGATGTTCCAGCGGCACATTGTCAATATCTTCGGTCTCTTTGTCTTGCCGGATTTTCCGCCGCCGCAGAATATCCCAGCAGTGGTTGGCAGCAACCCGGTAAAGCCACGCGGAAAAGGAGCGTGTCTCGTCGTACTGGCTCAGCTTGCCTTCCCACAATTTTGAGAAAATTTCCATGGTCGCGTCTTCCGCATCTTCCCGAGTCGGCAACGCTCGCCTGCAAAACCGGAAAATGGCTGGTCCCATTTCCCGATAAATTTGACCCCAAGCCTCGGCATCCCCAGCGCGAGCCCGGGCAACTGCCTCCGTGGTCTCCGTCATTCCGGGCACGCTCATCGGGCCTGGTCTCAGCGGTTCCATAGACTAGTACGCAGGGGAGCCCCAAAAACTTACACGATCTTAACAAATAGCAATATCGCGGGCCGGGGCTATCTCTTCTCTGCTCAGCACTCTACCAGAAATGGCTTGCAGGGCGGCAACCCCGTGCAATATCGGAGGCTTGCCATGGGCGGCCGCAATGAGATTGAATCCAAGATCCAAGCGGCGTTGGCGGTGAGAGGTTTTCGGGACAGGCTGGCGTGCGAATAGCGATATGGGGTTGGGCCTTGATGCGGTAGAGTGGAAGGTTGCAGCGCTGTTGCGGTTCTCGATTGTCCGCCCGCCGCTTGAAGCCATGACACAGATACTTCCATCGTTGGTGATTTTGGGGCGGCCCAATGTGGGCAAGTCCACGCTTTTCAATCGGTTGACCGGGACACGGCGTTCGATCGTGACGAACGAGCCGGGGATTACGCGCGACCGGATTTATGGCAAGGCGGAATGGCGCGGGAAGGCGCTCGAGATTGTAGATACAGGCGGGATTGTGCCTGACGACAAGGCGTTGATCCCGACGGAGATTTTGCGGCAAGCGCATGTGGCGATCAAAAAGGCGGCGCTGCTGGTGCTTGTGGTGGACAGCCAAGCGGGCGTTACGCCCCTGGATCAAGAGCTGGCGCGGCTTCTGCGGACTACCGGGAAACCGTTCGTGGTAGCTGTCAATAAGGTGGATGCGGTTTCGCAGGAAGTGAATGCCGCGGTGTTTCATTCGCTGGGCGTGCCGGTGTTTCCAATTGCCGCGGAGCATGGGACGGGCGTGGACGATTTGCTGGACGCGGCGCTGGCGGAGGTGGATGCGGTTGAGTCGGAAGAAGAAGTGGCGAAAGAGGACGCCGTCGAGGTAGCGATTATTGGGCGGCCGAACGTGGGTAAATCCACCCTGCTGAATCGCATGGCGGGAGAGGACCGCTCGATTGTTTCCCCGATTCCGGGAACCACGATGGATAACGTGGATACGGAAATTGTCCACGAGGGCCACACCTACCGGTTTGTGGATACCGCGGGGATTCGGCGCAAAGCGAAAACGACGCTTGTCGCGGAAAAATTGAGCGTGGTGATGGCGCGGCGGGGGCTGGAGCGCTGCGACGTGGCGTTGCTCGTGGTGGATGGAGAGCAGGGAGTGACGCAGGGCGACGCGCAGATTGCGAGTTATGCGGAAGAGTCCGGGCGATCGGTGATCATTGTAATTAACAAATGGGATTTGGCGGTGATTGCGGCGCGGAATGCGGCTTCACGAGACGCGGACAGCGCGAAGGGCAAGTCCAGGCGGCCTGCTGGGGAACGGCACCGGCCGGAGGATTTCAATCCGGAGAGGCTGGCCTTCGATTACGAGAAAATGATTCGAGGAAAGCTGAAATTTTTAAGTTACGCGCCGATAGTTTTTCTTTCCGCGAAGACGGGGGAACGCGCGGGGAAACTCTTTCCGTTGATCGACCAGGTTGCGGCGGCACGGAGAAAGCACATTCCTACGCCGGAGCTGAACCGCTGGTTGAAGGAGGACGTGGATTTGCAGCGCGGGACCACGCCGAAAGCGCGGCCGGTGCGGATTTACTACATCACGCAGGCGAAGACCGCGCCGCCGACGTTTTTGCTTTTCAGCAACCAAAAAGAGCCGATGCATTTTAGTTATGAGCGGTTTTTGGAGAATCAGCTGCGGAGAAAGTATGAGTTTCTTGGAGCGCCAGTGAGATTTGTGCAGAGATTAAGGAAACGTGAGCCGCGGCCGCGGAAAAACAAAGACGAAGAATGACGGCGGCGCACCGGCACTGGCCACCGGCGAAAAGAGGGCACGGCATGCCGTGCCCCTACAGGAAACTGCTGGAAACTGGTAGGATAGCGGCGTCCCCCTCTGATTGGAATTCGCTATGCCGAGCACTGCAACCGCGACGCAGCCCACGATTGAAAAGGATTTCTATCGCATCGGCGAAGTCAGCCGGCTGACGAGTCTGAAGCCGTTCGTGTTGCGTTATTGGGAGACGGAATTTCCGATGCTCGAGCCGGTGAAGAGCGCGAGCGGGCACCGGCTGTATCGTCAAGAAGATGTGGAGATGGTGCTGCGGATCAAGCGGCTGCTCTACGACGAAGGATTCACGATTGCGGGCGCGCGCAGACACTTGCGCGAACAGAATGGCGCGGGCGAGAGCGAAGGCGCGATTGGTGCTGGCGGCGCGGCGGACGGCTCTGCGGCCGGAGGGGCGGCGCAGCTTTTGAGCCGGAAGATGTTGCTGGACCTGCGAGATACGCTGCGCGCTTTCTTGACGCTTCTCGAACGCAAGTGATAGCCTGAGAATGCTGTAAAGTCCACTTCGCATGCAGTTCGGTCGGGACGTAGCGAAGCCTGGTATCGCGCACCCTTGGGGTGGGTGAGGTCGCTGGTTCAAATCCAGTCGTCCCGACCATTCTCGATCGGGAGTTTCGAGCCCGATCACTTCCTTGAAGCAATCTGACTACGGCAGACTTTTCAGGGTTTTGGACGGATACGCCAAACGGCGTCATGACTGCTTTCTTGCCGAGTTGGACCTGCACGAAGAAGCCGCCGAGTGCGTAACGTGCTTTCGCCCGCGACACGTTTGCGAAAACTCAAAGAATCGATATGCTTGCCGATACATGACGCTTGAAATCGCGGAGGTTAGAGAAATCATACGCGTGGGCCTGTTGCCTATCTCAATCGCGAATATTCTTGATGAGCAACTGCCTCCGTTGAATCCGAGCGACACGCCGGAGAAATCTGCAGGTTGACCGGTACACATAACTCTGAGATATTTACACATAGAGGACAGGCGCAAATGAGGACCAATATCGACATCGATGACCAACTGATGCGTCAGGCGATGCGCAGCAGCGGCGCGCGAACGAAGCGCGCGACCGTGGAAGCAGCATTGCGGCTGCTGATCCGCCTGCGCAGGCAAGCGGGCATCCGCCAATTGCGCGGCAAAGTGAAGTGGGAGGGCGACCTGAATGAATCCCGGCTCGGGCGGACCGTGGAGTAGGAGCGAGGGTGGTTATCGTCGATTCGACCGTCTGGGTGGACTATCTGAATGGAATCCAGAACGCAGAAACGGACTGGCTGGACCGAAGAGTCGGAAACGAAGAGATTGGACTCACCGATTTGATTTTGTGCGAAGTGCTGCAAGGATTGCGGCGCGATGAAGACTTCGACCGAGTGACAAGAATGCTGAGTGAATTTGATTTGCTGCAAGGTGCGAGCAAAGATGTTTGTGTGGCTGCCGCAGATAATTACAGGAAATTACGGCGACAAGGCCGTACCGTGCGGAAAACAATTGACTTTCTGATCGCAACTCTCTGCATCAGAAACAACTATTTTCTGCTACACCGAGACAGCGACTTCAGGCATTTTGAGGAGTTCCTCGGATTGTCCGTCATCCACCCGGCCAATTCCTAAACTCGATGACGACCATCCTTCTTACGAATGACGACGGGATTCACGCGGAAGGGTTGCGCGTGCTGGCGGGGGCGTTTGCGGGATTTGCGGATGTGAGCATTGTGGCGCCGAGCCGGGAGCAGAGCGGGACGGC
>Ga0187805_10000076_pt1 | contig 28468 bp, 25 predicted proteins | sample NC_wetland_sal_i_6_FD_132965 | JGI IMG/M metagenome (GOLD analysis project Ga0187805, IMG submission 132965) | Wetland sediment microbial communities from Neuse River Estuary, North Carolina, USA - Control_5 | ecosystem: Environmental > Aquatic > Freshwater > Wetlands > Sediment | place: USA...
CTCGATCTCGCCGGCGACCCGGGCGTTTGGCTCAACAAGACGCTGTTCGATGTTCCGGCGGCAACGATCAAGGAAGCCGTCTTCACCGCCGCGAATGGCGCCGAAGTCACCATCGTGCGTGCCGCCGCGGGCGATAAGTTCCATCTCGTCAATCCGATACCCAAGGGCAAGAAGCTCAAAGACGGCGATCCGCTCGCCGAGCCGGCCGGCGTGTTGGCGTCGCTCGAGCTCGCCGATGTCCAGTCAGCGACCGCTTTCGCGTTGCCGGAAACCGGCATTGCGCATGCCCGCTTTACGACGTTCGACGGTCTGACGGTCATGCTCGCCATCGCCGACCGGGACAAGACCAGCTGGGTGCGGATCACCGCTGCCGGCTCCGGCGCTGCCGCCGCTGAGGCGCAGGCGATCAACGCCAAGGTCCATGGCTGGCTTTTCGCCTTCGCCGATTATAAGAGCGGTCTGCTCAAGACCACGCTCGCGAACCTGATCGAGCCGGCTAAATCGTCGTGAGCGAGGCGGTCGCGTCGCCCTGCGTGCGGGTTTGCGCCGTCGATCCGGGTACGGGCCTGTGCCGCGGTTGCTGGCGGACACTGGCGGAAATCGCGGCTTGGCCGACGCTCGACGACGACGGAAGGCGCCGCATTCTCGCGGCTGTAGACGCCCGCCGGACCGGATGACTGCCATGCGCCGGCGCGATCGCAAATGCCGCCCCGCATGCCTATATCATCGGCGCAGGAGGGTATGCCGATGCACGATAGGGCAGCGACGATCCGGCCGGTGGCCAAACTGGTCCGCGGTATGCCGGCCAATGATGGCGCCGGCGTAAAGCTGACGCGCGTAATCGGCAGCCCGGCGCTGGATTCTCTCGATCCGTTTTTGTTGCTCGACGAGATCCGTTCACCCGATGGTGCTGACTATATCGGCGGCTTCCCCGAGCATCCGCATCGCGGTTTCGAGACCGTGACCTATGTTCTCGCCGGTCGCATGCGCCATGGCGACAACAAGGGTAATAGCGGGCTGCTCACGCCCGGTAGCGTGCAATGGATGACTGCCGGCCGCGGTATCGTCCACTCCGAGATGCCGGAGCAGCAGGATGGATTGATGTGGGGATTTCAGCTTTGGGTCAATCTGCCGGCGACGCACAAGATGATGGCGCCGCGCTACCAGGACATCGAACCGGGCTGCATTCCCGAAACCGTGCTACCGGGCGGCGCGAAAGTTCGCGTGCTGGCCGGCAATTTCAACGGCGTGAAAGGCCCGGTTGCGGATATCGTGACTGATCCATTACTGCTGGACGTGACGTTGACCGGTGCCGGCGAAGCGCTGGTGCCGCTGCCCGTGATCCACAACAGCTTCGCATATGTCTTCGACGGCACGGCGACGGTCGGCGCGCCCGAAACGACGGTTGCGCGCGGCCAGATTGCGGTTATGGGCGCCGGCGATGTCGTTCGACTCGCTGGCGGTCCGGGCCGTGTGTTGCTCGCTGCCGGCAAACCGTTGAACGAGCCAGTGGCGCGTTACGGTCCGTTCGTCATGAACACGCCAAACGAGATTCGCCAGGCGATTGCCGACTATCAATCCGGCCGGTTTTGAGAGTAGGATTCGAGTTGTCCACGGGGTAGACGCACGCATGAAACGGTTCGCCGGCCTAGTTGTCGCCCTCGTTCTGATCGGCTGCGCCGGCCCGACTTGGACCAAGGACGGCGCAACGCCGCAGCTCGTCGCTAAGGATCTATCGGATTGCAACAGTCTCGCTTCGGTCGCGACTGAGCGGGATTCGAATATCAACCAGGATATTCTCGCCGCGCGCAGCAAAGATTGGCAGGACACCGGCGCGCTATTCACTGTGCAGCAAACTTATGCCGCGCAGAATCAGGCGCAGTCGTCCGACATCGTATCCCAGTGCATGATCGCGAAAGGCTACGCGCCCGGCAGTTGAACGCCTAGCGTCGCTGCGAAGCCGTCGGTTTGGGGCTACGCTCGATCGTGCTCGGGCCGTAGCAATGTTCGGGTCCCGGGAATGCGCGCGTGCGCACGTCCTCGGCGTAAGCCGCCGCCGCCGCCGCGATCGCCGGATTCAATTCGGCATAGCGTTTGACGAAGCGCGGCTTGTGCCCGTCCGACAGGCCGACCAAATCCTCAGTGACCAGGATCTGGCCGTCACAGGCGGGTGAAGCCCCGATGCCGATCGTCGGCACGTGAATCGCTTCTGTAACGCGGCGCGCTACCGGCTCGTTGGTGCCCTCGATGACGATGGCGAACGCGCCGGCCTTGGCGATGGCGCGCGCATCGGCCATGACGCGGTCGGCCTCGGCTTCGTTGCGTCCTTGGGCGCGGAAACCGCCGATGACATTGACCGATTGCGGTTGCAGCCCGATATGGCCCAGCACCGGAATGCCGCGCTCGACCAGGAAACGAACTGTGTCGGCCATGGCTTCGCCGCCTTCGATCTTGATGCCGGCGCAACCGGTTTCGGCCATGATGCGCGCCGCGTTCTTGAACGCCTGCGCCGGGCTTTCCTGGTAAGTGCCGAACGGCATGTCGACGATGACGCAGGCGCGCGTCGCGCCGCGAACCGCCGCCGCACCGTGCGCGATCATCATCTCAAGTGTCACCGGCAACGTGCTGTCGAAGCCGTAAACCACCATGCCGAGTGAATCACCAACCAGCAGCAGGTCAGCGATCGGATCGAGGGTTCGCGCCATCGCGGCGCTATAGGCGGTCAGCGCGACGATCGGTTCGCCGCCCTTGCGCCGTGCGAGTTCGGCGGGAGTGCGCTTCTTGCTGTCGGGGGCCGCAACGCTCATACGAACTCCACAGGGGGTAGCGGAAGAACTATTCTACCGCAGTGCAGCAAAATTGGGCAGTATCGTTTCGCGAATGCCCAGAAGGTCGGAAAACGCCCGATCCATGGCCGATTCAGCGCCACGGCGGGCTTGTCATCGGGTCCGAAGCGGCTTAAGTCAACGGCGGTTTCCGCAGGAGCGTTCAATGGGTTATCGGGTCGCGGTAGTCGGCGCCACCGGCAATGTCGGGCGCGAGATGCTGAGCATTCTCAGCGAGCGCAGCTTTCCCGCCGATAAGGTTCATGCGGTCGCCTCGACGCGCTCGATCGGCGCCGAGGTGTCGTTCGGCGACGACAAGGTACTCAAGGTCGAAAGCCTCGACTCGTTCGAATTCGCCGGCGTCGACATCGCGCTGTTCTCGCCCGGCGCCAAAGTGTCCGCCGTGCATGCGCCGCGCGCCGGCAAGGCCGGCTGCGTCGTCATCGACAACACATCGCAATTCCGTATGGACAAGGACGTGCCGCTGGTCGTGCCCGAGGTCAATCCGGACGCGATCGCGCAGTACAAGAAGCGCAACATCATCGCCAACCCAAATTGTTCGACGATCCAGATGGTGGTCGCGCTGAAGCCGCTGCACGATCTGGCGCGCATCAAGCGCATCGTGGTCGCCACTTACCAGTCGGTGTCGGGCGCCGGCCGTGACGCAATGGATGAGCTGTTCACGCAAACCCGCTCGGTTTACGTCAACGATCCGATCAAGCGCGAACGCTTCACCAAGCAGATCGCGTTCAACTGCATTCCGCAAATCGATGTCTTCCTCGATGGCGGCGTGACCAAGGAAGAGTGGAAGATGGACGTCGAGACACGCAAAATCCTCGACCCGAAAATCGCAGTCACTGCGACTTGCGTGCGCGTTCCGGTGTTCATCAGCCACGCCGAGGCAGTGAACGTCGAGTTCGAATCTCCGCTCGATGAGGAGACCGCGCGCGAGGCGCTCAAGCGAGCGCCTGGCGTGGTCGTCGTGGATCACCGTACCGAGGAGGGCTACGTGACGCAGATCGAAGCCGCAGGCGAAGACGCGGTTTTCGTCAGCCGCATCCGCCGCGATCCGACCATGCCGCACGGACTTAACCTCTGGGTGGTCGGGGACAATCTGCGCAAAGGTGCGGCGCTGAATGCCGTCCAGATCGCCGAGCTGCTGGCGCGCGATTATCTCAAGAAGTCGGCGACCAGAGAACCGGCGCGCGCCGACTAGCGGATGCGTCCGCGCCGCAGCGTCCTGTTCGTTCCTGGCATCAACGCGCGTGCGCTGGATAAAGCGCGCGGCCTCGACGTCGATGCGCTGATCTTCGATCTCGAAGATTCGGTCGCGCCCGATGCCAAGGGCAAGGCGCGTGCGGCAATTGCCGCGGCGATCGCGCAAGGCGGCTATGGACGGCGCGAGCTGATTTTGCGGATCAATGCGCTCAATACCGAATGGGCCGAAGACGACCTGCGCGCAGCGGCGCAGATGAAGTTGGACGCCGTCCTGCTGCCCAAGGTCGAAAGCGAAGCCGAGCCGCGCAAGGCGGAAGCAAGCCTGATTTCGGCCGGCGCGCCGCTCGATCTCGGCATCTGGTGCATGATCGAAACCGCGCGCGCTGTCCTGCATGCCGAAGCGATCGCCGCTGCCACGCCGCGGCTCAAGGCCTTCGTTATGGGTACGGCCGATCTGTCGAAAGAGATCCATGCCGAGGAGACGCCGCTGCGCGAGCCGATGACGACCGCACTCGGCCTCTGCATCCTCGCCGCCCGCGCCTACGGCTTGACCGTGCTCGACGGCGTCCATTTCGACATTACCGACACCGACGGCTTCGTTCGCTCGTGCCGGCAAGGCCGGATGCTCGGCTTCGACGGCAAGACCCTGATCCATCCGAGCACGATCGCCGACGCCAACCGGATTTTTGCGCCCGACGAAGCCGCGCTCGCGTATGCGCGGCGCGTGATCGCCGCTTTCAACGAAGCCAAGGCGCAAGGCAAGGGCATGGCGGTGCTCGACGGACGTCTGATCGAGCGGCTGCACGTCGCCGATGCCGAACGCATCCTGGCATTGGCCGCCGCCATTGGCATGCCACATACCGCGAGCTGAGTTCGCGCGCCTCATTCGCCGTCTGCAAGCGTGCCGTGTGCGGCCCGGCGTTGACGCCACGAAGGGGGAGGGCTAAACCAAATCCTCTTCGCATGTGCGAAAGCGCAAGGTTCGTGTGCCAATGACTCCCGCCGAGCGGCCGCTTTCACCCCATTTGCAGATCTACAAGCCGCAACTGACATCGGTGCTGTCGATCACGCATCGCGGCACCGGATTGGCGCTCGGGGTTGGCGCGATTTTCTTTGTCTGGTGGCTGTCGGGCGCGGCTTGGAGCGACGCCTGCTTTCGCGCGGCGCAGGCGTTTTGGGGATCGTGGCTCGGTAGGCTGTTCCTGCTCGGCTGGACGTTCTCGCTGTTCTATCACCTGCTCAACGGCGTGCGGCACCTGTTGTGGGACATCGGCTTCGGCTTCGATCTGCCGATGACCTACCGCACCGGTTGGACCGTGGTGGCATTCAGCGTGCTGTTGACGCTGTTTGCTTTCGGCGGCGGTCTCTATGCCTGGGGTTCGCCGTGAGCGGCAGCGCTGCCATTCGCCACTGGCGGGCGCAGCGCGTAAGCGCACTCGCATTGATTCCGCTGGCGCTTTGGCTGGTCGAATCGCTGCTCGCGCATCTCGGCTCAGATCGCGTGCAAATCCAGACGTGGCTCGGCCAACCGGTTCCGGCTGTTCTGGCGGCGGCGCTGGTCATCGTGACGTTCTTTCATCTGGGGCTCGGCGTGCGCGTTGTGCTCGAGGACTACGTCCACACGCCTGGGCGGCTGGCGGTGGCGTTGGTGGCCAATCGCGTGGCGTGCTGGGCGCTGGCGCTGATCGCGCTCGCGGCCATCGCCACGCTTGCTTTCGGATTGTGATCGTGTCGGCAGCGTATCCCGTCACCGAGCATGTCTACGACGTGGTTGTGATCGGTGCGGGCGGCGCCGGCTTGCGGGCGAGCCTCGGCATGAGCGCCGCCGGCCTCAAGACCGCCTGCATCACCAAGGTCTATCCGACTCGCAGCCATACAGTGGCGGCGCAGGGCGGCATCGGCGCCGCGCTCGGCAATATGGGCGAGGACGATTGGCGCTGGCACATGTACGACACCGTCAAGGGTGGCGACTGGCTCGGCGACCAGGATGCGATCGAATATATGTGCCGCGAGGCGGTTCCCGCCGTCATCGAGCTCGAGCATATGGGCGTGCCGTTTTCGCGCACGCCTGAGGGCAAGATTTATCAACGGCCCTTCGGCGGCCACACCGTTCAGTACGGCAAGAATCCGGCGCATCGCTCGGCGTCGGCGGCCGACCGCACGGGCCATGCCATCCTGCACACGCTTTATCAGCAATGCCTAAAGCACGACGCCGAATTCTTCGTCGAGTATTTCGTGCTCGATCTGCTGATGGACGGCGGTGTCTGCCGCGGTGTCGTCGCCTGGTGTCTTGAGGACGGCTCGATCCATCGTTTCCGGGCGCAGATTGTGGTGATGGCCACCGGCGGCTATGGCCGGACCTATTTTTCCTGCACGTCGGCACATATCTGCACCGGCGATGGCAATGCCATGGTGCTGCGTGCCGGCTTGCCATTGCAGGATATGGAATTCATCCAATTCCATCCGACCGGCATTTACGGCGCCGGTTGCCTCATCACTGAAGGCGTGCGCGGCGAGGGCGGCTATCTCACCAATTCGGAAGGCGAGCGCTTCATGGAGCGGTATGCGCCGCACGCCAAGGACCTGGCCTCGCGCGACATCGTGAGCCGCGCCATGACCATCGAGATCCGCGAGGGACGCGGCTGCGGTCCCAAGAAGGACTACATCCATCTGCATATCGAGCACCTCGATCCGGCCGTGATCCGCCTGCGGCTGCCCGGAATCGCCGAGACCTCGCGCATCTTCGCCGGCGTCGACGTGACGCGCGAACCGATTCCGGTATTGCCGACGGTGCACTACAACATGGGCGGCATTCCGACCAATCTGCGCGCCGAAGCGCTGGCGCCGACGTCAGACGATCCAGAACGCGTCACCCCCGGCTTGATGGCGATCGGGGAGGCTGCCTGCGTCTCGGTGCACGGCGCCAACCGGCTCGGCACAAATTCACTGCTCGATCTCGTCGTTTTCGGGCGCGCCGCCGCCCAGCGTGCCCAGGAAATCGTCAAGTCGGGTGCGGCGCAAAAGCCATTACCCACGTCGGCCGACGACCGCGCGTTGTCGCGGCTCGACCGTGTCCGGCATGCCAAAGGCAATACCAAGACCGGCGAAATCCGCTTGGCAATGCAGCTGATCATGCAGGAACATTGCGCCGTGTTCCGCACCGCCGAACTGCTCGAACAGGGCGTGCGCAAGATGGCACAGGTCGTGTCGTCGATCGGCGATTTGAGCGTGTCCGACCGTTCGATGATCTGGAACAGCGACTTGGTCGAAGCGCTCGAGCTGGACAATTTGATGGCGCAGGCGACAGTGGCGCTGCACGGTGCGCGGGCGCGGACCGAAAGCCGCGGCGCGCACGCGCGCGAGGATTTTCCCAAGCGCGACGACCAGAATTGGATGAAGCACACGCTGGCATGGATGAACGGCGGCGGGCAAGTCGAGCTCGGCTACCGGCCGGTGCACAATTTCACGCTGTCGAATGACGTCCAGCCTTTCCCGCCCAAGGAACGCGTTTACTAGGATCCGCCATGGCCGATTTCTTTCTGCCCAAGAATTCCAAGGTGGTCGAAGGCCGTCACCACCCGGCGCCGTCCGGCGCCAAACGGGTGAAGACCTTCCGCATCTATCGTTGGGACCCCGAAGCCGGCGGCAATCCGCGCATGGACAGCTACGACATCGATCTCGATCAGACCGCGCCGATGGTTCTCGACGCGCTGATCAGGATCAAGAACGAGGTTGATACCACGGTGACGTTCCGCCGCTCGTGCCGCGAAGGCGTCTGCGGCTCGTGCGCGATGAACATCGACGGCACCAACACGCTGGCCTGCGTCAAATACATTGCCGACGTGAAGGGCGACGTCGAAATCTACCCGTTACCCCACCTGCCGGTGATCAAGGACCTGGTGCCAGATATCAGCGCCATGTTCGAGCAGTACACATCGATCCAGCCGTGGCTCAAGAACGACACGCCGCCGCCGGCCGACAGCGAGCGGCTGCAATCGATTGAAGAACGCGCCAAACTCGACGGCCTGTGGGAATGCATCTTGTGTTTCTGCTGCACGACGGCGTGTCCGAGCCACTGGTGGAATCCGGACAAATATCTCGGCCCGGCGGTATTGCTTCAGGCCGAACGCTGGCTCGCCGACAGCCGCGACACCAAATCCGACGAACGGCTCGATCAGTTCGAGGACCCATTCAAGGTCTATCGCTGCCACACGATCATGAACTGCACGCGCACCTGCCCCAAGAGCCTCAACCCGGCGCAGGCCATCGGAGAAATCAAGAAGAAGCTCGTCGCGCGCGTCTAACGCACTAGAACTCGATCGTGCCGTCGATGACGTGATCGAGTCCGATTTCCGGTATGCGCAGCGTCATCTTTGCCGCGACCTTGCCGCGGTTCTTGAGCTTGCCCGCATCGATCGCCGCCCGCACCGCGTTCTCGATCTCGCGCTGTGACGTGACGCCGACGACTTTGAGAAATTTGCGCAGTTCGAGGTTGAAACGGTCTTCGTCCATAGGCCGGTTCCTTTCACTCGTGGCATGCCAAGTCTGAGCGCATCGTAGACGAGACTGTGTAATCGCGCCGCAATTTTGGCTATGACTGGGCCGTCGATGCAGCCCTCCGGCCAGCCGTCAGCCGCACAGCCGAATTCACAGATGTCCGGTCCGCTTGCGCGTTATGGCGCGCGCGTGGCCGCGGGCGAACTCGTGTTCGATGCAACGCAGGAACGCGCTGCGGCAAGGCTCGAGATGCTGTGGTCGGCCTTGGTCGACGACCGCATGGCCATTGTTCGGCGCGGCTGGCGTGCGCGGTTGGGCTTGGGCCGCGCGCGAGGCACACCGCCGAAAGGTATCTATCTCTACGGCGGCGTCGGCCGCGGCAAGACCATGCTGATGGACCTGTTCTTCGGCTCGGTCGGCCTGGCCTCGAAGCGGCGCACGCACTTCTATGCCTTCATGGCCGAAGTGCACGACCGCATCCACGCGCTTCCTTCGGACACGGACGATCCGATCCGGCGCGTGGCGGCCGCGTTCGCCAAGGATTCGGTCCTGCTCTGCTTCGACGAGTTTCACGTCACCGACATCGCTGATGCGATGATTCTGGGCCGCCTGTTCGAGGCGCTGCTCGACCTCGGTGTCATCATTGTCGCCACCTCCAATCGCACACCGAGCGAGCTTTACGAAGGCGGCCTGCAGCGCGAGCGCTTCTTGCCGTTCATCGCACTGATCGAGCGTCAGCTCGATATTATCGCGCTCGACAGCGCGCGCGATTACCGCATGGCCCGCCTGATCGGCCGGCAGACCTATTTCACGCCGGCCGACGATCGCGCCTATCGGGCGCTCGAACGCGCGTTCATGGCCTTGACCGACAACACTTCGGCCCATTCCCAGACTCTGACGGTCCTCGGCCACAAACTGATCGTGCCGCGCGCGGCGCGGCGCGTGGCGTGGTTCAGTTTCGCCGAGCTCTGCGGCGGCACGCTCGGGCCGCCCGATTATCTCGAGCTGTGCCGGCGATATCACACCTTTGTCATCGATGGCGTGCCGCGCATGGATCCGACGCGGCGCGACGAAGCCAAGCGCTTCAACATCTTCATCGACACGCTTTACGACGCGCACGGCCGTATCGTGATGTCCGCTGAAATGCCGCCGGACCAACTTTACACCGCGGGTGACGGTGCCTTCGAGTTTCAGCGCACGGCCTCGCGGCTGCACGAGATGCAGAGTCCTGAATATATTGCCGCGGTTCCGGGTTAAACCGATGTAACCGTCGTCCCCTTGCCGCAGGGGCGAAATCGCGCTAAACCCGCGGCGTTCTGCGCTCTCCGCGCGACCCGCACTGCCCAAAAATGAGGTCCTCGATGGCACGCAATAAGATCGCGCTGGTCGGAGCCGGCCAGATCGGCGGTACGCTCGCTTTGCTCGCCGGCTTGAAGCAGCTTGGCGACGTCGTCCTGTGCGATATCGTCGAGGGCGTGCCGCAAGGCAAGGCGCTCGATCTAATCGAAGCGACCCCGGTCGAAGGCTTCGACGCCCACTATGCCGGCAGCAACGATTATTCCGCGATCGCAGGCGCCGATGTGGTGATCGTCACTGCCGGCGTGCCGCGGAAGCCGGGCATGAGCCGCGACGATCTGATCGGCATCAACGCCAAGGTGATGCGTCAGGTCGGCGCCGCGATCAAAGCGCACGCGCCCAACGCGTTCGTCATCTGCATCACCAATCCACTCGACGTGATGGTTTGGGTGCTGCGCGAAGCGTGCGGCTTGCCGCACCACAAGGTCGTCGGCATGGCCGGCGTGCTCGACAGCGCGCGCTTCCGTTATTTCCTCGCCGACGAATTCAAGGTCTCGGTCGAAGACGTCAGCGCTTTCGTTCTCGGCGGTCACGGCGACAGCATGGTGCCGCTGGCGCGTTACTCGGCAGTCGCCGGCATTCCGCTGCCCGACCTGATCAAGATGGGCTGGGCGACGCAGGAACGCATCGACAAGATCGTCGAGCGCACGCGCAACGGCGGCGGCGAAATTGTCAACCTGCTGAAGACCGGCTCGGCGTTCTATGCGCCGGCCGCGTCGGCAATCGCCATGGCGGAATCCTATCTGCGCGACAAGAAGCGTGTGCTGCCGTGTGCCGCGTGGCTCGACGGTCCTTACGGCGTCAAGGGCCTCTATGTCGGCGTGCCCGTGGTGCTCGGCGCCAAGGGGGTCGAGCGCATCGTCGAGATCGCCCTCAACGGCGACGAGAAAGCGGCGTTCGACAAGTCAGTCGGCGCCGTCAAAGCCCTGCTCGAGGCCACCAAGAAGCACCTGACGGAGGCCAAAGCCTAGGCCTAACGCCTTGCAATCGCATACGGATTTTGGCGCAACAGGCTCATGGCAGCCATGAATGGCGCAACGCTGGGGTTCCTCCGTCCGTCATCTTATTTAAGGTTTGAACCGGTAAAACTGATGCGGGTCTCCCGTCATCGCCGGAAGCCCGCCGGATCGCGTTGAGGACCATGCCGCCACTTGTGAACCAAACCTTCCTGAACGGCCAGAACGCCGCGTTCATCGCCGAGCTCTACGGGCGGTATCTGGCCGATCCGCAGTCGGTGGATCCAAGCTGGCAAGGTTTCTTCGCCGAGCTCGGCGAGGAGCCCAGGGCTTTCCTGAAAGAAATGGAAGGGCCGGGTTGGGGCGAGAAACGCCCGGCGATGCTGGGCAACGGCCATCTGGCGGCACCCGCCATCCCGGCGACGGTAGCGGCGTTGCCGGCCGACGTGCACCAGGCGGCGCTCGACTCGATCCGGGCGATGAATTTCATCCGCAGCTATCGCGTACGCGGCCATCTCATCGCTGAACTCGATCCGCTCGGTCTCGATCGCCGTACCTATCATCCCGATCTCGACCCCGCGACCTTCGGTTTCACCGAGGCGGATTACGACCGGCCGATCTTCGTCAACAACCTGCTTGGTTTCGAGACCGCGACGATCCGCGAGCTGCTCGTTGCGCTGCGCGCGACCTATTGCGGCCATGTCGGCGTCGAATACATGCATATCCAGGAGCTCGAGCAGCGCCAATGGATCCAGGCGCGCATCGAGGTGCCGCGCAACCAGACTGAGTTCACCGAGCGCGGCAAGCGGACGATCTACGAGCGCCTCGTTGAGGCCGAGTTCTTGGAGCGGTTCCTCGACAAGCGCTACACCGGAACCAAGCGGTTCGGCATCGAGGGCGCCGAAGCGCTGATTCCCGCACTCGAGCAGATTCTGAAGCGCGGCGGCCAGCTTGGCATGAAAGAGCTGGTCATTGGCATGCCGCATCGCGGCCGGCTCAACGTGCTGACCAACATGATGGGCAAGCCCTACGCTGCCTTGTTCTCGGAATTCCAGGGCAATTCGGCCAATCCCGAGGACGTGCAAGGCTCGGGCGACGTCAAATACCATCTTGGTACGTCGTCGGACCGCGAGTTCGACGGCAATGTCGTACACCTGTCGCTGACCGCCAATCCGTCGCATCTCGAGGCGGTCAATCCGGTGACGCTCGGCAAGGTCCGCGCCAAGCAGCGCCAGCGCACCGATCAATCGCGCGATGAAGTCGTCGGCTTGCTGATGCACGGCGATGCCGCCTTCGCCGGCCAGGGGCTGGTCGCCGAGACGCTCGAGCTCAGCGAGCTCAAGGGCTATCGCACCGGCGGCACGATCCATGTCATCGTCAACAACCAGATCGGCTTCACCACCAGCCCGGCCCAGGCGCGTTCCGGCCCTTATCCGTCGGACGTCGCCAAGACGATCCAGGCGCCGATCTTCCACGTCAACGGCGACGATCCCGAAGCGGTGGTGCACGTCGCGCGCATCGCCACCGAATTCCGCCACCGCTTCAAGAAGGACGCGGTGGTCGACATGTTCTGCTATCGCCGGCACGGCCATAACGAGACCGACGAGCCGGCGTTCACGCAGCCGCTGATGTATCGCACGATCGCGGCGCATCCGACGACGCGCGAGATCTATCGCCAGCGGCTGATCGACGAGGGACTGCTAAGCGCCACCGACGCCGAGGCGATCGAACGCGCTTTCCTGGCGCGGCTCGAAGGCGAATTCGAGGCGGCCAAGAGCTACCGGCCGAACAAGGCGGATTGGCTCGAAGGCGAGTGGAAAGGCTTTACCACCGCCAGCAGCGACGACCGTCGCGGCACGACCGCAGTCGATCTCGCGCTGCTAAAGGACGTCGGTGGCGCTCTGACGCGCGTGCCGCAGGGCTTCAACCTCAATCGCAAGATCGCCCGCCAGCTCGACGCCAAGCGCGAGACGATCGACAAGGGCGAAGGCATCGATTGGGCTACCGCTGAGGCGCTAGCGTTCGGCACGCTCTTGGCCGAAGGCAGCTGCGTTCGCCTGTCAGGGCAGGATTCCGGCCGCGGCACCTTCTCTCAGCGCCACGCCGTGTTCTTCGACCAAGAGACTGAGGAGCGCTACGTTCCGCTCAACCACATCCGCGACGGCCAGGCGCAGTTCGAGATCATCGACAGCCCGCTGTCCGAAGCGGCGGTGCTCGGATTCGAATACGGCTACAGCCTGGCCGATCCGCGGTCGCTAGTCCTCTGGGAGGCGCAGTTCGGCGATTTCGCCAACGGCGCCCAAGTCATCATCGACCAGTTCATCGCCTCGGGCGAAGCCAAGTGGCTGCGGATGTCCGGCGTCGTGCTGTTGCTGCCACACGGCTACGAAGGGCAGGGGCCGGAACATTCGTCGGGCCGGCTCGAGCGCTTCCTGCAGCTTTGCGGCGAAGACAATATCCAGGTGTGCAACCTGACCACCGCGGCGAATTACTTCCACGTGCTGCGCCGCCAGGTGCGGCGCAACTTCCGCAAGCCGCTCATCGTGATGACGCCCAAGTCGCTGCTGCGCAAGCCCGAGGTTGCCGCCAAGCTCGCGGACATGGGACCGCGCACGTCGTTCCATCGGGTCTTCGGCGAAACCGACAAGCTCGCCGCCGACGCCCAGGTACGGCGCGTCCTGTTGTGCAGCGGCAAGGTCTATTTCGACCTGCTGCACGCGCGGCGCGAACGCAAGATCGACGACGTCGCCATCCTGCGGATGGAGCAGCTTTATCCCTTCCCAGCCAAGCCGCTGGCCGAGGAGGCGGCGCGCTATCGCAACGCCGAATTCGTCTGGGTCCAGGAAGAGCCCGAGAACATGGGCGCCTGGAGCTTTGTCGACCGGCGCCTCGAAAAAACGCTAAGCTCGCTCGACATCAAGGCGAAGCGTGCGCGCTACGTCGGCCGTCCCGAGGCGGCTGCTACTGCCACCGGCCTGCTGAAGCGCCACACGACGGAACAGGCGCGGCTGGTGGACGAAGCGCTCGCGCCCTGACCGCAGGAGAGTCATGGCGACCGATATCATCGTCCCGCCGCTCGGCGAATCCGTCACCGAAGCCACGGTAGCGCGCTGGCTCAAGCAGCCGGGCGATGCGGTCGCGGTCGACGATCCGTTGGTCGAGCTCGAAACAGACAAGGTGACGCTCGAAGTCAACGCGCCAGCCGCCGGCACGTTGGCCGAAGTGCTGGTGCCGAAGGATGGCAACGTCGCGGTCGGCGGCGTGCTCGGCCGTATTGCCGAAGGCAACGGCAAGGCGAAGCCCGCCGCCAAGGCCGAGAGCAAATCGGCGCCTGCCGCCGCGCCGCCGCCGAAGGCCGTGGTCGCAAAACCGTTAGTATCGGCGTCGACCTCAGCTCCTGCGGTCGCTGCACCTTCCGATGTGGTCAAGCGTTCGGGGCCGGCGGTGCGCCGGCTGGTCGAAGAAAACAAGGTCGAACCGGCACGCATTCCGCCATCGGGCCGCGACGGCCGTCTGACCAAAGGCGACGTGCTGGCCGCGCTCGACAAAGGCGCGCCCGCACCCGCGCCGGCAACAGTTCCCGCGGTTCCGCGTGAAATCGGTCCGCGCGAAGAGCGCGTGCACATGACGCGGCTACGCCGGCGCATCGCCGAGCGGCTCAAGGAAGCGCAGAACACCGCTGCTATGCTGACCACCTTCAACGAGGCGGACATGAGCGCGGTGATGGCCTTGCGCGAGCGCTACCGCGACAGCTTCGAGAAAAAGCACGGCGTCCGTCTCGGCTTCATGTCGTTCTTCGTCAAGGCGTGCATCGTCGCGCTCAAGGAGATTCCGGCGGCCAACGGCGAGATCGACGGCGACGACATCATCTACAAAAACCACTACGACGTCGGCGTCGCCGTCGGCACCGAGCAGGGGTTGGTCGTGCCGGTGGTACGCGATGCCGATCGCCTTGACTTCGCCGACATCGAGAAGCAGGTCGGCGACCTCGGCCGGCGCGCGCGCGAAGGCAAGCTGAAGCTCGAGGAATTGTCGGGCGGCACGTTCACCATCACCAACGGCGGCGTCTATGGCTCGCTGATGTCGACTCCGATTCTCAATCCACCGCAATCCGCCATCCTCGGCATGCACAAGATCCAGCAGCGGCCGGTCGTCGCCGGCGGCCAGATCGTCGCACGGCCGATGATGTATCTGGCGCTGAGCTACGACCACCGGCTGGTCGACGGTCGCGAAGCCGTCACCTTCCTGGTGCGCGTCAAGGAGTGCATCGAAGACCCCGAACGTCTGCTGTTCGGCGTCTAATCGATGGCGGATAACTTCGACGTCATCGTTATCGGCGCGGGACCCGGCGGTTACGTCGCCGCGATCCGCGCTGCGCAGCTTGGCATGAGCGTCGCTTGCATCGACAAGCGCGACGCTCCCGGCGGTACCTGCCTCAATATCGGCTGCATCCCATCCAAGGCGCTGCTGCAATCATCCGAGCGCTTCGCCGCTGCCCAGCACGAGCTGGCGGCACACGGCGTTCAGGTCGCGGGAGTTACGCTCGATCTCAAGGTGATGCTGGTGCGCAAGGACAAGGTGGTCGCCGACAACACGCGTGGCGTCGAATTCCTCTTCCGTAAGAACAAGGTCGAATACGTCAAAGGCGCGGCACGGCTCGCGGCGCGCGACCGCGTCTCGGTCGCGCTCAACGGCGGTGGGGAGCGCGAGCTCGGCGCCAAGAAGGCGATCATCCTCGCGACCGGCTCCGACAGCGCCAATCTGCCGGGCATCGTCGTGGACGAGCAGCGCATCGTCACCTCGACCGGCGCGCTAACGCTCGCTTCGGTGCCGAAACACATGGTCGTGATCGGCGGCGGTTATATCGGCTTGGAGATGGGCTCGGTTTGGCGGCGGCTCGGCGCCGAGGTCACCGTGGTCGAATTCCTCGATCGCGTCACGCCTGGCATGGACGGCGAGCTGTCGGCGGCGTTGCAGCGCAGCCTCGAGCGGCAAGGCTTCAAGTTCCGTCTCGGCACCAAGGTGGTCGAAGCCAAGGCCGGCAAGGATGGCGTCGCGCTGGCGCTCGAGCCAGCCAAGGGCGGTGCGCGCGAGAGCCTCAAGGCCGACATCGTGCTGGTTGCGGTCGGCCGCGTGCCGCATACCGACGGTTTCGGTCTCAAGGAAGCCAGCGTGGTGCTGGATGACAAAGGCCGCATAAAGGTCGATGCGCGATTTGCCACCAATATTCGCGGCATCTACGCCATTGGCGACGCCATTACCGGCGCGATGCTGGCGCACAAGGCGTCGGAAGAGGGCGTGGTGCTGGCCGAGATGCTCGCCGGCGGCCGGCCGTCGCTCGATTACGACGCGATTCCCGCGGTGATCTACACTTGGCCCGAGGTCGCCTCGGTCGGCCGCACCGAAGAGCAGCTCAAGCAGGCGGGGATCGTCTATAAGACCGGCAAGTTCCCGTTCTCGGCCAATGCGCGCGCCCGCGCCAACGGCTTCACCGAAGGCTTCGCCAAGATCCTTGCCGACGCCAAGACCGATCGCGTGCTCGGCGTTCACATCATCGGTCCCGACGCCGGTACGATGATCGGCGAGGCGGCGCTGGCGATGGAGTTCGCCGCGTCGGCCGAGGACATTGCGCGTACCGTCCACGCCCATCCGACGCTCGAAGAGGCGGTCAAGGAAGCGGCGCTCGCGGTCGATGGCCACGCCATCCATATTTGACGCGCCTCTGCCGGCGCCGGGTCCGTCACCGCAGGCGCTGATTGCCATTCTGACCGCGACCTCGATCCTTGGGATGCTCGGCAGCTCGAGTTTCGCTGCGCTGCTGCCCGAGTTCGAGACGCTGTGGCGTCTCTCGAACACCGAAGCCGGTTGGATCAGTGCGTTGTTCTTCGCCGGCTATGTCGCCGCCGTGCCCTTGCTGGTCGGCTCGACCGATCATGTCGATCCACGCCGCATCTATCTCGGCTCGCTGGTCTTGGGCGGCGCTGCGTCGGTGGCCTACGCGCTGCTGGCGCACGGTTTCTGGTCGGCGGCGATCATCCGCAGCTTCGCTGGCATGGGGCTTGCCGGCACCTATATGCCAGGTCTCAAGCTGCTGACCGACCGCTACAACGGCCCGCGCCAGGGCCGCTATATCGCCTATTACACCGCCGGGTTCAGCTTCGGGACGGCGTTCTCGTTCGCTTTCACCGGCGAAGTCACCGATTGGCTCGGCTGGCAGGCGGCATTCCTGGGTGCGGCAGGCGGTTCGCTGGCCGCCTTTGCGTTGATCTGGATGTTGGTGCCGCCGGCGCCGCCAGTACGAACAGGAATTCCAGCGCTGCGTCGGCTCGCTTTCCGGCCCGTGTTCAAGAACCGCGCCGCGATGGCGTTCGTCCTTGGTTATGCCGGCCACACCTTCGAGCTGTTCGCGCTGCGCGGCTGGCTGAACGCTTATCTCATCTATGCCGATCGCGTACGCGGCGGCAGCGGCGACATTTCGAACGCGAGCTGGCTATCAACCTTGACTGTGCTGGTCGGCACGGTGTCGAGCATCTACGGCGCCGAGGTCGCGGCACGCGCCGACCGGCGGCGCATCATTGGCCGCGTCATGATCCTCTCCGTCCTCGCCTCGATCGCCGCCGGCTTCAGCAGCGGCCTGCCAGTGTGGACTGTGACCGCCCTGTGCTGCGTCTACTCGATGCTGATCATGGCGGATTCGGCGGCGCTCACCGGCGGTGCTGTCGTCAGCGCCGTTGCCGGCCAGCGTGGCGCGACGCTGGCGGTCCATTCGGTCTTGGGCTTCAGCGGCGGCGTCGTCGGGCCGCTGGCGGTCGGCTTGGTGCTCGATCTCGCCGGCGGCGGCAACAGCTATTTCGCCTGGGGCCTGGCGTTCATCACCATGGGCGCGGGCTCGCTCGCCGCGCTATTCGCGATCCGCGGTCTCTAGTCCTTGGCGCGCGGATGCGCCCGGTCGTAGACGGCAAGCAGCCGCGCCGGGTCCATCGCGGTATAGCGTTGCGTTGTCGAAAGACTCGCGTGGCCGAGCAGTTCCTGGATCGCGCGCAAATCGCCGCCGCCCGCGAGCAAATGCGTCGCGAAGCTATGCCGCAGCGCATGCGGTGTCGCGTGCTCCGGCAGGCCGAGCGCGCTGCGCAGTTTGGCCATGGTCGCCTGTACTTGGCGCGGATTGAGCATCCGGCCACGCGCGCCGATGAACAGCGGGTCGTCGGGCTTGAGATCAATCGGGCAGACGGCAAGATAATCGCGCACGGCCTCGGCAACCGCCGGCAGCACCGGCACCAGCCGCGCCTTGCCGCCCTTGCCGACGATACGCAGCATGCTGGCCGCTTCCGGCGCCGCGCCGCGGGTCAGCGACAGGGCTTCGGCGATGCGCAAGCCGCAGCCGTAGAGCAGCATCAGGATCGCGAAGTCGCGCCGCGCCATCCACGGCCGCGTGTCGAGCAATGCGACGCGTTCGAGCGCCGCCCGGGTTTCGTTTTCGGTCAGCGCCTTGGGCACGCCGCGGCCGAGCTTCGGCGTCTTGACTGCCGCCAATGCGCCGTTGGCGGCGATCTTTCGCTTGTTAAGGAAGCGGAAGAAGCTGCGCAGCACCGATAGCTTGCGCGCCGTGGTGCCGCGCGCGGCATCGTCGCGGGCGAGGCGGGCAAGGAAGGCACGGAAGTCGGCCGGTTCGAGCGCGGCCAGCGTCGCCAATCCCGGCACGCCGCCGCGATGGGCGGTGAGAAAATCGAGAAAACCGGCGAGATCGCGACCATAGGCGGCAATTGTGTGCGGTGACGCCCGCCGCTCACCAGTTAGCCACGCCTGCCACAGCGCAATCGCCTCGACCAACTCCTGGGAGGCGGCGAAGCGGACCAGCGGAACCGGCTCGGGCCGGAGGGAATGGGGGAGCGGGCGCGCGCCCTTTACGCCGGCAGGTCGAGCCATGCGGCGATGGTGATGCCGAGCGCGCGGGCGAGGAAGCCCAACAGCTCGGTGCCCTGGCCGGCATGGAACTTACCCGGCCGGCGGGCGCCGATGCACAACAATCCGGCCGGCGCATTGCGGCTTACCGCCAGCCGCAGCAGCGCCGCCGAGCGCACGAGGTCGGCGCCGGCGCCGAACAGCGCCGGATCGCCGGTGGCGTCGGCGAGCAGCGCTACGTCCCGTTCCGGCCCGAGCACGCGGTCGACGGTGCCGGTTTCAAGGATTTGTACGCCGGGATGCGGCAGCCGCGGCTTGGTGCCGCCGTTGCTTTCGACGCCGATGGTCACGACGTCCGAATCGAGCAGCATCGCAAGGTCGGTGGTGACGATCTGGATCAGCTGTTCGAAGCTGTTGGCGGCGAGCAGAGTCAGAACCGCGCTGTGGACGCGCGTCTGGCTCGCCAAGTTGGCACGCGTCGTGCTGATCAGCAGCTTCTGCTGGCCTTTGAGTTTGGCGATATCGTCGCGCTGCCGCTTGAGCATGAATTGCTGCATGTCGACGACGCCAGTACCGCTGCGCGCAGCCGGCGGCGTCAACGCGTCGAGGATTTCGGGATGCTCGGCGAAGAAATCCGGATGGCGCTTGAGATAGGCGACGACTTGGGTCGCCGTCGCGGCATGTTCGGTGACCGTCGACGGCGGCGGCGCGGTGACTTTATCCCGGGTACGGTCCACCACGGTCCCGCTATTCGGCCGCCGCGGCGGATTTGTCGTCGCCCAGGATCGACTGGCCGGTCTTCTTCCAGTCGGCCAAGAAGGCGGCGAGGCCCTTGTCGGTCAGCGGATGCATGAACAGTTGCCGCATAATCGCAGGCGGCATCGTGCCGACGTGAGCGCCGAGCTTCGCCGCCTCGAGAACGTGCATCGGATGACGAATCGACGCGACCAGAACCTCGGTCTTGAGGTTGGGATACTGGCGATAAATCTCGACGATGTCGCGGACCAAGGCCATGCCCGATTCGCCGATATCGTCGAGCCGGCCGACGAACGGCGAGATGAACGTGGCGCCCGCCTTGGCGGCGAGCAGCGCTTGGGGCGCGGAGAAGCACAATGTCACATTGACCATGGTGCCTTCCGCACGCAGCACCTTACAGGTCTTGAGCCCGTCCGGCGTCAGCGGCACCTTGACCGCGATGTTCTTGGCGATCTTCGCCAGCTTACGGCCTTCGGCCAGCATCGTCGGATGATCGGTGGCCGTGGTCTCGGCGCTCACCGGGCCGGGAACCGCCGAACAGATTTCGCGCACGACTTCGATGAAATTGCGGCCCGACTTGGCGACGAGCGACGGATTCGTGGTCACGCCGTCGACGAGGCCGGTCGCAGCCAACTCGCGTATGTCGGCGATGATCGCGGTATCGAGAAAAAACTTCATGTGCGCCTCTCTGCTACTTCCGGCGAGGCCCCTTTCGTAAGAGAGTGTAGACCATGCCGGAGCACCCTGCCAACGCCGAACCGGCGCGCGCCGATCGCGTCAGCGTGCTGCTGCCGCTGCCGCTCGCCGGTGCTTATGACTATCGCGTGACGAACGGCATGCGCGTCGCCGTCGGCGATTTCGTGCGGGTGCCGCTCGGCCGTCGGCGAGTCGCCGGCGTCGTCTGGGGCCCCGATCGTGCCGACGTTGCCGAAGCGAAGCTCAAGCCGATCGCGGAGACGCTGGCGGTGCCGCCGCTGCACGACGAGCTGCGGCGATTTGTCGACTGGGTGGCGAACTACACCCTGACCGCGCCGGGCGCGGTGCTGCGGATGACCATGAGCGTGCCCGACGCCTTTGAGCCGCCGCGCGCAATCACCGGCTACGACATCGCAGACGCCGGACGGCGCGCGTTGAATGATTCAGAATCACGACTGACGCCGCAGCGCCGCTGCGTGCTTGAAGTGGCCGCCGAAGGCGGCGCGACAACCGCCGCCGGTCTTGCACACCGGGCGGCGTGTGGTCCGGGCGTAATCAAGGCGATGGCTGCCGCCGGCTTGCTGACGCCGGTCGCGTTGCCAGCTGCGTTGCCGCCGCCAGCGCCAGACTGGCGGCTGCCCGGACCGCCGCTGTCGTCGGCGCAGGAGATCGCCGCCGCCGATCTGGTCGGCAAGGTCAGACGCGGCGGTTTCGGCGTGACCGTCCTCGATGGCGTGACCGGCTCGGGCAAGACCGAAGTTTATTTCGCGGCAATCGCCGCGGCGCTCGAACGCGGCCGGCAGGCGCTCGTGCTGTTGCCTGAGATTGCGCTGTCCGCGCAATTATTGAAGCGGTTTGGCGACCGTTTCGGCGCGCCACCGGCGCTGTGGCATTCCGATCTCGGGCACGCGCAGCGCCGCGCGACCTGGCGCTACGTCGCCGACGGCCAGGCGCGCGTCGTCGTTGGCGCGCGCTCGGCCTTGTTCCTGCCGTTCCGCGATCTTGGCCTGATCGTCGTCGACGAAGAGCACGACGCCTCGTTCAAGCAGGAGGACGGCGTCATCTATCATGCGCGTGACATGGCGGTGGTGCGCGCGTCGCTGGCCCAGCTGCCGATCGTGCTGGTGTCGGCGACGCCATCGCTCGAAACCACGATCAACGTCCAGTCCGGCCGTTATGTGCGGCTGCATTTGCCGGCGCGGCATGGCGCGGCGCGGCTGCCCGAGATTCGCGTCGTCGATTTGCGGCAGCAGAAGCCGGAACGGCAACGCTTCCTGTCGCCGCCGCTGGTGCAAGCGTTGGGTGAGACGCTGGCGGCGGGCGAGCAGGCGATGCTGTTTCTCAACCGCCGCGGCTATGCACCGCTGACCTTATGCCGCGAATGCGGCCACCGCATGCAATGTCCGAACTGCACCGCCTGGCTGATCGAGCACCGCCGCGCCGGCGGCTTGCAGTGCCACCATTGCGGCTATGCGACGGCGATGCCGCCAGCCTGTCCCAATTGCGGCGCTGCCGGCAGCTTCGCCGCGTGTGGCCCGGGTGTGGAGCGCCTGGCCGAAGAGGCAGCGCAGCGTTTTCCACAGGCACGCATCGCCGTGATGGCGAGCGACACGTTGGGCGGTCCGCGGGCGATGGCAGAGCTGCTCGAGCGCGTCGAGCGGCGCGAGGTGGATGTACTGATCGGCACCCAGGTGATGGCCAAGGGCCATCATTTCCCGATGCTGACGCTGGTCGGCGTCGTCGATGCCGATCTCGGCCTGTCAGGCGGCGATCTGCGGGCGGCCGAGCGGACCTTCCAGCTGCTGCATCAAGTTTCGGGGCGTGCCGGCCGCGCCGAGCGGCCAGGGGTCGTACTGCTTCAGACTTATATGCCGGAGCATCCGGTAATGCGGGCGCTGGCGAGCGACGACCGCGATGGTTTTCTCGCTGCCGAAGCCGAATCGCGCCGCGAAGGCAATTGGCCGCCGTTCGGGCGGCTGGCGGCGTTGATCGTTTCGGGGCTGGACGCCGATGCCGCCGACCGCGCCGCGCGCGCCTTCGCTCGGCAGGCGCCGCACGTCGAAGGCATCGAGGTGCTGGGCCCGGCGCCAGCGCCGCTGGCGATGCTGCGCGGCCGGCACCGGCGGCGCTTCCTGGTCAAGGCGCAACGCGCGGCGCCGTTGCAAAGCATCCTGCGATCTTGGCTCGAAGCGGTAAAACTGCCGGCCGCCATTCGCATCCAGGTGGACGTCGATCCGTACAGCTTCCTGTGAATTTCGCGCCGCATATTCGGGTCCTTCGTGATCGTCCGGGAAATGCCCAAATGCCCGCGGCTGCTGGGGTTTTCTGGCTGCGGCGACATGACACGGCCCCGCTGGGCGGCCTTGTTGCGTGCCCGAAAAGCCTATGTTAGAACCGCCGCGCTTTCCGGCGGGACCGTGACGGTGGGGGTTTTCGAACGGCGAAAACCCGGCGGAGGGCGTGTTCATTTTGAGACCGTCTCGGCGTCGGTCTCGACCGGAAAATTAAGGACATCAGCTCGACGTGGCATCCGAAGCGACAAGCGTAGCCGGTTTGGCGGAGCGTTACGCGGCCGCGCTTTTCGAGCTCGCCGATGAGCGCAAGGCGTTGGACGTGGTGGCATCCGATCTTACCGGCCTGCGCCGGCTGATCGACGATAGCGCCGATTTGCGCCGCATGATTCGCAGCCCGGTTCTGCAGCGCGACGAGCAAGCGCGCGCGATTGGTGCTGTTGGCGAACGTGCCGGCGCCAATCCGCTGACGCGCAACTTCCTCGGGCTGCTGGCACGCAACCGGCGGCTGTTCGCGCTGCCGGACATGATCCAGGGATTTCTCCGCATTCTCGCCGAGCGCCGCGGCGAGGTGACGGCGCAAGTGATCGCGGCGCAGGAATTATCTGCGACGCAGCGCCAGGCGCTCGACGAGCGCCTGCGCAAAGCGGTCGGCCGCAAGGTGGCGGTCGATTTTCGCGTCGATCCGAGCCTGCTCGGCGGGCTGATCGTCAAGGTGGGCTCGCGCATGGTCGACGCGTCGCTCAAGAGCAAGCTGGCGCGGCTCGCGCTGGTGATGAAGGGGGCTGGTTGATATGGAAATCCGTGCCGCGGAAATTTCCGCGATCCTGAAAAAGCAGATCGCCGAATTCGGCACCGAGGCGGATATCGCCGAGGTCGGTCAGGTTCTGTCGGTTGGCGACGGCATCGCCCGCATTTATGGCCTCGACAAGGTCCAGGCGGGCGAATTGGTCGAGTTCCCGAACGGCGTCAAGGGGATGGCCCTCAATCTCGAGACCGACAATGTCGGTGTCGTGATCTTCGGCGACGACAGCGGCATCGGCGAGGGTGACACGGTCAAGCGCACCGGCGCCATCGTCGACGTGCCGGTCGGGCGTGGCCTTCTCGGGCGCGTCGTCAACGCGCTGGGCGAGCCGATCGACGGCAAGGGTCCACTGAAGGACGTCAAGCGCACGCGCGTCGAGGTCAAGGCGCCGGGTATCATTCCGCGCCGCTCGGTGCACGAGCCGGTGCAGACCGGCCTTAAGGCAATCGACGCCCTCGTTCCTGTCGGCCGCGGTCAGCGCGAGCTGATCATCGGCGACCGCCAGACCGGCAAGACGGCGGTCGCGATCGACGCCTTCCTCAACCAGAAGGCAGTGAACGCGGGCAACGACGAATCGAAGAAGCTCTACTGTATCTACGTCGCGGTCGGCCAGAAGCGCTCGACGGTGGCGCAGATCGTCAAGACACTCGCTGACTACGGCGCGCTCGACTATTCGATTGTGGTTGCCGCCACCGCCTCGGAGCCGGCGCCGCTGCAGTTCCTCGCGCCTTACGCCGGCTGCGCCATGGGCGAGTTCTTCCGCGATAACGGCATGCACGCGGTTATCGTCTACGACGATCTGTCGAAACAGGCCGTTGCCTATCGCCAGATGTCGCTGCTGCTGCGCCGTCCGCCGGGCCGTGAAGCCTATCCGGGCGACGTCTTCTATCTGCATTCACGCTTGCTCGAACGTGCGGCGAAGATGAACCAGGACCACGGTTCCGGCTCGCTCACCGCGCTTCCGATCATCGAGACCCAGGCGGGCGACGTTTCGGCCTACATTCCGACCAACGTCATCTCAATCACCGACGGTCAGATCTTCCTCGAAACCGACCTGTTCTACCGCGGCATCCGGCCAGCGATTAACGTCGGCTTGTCGGTCTCACGCGTGGGTTCCGCGGCACAGATCAAGGCGATGAAGCAGGTTGCCGGCAAGATCAAGCTCGAGCTTGCGCAATACCGCGAAATGGCCGCCTTCGCGCAGTTCGCCTCGGACCTCGATCCGGCGACCCAGCGCCTGCTGGCACGCGGCTCGCGGCTCACCGAATTGCTGAAGCAGCCGCAATTCAAGCCGGTACCGGTCGAGGAGCAGGTAGTTTCGATCTTCGCCGGCACGCGCGGCTATCTCGACAAGGTCGAGATCGCGGACGTGACACGCTTCGAGGCGCAGATGCTCGGCGAGCTGCGCGCCAAGGCGCCGAAGATCCTGACGTCAATCCGCGAGAAGCGCGAATTGACCCCGGATACCGAAAAAGAGCTGGTGGCTTTCCTCGACGGCTTCGCCAAAGCCTTCGCCTGATCGACGGGTTATAGCGCGCCATGGCGAGCCTCAAGGATCTGCGCAACCGCATCCGCTCCGTCCGCTCGACGCAGAAGATCACGTCGGCGATGAAGATGGTGGCGGCATCGCGCCTGCGCCGCGCGCAGGAACAGGCTTTGGCCGCGCGGCCTTACGCCGAGCGGATGGAACGCATGCTTGGCTCGCTCGCCGGCAATCTGCGCAATCAGCCGAACGCGTCCAAGCTGCTCGCCGGCACCGGCAGCGACCAGACTCATCTTCTGCTCGTCGCCACGTCGGACCGCGGCCTTGCCGGCGGTTTCAACGCCACCATCTTGCGCGAGGCGCGGCGGACCTTGCGTGCGCTGCAGCGCGACGGCAAGACGGTCAAGTTGTTCATCGTCGGCCGCAAGGGGCGTGACGCGTTGCGGCGTGACAATGCCAAGTTGATCGTCGAGAGTCTGACCGAAATCGGCCGGCCGCGCCTAACCTTCGCCAATGCCGAGGACATCGCCGGCCGCCTGGTCGACCGCTTCGAGGCTGGCGAGTTCGACACCTGTACCGTGATCTTCAACCGTTTCAAGTCGGCGATCAGCCAGATCGTCACTAAGCAGCAGCTCATCCCCTTCGCCGTGCCGGAGGCGAAGGAAAAGGAAAAATCCGATACCAAAGGCGCGATCTATACTTTCGAACCCGAAGAAGGCGAGATCCTGACCGAGCTCTTGCCGCGCAATCTCGCTGTCCAAATCTTTACGGCGCTGCTCGAAAATGCCGCGTCGGAGCAGGGTGCGCGCATGACCGCGATGGACAATGCGACGCGTAACGCCGGCGAGATGATCGATCGGCTCAATATCACCTACAACCGCTCGCGTCAGGCCGCCATTACCAAGGAACTGATCGAGATCATTTCGGGCGCCGAGGCGCTCTAGGGGAAGCATCATGGCGAAGAACAACACCGGCACCATTGCGCAGGTCATCGGCGCCGTCGTCGACGTCAAATTCGAGGGCGAGTTGCCGGCAATCCTCAACGCGCTGCGCGTGCAGAACCAGGGCAAGAGCCTGGTGCTCGAAGTGGCGCAGCATTTGGGCGAAAACACGGTGCGCGCCATCGCCATGGACACAACTGACGGCTTGGTGCGCGGCGCCGAGGTGATCGACACCGGCGCTCCGATTCGCGTGCCGGTCGGTCCCGAGACCCTCGGCCGCATCCTCAACGTCATCGGCGAGCCGGTGGACGAGCGCGGTCCGATCAAGACGAAGACGACGTCGCCGATCCACAAGCCGGCGCCCGAATTCACCGATCAGTCGACCGAGGCTGAAATCCTGGTCACCGGCATCAAGGTGGTCGATCTGCTGGCGCCCTACGCGCGCGGCGGCAAGGTCGGCCTGTTCGGCGGCGCCGGCGTCGGCAAGACCGTCATCATCATGGAATTGATCAACAACATCGCCAAGGCCCACGGCGGCTACTCGGTGTTCGCCGGCGTCGGCGAGCGCACACGCGAAGGCAACGACCTCTATCACGAGATGATGGAATCCAAGGTCATCATCCCCGACGGTCCGGGCTCCAAGGCGGCGCTGGTCTACGGCCAGATGAACGAGCCGCCGGGTGCGCGGGCGCGCGTCGGCCTCACCGGCCTGACGCTGGCGGAATATTTCCGCGACGAGGAAGGCCAGGACGTATTGTTCTTTGTCGACAATATCTTCCGCTTCACCCAGGCTGGCTCGGAAGTGTCGGCGCTCTTGGGCCGCATTCCCTCGGCGGTCGGCTATCAGCCGACGCTGGCGACCGACATGGGCGCGCTGCAGGAGCGCATCACTACCACCAAGAAGGGCTCAATCACCTCGGTGCAGGCGATCTACGTGCCGGCCGATGACTTGACCGATCCGGCGCCGGCGACCTCGTTCGCACACCTCGATGCGACGACGGTGCTGTCGCGCCAGATTGCCGAGCTCGGCATCTATCCGGCAGTCGATCCCCTGGATTCCACATCTCGGATGCTGGACCCGCGCGTTGTCGGCGAGGACCATTACAAGGTCGCACGCGACGTGCAGCGGGTGCTGCAGACCTACAAGTCGCTGCAGGACATCATCGCCATTCTCGGCATGGACGAGCTGTCGGAAGCCGACAGGCTCACCGTCGCCCGCGCGCGCAAGATCCAGCGCTTCCTGTCGCAGCCGTTCCACGTCGCCGAAGTCTTCACCGGCACGCCGGGTGTGTTCGTGAAGCTCGAAGACACGATCAAGGGCTTCAAGGGCATCGTCGCGGGCGAATACGACGATCTGCCGGAGAGCGCGTTCTATATGGTCGGCACGATCGAAGAGGCAGTCGCCAAGGCCAAGAAGATGGCGGCGGAGGCGGCGTAAGGCGCGATGGCGGACAAGGTCAAATTCGAGTTGGTCTCGCCCGAGAAGCTGCTGCTCTCGGAAGAAGTCGCCATGGTTGTGGTGCCGGGCGGCGAAGGCAATTTCGGCGTGCTGCCGGGCCACGCGCTGCTCATCTCGACGGTGCGGCCGGGCATCATCGACGTCTATGCCGACGACCAGCGCAGCGTGTCGCAGCGGATTTTCGTGTCCGGCGGCTTTGCCGAAGTGACGCCCGAACGCTGCACCGTGCTCGCCGACGAGGCGCTGCCGGTCGGCGAGATTGACCGCACCGCCGCCGAAGCCGACGTCAAGGATGCCGAAAGCCGCCACGCCGGCCTCAAGGACCAGGTTGCACGCGCGACCGGCGACGACAAGAGCGAGGCGCTGGCACAATTGCGCGCCGCCGAACGCCGCCTCGCTGCTGCGCAGGCCAAGCTCGAAGCCCTCCGGGCGGCTGCCCACTAAGACCCTGACGTTCACGCCCCTCGCCTTGGCAAGGTGGCTGTCGCGTGCCAACCTTGCTGCCGGATACCGGGCCAGCCGGAGCGGAGGGGGACATGCAAACTGCAAAATTCTTGGGCGCCGTTGCGTGCGGCGCGTTGCTTGTAGCGACGCTGCCGGCGGCGGCGCAGACCATCAAGATTGGCATCGTCAACAGCTATTCGGGCGCTCTGGCGCAGCCGGGCGACGAGCTCGACAAGGGGCTGAGCCTCTACGCCAAGCTGCACGCCAAGGATCTGCCGCCTGGCGTCAAGGTTGAGATCATCCGCCGCGACGACACCAGTTCCAGTCCGGACGTCGGCAAGCGCGTGGCACAAGAGCTGATCGTGCGCGAACACGTGCAGTTCCTCGGCGGTGTCATTGCCTCGCCGATCGCGCTGGCGATCGCGCCGCTCACTGCCGAGGCCAAGGTGCCATTCGTCGACATGAACGCTTCGGCGGTCGCGCTGCCACGCCTGTCGCCCTATGTCGTGCGCGTGTCGTTCACCCAATGGCAGACGGCTTACCCGCTCGGTAAGTGGGTGGCGCAGCAAGGTTGGAAGGTCGCCTATAGCGCGGTCAGCGATTTCAATCCGGGCTGGGACGCCGAAGCCGCGTTCAAAAAGGGCATCGTCGACGGCGGCGGCTCACTGACTTCGGTGCGCTTCCCGTTCGTCAATCCCGATTTCTCGCCGTTCGTGCAGCGCATCGCCGACGCGCATCCGAATGTCGCGTTCATCTGGGTTCCGGCCGGCACGCAAGCGACGACGATGGTGAAGGAAATCCACAACGCCAAGCTGATGGAACATGGGACCAAGATCGTC
>Ga0187805_10000077_pt1 | contig 28159 bp, 24 predicted proteins | sample NC_wetland_sal_i_6_FD_132965 | JGI IMG/M metagenome (GOLD analysis project Ga0187805, IMG submission 132965) | Wetland sediment microbial communities from Neuse River Estuary, North Carolina, USA - Control_5 | ecosystem: Environmental > Aquatic > Freshwater > Wetlands > Sediment | place: USA...
GACCACGGTGATCTCGGACTGGATCAAGGTGAGGGTAACCGCCAACCCGGGCGAGACCTTCCTGGACCGCATGATCGCGCTGGTCGAAGGCGCGCAGCGCCAGAAGACGCCCAACGAAATCGCGCTCAGCATTCTGCTGTCGGGTCTCACGCTGGTCTTCCTGCTGGTGGTCGTGACGCTGTACCCGTTCGGGCTGTATGGCGGCACGCGGCTGGCGCTGCCGGTGCTGGTGGCGCTGCTGGTATGCCTGATACCGACGACCATCGGCGGATTGCTCTCGGCGATCGGAATCGCCGGTATGGATCGGCTGGTGCAGCACAACGTGCTCGCGATGTCAGGCCGTTCGGTTGAAGCGGCCGGCGATGTCGACACGCTGCTGCTGGACAAGACCGGGACCATCACGCTCGGAAACAGGATGGCGGCGGAGTTTATCCCGGTGGATGGCGTGGCGACCAGCGAACTGGCCGACGCGGCGCAACTCGCATCGCTCGCCGACGAGACTCCCGAGGGGCGCTCGATCGTGGTGCTGGCCAAGCGCGAATACAACTTGCGCGGCCGCGAACTCGGCGAGGACGGCGCCATCTTCATCCCGTTTTCCGCGCAGACCAGGATGAGCGGCGTCGACATCGGGGGCAAAAGAATCCGCAAAGGCGCCGCCGAGCAGATCATAAATTTCGTCAAGGAGAATCAAGGCACGCCCCCGGCTGACTTGACGGCGATCGTCGAGCGCATCGCGCACGGCGGTGGAACTCCGCTGGTGGTCGCAAGCGACGCGAAGGCGCTCGGCGTGATTCATCTAAAGGACGTGATCAAGGAAGGAATCCGCGAGCGGTTCGAGCGCTTGCGGGCGATGGGTTTGCGCACCGTCATGATCACCGGCGACAACCCGCTGACCGCCAGGGCGATCGCCAGAGAATCGGGGGTGGACGACTTTCTGGCCGAGGCCACTCCCGAAACCAAGCTGCGCCTGATTCGCGAGGAGCAGGGCCAGGGCAAGCTGGTGGCGATGATCGGCGACGGGACCAACGACGCGCCGGCGCTGGCGCAGGCCGACGTCGGGATCGCGATGAACGCCGGCACCCAGGCGGCGCGCGAGGCCGGCAACATGGTCGACCTCGACTCGAATCCGACCAAGGTGATGGAAGTGGTGGAGATCGGCAAGCAACTGCTGATGACGCGCGGCGCGCTGACGACGTTCTCGATCGCCAACGACGTGGCCAAGTACTTCGCGATCATCCCGGCGCTGTTCATCGTCGAATATCCGCAGCTGCAGCGGCTCAACGTGATGCATCTGGCGAACCCGCAGAGCGCGATTCTGTCGGCGGTAATTTTCAACGCGCTGATCATAGTGGCGCTGATTCCGCTGGCGCTGCGCGGGGTGCGCTACCGTCCGCTCGGTGCGGCGGCGATTTTGACCCGCAATCTTTTTGTCTACGGCGTCGGCGGTGTGATTATTCCGTTCATCGCGATCAAGGCCATCGACATCATAATAACGGCGCTCCATCTGGCCTGAGGTCAATTACGTGCGAACCTTCATCTCGGCGCTGGTCGTAACCACCGTGCTCACGGTGCTCACCGGCATCGTCTATCCGCTGGCAATATGGGGCATTGCGCAGGTGATTTTCCCGAGCCAGGCGGGCGGCAGCCTGGTGGTTGAGGGCAACAAGGTCGTCGGCTCGCGGATCATCGGCCAGAATTTTTCGTCGCCGCGGTATTTTCAGAGCCGGCCTTCCGCCGCCGGCGACAAGGGCTACGACGCGGCCAATTCGAGCGGCTCGAACCTGGCGGCGACCAACAAGGCGCTGATCGACGCCGTCAAGTCGCGGCTTAGGAGCATCCTCGAGAGCAATCCCGGCGCCGATCCGGGCCAGGTTCCGGTGGACCTGGTGACGGCTTCGGGCAGCGGGCTGGATCCCGAGATAAGTCCGGCGGCCGCCAGCATTCAGGTTGCCCGTGTTGCCCACGCCCGCGGCATAAGCGAAGATCAGGTACGGGAATTGATTGCCCAGAACACGCGGGGGCGATTTGGGGGAATCTTCGGCGAGCCCGGGGTAAACGTACTGCTGCTGAACCTGGCCCTGGATCGCGCCACGCCGAGTCATGGCGGAACAACTCCCGGGACTTGAATGGACGATGAGAAACGGCCTGAGCCCGAAGCTTTTCTCGATCTTGAGGCCCAACCTCAGCGGGGGCGGCTCAAAGTCTATATCGGCGCCGCGGCGGGAGTAGGCAAGACGTACAGGATGCTCGAGGAGGCGCATCAACTACGCGATCGCGGAGTTGATGTCGTGCTTGGCCTGATTGAGACGCATGGGCGGCGCGAGACGGCGGAGCGGATCGGCAACCTGGAGATCGTTCCACGGCGCAAGATTTCGTACCGCGAAGTTACGCTGGAAGAGATGGACGTCGATGCGGTCATCGCGCGCAAGCCCGAGGTGGTAATCGTCGATGAGCTGGCGCATACCAACGCGCCGGGCTCGGCCCACGAAAAGCGCTACCAGGACGTCGAGCAGATCATCGGCACCGGGATCAACGTGATTACCGCGATCAACATCCAGCACGTCGAAAGTCTGAATGCGCTGATGCGGCGCATCACCGGCGTCGACGTGCGCGAGACGGTGCCGGATTCGTTCCTGGCGCGGGCCGATCAAATCGTCAATATCGATGTGCCGGTGGAAGCGCTGCGGGAACGGCTGCGCGAGGGAAAAATTTACCCGCAAGAGCAGATCGAACACGCGCTGAAGAATTTTTTCAAGCCGAGCAATCTTGCCTCGCTGCGCGAACTGGCGCTGCAAGAGGTCGCGCGCAGCCTGGACCGCCAGCGCCTGGACCGCGAGGCGCTCAAACGCGAGGGCGGGCGGCGGGCGAAAGTGATCGAACGGATCATGGTGGGGATCTCGTCCAACGCCGCCGACACCGGGCAGCTATTGCGCAAGGCCTCGCGCATCGCCGGACAGCTCAACGCGGAATGGTTTGCCGTGCATATCGAGACGCCGGCCGAGTCGGTGAAGAATATCGGGACCAAAGATTTCGTCGCGCTGCTCAACAACATCAATGTCGCCAGCGACCTTGGCGCCGAAACCGTGTGGCTCAAGTCCAACGATGTGGTCAAGGCGTTGATCGACTTCGCGCACGACAAGGGGGTGTCGAAGATAATCGTCGGCCGGACCCATCAGCCGCGCTGGCGGCGGTGGCTCAAGGGCGACGTGCCGGCGCGGCTGGCGGAGGACGCACGCGACCTCGACGTGGAAATCGTAGCGACCGAGGAGCGGGAGGAAACGCAATGAGCGCGCCGTCGCTGCAACGCCGAATTCGCAACGGTACATTGCTGATGCTGGCGTTGGTGGTGGTGCTGGGGCTCTACACGCTGCCGCGGGTCTATTCGCTCGGCGGCGCGATCCTGCATACCCTCAATCGCAACTACACCAGTATCGAGGCCGCACAGAAGATGCACGCCGCGCTGCGGAGACTTCAGATCGCCGAGCACGACGGCCGCGCCAAGGACGCGCTGCCCGCGGCGCGGCAAGAATTCACGTCGGCGATGGAGGCCGAGAGTCACAAGCTTACTGAAGTTGGCGAGCCCGAACTGGCGGCCGATATCGCCCGGCGCGCCGACCGGCTTTTCGCCGACATCGCCGCCGCGCCGCCGGGTGTTCGTCACGATCGGGAATTCGAAGAATTGAACGGCCGCCTCGACGATCTGATCTCGATGAACAAGGCGTCGATGTTCCGCGCCGACAGCCGCTCGGTAGAGCTGGGGCGGCGGCTGGCCTACGAATTCGCCGCCGGCCTTGCGCTGGTGCTGCTGGTGGGCGTCGCCGTCTCGTGGGGTCTGGGATGGCGGCTGTCGCAGCCGCTGACGGAACTGACCGAGCGGCTGCGCGGAATCAGTCAACGCAAGTCGCAGGTGCGGCTCGGCCCGCAGCCGCTGGCCGAGCTCGAAGCGGTCGCGCGGGAGTTCAACCAGATGGCGGAGCGGCTGGAGCAGTACGACAAGCTCAACGTCGAGCGCCTGGTTTACGAGAAGAGCAAGACCGAAGCGATCATCGAGAGCCTCGAAGACGGGGTGGTGCTGATCGACACGGAAGGAATCGTCGTGCACATCAATGAGATCGCGTCGCTGATCCTCGGCGTCGATGTGCAGGAGGCACTGGGCAGTCCGTTCGACGATCTCAGCAGCAACCATCCTCATTACCTGCGGGTTCGCGACGCGTTGCGCACGCTGCAGAGGGCCGGGCCGGAAGGCCGGCGGATTGAAATCGATCTCCACGTCCGCGGCCGCGATCATTCTTACGTGCTGAAGCCTCTGCCGCTGCATCATACGGAGGGCAAGTCGCTGGGCACGCTGCTGATTCTGCAGGACGTGACGTACCTGCGCGATCAGGATCGCGCGCGGACCAACCTGGTCGCGACACTGTCGCACGAACTCAGGACGCCGCTTACGTCGCTGGCGCTGTCGGCGGAGCTGCTGAGCCGCGAGCTCGGGGGTGCGAGTCCGAAGGCCGGCGAACTGCTGCAGGTGATCCTGGAAGAATGCTCGCGGATGCGCCAGTTGACCGACAACCTGCTCAACCTCGCGCGCGGCGAGGTACCCGCGATCGCGGTCCAGCAGGAGCGTCTCGATCTGGCCCAGCTGGCGGCCGACGTGACCCGGCGCTTCGCGCTCCAGGCGCGCGAGAAGCACATCGAGATCCAGCAGCATATCGAATCGGTGCCCGAGGTTATTGGCGACCCGGTCAAGCTCTCGTGGGTGATTTCAAACCTGCTCGGCAACGCGCTGCGCTACACCCCGGCCGGTGGAACGATCAAAGTCGCCACGCTTGGCGCCAAGCAGGCTACGCGGCTGGAGGTGACCGACTCGGGGCCGGGAATTGCGCCCGAGCTGAAGGACTACATTTTCGAGCGGTTCGCGCAGTACGGTCCCGACGGGCTGGAGAAGGGATCGGCCGGGCTGGGTCTGTCGATCGTCAAGGAAATTGTCGAGGCCCATGGCGGCAGGATTTTCGTCGAGAGCGCCAACTCTCACGGCGCGCGATTCATCGTCGAAATTCCCGCCGCGCAGGAGATTTGATGGCCAAGCTGCTGATCGTCGATGACGAGCGCAATATCCGCCGAAATCTCGTCTCGTTTTTCGAATCGCTTGGCCATGAGGTTCGCGCGGCCGAGAACGGCGTGCAGGCCGTGGCGCTCCTCGCCGAGAGGCAGTTCGACCTGGTCCTGACCGACTACCGGATGGCCGAGATGAGCGGGCTTGAACTGCTGCGCGAGATCAAGCGGCGCGCGCCCGACTGCCTGGTAATTCTGATGACCGCTTATGCGACGGTTGAAAACGCGGTCGAGGCGATGAAGTCCGGGGCGTACGACTATGTCACCAAGCCGTTCTCGCTCGAACAGATTCAGCACACGGTGGATCGCGCGCTGCACGTCAGGGTGCTGCAGGCGGAAAATCGCGCGCTGCGCAGCGCGATCGACGAGGAGCCGCTGCTCGACTCGCGCAGCCCCGCGATGCAACGCCTGCTCGAAACTGCGCGCCAGGCCGCCGCGAGCGACGCGACGATTCTGCTCACCGGCGAGAGCGGCACCGGCAAGAACGTTATCGCCCGGCAGATCCATCGATGGAGCAAGCGCCAGGGCAAGCCGTTCGTGGTGGTCAATTGCACCACGCTCTCGGAAGAACTTCTGGAGAGCGAGTTGTTCGGCCACGTGCGCGGCGCGTTCACCGGGGCGGTCAAGGACAAGCCCGGGCGGCTCGAGGCGGCCAACGGCGGGAGCGTTTTCCTCGACGAGATAGCCGACCTGACGCCGACCCTGCAGACCAAGTTCCTGCGCTTTCTGCAGGATCAGAGCTTCGAGCGCGTGGGCGGAGAACGCACGATTCGCGTCGACGCGCGAATAATCGCAGCGTCCAATCGCGACCTCGACGCGGAAGTCGCGGCGCATCACTTTCGCGAGGATCTCTATTACCGGCTCAACGTCATCACGCTTCGCGTGCCGGCGCTGCGCGAACGGCGCGAGGATATTCTGCCGCTGGCACAGTGGCTGCTGAACCTCGCCGCGGTGCGCAATGCGCATCCAGGCCTGGCATTTTCACCCGGAGCGACCGCGGCGCTGACGCGTTATCGATGGCCGGGAAATGTGCGCGAACTGCGCAACGCGATCGAACGCGGCACGGTGCTGATGCGCGGCGAGACGATCGCGCCCGACGACCTGCCCGATTCGCTGTTTCACGAATCGAGCGAAGTTCTCAGCGGCATCCACAACGCCGCCAGCCTCGATCAAGTCGAGCGCGAGCACATCGCGCGGGTGCTGGCCGCCAGTGCAACGCTCGAAGAAGCCGCCGACACGCTGGGGATCAACGTCACGACGCTGTGGCGCAAGCGCCGGCGCTACGGAATCGAGTAGCTAGTCGTCGAGCGAGCCGGCGAACCGGCGCAGGCGGCGGAACCAAATCAATTTGTCTTTGAAGCCCGGGAAGCTCGCATTCAGGCCGCTCGGGTTGGGCAGCACGAAAACGCGCGCGCCGAATATTCGCTCGTCCTTGGGACCTGCACCCCCGCCCTGCGCAACCGCGAAGAATCTGCGGTAGATACTCACGCCCACGAAGGCGACCACCCGCGGGCGGACTCGTCGAATCTTGCGCGCGAGTATCCGTTGTCCCGCGATCATCTCAGCCGCGCTCAGCTCGGCCGCCGAGCGCGTCGCCCGCGCGCATAGATTCGTCATCGCCAGGTCGAATTCCACCAGGCGCCGATCATCCTCGCACTTGAGTTCCTCGGGCACAATCTGCGCCGCGCGGAGCAGTCGCCAGAACGGATTACCGGGGCCGGCAAAGTGATGCCCCATACGCGCAGAGCGGAGACTTGGATTGATCCCGACGAAAAGGATTCTCGGCCGCGGTTTCAGGATGTCGCGCAGCGTTGCCATGCAGCGAATGTTGGCATCTTTGTCATGCTCGCGCTCGCTTGAGCGGTCCGCAAGCGCTGCGTAGCCGAAGCGCAGAGGTGCGGATGCTGGTCTTATTCGCCCCCGGCGCGGTACTCTGTGGCCATACAGAGAAAGGAGCAATCGTGGAATATCGCAAGCTGGGAAACTCGGGACTCAAGGTTTCGGCCGTCGGACTCGGGTGCAACAACTTTGGCATGCGATGCAACGCGGAGCAGACGCGCGCCGTGGTGCATCAAGCGCTCGACGACGGTATCACGCTGTTCGACACGGCCGACATATACGGCAATCGGGGTGGCTCCGAGGAGTTGCTCGGCAAGGCGCTCGGGGATCGCCGTCGCGAGGTTGTCGTCGCGACCAAATTTGGCATGGCGATGGGCGACGGTCCCTACCTGCGCGGCGCGTCGTACCGCTACATCATCGCGGCTGCCGAGGCGAGCCTTAAGCGGCTGGGAACTGACTATATCGATCTGTATCAGATTCACGCCCCCGACGCCGAGACGCCGCAGGAGGAGACTCTCGAGGCGCTGAACGATCTCGTGCGCGCAGGCAAGGTCCGCTATATCGGATGCAGTAACTTCGCCGCATGGCAGACCGTCGATGCGCTCTGGATATCGCGCAGCCGCGGGCTTGCCTCTTACATCTCCGCGCAAAACCAGTACAACTTGCTCGACCGCCGCATCGAGCGCGAGCTGATCCCCGCATGCCGGCAGTTCGGAGTGGGCATCCTGCCTTACTTTCCACTGGCCAGTGGTTTTCTAACCGGAAAATACCGGCGCGGCGCCGAGCCGCCAAAGGGCACCCGGCTTTCTCTGATGCAACGGATGGCGCAGCAGGCGCTCACCGACGAAAATTTTGCGATCCTCGAAAAGCTCGAGAAGTTCGCCGGCAGCCGCGAGCATACGATTCTCGAGCTGGCCGTGGGATGGCTCGCATCGCAGCCGGAGGTCTCCAGCGTAATTTCCGGTGCGACCAGCCCCGAGCAGGTCACCCAGAACGTGAAGGCCATCAATTGGAAATTGTCCACCGAGGAACTCGCTGAAGTCGACAAGCTCACCCGCCGCTAAAGGTGCGCCTCCCGCTGCGGGTTTAAGCAGTCTCCCGACCGCCCAGCACGTACACCGCCAACTGGTGGGCGCGAATCAAATCATCAATCGACTGCTATGGCCGGACTGCGTAATCGATTGTAAATGAGACTTCCTGTCACACAGATCGCCAGCCAGCAGCCTCCGAGCGCAAACCCACCGACCAATGCGCTCAGCGCCAATCCCGAATAGATACCCGCCAGCCCAATTAACGCCACGATGTAGAGCGCTCCCACCACGCTTAGCGTTTGCAGCCGCCAGCTCCGGGTCTCGGCCGCCAGCATGTAGCAAACCATCCCGTAGGCGGCCGTCGATGCGGTTAGCGCGGCGCTCGGAAAGCCGGCAAAACCGTTTACTAACACCAGTTCAGGTTGATGAGCAGCGTGCTTCGCAAACATCGCCTGCAGACCGTATGCCAGCGCATATGCGCCGCCGAGAAATGACAGCGCGGCGATTAACCGGCTGGCGTCCCAGCGGCGAGCATAACGGATTGCTCCAACTCCGACGATGAAGGCCAGCCACAGTGGATTGGCCAACTCGGCAATCGCGCTGACGGCTGAGTCAAGCCTTGCCGTGCGCTGAGCTGCGACAAACAGCGCCACCGTCCTGTCCAGTCCGCCCATCGGGCCCTGCTGCGAGATAAAGGCAACGATGACGCCGAATAGCCATGCCAGCGCCGCCACCGCGATCAATCCAACCGTGAGATGAAGGCCGAGGTAGCCGCGCGGCGAGAAGCGGCTCCGGACGAAATTCACAAACGGAGTCAGATCGAAGCCGTAGCGCCCGGTCAAATGCCGATGGTACGCCGCGACGATCTCGGTTTGGTGCCGGGCCACCGATCGCCACAGCCCGCCCATCAGGCCGGTCAAGATCGCCAGCACAACAATTCCGGCGCTGAGCGACTTGAGCCATTTCTCGATGAGCCTCCAGTTGGAACCCAACATATAGCCAAACCCTACGGCAATTGAGGCCCACAGCAACCCCGCGACCAGTGCGATCGGCGCGAATTTGCGCAATCGCATCCCGGACAGACCCGCTGTGAAGGGAACCAGCGCGCGCCCCATCGCGACGAAACGGCCGACAAACACCGTCGCTCTACCCCAGTGCTCGAAATAGTATTCGAGGCGCTCGCGATGCTTTTCATATTGCCGCCGCGCCAATGACCATCGCGCCAACACTGCGCGTCCTTTTGCCCTACCGATCGTAAAACCAGTCAGGTCGCCGACAATGGCGGCGCTGGCTACCGCGGCGAAAACGGTCCACGGCGAGAAAAAGTCGGCGCCGGCCATCGCGCCGGCAATCACCGCCATCGTCTCGCCGGGGAAGATCAAACCCAAAAAAACCGACGATTCCAGCGCGATCACGACAAAAATTACGACCAGTGACCAGGGCCCGGACTGACCAAGGAAGCTTTCAACCGCGGCGATCATCGATTTGTAGTTGACTGCAAGAGATTCTGCGCCAAGTGTGGCAGCCCGTTGCCGAAGCAATGGCCGAAATGCGGACTGGTCAGCCGAGTTTCGCGGTGAAGCTTCGCAAAGCGCCCGCCACCGCGGCCGCACCCTTATCCGAGAGTATGACGCCGTGGTGACCTGTGCCGGCGACCCGGAGGAATTCGAATTTTAGTTTTAGTTGGCCGGCCACCTCGCGCAGACGCGCCAGATGCAGATTGCCCAGCACCGGCGGGTCGCCTGGATTGATCCCGGTCTCGGCGCCAATCGCCAGGATCGGACAGCTCAGCCGCTCCAGACGCTTGGCGGTTTCGGGGTTATTGATAATGTCGCGCCAATCGTCAAGCGCGGCCTCGTAGCTGCACTTCGAGCGGTAACCGCCACCGCGGACCAAGCCAAGGTCGTAGCGCATGTAGTCCTCGCCGATCGGCCCTTGCTCCAGAACGCCAAGGTCACTCCAATTCTTGCGTGCCTCCTCGAACGAGGCGAAGGTGGCCCGCAACCGGTCCATCATCGGTTTCAGCATCAGGTTGAGCAGCGCGTCGGCGTCGAGCGTGCCCGGAAGATTGGGCACCACGCCGCCATCAAGCAGCACCAGTGCTGCGGCTCTGCGCGGCGCCTTGACCGCGACCGCGGTAGCGACATAGGCGCCCATGGAATGGCCGCCCACAATCGCACGTTCGATTCCGAGCGCGTCCATCAACGCGAGTACGTCGTCGGCATGGCGCTCGATGCCGTAGTTCCCCGCCGCTGGTTTGGTCGAGCATCCACGCCCGCGAAGATCGAGCGCAATCACTCGGGCTGCACCGCCCAGAGAGTTGGCGACGGCAGTGAAGGCGCGGTAATGGCTCGTCAGGCCGGGGGCGAAGATGAAAGTCGGGCCGTTTCCGGGCCACTCGGCCACCATCAGGCGCTGGCCCGTGGAGACCTCGATCACGTCGGTTAAAGGTTGTGCGAACTCGCTCATCTTCGGTCCCTCTCGGGCAGGCTTGATGCGCCATCGCCCATCTTGCCGCTTGATCGATAGTGGGCGACCATATTACCGCGATGTCCACGCGTGGCAATCGGTTTCGCGTCTCGTCGCGATGCGAACTGCTGCCTTATCTGCTCAGCCTTCCGCTCGGACTGTCGCGCAAACAGGCGAAGGATCTTCTGCGGTTGCGCGCCGTGACCGTGGATCGAATGACCGCCATCAGGCACGATACCGAGTTGCAGCCGGGCGATATTGTGACTATCGCCGCAGGCAAGCAAATCCCCGCCGCGTCGCTCGAGCGCCAGGGCCTGAAAATAATTTATCTCGATAATGATATCGCCGTGATCGACAAACGAGCGGGCCTGCTTTCGATGGGATCGGAGAGCGAGAAAGAGAGAACTGCGCATCGGATCCTCAACGAACATCTGAAGGCGGTCACCAAGTCGCCGCAGCAACAGGCCTTCATCGTGCACCGGCTCGACCGCGAGACCTCCGGCTTGATGATGTTTGCAAGAAATCGGCCGGTCCAGGCGGCCCTTCAGCAGAACTGGAAGGAGATCACCAAAAAATACCTTGCCGTCGTGGAGGGTGCGCCCGCCAGCGCCCAGGGAACGATCCGGGACAATCTTGTGGAGAGCAAGTCATTCAGAATGCATCGTGTCGAGCGGGGTGGAGAGCTGGCGATCACGCACTATCGCGTTCTTCGAACTTCTCAAGACAAGTCGCTGATCGAACTCACGCTCGAAACCGGCCGCAAAAACCAGATTCGCGTGCAGATGGCCGGCATGGGTCATCCTATCGTCGGCGATCGGAAGTACGGCGCGACCAGCGATCCCGCCCGGCGGCTGGCGCTCCATTCGTGAGAGCTGAAGTTTCGCCATCCAATATCGGGCGCCGCGATGGATTTCCGCAGCGCGATGCCAAGCCGGCTGATGGCGCTGATCGAACCGCGCGGAGTCGCACGGGCGAAGTGAGCATAGACTATTGCTGGTAGAGCGCGGGAAAGTCTTGTCGGAGCTGTTGAAGCTTCGGCAAATCGTTGATGACGATGTAGGGCTGATCCGGGTGCAGAGCGAGATAGTTTTGATGGTAGTCTTCGGCCGGATAGAAGCCGGTAAGTGGAACTACCTTGGTTACGATTGGCTTGGAGAATGAATGTTTGCGTTCGAGTTGTGCGATGTAATCGTCCGCCGCCTTCTTCTGCTCGTCGTTCTCGTAGAAGATCGAGGAGCGATATTGAGTTCCTGAATCCGGGCCCTGCCGATTCAGCTCGGTCGGATCGTGAGCGACGAAAAAGAATACCTTCAACAGATCGTCGTACGAGACCTTGGACGGATCATAGGTAACCTGCACCGACTCGGCATGTCCCGTCGTTCCGGTGCTGACGGCTTCGTAGTTGGCGGTGTCCGCGGCTCCTCCTGCGTATCCGGAAACAACTTTGGACACACCCTTCACATGCTTGAAGACGCCGTCCACCCCCCAGAAACAGCCACCCGAAAAGACCGCAGTAGCGCGGTCGTTGCTCCGGGCCTCAGCCAAAACGTCGGTCGGCGTCAGACCGAATAAAACGCCGCCGGCGAGCAAAAGCGTTAGCATCCACTTCGTTCGCGACATCATCGTTGTGATTTCTCCGGGTACAGGGGCGCGCGTGTTTTCGCCGGTTCACTCATACTAGCAACGCTCAATACGCGCGTCTGGTTCCCGGCAGCAAGTTGAATTGAAGCCACGACCAGCTTCGATCACAATGGGGAATTCTCAAGGAACGGGGCGTACGCACTAGCTTTTTGATCATCGGTATTGAACTCTAGCGAATCCACCCATGCGGTTCGTGCCAATACTTTTTGCTCTATTCACGCTCGTCTCGACCGGGTTGGGCGGCATGGCAGCCATTCGAATGCGCGACCGGCTGCATTTGCTGCTCGGCTTCAGTTCCGGCGCGGTGTTGGCGGTGGCTCTGTTCGACATCCTGCCGGAAGTTTTCGCTCTCGGCCGCGGTTCATCGTACATGCCGATCACGGCGCTGGGATTTCTTGCCTTCTTCGGACTCGAACGTTACACGGCGATGCACCGAGCCCGCGAACACCCTCACTTGGTGGGAGTTCATGAGCCGGAGCTTGGCGCAATGTCCGCGGCCGGCTTGGCTTTTCACAGTTTCCTGGACGGCGTTGCAATCGGGGTCGGCTTTCAGACGAGCGTTGAGATGGGACTGTTAATCGCCTTGGGCATAATCGCGCACGACTTCAGCGACGGGCTGAACACGGTGACGGTCGTTCTTGCTCATGGAAATACGCCCAGACGCGCCGTTTTCTGGCTGGCAGTGGATATGCTGGCACCCGTTCTCGGTGCCGCCTCGACGCTGATGATCAATTTGCGGGCAGGGTTCCTGCCGGGGCTGCTCGCATTCTTCGCCGGTTCTTTTCTTTACATTGGCGCCTCGGATCTGCTGCCGGAAGCGCGCGAGCATGACTCTCCATTGGTTGGCGTCGCCACCTGCATGGGGATGCTCACAATTTTTCTGATTACCCGCTTGCTGCGGGGATAGGATTGAAACGGACGGCACACCAGCGATTAAGGCTTAGCGTCAGGGCCAGCTGGATTTATCGAACTACGAGCCGCAGGATTTTGCGGCAGCAGCGGCAGCACCGCATCCGACAGGCTCTTGTCGGTAACCGGCGTCTGGTCAGGGGTGAACCTCGCGCGGATGACCCCAGTGCGATCCACAATGAATGTGACGGGCAGAACGTCGGGCGGACCGAAGTCGTTGACTTTGGCGTCATGCAGCATCGCCGCCGGATAGCTGAACGACTGCATGACCTTGAGCACGTCGGAGCGATCGTGCGGGCGGTCGGTGCTGAGACCGATCATCTCCAGCCCCTGGGGATGGTAGCGCCGATAGAAGGCGTCGAGCGCCGGCATTTCCATCCGGCAGGGCGGACACCAAGTGGCCCAGAAGTTGACGACTACGACTTTGCCGCGCTGCGCACTTAGATCGAACGTCTGACCGTTCAGTTCGGGCACGACCAGTGCCGGCGCGGCGTTACCGACAGTTGCGGAGGCCAACGCCATCGTGGCCGCACACAGGATCGCGGCAATTCCTGCTCCAGCGGACCACAATGTCGCTCGCCTCACGATTGCGTGCCTGCGCTTTAGAAAGTGTAACTCAGGATCAGCTTGGTCGCGAAGGGCGCGGTTATCTGATAACCCCTCATGTTTTGAAAGATTGGGACCTCGATGTCTGCGTAAGCCCGGATGACCCCGAGTGTGATCTCGCCTCCCGGAGCAAGGATGAGACGGGTGTAGCCGCTGTCCCCTGGATTTGCGTTATTTCCCGTATCCCGCGTGCGATCAGAGGCGACAAAGGTGAGCATCGGAGCAAGTTCGCTGAGCGGGCCGACCTTGCCGAAGTCGTAGTAGGCTCCCACTCCACCGTCGACTTCCCTGCCGGGCGTGTATTGGTCCTGTTCCCAGAGCGGCAAATCGTAGTTGACCTGCACGTACCAGTTGAAGGGGCGCTCCATCAAGGTCAGCGGCAACGCCCCCAACCGGCTGGGGAGTGTTCCGATGTGGTAAGCCCCCATGAGAAGATCAGTGCTTCCGGTGCCAATCTGCGTGTCCCGATCATAAGGTGGATAGGTCCAGTCGCCGCTCGGCGTCTTGACTCCCATCAGGAGTCCGGTCGACATGTCCTCCGACAGGCCGGTATACATCGCCTGGATCCGGATATCGCCGATGGCGTCATTCTGGAACCAATGGATGTCGGCGTTGTTGCCCTCATAAGCACCCTTGTAATCGCGCGACCAATAGGGCACCTCGAGCATTAGGCCCCAATCCCGATTGAACATGTACTGCAAGCCGGCTTCCATGAAGTGTGTTCGGATGTACTTGTCGTTATTGTAAAAGGCGGAGGCTGGCTGGGTCGCGTGGAAGTTTATGGATTGATCCATGTATTCATATTGGAACCACACCTGGCCTCCGGTCCCCTGAGGAAACAGTGACGCGGTTCCCACCTCAAAAACACCACATCCGCACGCACAGGCCCGAGCCAGACCGGGCGTCAGACCGATGAGAAAAACGGCCGCTGCCAACCAGCGTATGCCGGTGTTGGCGGCGTCGAGCAAAGAAGCGGCCGCTCCAGCCAGAAGGGCAAGCCGAAAAATCCGTCGCATGAAACATCTCCCAGCGGACACCTTCCGCGGTGCGCCGCTTGCCCGAACGAACTTGACGCTGCGAAATTTGCGGCGTCGAGCACTCAAATCGGAGTAACTTGTCGAACGAAGGTTCTTAGACGGGGTACTTTGGCGGCGGAGTATCGGGGGCGATCTTAAACTCGACTAATCGGACGGTCTCGTTCAATGCGGTCGAACTCAGATGGCGGAGAACGAACTCCGGCATGACGCTGGCAGGGCGTGCAAGCAATGTGTTCGACACGCGGTCGAAGGTTTGAATCGGCTGGCAAATGTTGACGGTCAATTCCGGATGGCTCGGTCCGGAGACAACGACGAACCCGGCGGTCGAGGGGACGCCGGCCAACAGCATGACGATCGCCACGATTAGACTCAGGTCGCGCAAATGCGCATTTGAAAACGACCGCCTCATGCCGGGACCATTTTTAGGCAATCCTCGTTCAGGTTCAAGATGCGCCGCGGAAGAGCCTTTTAAGAATGCGAAACCCACCGTGGGTTTCGCGCTTCCTCGGTGAACCTGTTCTGCGGACGGTGCTCAATTACTTTCTTCAGAGGGAAGCGAGCAGAGCTGAATCGCGCCGCCAACTGAAACCTCAACAATCGTAAGGTCAAATCAATTTCAAAGCGGTCCACTACCGGCGCGGGGGCGCTGCGCGGAGAAGGATCCGGGATTCCTCGCGCGTTTTTCACTGGCAGCCACGCGCGCGGCAATGACAAATGTGGACGGCGAGCGGCGGGCAGGGACGCCCGCCCCACTACGAGCGGCGGAATTAGCGCGTCATGGCGGCTGGTTGCTGAAGATGATGGTGCCGGCTGCGGCGAACATGCCGCCGACGCCCTGCGCGACCGAGATTTTCGCGCCGGGCACTTGCGCCGGCGCGATGCCGCGCAACTGCCGGACGGACTCCTGCATCGCGTACATCCCGTACATCCCCGAGTGCATGTAGCTCAGCCCGCCGCCGTTGGTGTTGAGCGGCAGCTTGCCGCCCGGGGCGGTGTTGCGCTCGGCGATGAAGGCGGCCGCCTCGCCCGGCTTGCAGAAGCCGAGATCTTCGAGCCCGTAGAGCGGCAGATGGGCGAACGCGTCGTAGACCATCAGGTGATCGACGTCGGCGTGCGTGATGCCGGCTTCGTCGAAGGCCTTTTTGCCCGAGACGCGGAACGCCCGGGAGGTTGTGAGGTCCTCCATCTGGCTTATCATCGGCGTCTCGACGCTCTCTCCGGTGCCGAGGATGTAGATGGGCTTGCGCGGGAAGTCGCGGGCGCGCTCGGCCGAGGTCAGGATCAGCGCGCCGCCGCCATCGGTGACCAGGCAGCACATCAGGATCCGGAACGGGTACGCGATCATCCGCGAGTTGAGAACGTCGGCCACGGTGATCGGATCGCGGAACGTGGCGCGCGGGTTCTTGCCCGCCCACTCGCGCTGGATCACCGCGACTATCGCGAGCGCCTCCTCGGTGAGCCCGTAAGTCTTGAGATAGCGCAGGACCGGGATGGTGAAGGTGGTCGGCGGTCCGACGATGCCGTAGGGCGTCTCGAATTGGCCCTGCAAGCTGCTGGCGCCGCCTGCGCCGCGCCGCATTCCCGCGCCCACGCGCGAACGGCCGCTCTCGCCATGGGTGATGAGCACGGTCTTGCACAGGCCCTCGTTGATGGCGGCGGCCGCGTGGCGCACGTGAAGCATAAACGAGCAGCCGCCGATCGAAGTCCCGTCCACCCAGGTCGGCGTGATGCCAAGATAATGGGCCACATTGGTCGGCGTCTCACCTGCGGTCGCGAGGCCGTCGATGTCGGTGGGCTTGAGCCCCGCGTCCGCCAGCGTGTTGAACGCCGCATCGGCATGCAGTTGGATTTGCGAAAGATTGGGAATGACGCCGAGGTCGGTGGTCTCGGCCGCGCCGACCACGGCAACTGATTTCTGCTTCATGTTACTTCCCGGCGGGCTTGAAGAGCGGCAGCGTGATGGCGTCGGTTTGCTTCTCGAACACCACCTGAAGCGGCATATCGAGTTGCAGCGCCTCGGGCGTCTGCGGGCATCCCACGATGTTGGTCATCATGCGCGGCCCTTCGTCGAGCTGGACCACCGCAATCGAATACGGCGGGACAAATCCGGGAGCGGGTCGCTGATGGATGACGTAGCTGTAGAGCTTGGCGCGCCCGCTGGCCCTGAACACCGAGACCTTGCGCGACGCGCATCTGGGGCAGAATGGGCGCGGTGGAAAGTAGGCCTGGCGGCATTGATCGCATCGTTGCAGGCGCAATTCTCCGGCTCGGATGCCCTCCCAGAAATGCAGGGTCTCCGGCGTCGGCTCCGGCATCGGTCTCTTCATCTCTCTCAAGGCTGAATCTCTCCTCTCAATTGCGCTCGCCGCGGCGCCGGCGGTGTTCCGGCGTATCGGTCGGCGGCGGTCGATCGGATCAGGTGGGAACCTGGCTTTTTGAACTCTCCGTCAGGCGCAGGATAGAGCAAATCCGGCGTAGATCACAACGGTCGTGAGCGTCTTTTCCGGCGCCGGCCGGTGGAAGTTGTTCGAACGGCTCTGACGACGTACCATCGTCGCGAGGCGGAAGATTAGGGGCGGACGATCGGATCCACTTAGCGGGAACGGAGGCAGGTTATCGTGGCGTTGAGAATCGAAACACCTGAGGGCGAACAGGCGCTGAGCGAATTCGTGCTCTTTCATGATCGGGTCTATGAGTATCGCAGCGCGCGATGGCCCGCGACGGTGCCGCTCCAGCTTCCGATCCTGATGGGGCAGCCGCCGTTCGCCTCGGAGCGGCAGCTCAAGGCGTTCGTGGCGCGCGAGGGCGGCGAGATCGTGGCCCGCGCGGTGGCGCTGGTCGACGGGCATTACATCCGGCATTGGAACGAGCGCCTCGGGCACATCGTGATGTTCGAGGCGATGCCCGACACGCGCGAAGCGGTCGAGCGGCTGATGGACGAAGCGTGCCGATGGCTTGCGGAGCGCGGGATGCAGGCCGCGCGCGCCGGCTCGGGACTGCTCGAATTCCCGTTCGTGATCGATGACTACGAATCACTCCCGCCGAGCGTGCTGCGCCAGAATCCCGCCTACTACCATTGCCTGCTCAAGGACGCGGGCTTCGAAACCGAAAAGGGATGGGTCGATTACAAGATCGAGGTCACGCCCGAGCTGACCGCGCGCTACCGCAGCGCGCTCGAAGCCGCCATCCGCGCCGGCTTTTCAATCGTTGCGGTCAAGGACGCCGACCCCAGCCAGCGGGTCCATCAATTTACTACGGTATGGAACGACGCGTTCAAGGCGCATTGGGGCGCAGCGCCATTCACCGAAGACGAGATCGCGAGCCTGTTCGAGTTCTTCGCGTTGCTGGGCGGACTGGATACGTCGGTGCTGGCGTATCGCGGGACAGAGCCGGTGGGCGTCCTGATGGTGACGCCGGAATCGAGCGAGGGCGCGCTGCTCAAAGCGGGGCGCACGCTCAAGGAATCCGAAAAGCTCAACTGGCTTGGAATCGGCGTGCACGCCTCGGCGCGCGGACGCGGGGTGAACCTCGCGATGGCGTCGTATGCGTACCTGGAACTGATCAAGCGAGGGGCGAAGTACCTTAGCTATACGCTGGTGCTCGACGACAACTGGCCGTCGCGCCGCACCGCGGAAAAACTCGGCGCAAAGGTATGCGCGAGCTACGTCACGTACCGGCGCAATTTCAGGGCTTGAGAAGATAGAGGCCGGCGCCTTGCTCTCACAAAAGAAGAGCGGCGAGGCGCGGATCGCGCAGCTCGCCGCTCACACATCTACCTGATCGATTTCCAGCTAGGGCCTGGAGAACGCCACCTCCATGTTCAACGGAGTGAAGAACGATTGATCAACCGCGCCCATGTTAATGTACCAGGAGTCGGGGCCAACGTTGGGCCCTGGCATCGCCGCGAAAGTTGTATAGCCGTCCTGTAGATTCGCGTCGATCATGCCGATGTTGAAGAAGCGCGGATAGGGATAGATTGCGACGCGAGCGCCGGGAGCTGCCCGATCGCTGTACGCGACGAAGTTCAGCAGCGTTTTCCAGAGTGCGCCATTGCGGTCATACTGATCGGATGCGCTGATGAACCATCCTTCCGAATCGACGTACAGTACCCGCCGCGCGACAGCCAGGTTGGTGCCGGGCTTGGCGTCCGCTTCGATCACGTACTGGCGGCGAATTTCCCAGTTGTTCCGGCACGTGAGGTAGTCGTCGTCGGGGCACACTCCTATCGCCGTATGCACCGGCGCGAGCATCCTGCGCTCACCGAGAAATCTGTAGCTGTAGTTAACCGGATTGGCGGAAAAGCCGAACAGCGAATCCGGATCGACGTTGTTGGCCAACGGTGCGGTTGGAGCAAGTGACACTCCAGCGAATGGGCCGGCGCCCATGCCGGCGCCGAAGGTTGGCGGAGAGGCTATCGGGTCAGACTGCGCCGACTCGGCCACGCGCCGCAGTCGTCTGGCCTCCCGGTTGAACATCCAGATGTCGTCCGGGTGATACGGGTCGATATAGCGGAACCTCAGAAACCCGTAGCCGAACAGCGACGACGGTTCAATGAACGGGAACATCGCAAACTTGGAAGCGATGCCGCTCTGGAGCGCGTCGGGGTCCTCCGGAATCGGCGGCACCTCCACCCGACCCACGTTGTTGTACATGGCCATATGGCCCACGACCATATAACTGACCGGGGAGCTACTGGTTGGAGAATACGTCACGAACTCGGGATATCGGATCTCGACGTCGTCCGAATACATCGGGCGATAGGTGTAGTTCCACATTATCTTGTTGGCGATCGCCGGATCGTTTAGATCGAGCAGCGGAAACGGCAGTCCCGCGACATATCCGTGGACCATTCCATCGGGGGAAAGAGATACCTGCGACGAATACTTCTCGGTGGCGGCCAGATACGGCGGAGGCCAATTGAGCCTGCCCGACGGCACGATGCGCATCGGCATTCCGTTCGTGATCAACGCATACTCGCCCGGACTTAAGTACGCTTGCACGGCCGGAGCGTTCGCAGTGGTGATAATCTCTCCCGGCCGGATCGTATCGCCAGGCTGCACTGTTTCGACCGTGGTGGTGGTCGTAGTGACTCGTGTCTGTGCGGCAGCGTAAGCAGGAATAGCCGCCATCAATGCAACCACCAGAAGTATTAGAAAAATTTTCACGATTCTCATTGCTCTGCGCCTTACCTCGGCGGCTTCGTTGGAAGCCGCCGAGGATTTCTAATGACTACGCTGATATAGCAATCAGCGGGCCAGAGTTTGGCACAGAGTTACGGGGCCGCTCTGACCATCGATTGCGTGGTAAAGAAATCCCGGTCCACGGCGCCCATATTGATGTACCAGCATTCCTTTTCGGGTGTGTGCCTGCTCGGCAGATAGCACATCGCGCTCATACCGGTCTGAACGTCAGTCGCGGCGGCGCCGACCACGAAGGACCGCTTGAACGGATAGATTGCCACCCGCGCGTCAGGCACCGGACGATCGCGATAGGTTAGCCAGTAGATATGGTCCTGCCAGAGTTGACCGGAGGGATCATACTCATCTTCGTAGAGAGGAAACCACACCTCGCTGTCAATATAAAGGATGGTTTTGGAATGGAGTGCTTGAGAGTTATTCCGTTCTCTCGGTGTGGCTTCCACGATAAAGAGTTGACGAGTTTCCCAGTTCTCAGGGCATGCGCTGCCTCCGCCGTCGGTAGCACAGGTCGTCTCGGGAGAATGTACGGCGTGGACTACGCCGAGCATCGTCTTCTGGCCGAGGAAGCGATAGTTGTACTCCTCGACTTTGGCGTTGAACCCGGAGTAGTGATCAGGATCAAAAACGACTATATTTCCACCGCCCTCGCTGGTGAGACCCGAGCCGGTCACGGCGTCGCCCATGAATCCCTCATTGAGACGCCGCAGCCTGCGCACTCCCGTATCCCACGACCACACGTCGTCCGATTTCTTGGGATCCTGGTAACGATATCGGATGAATCCCGCGCCGCGCATATTCTCCGGCGACATGATTGGGTACAGCGCGAACAGCCAATATCGATTGGTCTGCTTGAAATCGGGGTCTATTGGCATCGGTTCGACTTCGGTGCGGCCGACCTCGTTGTACCCCGCATAGTGCCCAACATCGATTTCGTCCAGCACGCGGTAGGTTCTGTTCAACCCTGTCATCACGCTCTCGCATGAAAAGTAGCGAAGATCGTAATCGTCCGTCTGAATTGGTCGAAAGACATTGTTCCAAATGATCTTGGACGCAACTCTTGGGTCGTTGGCATCAAAGAATGGAAATGGTTGACCTGCCACGTAGTTCACGAGTGAGCGCCCGTCCGGAGACAGTCTCACCTGGTCGGCATATTTCTCGGTCGCGTCGCGGTACGGTGGAGGCCAGTCAACGCGGGAACTTGGTACTATTTTCATGGTCATCCCGCGCTCTACTTTGTAAAAGACGCCGGGTGCGACCAGGGATTTGACCTTGTACGAGTTTTGAGCGGTGATGAAATCCCCTGGCTTTACCTGAGCCGATGCGGAGGGAGCAGTCATGGGAATCAGGAGCAATACTGCGGGTAGTAATGCATAGAGCAGATACTTTGTTCGTTTCATCCAAAACATAGAAATCTCCTGTACGTACTGATGTTCACTCCGTCACACCTGTCGTCGTCGGAGCACCGGAGACATAGCCGAGTCGCCGACGACTACGTCCACGACGATGCTCGACCGGTGGCTAGGTGCGAATTGCGAGAATTTGTTTGCGGAGCTTAGTTGCCGTCGTCAGGTGACGGCGGTGGAGTTCGCCGGTGAAAGAGACACTTGAAAGGCCAGTCAGGCATGTCAGTCTCATCAGGCTCGGATGTGACTGCGGATTCCCGCTTCGGCTCCGCTACGAATAGCGAAACCATCATGAGACTGCTTATGTTGGGTTCGATGGGCTTGCCGCCGACTTCCTCGACAGGGTAACGCGCAAGCTTTTGACAGTGAATCGCCAGTGTTGGGGTGTTTGACAGCGCGACGGTCGAAAGTGGTTTCGTAGACTGCGAAACCGCCAGCGCACAGCATAAGGCCGCCACGACCAGCGAAAGGGAGCGCCGCATATAGCTTCTTTCCGTGCGCATGCGCAGAACCCACGCGTCACGTGAAATTGTTCGTACGTCCCAATCTCAAGTGAACTGCCGAATTCGAATCGAGTCAAGGGGCGAAGAAAGTAGCACGAAACAGGCAAGCACAGCCGCCGGCCGCGGGCCAGCGTGTTAATGCACGCGTAACAATCGCGCGGCGATCCGCGTATCCGAGCCAGTTTTTCAGAGCGCGGGTAGGTGACATCGCGCGCATGACCGGTTAGCTTCTGATCATGCGGCTTGGCGCGATCGATGTCGGATCCAATTCCGTGCACATGATCATCGCCGATGTGAGCCGCGATGGCCACGTCGAGGTAGTCGATCGGGTCAAGGAGACGGTGCGGCTGGGGCGGCGCGCATTTACGACCGGCCGGCTGATGCCCGAAACGATGGAGCTGGCGGTGCGCGCGCTGGTCAACTTCAATCGCATCCTGCGCGTCCGCAAGGTGGCCAAAGTGCGCGCGGTGGCGACCAGCGCGGTGCGCGAGTCGAGAAACCGCGCCTCGTTCATCCGGCGCATCCGGCGCGAGACCGGTCTCAACGTGCAGATCATTTCCGGCGCCGAGGAGGCGCGGCTGATCTTTCTCGCCGCGCGCCACGCGCTCGGACTCGACGGCGGACCGCATCTGTTGATCGACGTCGGCGGCGGCAGCGTCGAGCTGGTGCTGGTCCGCGACGGCCGGCCGCTGTGGATGAAGAGCGTGAAGCTGGGCGCGGCGCGTCTGGCCGAGCGCTACCTTACTGACGACCCGCCCAGCCGCGCGCAGCTCAAGCAGCTCGAAAGCCATATCAACGACGAGATCGGCCCGCTGCTGAAAAAGGCGCGCAAGGCGGGCGTGGTCCGCGCAATCGGGACCTCGGGCACGATCAACACGCTGGTCGCGATGGCGCGCGTCGCGCGGGGCGAGGAACTGGAGCGGTTGCACGGCGCCAGTGCGACGGCGGCGGAGATCAGCAAGCTCGCCGGCGAACTGGCGTCGGCAAACTCGGCGCTGCGCTCGGAGCTGCCCGGCATCGACGCTAAGCGGATTGACCTGATGCCGGCCGCGGGCGTGCTGGTGGATTTCGTGCTCAAGCGCTCGGGGGCGCCGGTGCTGGTCGCATGCACGTGGGCGCTGCGCGAGGGTCTGCTGCTCAGCCTGGCCAGCGCGACGCTTCGTGCGGCAGGCGAGGACGTGCGCCGGCTGTCGGTGAATGCGATCGCGGCCCGTTTCGTCGGGGCGAACAAGCATGGGCATCAGGTCGCCAAGCTGGCGCTGAAGCTTTTCGACGCGACCGCTCCGGTGCTTGGGCTGCCCAAGAGCTCGCGCGAGCTGCTGGAATACGCGGCGTTGCTTCACGACATTGGCCACGCGATCGATCACGATCGCCACAACCGCCACTCGTACTATCTGATCAAGAATGCGGAGCTGTTCGGTTTCGATCCGGGCGAAGTCGAAGTAATCGCGCAGGTCGCACGCGCCCATCGCAAGCAGGCGCCCAAGCTCGACTCGCCCGAACTGCGAGGCCTGCCGCCCTCGAAGCGGCGCCTGGTCCGCGGTATAGCCGCCATCTTGCGCGTTGCCGACGCGCTGGACCGAAGCCACTTCAGCGTGGTCAAGAATATCGAAGTTCGCTATGCTCCCGGCCGGCTCATCATAGGAGTCGATTCCGACAGCCAGCAGGCGGACCTTGAACTATGGGAATGCGAGCGAAGGACGGACCTGCTCTCAAGGTTGCTCGACCGGCAGGTGACGCTGGAGCGTTAGTCGCGCGCGCCGAGCCATAGCTGGCGCGGCATTCGCAAACGCGAAGGGCGTTAATGGGAAAGATGGCCAGCCGGCGCGCAGTTGTGGTGGGAGCGGGTATCGCGGGACTCAGCGCCGCGCTCCGCCTGCGGCAGGCGGGCGCCGAGGTCACAGTCTTCGAGTCGAGCGATCGCGTCGGCGGCCGTACGAGTTCAGAGGCCCACGACGGCTACCTGTACGAGCGCGGAACGCAATTCTTCACCACCACGTATCGCAACGCCCTCGGCCTCATCAAGGAGATGGGACTTGAGGCCGAGCTCAGAACGACCAGTCCGTGGATAAGCGTGTTCAAAGACGGGCGGCCGCATCGGATGCCGTCCGGACCGCTGTTCGGCGTGTATGCCGTGACCAGCGGACTGCTCAGCGTGCGGGACCTTGTGCGATTCACCCGGCATACAACGAGTTTGCGATGGCCGGCGCTCGATAACTACTCGGCATGGGCGGATTACGACGATCAGGATGCGGCGAGTTGGAGCGCGCCACGCCTGGGCCGGGGCGCGGAGTTTTTGCTCGAGCCGGTTCTCGCCGGCGGTGTGATGCAGGGGATCGAGGAAACCTCGCGTGCCTGTGCGCTGGCGGTGCTGGCGGTGACCGCCAACGGCCGGAGCAAGGATCTGACGCTCGCGCGTGGCAACGACTCGCTGCCGCGCGCGATGGCGGCGCGGCTCGACGTCAAGCTCGAGGCTCCCGTGCAGGCGATCGAAGCTGCGCCTGACGGCGTGACGATTCGGCTGCCGGGCGAGACGGTTCGTGCTGACGCGGTGGTGCTGGCGACTACGGCTTCGGCGGCGGCCGGAATTTATGGTGCTGGAGACAAGATTGAACGCGAGCTTATGGCGACGCCCTACGGGTCGGTGATCAAGGTCGGTCTGGCAACCACGCGCGACTGGTCGAACGATCGAGGCCTCAGCAATGTGTGGGCGATGATGATACCGCGCGGCGAGCGCCGCGAGATCGTTTCCGTCACGATCGAATCGGCCAAGGACCCTGAGCGGGTGCTTAAGGGTGGCGAGATGCTCAACCTATTCGTTACGGCGGATAACGCGGCGCGAATGATGGATTGGCCGGATGAACAGGTGGTGAGCGCGGTTGCGGCCGATGTCGAGCGGCTGTTCCCCGGAGCATTTGCCGCGATGCGGTTCACGCGGGTAGTTCGTTGGCGCGAAGGGATGCCGAAATCGCCGGTCGGGCGCGCACGCGCGCTTGCCGAGTACCGCCGCACCCGGCCGCCAGACACCAAGGTGTGGTTGGCGGGCGATTATATGGGAATGCCGTTTCTCGAATCGGCGATCGAAACCGGCACTTGGGCGGCGCGCCGTATCATGGAAGGCTGAGCGCAAGACCGCGTTACCGGGATAAACTTTGTGAGCTTCGCTCGAAACTCTGCGCCAGCGTCGAGAATTCCTGGCGAAGGGTCTTGGCCGGCTCAAATGCGACAGCGAGATGCGCGAGGCGATCCTGCAGCGCAGCTGCCGGTTCGAGCGACGCGGCAAGTCCGCGCAAACTTTCGCTGAATGCCACGCAAAGCTGATCGAGTTCCTGATCCAGGGCCCCCAAGGGCGTGAATTGCTTCAGGACCTGTCGAAGCCGCTCCTGGAAATTGCGCATCGGCTCGAGCACTTTCGCCAGATCCCTGATCTGCGCCTCGAACTCGCGCAGCGGCTTGAACACATTTGCAAGCTGGGCAAGCTGCCGCATCGGTTCCGCAATAGACGTGATCTGTGCGAGTTGCTCTTGCAGCGGCCTGGCCTGCTCAAAAACCGTCGATACGGCCAGATTGGGTTGAAACGCCTTGGAATGCTCCTCCATCGGTGAGTCTGAGCCGGATAGGGCGGCTTTTATGTCAAACAGTATCATCGCGTTATCCCCGGTCAGAACGTGACGGCTGTCGAAACTTATACCCGACTAAGAGATTCGAGATCGGGAATGGGCAGGCCAGCACGAGTGTCGATCAGATTGTACCGCTGCTTGGCGTCACGGGCCTGCTCCGCCTGAGACACATTCCGACAACCACGCTTGCTACAAACAGAATCACGCTGCTCACAAGGATCTTGGAGTTGCCCGCTTTGTCGAACCTCGCACCTCGCGCGATAGACATCATCTTGAAGCAGGCCCAGGTGATCGCTGCCATCAAGACGACGAGTGCCGAGGAAAAGACGCCGAAATGGGCAAGCGCGCTGCGACGATGAGCCGTCGATGAATCATCCCATGCGGTCAGTTTTGCCAGGGATTCATGGCGAATTCGCTCGGCCATCTCGCTAAAGCTTGGTTGCGACGGTTCTATATTCTCACCCGGGAGATACAGAGGCTCGGGTGGAACGGCTGCTTGCAGCGCCGCGGGGTTTCTAGCTTCGCGAATTTGGCGCAGCATGAACAGCACGTCTTGCTTGCAAGTCAAAGATCCCAGCAGAGAGGCACTCGACAGCGCTTGGAGCTCGTGAGAAGTCACCCGGAGGCGCTCGATGAGTTCGTGGTCGCGGCGGAATTCTTCGATGATTTTGTGCGGGCTTGATTTTTCGTACGCCGAGATTTGTTTTGATTCTCTCCCGTCGATATTTGAAACCGTCCCCGTCAAAGGCTCAAGAGGCGTCCTTGGCAGCGGTCGTGGGTCCGCTGACGTGCTTGATTGAGCATCGCCGACGGGCTTGAACGCCTTCGAAGAATCTTCTTGCGATTGCGCAGCTCGTTGTTGTTCTCCTTCTCTGGGCGAGGAGCTAGTGGGTGGCGCCGGTGTCCTTTTGAGCGAATTGAAGGCCTTGAGCAACTCGCGGACCAATCGTTCCGCGTCGACAGATGCTGCGGGTAATTTCGACTCGTTCATGAGCTTTGATCTCGCGGGTCTGAATTTTCTCCTTGTTTCGAGCTTACTGAGGTAAACCCTCTGACCTTCGCTCGAAAGTTTGGGCCAGTGCCGAGAATTCCTGCCGAAGGGTCTTGGCCGGCTCAAATGCGACAGCGAGATGCGCCAATTGATCCTGGAGCGTAGCCGCCGGCTCGAGCGCTGCGGCAAGTTGGGTCAAACTTTCGCTGAATGCCGCAGAAAGCTGATCGAGCTCCTGATCCAGAGCCCACAGAGGTCTGAATTGCTGCAGGACCTGTCGAAGCTGGTCCTGGAAATTCCGCATCGGCTCGAGGACTTTTGCCAGCTCCTTGATCTTCACCTCGAACTCGCGCAGAGGCTCAAATACATTCGCAAGATCAGAAAGCTGGTGCATCGGTTCCAGAATAAACGCGATCTGAGCAAGCTGCTCTTGCAGCGGCTTGACCTGCTCAAAAACCGTCGATACCGCCACGCCGGGCTGAAACGAAACGTGCTCATCTGACATTTAATCGAGTCCTCCGATTCAAGTTATCTGTAGCTTTAGCCTTCCCCGCACCTGATAAGCATCTAGTGTGTCATATAAACAAAGTGTAGGCCTATTAGAACAGTACGTAGTTTATCTTCTCTTTCTCCTGTTTTGCCTATGTACGGTTAGCCTTCCTTTGTCTACAGTGCGTTTTTACCCGTAATTTAGGGAGTCATCAACCATCCGGGGTGTTCTCGGCCACAATTTATGGTCGAGCCGCGCGCTGCTACACGCTGCGGTCGCGCTTTTCGAAACGCTTCGCTATGCTCAGTTTTTCTACGCGTATGTTGCGGATGGATGGCGTCATGAGCACCACGCACACCATCGTCGTGAACCGACAGCTGCACCGGGTGACTGTCGAACACTACGAGACTCCGCTGCTGTTCGTCCTGCGCGACGACCTCGGTCTCAAGGGAACGCGCTTCGGATGCGGAAATGGAAGCTGCGGCTCGTGCACGGTGCTGGTTGACGAGCATGCCCAGCGCTCTTGCGAATTGCCGGTGTGGTCCGTCGAGGGCAAATCGATCACGACCATCGAAGGCCTGGGCACACTCGACCGGCCTCATCCGCTGCAACGCGCATTCATCGATTTCCAAACCGGCCAGTGCGGCTACTGCCTGTCCGGAATCATCATGACAGCGGCCGAATTGATCGGGACCGGCGCTGAGCCGTCGCGCGAGAAAATCGTCGCCGCGCTAAACGCCAATCTATGCCGATGCGGCGCTCACGGGCGAATCGTCAACGCGATCGAGGCCGCGTGGAAGGCATCGTTCCGCGGAGCCGCGCAATGACCCAGCCGATACTTCCCTGGAGCATCATGGAGAATCCGCTGCTTTGCCAGTGGGTCGATTTCAGCGAACCGGGCATCGCGCGCGTGTTTTCAGCCAAGGTCGAGCTCGGGCAGGGAATCGTCACCGCCATCGCGCAAATCGCGGCCGAGGAACTCAAGCTCCCGATGTCGAAGGTGGTAGTCGTGTCGGGCGATACACGCTGCTGCCCGAATGAAAGCTACACTGCCGGCAGCATGTCGATCGAAATCGGCGGCACCTCCGTCAGGATGGCGTGTGCTGAGGCGCGCCACGCGATCGTCGAGCGCGCCGCTCGCATGCTGGATGCCGAGGAGTCGCACGTCGCCGCTGACGGCGGCGGGCTCATCCTTCTCGATGGGGCGCCGTCGGGGCTCGACTATTGGCAGGTGGCCCGCGAGATTGACTGGAAGCGTCCGATAACGGGAACCGCCCCGTTCAATTCTCCCGAGAGCTGGAGCTACCTCGGCAAGA
>Ga0187805_10000078_pt1 | contig 27925 bp, 27 predicted proteins | sample NC_wetland_sal_i_6_FD_132965 | JGI IMG/M metagenome (GOLD analysis project Ga0187805, IMG submission 132965) | Wetland sediment microbial communities from Neuse River Estuary, North Carolina, USA - Control_5 | ecosystem: Environmental > Aquatic > Freshwater > Wetlands > Sediment | place: USA...
CATTCCCGGCCTCCAGAGCGGATTCGATGAAACGAGTGAAGCCAACTACAAACGCCGCATCATCAGAATAGAACTCAACCTCGTGGCTGCGCGTGATCTCCATTCTTCCCAATGCAAGTGATGGGAGAGGCTCGTTGGGGCGGTCGACGGTTTTCGAATCCGACGGGGGGATGAAATAGTGACCCGATAATCCGCTGCTGACAAACTGCCTGCCTTGAAGAACCACTCCGTTCCCCACCTTTATTCTCGGAACTTGACGCCGGACAACACTGGACTGCCTGAAGGCGGGCGCACCTACGCGCAGTTCGTCGAGATCATGAGGAACGGCACCGACCTCGATCACATACATCCGAATTGCACTGCGCCCGGTACGCCTGCCAACTGCTTCCTGCCGACGTTCAACGGCGATCTTCTGCAGGTGATGCGCTGGCCGTCCTTCCAGAACATGACCGATCACCAGTTGCAGGCAATCTACGAGTACTTGAGAGCGATCCCCTGCAACCCAGGTCCGGGGATTGAATGTGCGCCGTATTTGCAGAACACTTGCGAATAATGAAGTTTTAGACGTGTTCGTTACGACTGTGGAGAGCCAGCCCGAACTGCAGCCTTCCGCGCTCTCTAGAAAATCGTTTTACTAACCGCCTCTCTCCTGTGCAATAATTCCTCCCCGTATATCCTCCGCAGCGGCGAAATCGTCTCTGCGGAAATCTTTGCGCACTAGTGAGGACGGAAAATCTCATGCCTAAACATCCCCTCTCTCGTCGTCAATTCATTCAACTCGGCAGCGGCGCCATCGCCGCCACCACCGTCGCCAAAAATATCCTTCAACCTCACATGCTCTCCGCCGCTCCGCGCCCCGTCGCGCCCAGCGATACCATCCGTTTTGCCTCCATCGGCACCGGCATTCGCGGATGCGAGCACCTCGAAGCTTCTCTCAACGTTCCCGGCATCCAGTGCGTAGCGGTCTGCGATCTCTATGACAGCCGCCACACCGCCGCCCAGGAATCCGTCAAAAATCCTAACGTTCCTGCGACTCGCGACTACCGCTCCATCCTCGATCGCAAGGATGTCGACACCGTCCTCATCGCCACCATGGATCACCAGCATCGCCACATCTTCGAAGACGCCTGCGCCGCCGGAAAAGACATCTACTGCGAGAAGCCGATGTCGCACACCGTCGAAGATGGATTCGCCATGATCGAAGCCGCGCACAAGAACAACCGCATGGTCGCCGTCGGCAGCCAGCGCGTCAGTTCCATCCTCTACGCCAAAGCCAAAGAGATTTATGACGCCGGCAAGCTAGGCGAGGTCTTCTCCATCAACGCCTACTGGGACCGCAACTCGCCCAGCGGCGCCTGGGTCTATCCCATTCCGCCAGACGCCAGCCCGCAAACCATCGACTGGAATACTTTCATTGACGGCGCGCCCAAGCATGGTTTCGATCCCGTCCGCTTCTTCCGCTGGCGCTGCTTCACCGACTACGGCGAGGGACTCGGCGGCGATCTCTTCGTTCACCTGCTCTCCGGCATTCACTTCATCACCAGCACCAATCAGCCGGCGCAGCGCGCCCAATCCAGCGGCGGCCTCTTCCACTTCAAAGATGGACGCGACTTCCCCGACCTCATCGAAACTCTCTACGACTATCCCAACTTCCGCGTCACCCTCCGCTGCAACCTGAACAACGACGGCGGAGAATTCATCGGCTTCTACGGCACCAAGGGCACTCTGATCATCAAAGACTCCACGCTGACCTACCGGCCCGAAAACACGCGTCCCGAGCCCGAAGGGTATTCAATCTTTGGATGGCCGAAAGCCCTCCGCGACCAATACCTCGAGAAGTGGCACGAAGACCATCCTGAGCCGCCCGCTCTGGGCTGGAAGATCGACGAGGAACTCGAGACTTACACGGTCCCGAAAGGCTACAGCGACACCGTTGATCACCAAGCCAATTTCTACAACGCCGTCCGCACCCGCAAGCCGGTCGTAGAAAACGAGGTCTTCGGCAACCACACCGCCATCGGATGCCACCTGGCGAATTATTCGTATTTCAACAAGTGCATAGCCGTCTGGGACGCGTCAGCCAAGAAGATCGTAAAAGGATAGGGCCGTCTGGAAATAAACGCGGGAGCCCCACCCTTGTCGCGTTTTGTGCGACAGGGTGGGGATTTTGACTTTCACTCCCGATAATCGTGACTTGCTACGACCGTCAGCGTTCTCGATCCCGAGTCCGCCACAATTCGCGAAAAGATCTTAACCGCAGAGCACGCCGAGAAATCCCGGGACAAACTCAGCCAGCACTTTGATCCTTAGACATAGTCGAACAGCGTCATGAAGCCGAAATCCATGTGTAGCTGCTGGTGACAGTGGAATAAAGTCAGGCCGGGATTATCCGCGGTAAAGTCGATTTCGACTTCCTGATAGCCGCCCACCATCACGACGTCTTTCATCAGTCCTGTGGTTGATCGTCCTGCAATCCGGGTCAATTCAAAACTGTGCCGGTGAAGATGAATGGGATGGATATCATCGCTGGCATTGCGCATGCGCAGGCGATAGCGCTTGCCCTGGTGCAAATGGTAGGCAGGCTGCATCGTGCCGCTGGCGAAGGCGACGTCGTTGATCCTCCAGACATTGAATCCGCGCTCGGCCGCGTTTCGTTTGGTGAAGGTCATGGTGATGGTTTCATCGGGAGCGGCAGCGGTTCCGGTGGGATTCGCGAAGCGTGTGTAGTCCCAGTGAAATGGCTTGGGAGGCGTCCAGAGCGGCTTGCCTTTCTGGCCCGCATATTCCACGACGATGCCCATGCCGTGGCTGCGATCGTCATCGGCGAGGTCGCCCAGGACCCATACTCCGGGATGGTTCATCTCAACTACAGCGGAAATGCGTTCCGCGGTCCCCAGCCAGAGCACCGGCACTTCCGCGGGATGCGGCACGGGATTGCCGTCGAGCGCGATGACTTTGAAGGAATGTCCCGGCAACACCAGGCTGCGAATCTCGGTCGCGCTTCCATTCAGAATGTGAAACAGCACGCGCTCGCCCTGCTTCACCCGCAGCGGCTCGCCATGACCCAGCATGCGGCCGTTGATGGTGAAATAGCGGTATCCAACTTCGTAGCCATGGGGCATGCCCTTGGCGAGCGACGCCTTCATGGCTGACTCGCCCGATTCTTCCAGTTCTTTCACCTTCGTGGCGGGAGAGAGGAAATCCTGGACCATGTCGCCGCCCTGGCTGAACGACGGCTCGAACTCTTTCAGGACGAGAAAAAATTCGCGGTCGTAATCTCCCGCATCATTTTTGGGCTCGATATATACCGGGCCAACCTGGCCGCTGTATTGTCCGGAGTAAAGGTTGGCGCCCGCGCGGTTGTGGGTGTGATAGAAGCGAAGCCCGGCAGGTTGCGGCGTGAACGTGAGGCGGCGCATTCCGTGCGCTGGAATGTCAGGTGTTCCTTCTTCCGCGGCTCCGTCCACATCGGTCGAGACCTTTTGCCCGTGCCAATGCAATTGCTCGGCGGTGTCCGTGTCGTTGTGAATCTCTACCGTGACGGGCCGACCCTCCTTCATGCGCAGCAGAGGGCCGGGGAACTGGCCGTTATACGTGAGGGTGGAAATAATTCGTTTGGGAGCAATTTCAATCGGGCTGGCCGCGATATGCAAAATGTGGTCGGCGGGCGCTGCATCGGCCTGGGCGAGAGTCGCGGGAAAGTTGCCAGCCGCGAATCGGTCTGCAAGGCCAAGGGAATTTTCGGAGGAGAACAGGCCCGCGCCGATTGTGGCACTAGCCCAAGTGAGAAAATTTCGCCGCGACGGTAAGCGCTTCATGGCGGCTCTATTTTGTCACAGGTTCGTAAACCGATGGTCTATAAGGAAATCTCTGGAGGCGAGTCGTTATGCTTAATGAAAGGCTGCTCTCAGATGCCCGCGTACCAGGCATAGCCGCCTTCTGGAGCCGCGGAGCCCAGACCTTTGCCGAATCCTTTGAGGCTATCGGTAACCGTCAGGTGGGTGATGAACTTCACGTTCTTGTAGCCGATCTGGCGTGGAACCCGGAGGCGAAGCGGCCCGCCGTTGCCCACAGGCAGTTCGGCGCCGTTCATCCCATAGACGAGAAAAGTCTGAGGATGCAACGCGTCGGCCATGTCGATGCTTTCCCACCAGTCGGGATCGATCGAGAAGTAAACCACATACCGGGCCTCTGGGTGAACCTCGACCGCTTGCAGGATTTCGGAGAGCGGCACGCCGATCCATTCGGCGATGTACGACCATCCCTCTTCACACTGCAGCATCGTGATCTGACTGTGAGATGGGTAGCTCCTAAGCTGGTCTAGCGAAAACGAGGCAGGTTTCGCGACCATACCGCTGATGGAGAGCCGCCAGTCAGCAAATCCTCCGGCCTGGAGACGCTTGTACGCTTCGTTCAGGGGCGGTATCTCGTTCGGGAACGGACGCTTCGAAATCTGGCTCCGGGAGAACTCACGAGCCAGCGAGTGCCTGGTGAGCAGACGCTGGGAGGCGTAGGTCAGTGTTTCGCCGAGGCCGTAGATTCCGCCGTGATCGGGCGGGACCAGTCCATATTTTTGCGCAATGCGCTCGGCCAGGGCCAAGCCCGACACGCCCGCCGCGGCTGCGATTCCGGTGGTGATGAGTTTGCGGCGTGAAAATGTGCTCATGTTCGCTCCGTGGGTGTTGCTACGCGGCCCGTGATCATTGCCCGCATGCGGCTCCAGAATCCGGCAAGCCAAATCATCACGACGTGGACCAGCAGGAAGAGTACAAGAGCCACCGAGACGAAGAAGTGAAGCGTGCGCGCCGATTGCTGGCCGCCAAGCAGATTGACGGTCGCCGGAAACGCGGAAACAAAAGCGGGAGACATCGCCAGGCCCGTCCAGATAACGAGCGGAAAAAGAATGAAGATCACGAACAGGTAAGCGATCCGCTGAAGCACGTTATAGGACCGGGTTTCCGCCTCACTCGGACGTTCGAAGCGCAAGTGGCTGGCGATCGAAGTCGACAACGAACGCCACGACAGATCGGCCCCACCCGGGAGTAAGTTTTTCCGCAAATGTCCATTCAACAAGCTGCAGACGAGATATAGAAGACCGGTGAAGATCGCTATCCATGCGGTCTGAAAGTGGAGATACCGGCTCCAGCCGTTCTGGTCCGGCAGCACGTATCCGTAGCCGGTCGGCACCAAGTTTCTTGACGCCGGGATTGGCAGTTTGAACAGCACAGGAGTCAGATCGTTGCCGGTTTCGCCCCAATAAAAGCGGGGGTGAGAGATCAAAATTTCAATTCCGGTGACGAGCAGGGCGAGAAAGCACAGAGTGGTGATCCAGTGCGTGATGCGGACGAGAGCAGAGTGCCGCGGAGGAACCGTCGTAGTTTGGACGGCCGAGGCAACACTTGGGATGCAAACGGAGTCGCCCACGCGGGAATGGTACCACGCCGCCCGCACGCATTCGATATCGAATGAATCAGCAGGCTGCGTGCGCTCGGTAACCACTTGTCCGAGCGGTGATTGAAGCTGCTGCGGGAAGGGTTGCAGTCGAGGTAATTCCGCTGACGCGTGCTCTCGACCAGAAGGCGATTCAGCTAGCCCGCCTGAGTTGGACTCGGGTAAGGAAACCCGGCGCTGGAAAAGGACGCTCTGGGGCCAAACCGTACTCGGGCGCGAAGGCGGCCACTTTCGCACGCGCCGCGACTCGCCGACGAGATGTCGTATGCACATGCCGAACCAACCACATATGCGCCACCATGGAGGGTACAGGATGGTTGCCGCGGCGGCATCATGCGGTCGGCACCACCAATCCACGCAGCATGAGGGCAGAACGAGCACCCGCCTGCATTCTTCAAGTTCGAGTTCAGGGTAGCTGGTTCAGGCAATATCACCGACTACCTTGAGGCTCCCCCTCGGCTCCAATTCAGAACACCTGCGCCGGTTCTTAGACAGGCGTACCCCGGTCTCGCCGTGATAGACCGACTCGAGATCATTGAGACGCAACCGGTCGGCCAGTTTGCGGGCATCGATTTTGTCACTTTTGTTGCCATGTTGGAGTAAAGCGATCTTGCGCGGGTTGCACACCACTAAGTTGGCCACACGCGGTTTGAGCAGATCGTAAAGCCAAGCCGCCCAGGTTCCTTCTTCGAACGTTACCGACAAAGTTCCGCGCAGTCCGGCAAAGAATTCCAGAATGGTTGCGGCTTTCGTTTCCAGAATGGATTCGATGATTACCTTACCCATCGGATCCATCACTGCTGCGCAGATCCTTGCTTGGTGAACGTCCAGCCCAATATACTTTTCACCGCTCATGGAGGGTGCTCCTTTCGTAGACCATGATGCGAACGAGCATCGATCCTGTCACTCTTGTTGCCCTGTTTGAGCAGTGGGATCTTGCGCGGATTGCAGACCAGAACCTCGGTAATATGCGGCTTGAGCAGGTCGTAGAGCCAGGCTGCCCAGGTGCCTTCCTCGAAGGTCACGAACAGGCTGCCGCGCAATCCCGCGAAGAACTCCAGAAGCGTAGAGGCTTTGGTTTCTAGGATGGATTCCATGACAACTTTGCCCTGGGAATCCATCACCGCTACTGAGATCGTTGCTTGATGTCTAGCCCAATATACTTTTCGCTGCTCATTGAGGGTGCTCCTTTCGTAGGTGATCATGCGAACGATGACAACCTACTCCAAAAGGGGCGCCCTCTTATAATGCGATTGCACTCATCAACAGGAGGTCGGAACGGGGTTTGGGAGGAAAAAGGCGGGAAAAAATTGAAAGGGCCGTGACATTGGTTATGCTCTAGCCGCCAGCTCCTGCGAGGGAGCCAACAACGTGGAAGCATGTACCGTCACAGCCCCTTGATGCGATCACTGCTTTCGCAGTTCCGAACCCCAACTGCCCCTCGCAGAGCCGTCGGTTTTTTCAGGTCCAGTTGCCTTGCGGGTCGCCCCGCCCGGCTGATCACTCAGTCTACTTTGGACTGGCTCAGTATTATTGTGCCAACCCTTTCGACCGTCGACGATGCAAAGTTACCAGAGTAACGTGAAAAGTCAACGCAAACTATTGGTGCAATCGCATCTAATCAACCTGTGCAAAAGGGAAAGCGCAAATAGTTGTAATGTAGAAGCTTAGTTTCGCCGAATTTTATTAGGTACGGCTTTTGCACAGAGAATGTCACAGGTTGTGAGGCAACCGCAAAACGCTGAAAGGGAACCAAATAATCGTCTTGACGCTCGCGAGCGATAGGGTCAGAGTGCAGAGTAGAGCGAGAAAACCCGAAGTGACCGCAGAATTAGTGGCCTATGTGGACGGTGGATGCCTGGGGAATCCGGGGCCGTCGGGCATTGGGGTCGTCATCAGCGGACTCGCGGAGGGTCCGGTTCGCATCGCCAAGTGGATTGGGAACCAGGACAATAATGTTGCCGAATATGCTGCGCTGATGGAAGCGCTGCAGTACGCGGTGGCGCTGAAGGCGCGGAAGCTGCACGTGTATTCGGATTCGCAAGTGGTGGTGCGGCAGATGACGGGCGAATATGTTTGCCGCAGTCCGCGTCTTTATTCTCTGCACTGGACCTGCCGGAAGCTGGCGCGGTCGCTGAAGTTTTCCATCTCGCACGTGAAGCGGGAATTCAACGTGGAGGCGAACCGGCTGGCGCAGTCGGCACTGAAACGGCGGCGGGGGTAGGAGCGGTCGGCGTTTGGCGAGGCAGAGGAAGGCTCAATTCTTTTCGAGAATTAATTCCTGATTCGATGGAATTTCTTTCGCCCCTTCGGGGCTACATCTTTTCCTTGTGCATTACCCACGGCTTGCGCCGTGGGCTGCATTCTTTCGCCGCTTTGCGGCTTTGTTCGCTACGAAGCTCAGCGGTCATTCGGCGTTCGCACTTTTGGCTTAGCACTTCTGCGCGGGGAAATTCTTGACACCTCGTTCGGGCCGAGCGAGACTCCAAAGTTAGACCCTTTACAACCGAAATACATTCGGCGCGTGTTGCGTCGACGGAGCCAACTCTTGCAGCAGAACCATCCAACGCGGAATGCGCCGGGCAGCGTCACCGGCGGTCTGGCGGCGATGCGCGCGGAGGCCGCTCTGAAATCTCCGGTACGTTTTCCCGGCGAGGACGGAGGACGCACGCTGGCGGAGATGGCGCAACGCGATCTCGACGCCGCGCTACAACTGCTGGCCGACCGGGCACAATTCATTACGGGGGCGAGCGGGGCGGCCATCGCTTTGCGGCGCGACGGCAGGAATGACATGCTGTGCCGCGCCAGCGCGGGATCGAATGCGCCGGAGTTGGGTGCGCTGTTATCGACAGAGTTTGGGCTGTCGGGGGAGAGTGTGCGGACAAAGCAGCTTCTGCGCTGTGACGATGCGGCGCGGGATACGCGGGTGAATCAGGACGCATGCCGGCAACTGGGAATTGCTTCGGTGGTGGTCATGCCGGTGGTGAACGACGACGAGGTGCTGGGCGTCTTCGAACTTTTTTCGGGGCAGGCGAATGCATTTGGCGATCGCGATCTGTCGGCGGTGCAGCGGCTGACCGAGATGGTGGAGACGGCGGTCCGGCTGGCGAATGCCTCCTTAAGTTTGCCGCAACGGCTGGAAACCGCGCAGCCGGCGGCTGAGGCCCGGGGCGACGCTTTTGAGAAAAAGAACGTTGCGGAAAAGATCGAAGAAACATCGGGCGAGATTCTCGAGGAGGAGATTTTGCTGGATGCGCTCGAAACGCCGGCGGTGACGCCGCAGAGCGCGATCGGTGGGGCGGCGAGCCAGTCGTCCTTATCATTACCATCATCTCCATCCGTAGACCCAGAGGCGGACGAGATTATCGAGACGAGTCCTGCTATGCCGCAAAAGGATGCAGCGGCGAAGCCGGCTACTGATTTGGCGCCGGATAGAGCATCTGGTTCGAGAGCTGGAGAAGTTGTTGTCGGCAAGGTGGCGACCGGGGTCGAAGTGGCGCAGAAGCCGTTGTTCTGGTCGGCGGCGATGAATGCGGAGGCGGAATCCGAAGAAGCCGGCGAGGTAGATCAAAGCAATGTTCCGCCGGTGCTGCGCGGGCTGCGCAAATGCGAGGCTTGCGGATTTCCGATTTCTAGCGGACGCACGCTGTGCGTGGAGTGTGAAGAGAAGAAGTGGCGCGGGCAGTTGAAAAAGCCACAAGTGGCAATGCCGACGGGAGCGATTTCAGGAGCTGCTGCACCCAAGCCTGAAGGGCAGGCCTTCGCGGCTGCGGCTCGGTCGATTGCTAGCGGATCCTCGTCAGCGCCCCTGGCTGGTTACGCCTCGGTGAGCATGGTTCAACCTGCGGCAACGGCGGAGCGGAAGGAACAGCCGGAAGACCGGCCTGCGGTGAAGTCCGCTGTGCCGGAAGCGATACCGCCGGTAATTTCCGCGGTCGCAGAGAGTCCCGCTCCGGAGCTGGTTTTGAGTGCCGGGCTGCAGCCTTCGCAATCGTGGCTGGCTAGGAACAAGTACATCGTGGGTGTTCTGCTCGCGGTCGCGGCTGCGGTGACCACAGTCTTCTTGCTTCGATAGACTCCAAAAAATTCAGTGATATTTCCGGCTCGCCGGGAAGTCAAAAGCTTAACCGCAGAGTTCGCTGAGGTTTCGCGGAGTTCGCCGAGGAAACATTGGGTGACGGGCAACCTGGCTTGCGGCGGGAACTCGATTGAGAAACCCCTGGGGACGGGGCAGAGTGGGCTACTTCCCGCCGCTCGAAGTGCTTGACAACACAGGTAACTCTGCTAAAGTTCGAAGAAGGTTGCATGATCCGAAACGATCCGCAGGTGCCCATGAAAAATGTCTATGAAGTTTTGCGGCAGAAGGAAATGGAACTGACCCGGTTGGAGAAGGAAGTGGAGGCGTTGCGGCTGGTTGCGCCACTGCTAAACGAAGAGAAGGAAAACGGGGCGGAAGCAGCGAAATCGGCGTTGCCGACCGCGGTGAACGGACCGCAGGCGACGGCGCGGATCCCGGTCCCGACCACGCCAACGATTCCGGCTCCGCAGCCGGTGCGCGCGGCAGGATGGGAAGATACGGCGAAGCGCTGGCCGTAAAAGCGAAACCGAAAGCAGCACCAACATCGCGCCGATTGGTGCGACACAGATTTTGCCTCGCAGCCCGGGACCCGTCCCGGGCTGTTTTATTTGTCGTTTGTTCTAGTTGATCAGCGTTTCCTGGTCTGCGACGCATTGCCACTTGCCAACGTGCCTGATCCACGTGTCGGTAAATCGTCCATGGTGTACGAAGGGTTTGCCGCTAATAGTGCCTTTGGTGCGATAGGCGCTGGTTACGATGGCGGTGTCACCGTATAGATAGACGGTCGGGTCGGAGTTGGAAATCTCCTCAGGATTGAAAGAAAGATCCTTCATGTCGGCGAGGTACTGAAACCTGTTCTGGAGGGCGCCGTGGTGATCGACGCTGATGAACGTGTCGGCCAGAATCTCGGACGCGGCGTTGGCGTCGTGGTGGATCTCAGCCTGATTCCATGCGCTCTCCAGAGCGAGGATGAGGCTTTTGTCGCCCGATTTATCCGAATTGTTCTGGGCAAAAGCGAGGAGGGGCAATAACAGAAGGAGAATCCGCATACGCTTCATGAACACCTCTCCAGTGGTGCGAGTTGTCGGTCGGATGGCTCGGAGCCTAGAGGCCAAAAAGCCGACATTCGTTGGTAGTAACTGCGTGACTTGTCAGATTCTACTCGCCCCGCAGGAAACTGGTTACGCACCCATGATCTCTCGCAAGGCCGCCAGCAGGCGGTCGACTTCTTCGGGTGCGTTGTAGTGGACAAGGCCGATGCGCAGAAATCCTCCCGATTTTTCTACGTCGAAATGCTCGGTGAGGTTGAGGGCATAGTAGTTGCCGTCCCAGGTGAAGAAGCCGCGGTCACCGAGCTTCGTGGCGAGTTCGAGCGGGGTGTGGCCTTCGATGCGCACCGCGAAAGTTGCACAGCGTTCATCGAAGCGGGCGGGATCGGTTATGCCGTAGATCTTGAGGCTGGGGAGTTTCTTGAGGCCGGCCATCATGCGTTCGGCGAGCGCGCGCTCGTGCTGGTGGATAGAGGCGTAGGCAGCTTCGATGGCGGCGCGGCGGGTGGTGAGTTCGGGTCCGTGGTTCGCGCCCTTCGAAAACCGCGAAGAGTGGGGCAGCCTCTCCCTTGTATGGCGGCCTAGGTCGGCGATGTAGTCCACGCAGGCGGCGATTCCCGCTATGCATTCATGATTGAGCGTGCCCCACTCCCAGCAATTGGGAATCGCGTTCGTGTTTGGACGGACCTTGTAGGGACGCAGGCGCTTCAGGTGCCCGCGCTTGCCGAAGAGTACGCCCATGTGCGGTCCGAAGAATTTGTAGGTAGAGCAGGCGAGGAAATCGCAGTCGAGGTCGGCGACATCAATCAGGCCGTGCGGGCCGTAGTGGACGGCGTCGATGTAGGCCAGGGCTCCGGCTTTGTGCGCTAGTTCGACAATTTGTTTGACCGGATTGATGGTGCCGACGGCGTTGGAGGCGTATCCGACAGCGACCAGCTTCGTTTTTTCGTTGATCTTTGAGGCGAGGTCGGCGAGGTCGAGGGTGCAATCTTCGTCGCGGAATTCGGCGATGCGGACCGTGATGCCACGGTCTTCCGCCATAGCTGCCCAGGGAGAAAAATTGGCGTCGTGATCGAGGCGCGTGAGAACGATTTCGTCTCCGGGCTTGAACTCGCGGCCGAGGGCGCGGGAGATGGCGAAGGTGAGCGTGGTCATATTCGGACCGAAGACCACTTCGTCGGTGCCGCAGTGCAGGAACTCGGCCATGGCGGCGCGGGCTTCGGCGATCATGGCGTCGGTGTGGCGGCTGGTGGAGTAGGCTCCGCCGGTGTTGGCGTTGTCACGGCGCAAATAGTTGGCGATGGCGTCAATGACGCGCTGCGGGACTTGTGTTCCGCCGGGGCCGTCTAGGAACGCGGCCGGATGGCCGTTCACGGTTTGCGCTAGCGATGGGAACTGGGAGCGGACGTAGTTGAGGTCGAGGGCGGGAATGACGGCGTCGGCTATGGGCATGTGATTCGGTTCTCCCTGGGTGAAGGACGATCAGGCTCTCTTGGTTCCTAGCTTGTTCGGGCGGCGACGAGCATTTTTTCGCTGTGTCAGGGCTGAGCTTGCGACACTTCTGATCTTCGGTGAGCTGCGCCTAGAACGAAGGAGTTCTGCCGCCTCGGATGCCACTCTTTCGGACGTGTGTTCACATGTCATCGTAACCTCCAAACCTTGTCAGCCTGATCTCGAACCCCGGCATCATATCATTTTTACAGTCATTATGGTATGCAAATGGTATAATCAGGAATAGGAGGTCGGCGATGGGGAGCAAAGCAGAGGTGCTGGTCAATCTCAGAGTACCTGCGGCCTGGCTGCAAAGAATCGACGCGGCCGTTGACTATCGGCCCGTCAAGACCTCGCGCCATACTTGGATTATGGAAGCGATTTACCGCCAAATGCAAGACGAAACTATTGAGGGGACTCTGGACATTTTTTGGGAGAACAGCGCCGAACAGGACACGCAGCCCAAATACCGTCTAATTTTCTGTCGCTACGCGGATTTTCAAGGGGGGGCGATGCAGCCGAATCGCATTGAGGGTGACGCTGCTCTGAAGAGGCACCTAATCGAGATTGGCTTTCGAGAAGAAGACGCGAAGGCTTGGATCAGGAAGGTGAAGAGCGATAGATCGGTCCCAATACCCAACGTGATGATGCCTTTGCCCTATCTCGGGTCGTATGGGTATCCAGCTGCGAAGTAAGGGGTCCCTTACCTGTCGGTGACGCGCCCTCAGCGGCTAAAGCCGCAATTGATAGCCGCTCTTAACGGCACGGCTGAAGCCGTGCCCTTCCACAAAACCTGCTCCGCCCATTAGGCTACTCCACGGCACGCACGAAATCCGCGAGCAGGCCATAGGCTGTTGCGTAGAGGCCGGGGTTTTCCTCGGTGATGGCCAGGCCGGGGAAGATGTCCGTTTCGAAGTAGACGTAGGACGATGTTCCTGTGATGCGCGCCATCGGCTCGCTGCTTCGGACTTTCTCAGGACCCACACTCGCTTGCACCTCGTTGGCGACGCGCTTGACTCGGCAAACCAGCTTGAAGGGCCAGCCGTCGCGCTTGGCGGTGCGGACGGCGTTGGCAGTCAGGTCGCGGATGCCTTCGCGAGCGATCTGATCGAGGCGGATGGGAATATCCATCAGGACGGTGATCAGCGCAGCGGTTTTTACGGCGGCGTCCCAGCCGTCGGTGTCGTGAGTAGCGTCGGTTTCGGCTATGCCGAGAGCCTGCGCTTTTTTTAGCGCTTCATCGAACGAGAGGCCTTGCTCCATCTCGCTGAGGATCACGTTGGTGGTCGAGTTAAGGATTCCGTGAAATCCCTGGAGATGAATTGCGGGGAGCTGGTCGAAGAAGGAGAAGATGGGGACGCCGTCCATGACCGTGGATTCGAAGAGGAAGCGTTTGCCTTGCTTGGCGGCCAGGTCGCGAAGTTCGCGGTAGGCGTGGACGATGGGGCCTTTGTTGGCGGTGATGGCGTGAGCTTCGTGCTCGAGGGCAGCGCGGATGTGGTCGACGGCTGGCTGGCCGTTGCTCACATTCAGAGAGGTGGCTTCGAAGAGGACGTCGGCATGGGCGGCGGTTAGCCAGTCGCGGACCTCAGCGGCTGAAGCCGCTACATTGTTGGTGCCGGCATCGGCGCGGCTCAAGCCGCGCCCTCTCAAATCGGAGTTACGGTTTTTAGGCTGCGCGCCCTGCCCTTTCAAATCGGTGCCAATATTTGTGAGCTCCAAGCCTTGCGTTTTGAAGTCGAGTCCGTTTGGATTGGCGATCCAGCCAAGGCGGCGGGAGGCGATTCCGGTGATGCGGTATTCGATTCCGTAGCGCTCGCGAAGTTCGGCGGCGCGGTCCTCGAGCAACTGCACCAGCGTGCGGTTGACGTTGCCGAAGCCGAGGAAGCAGAGATTGTAGGTGCGGATGGGATTGCCTCAAGGCTAAAGCCCGGAATTTGTTTGCCTGGAGCGCGGCGCTAAAGCGCCGCTCTTCCAACTATGAACTGGCGGCCTGATACGGCTGGGCCGCCGGACAGCCGAGGCGGCTGTCCCCACCTGATTCATCCCATCACGGTGGTGTGTTCGGGCTTGATCTTGTAGAGGACGCGGACTTCGCCGGGCTGGCCGTAAGGATATTTATCGACGCCGAGATATTTCTTGGCCATCTTATCGATGTGCTCGCTGGCGCCTTCCTCGGTGATCTCGACGACGCGTCCGCGAATTTCGACATAGCGGTAGGGATTCTCGGGATCGATGACGGCCAGCGAGACGCGAGGATCGCGGCGGACGTTGCGGTCTTTCTGGCGTCCCCGAGCAGAGTTGAAGATCACATGTTCCCCGTCGAAGTCGCACCAGACGGGAGTGACTTGCGGGCGTCCGTCGGGCATGAGAGTCGCGAGACTGGCGAAAGCGCGCTTCTGGAACAGGTCTTTGTACTTCTCGGGGATGGCTTGCGGCATGAGAGCCTCCGTGAATTGAAGTGCAGATGAATTATAAAACGCGAGATCGGTATCCGGGGGGATCCCGGGTTGCTGCCGCTTTTCACAAACTTTGTTTAGAATTGCCCGTCCCTTTTCAGCTTTGAAATCGCAGGGGCATCGGTCCGGCGATCGCAGCAGGTAGGGTAAGAAGGAGAAACCATGAGTTCAATTTCAATTTCATTCCATCGGAATGCGTGTGCGCGGCGACCCACGATAGTCTCGGTGCTGGTTGTGCTGCTGCTGATGATTGCGGCGGAATCGTGCTGGGCGAGCACGGCTCAGAAATACCCACCGACCATCGTCTTCATGACGGACTTCGGCGTGGTGGACGACTCGGTCGCGATCTGCCGCGGGGTGATGTACGGCATCATGCCGGAGGTGCGGATTGTGGACCTGACGCACCAGGTGACGCCGTATTCGATTTTCGATGGGGCGCGTTATTTGTATGGAGCGGCTCCGTATTTTCCCGCGGGAACGGTGTTTGTGGTGGTCGTCGATCCCACGGTAGGGAGCACGCGCAAGGCGATTGTGGCGCATTCGAAGCGCGGGCAATATTTCGTGCTGCCGGATAACGGCGTGATCACGTTGCTCGAACAGCGCGATGGCATCGACGCGGTGCGGGTGATTACGAATCCGGAGTGGATGATCGGCAAAAAGCTGTCGTCGACGTTTCATGGGCGCGACATTTTTTCGCCCGTAGGCGCGCACCTGGCGCGAGGCGACGATTGGACTACCGTCGGGCCAGAGATGCCAGTGAAAGATCTGGTGCGGCTCGATCTGAAGATCGCGAACATTGACGCGAGCGGGCTGAACGCCATGGTGATCGCGACCGACGGACCCTTCGGCAATCTGGTCACGAATGTGGATGCGGAAGATTTTTTGAAGCTGGGATATCAGCACGGGCAGGAAGTTCCCGTAAAGGTGGGCGATAAGGAATTGAAGATGAAGTTTGTGAAAACGTTTAGCGATGTGCCGCTGGGGCAGCCACTGCTTTATATCGATTCACGAGGACATTTGGGGCTGGCGGTGAATCAGGATAGTTTTTCCGCGGCGTATGGGATTAAGCCTCCGGCGGCTTTGATGATTCCGCTGGCGGGGAAGTGAGGCGGCTTGCAGTGTGCCGGTTCCGCTTGCCTTCGGCGCCGCGGGACAGCCGAGGCGGCTGTCTCCACAGGAGTTAACGTCGCTCAGGGGGCTACGCTTCCCTTCCCATGTCGGCTAACAACTTTGCTCGCCTTCGGCGTCGCGTGACGGACGAATGCGTCCGTCGCCACAAGGGCGCTTGCCACATGGGTTGTTATGGGAGGGTGGCGGCTACTCTTGGGAGGACTGCGCGGAGCAGCGACTCGAATGTGGTTTTTACGCGCTCGCCGGTTTCCATCACTTCTGCGTGGGATAAAGGCTGGTCCAGGATCCCTGCGGCCATGTTGGTGACGCAGGAGATGGCTAGCACGTTCAAGCCCATGTGGCGGGCGGCGATCACTTCGGCGACGGTCGACATTCCTACCAGATCTGCGCCGATGCGGCGTAGATATTCGATCTCGGCGGGAGTTTCATAGCTGGGGCCGAGCAGCGCGGCGTAAACGCCTTCGTGCAACATCAAACTCTGCTTGGCAGCTTCTTCGCGCGCGATCTCGCGGAAGGCGCGGGAATAGGCCTGCGTCATGTCGGGGAAGCGAACGCCGAAGCGGTCGTCGTTGGAGCCAACCAGAGGGTTGGTTCCTTGCAGGTTGACGTGGTCGCGGATGAGAACGAGCGCGCCTTGCGAGTACCCGAGGTTGATGCCTCCGGCGGCGTTGGTGAGAATTAGCGCTTTGATGCCCATGCGGGCGAATACGCGGATGGGAAAAGTAACTTCCTGGGGAGAATATCCCTCATATTGGTGAACGCGGCCTTGCATGGCGGCGACGGCGAGGCTTCCAGCCTTGCCGATGACGAGGCGGCCGGCGTGCCCGATCGCGGTGGATTGCGGGAAGGATGGGATGTCCGCGTAGGGGACGCGCGCGGCGTCGGAGAGCGAATCGGCAAAGGCGCCGAGACCGGAGCCGAGGACGAGGCCGATCTTGGGGCGGAGCGGAGTGTGGTTCAGGATTAGTTGCGCGGCGGAATCGGCGAGGGTGAATTGGTCGGGCATGGGGGCTCTCGAAAATTAGCTTGTCATCCGCGTAGTCGAAGGATCTCGATGATCACCGGCGACCGTTGTGGCTATAGGGTCCTTCGACTGCGCAAGACTTCGCGTTCGCGAACTCTTGCTTCGCTCAGGATGACAATGCCTTTACAAATATCTACGCTCGGATGACAAATTACAGATCGCCGTCGGCCAGGTTGCGGCCGTGGCCGTTGCGGTCCAGCCAATCATACAGAAATGTCTGGTACAGATAGGAGGCGACGATTTCTTCGCCGAGTTGGTGGGTTTCGGTGCAGATGAAAGGAAGCCGCAGGCCTGCGAGTACTGCGATGAGCGATTGCGTAATGCGGTTGGGGTTGGCGGCGCGGTAGGGATATTCGGATTTGATTTCGGTCAGCGACGCGGTCACCACGAGCAGGCTGTGAGGAAGATCGGCCATACGACGCAGGCGGTTGATGAAGACGGCGCGATTTGTGGTGAAGGAGGAAATCAGGTCAGCCAGATCTTTGCGCTCGACGGCGCAGGTGTCCTCCATGCCTTCCAGGGAATAATCGCCGAGGCGCAGGGCGCGGTGTTCGACGCGGGCGAACCATCCTTTAAAGCGGCGGAAGGAAAGTGGATTTTGCTCGCGAGTATCGACGATCGCAACGGGCAGGGGTGTGCGAAGTTGCGTCCCCCCGCGCTCGGCGAGGACCGGTAGCGGCGGGTGCGGGACGGTCGCGGTCATGGTGGTCCAGGCGAGTGGAGACGGTATGAGAGTGCGTTTGCGCGGCATGGGATCACCGACTGGAGGTCTGCAGTGGATTGTAATGCGTCGAGCGCGATGTGTGCCAAGGCGAACGGCCTTGACGTATCAGCACCGCGAAGGAGGATGATGCCGGCGTGATCGCTCTGCTACATTATTTCCTTATGCCGAAGGCCCCCACCAAAACAACACGCAGCTTTGCCAGCGATAATAATGCAGGAGTGCATCCGGAAATTCTTGAGGCCATCGCGCGGGCTAATGACGGGCACGTGATTGCTTACGGCGACGACCGGTGCACGCGCTCGGCCGTTGCCAAGTTGGAAGAACATTTCGGTTCCGGGATTAAGGTCTTCTTCACCTTCAACGGCACCGGGGCCAATGTGCTCGGACTGCAGGCGCTGACGCGGCCGTATCAGGCCGTGCTCTGCAGCGACTATGCGCATATCTATACCGACGAATGCGGCGCGCCCGAGAAGCATTTGGGAAGTAAGCTGATCCCGCTGGCACACAAGGACGGCAAAATTTCGCTCGACTCGGTGCGCCACGCGTACCACGGCATTGGCGACCAGCATCACGTGCAGGCGAAAGTTATCGCGATCACGCAAGCGACCGAGATGGGGACGGTTTACCAGCCGGACGAGATTCGTGCGCTGACCGAATTTGCCCATGAGCACGACATGTTTCTGCACATGGATGGCGCTCGTATCGCGAATGCCGCGGCCGGACTTAGGCAGACTCTGCGGCAGGCTACGCGCGATCTGGGCGTGGATGTGCTTTCGTTTGGCGGAACGAAGAACGGGATCATGGGCGGGGAAGCCGTGGTTTTCTTCAACCCGGCTCTGGGCGCGGACTTCCTTTACCTGCGCAAGCAGGGGATGCAACTGGCCTCGAAGATGCGCTTTATTGCCGTTCAATTCGAGGCGCTGCTAACCGACGATCTGTGGCGGAGAAGCGCCGAACACGCCAACCGCATGGCGAAAGTGCTGGAGGCCGAGGTCAGAAAGATTCCGCAGGTGCGGGTGGTGTGGAAAGTTGAAGCCAACGGGGTGTTCGCGCAGATTCCGCGGCATGCGATCGAGAAGATCAAGGAACGATATTTCTTTTATCCGTGGATTGAAGACGAGGGCATTGTGCGCTGGATGTGCTCGTTCGATACCACCGAAGAGGATGTAAGGGAGTTCGCCAATTGCGTGGCTGAGGCGGTAAAGGGCTGAACGCAGGGTCCTGCCGAGCTATTGCTTTTTGCGCGGCCGTTGACTACATTGGCCCTCTCTAGCGTTGTTTCTGTCCCAGTCCACAGGAACCCGGGAGTCATTCATGAACGGGAAGTGGTTGAGCGTAATTGCTCTGGTGGTCGTTGCGAGTGCGCTGCTCACCGTGAGTTGCGGACACAGCCAACAGTTGGTGTCGATCCAAATCCAGCCCGCAACGGAGACGTTCGGCGCGTCCAATATTCCGGTTCAACTGAACGCCGGGTCGCAGGTGCAACTCCGGGCGCTGGGCACGTATATCCATCCTCCGGTGACCAAGGACATCACCGACCAGGTGACGTGGGCCTCGAACTCTCCTCAGATGATGACGGTCAACGCGACCGGGCTGCTGACCGCAACGGGCGACGCTTGCGGAGGCACGCTGGTTTCTGCGACGGTCAACACCAACACGAGTGCGGGAGGCCTCGGCTCGAGCGGGGCGATCGTAACCGGATACATGACGGGCAATGTGGTCTGCTATACGGGGACGGGCGGTGGGAGCGGAAATCCGGTGCTGGCCGTGACCTTCACGGGAAACGGGACGGGAACGGTGAGCGGCAGTCCATCGGGCTTAGGTACTTGCGACAGCCCTGGTCCCTGCATCACGCAGGCGTTTACCAGCGGTACCACAATTACGCTTACCGCTACCCCAACGCCCCCGTCGACAACGGCAACGTGGGTGACTTGCCCCTCAGGCAATGCGAATCCTTGCACCTTGAACCTGACGGGGAACACCTTTGTGACGGTGGCTTTCAACTAGCCGGATTATTCGGCTTCGTCCAGCAGCCTGTTCAGCGTGGGCTTATGTTTTTCCGGCTTCTTCTTTTTCTCGATCACAATTTTTTCGGCGGGTGGCGAGCCGACGCGCTCGCGCGCTAACTCTTTCACGGCCGTGACCGCACGAAAACGCTTCACTTTTTTCTTTCGAGGCATGGGACTTTGTCCGGTGCATCCGGGCTGGCATTGAGTGTAACTCGATTGCGGCGGCCGTCCCGGTCGCGGAACCAGGGTTCACAAATATGTAATAATTCCTAGGGAACGCCGTTGGCGGTAGCGATACGGCGCGAAAACTATGGAAGAGCGCGATTTTTTTGACGAACGGCAAGAAAAGAAGCCAGCCTCGCTGAATTGTCCTCACTGCCACCAGGCGGCGGAGTATGAAGTGACCTGGATTGTCCGCACCAAGAAGCGGCAGCTTGGCGGACGCGCCGATGAGCGGGACCGGGCGCGGTTCGCGAAGTTCCGATCCTATATGGTCCGCAAGGACGACGTGATGGCCTGCAAGAACATGCGCTGCCGCAAGCGGTTTGATATCTCGGGGCAGTCGACAGTCATCACGGAGTAAGCGATCACCCGAAACACAGAGCTATCACTTCGGCTTGTCGTTCCGAGCCCAGCGAGGAATCCCGACGTTGAGCGCGACGGTCGCAGGTAGGGATTCTTCGACTCGGATCGCGCTGCGCTTCGCGCACCACGATCCTCCTCAGAATGACATCCTACTTCATCAGTCCGGTCTCGCGGACGGATTGTTCCTGAACAATTCCGGGCAAGCCTTCCAGGCCGGATGCCTTGGCTTCGCGCTGGGCGAACGCGATCAGTTCCTGTTCGCATTCCGGCGGGAGTGGGTGGCGTTCGTAGCCGGAGAGCAATTCTTCCACTCGCTGGCGAGCGCGTTCCAGAATGCCGGGGTCAGCGCCATCCATGGCGGGTAATCCGCGGTCGATCACGGTTGAGGGGAAGTGCTGCTCCTGGCGGAAGAGCGAGCGCGTTTCCTTCAGCTTCAGGAAATCGCCGTGCAGGCCGGTTTGGGCGAACATGGCGACGGCGAGGGAGTCGCCGCGCGGCTCGATGCCTGCGATGAGGCGCTGGGCGGAGGCGATGGCTTCGGCGTCGATGACCAGCTTTTCGATGCTGTGACAAGCGAGGAAGTCGAGCATCCCTGCGCCGGAGATCATGTTGATTCCGGTCAGAGCGCCGAGCACGGCCGACATTCCGCTTTCCATTTCCACCTGCGCGTCAATCACGTGGCCGTCTCCGGCGACCATGTAGGCATGAGTGGGCAAGCCAAGATATTTTCCGACCTGCGCGCACGCCACGTCGAGCATGGCGGTTTCGATGGCGCCCATCGGGGTCTTGCCGGTGCGCATGTCGAAGATGGCCGGCGCGCCTCCCCAAACGATGGGGGCGCCGGGCTGCGCGAGTTGATGAATGGTGATGCCGCTGATGCATTCGGCGGCGTGCTGCACAACCGAGCCTGCGAGAGTGACGGGAGCAGTGGCGCCTGTCAGGGGCATGCTGACGATTTCGGCGGGAACTCCGGCGCGGGCCAGGTCTACTAGATTCTGCGACGCGAACTCGGACCAGTTCAGCGGCGGCGAAGGGCAGACATCGAAAATGGCTCGCGGATTTTTGCGGAGGGCGTCGCGGCCCCCGCCCTCGATGGCGAGCAAATCGATCAGAGTGTGCAGGCTTGCGGCGGAGAAGGCTCCGGTAACGATGGGCTTTTCCGAGTACCAGAGCACGAGCAGAAGGCGGTACCAGTCGCCGATCTCCTGAGGAATGTCGTTGCAGACCATGGCCGTCGACTGAGCGGCGAACTGCGGGAGCATCTCGGCGACCTGCACCAGGCGGACGAGGTCAGCCGACAGGGCGGGGCGGGGCAGTTGAGTTGCCGGATCGAGAATGTCGAGGCACGACGAGCCGGGATCGAAGTGAACAGTGTCTCCACCGTAAAGCACTGCCCGGTTGCCGTGACGATCGTAGAGGCAAAAGCCGCGAGGCGCGAGATCGAGAAGACGCCGCGCCAGGACTTCGGGGATGTGCGCGACGCCGTCTTTCACGGTGATGCCGGCGCCGCTGAGCAGATCCTCGACGTAGGGCGCGACCCGCACGCCGGGATCCTCGATGAGCTGGAAGGCTTCTTCGAGGATGCGTTCGATGAGCGGCTTGTCGAGGAGTTCGAATTTTGGCTTCATGTTGTCAATTGCTCAACGAAATTCTGTCATTCCGAAAGCAGCGAGGAATTTCTACCCCCGCTAAGATACTCTCTGGGTGTAGGGATTCTTCGACTCCGATGGCCCTGCGCTTCGCGCACGGCCATCTGCGCTCAGAATGACAGTACATCAAATGTGCAGCGGCAGGGCCGCTGGTTGCTTCTGCTGCATTAGTTCACGCGCCAGCGCGACCGCTCTCATCGCGTTGGGGGCGTAGCCGTCGGCGCCGATTTCGTCGGCCCATCGACGGGTTACGGGAGCGCCTCCGACCATGATTTTCACTTGCGAGCGCAGCCCTGATTTTTCCAGAGCTTCGATCACACCTTTCTGATTGCGCATGGTGGTCGTTAGCAGCGCGGAAACGCCGATGATATCCGCATTAAGCTCGCGCGCCTTGGCGGCAAACTTTTCGCCTGCGATGTCCACTCCGAGATCGTGGACCAGGAAGCCGTGCGCTGTGAGCAGGGTTCCGACGAGAATTTTTCCGATCTCGTGAATGTCGCCCTTGGTGGTGCCGAGGATCACGGTGCCGGCCATGGGGCGCTCGGTGCCGAGCTTGCGCAGTTCGGGATCGAGGATCGACATGGCAGCGCGCATGGCTTCGGCCGAGGCCATCATGTCGGGGAGATACATTTGTCCGCGGGCGAATTGCTCGCCGACATCGTGCATGCCGGGGACATAGCCGTTATTGATGGCATCGAGCGGAGCGGTGCCGGCGGCGAGGGCCTGCTGCGCCAGGCTAGAGGCGGTGTCGGGAGCGCCGTCGATGATGCTTTGCCGCATGGCGGAAAAGGGGTCGGTGGGCATGAGAGTCTCCGGTTCATGCTGACTTGTGGAGGCGGCCGCAGTCTGTGATTGGGATCACAAAGGGGAGCATCAACCACGAAGGGCACGAAGGTTCACGAAGGAAATCTGGCTCCCTTCGTGAACCTTAGTGTCCTTCGTGATAGAAGCCGTTCCCGAAGTGCTGGCTCCGGATGGCGGGAGACCTCTCCGTCGGCTGAAGTGCGCCGCCGTTCGGGATGACGCCTTGATGACAACCTTAAGGGCCGGTTGGCTTCACTACCGGTGATTCTGGGCATTTCCGCGCACAGGCTCGGTCATTTATACTTATGCGTTTTGTCGGAGCTGCCCGCAGTCACTGGGGCGAGGAGTTCTCTCTTGAAAATCTTGGTTTGCATGAAGCAGGTTCCACAGAAGGATGCGCCGCTGAAGTTGAACGAAAGCGGCACGTGGATCCGCGAAGATGTTTCGTATGAAGTGAACGAGCCGGATGCCTACGCGCTGGAAGAGGCGCTGCGCCAGCGGGAAAAACACAAAGGCGAAGTGGTGGTGATTACGAGCGGTCCGGCGCGGGCACAGCAGGTGCTGCGCGAGGCGCTGGCCAAGGGCGCGGATCGGGCGATTCATCTCGAAGATGACAAATTTGTGGGGCTGGATGCGCTGAACACCGCCAAGGCGATTGCGGCGGCGATCAAGGATGAACAGTTCGACCTGATCTTTACCGGTCTGCAATCGGACGATTATGGATATGCGCAGACGGGCGTGATCCTGGCGGAGTTGCTGGGGCTGCCGCACGCGACCATCATCATGCAGATCGAAAAGACCGACAGCGGGATTCGCGTGAAGCGCGAGCTCGAAGCCGGATACTTTCAGTTTGTCGACATGCCCACGCCGGCGGTGCTGACGATTCAGTCGGGGATCAACAAGCTGCGCTACGCCACGCTGATCGGCATCAAGCAGGCGAAGAACAAGCCGCTGCGGAAGGTGGCGCTGGCCGAGGTGCAGTCAGCGCTGGGAGAGAATCTGCAGAAGATCGAAAAACTGTACATTCCGCAGAAGACGAAGAAGACGGAGCATATCGAAGGGCCGCCGGCGGAGATTGCGAAGAAGCTGGTGGATAAACTGCGGAACGAGTTGAGGGTACTGTAGAGACTGCCGAGCTTCGCTCGGCCGGACAGCCGATGGCGGCTGTCCCCACATGAATCTTGCAGGCGCAGGCTTGCTGAGAACTGAGAACTTCATTATGGCCGATACGATCCTTGTAATTGTGGAACAGCGCGAAGGGAAATTGAATCGCGTTTCGTGGGAAACCATTACCGCCGGGCAGGCGATTGCAGCGGCAACCGGCTGGACGCTGGAAGCGGCTGTGGTCGGCGGCGCGGCGGCATCGATTGCGGCGGAAGTGGCCGGGAAGAAAGTCGCGAAGGTGTATGCGGTTGAGTCGGCGAAGCTCGAGCCGTACACGCCTGACGCGTTTGCCGCAGCGCTCAAGCAGTTTCTCACTTCGAAGCAACCGAAGCTTGTGCTGATGCCGCACACCTACCAGGTGCGGGATTTTGTGCCCAAGCTGGCGACGGCCATGGGCCGCACGGTAGTCAGCGACTGCATCGGCTTCAAGCATGAAGGCGGGAAGTTGGTCTTCACGCGGCAGATGTTTCAAGGCAAGCTGGCGGCGGATGTGAGCTTTACCAGCGGCGCTCCGTGGTTTGCGACTTTCCAGAACGGCTCATTCCGTGGAGATAAGGCGGAGGTTGGAGCGAGCGCGGCTCCGGTGGAGACGGTGAAGGTTGAAATCGCTGACGGCGTCATTCGGAACAAGCCGCAGGAAGTTTTCAAAGAGGCGAAGCAGGCGGTCGATCTGACCCAGGCAGAGATCATCGTGGCCGTCGGCCGCGGGATCAAAGAGCAGAAGAACATCGAGATCGCGAAGCAGCTTGCGGATGCGCTGGGAGGAGATCTGGCGGCGTCGCGTCCGATCTGCGATTCGGGATGGTTGCCGATGGATCGCCAGATTGGCTCGTCGGGGCAGACGGTCGCTCCCAAGCTGTATCTGGCTTTGGGAATCAGCGGGGCGATTCAGCACATTGTCGGGATGAAAGGCTCACGGGCGATCATCGCGGTGAATAAAGATTCAGAAGCGCCGATCTTCGAGATCGCTGATTACGCCGTGGTGGGAAATCTGTTTGACATTGTGCCGCCGCTGATTGAGGAAGTTAAGAAAGTGAAGGCTGGCGGATAGGTGCCGCCTCAAGAAGCTTTTAACCACAAAGGACACTAAGGAACACAAAGGAAACATAGCGCAGCGGATTTTCATGGATCTTGACGGATCAAGAACCTCTGATTCGATTGGGCTATCCGTGGAATCCGTGTATATCCGTCACAGATCTTATGCTCGTTTTTCGCAAACCTGTTGAAGGCGTTGAGCGGCCGCAGATGCCAGCTGATGCGGTCATTGTCGGCGGTGGGCCAGCTGGGATGGCTTGCGCTTTGCGCCTTGCGCAGTTGATCGACGCGCACAATGCTGCGCATCCCGACGCGCAGCTCAGCAAAGAAAATATCTATGTGCTCGAAAAGGCGCGCGAGGTCGGCCAGCACTGCCTGTCGGGGGCGCTGCTCGACCCGCGATCGATGCGCGAACTGCTGCCGGAATTTGAGAAAGAGGCGCCGCTCGACGCCAAAGTCACGAAGGAAGGCGTCTATTTTCTTACCGAGAAGGGGAAGTTCAAATTCCCCATTACACCTCCCTTCCTGCGCGACCACGGCAACTATGTGATCTCGCTGAACCGGTTTGTGAAGTGGATGGGCGGCAAGGTCGAAGAGACCGGCATCACCGTGTTCACGGGGTTTGCAGGGTCGGAACTGCTTTATGAGGGGGATCGCGTCACCGGCGTGCGCACCGACGACAAGGGTGTCGACAAAGAAGGACATCAGAAATCCAATTTCGAGCCGGGATACGATTTGCAGGCGAAAGTTGTGATTCTTGCCGAAGGGCCGCGCGGATCGCTGACGAAGCAGCTGATCCAGAAATTTGATCTCGCGAAGAATGCGAATCCGCAGACGTACGGCGTTGGGGTGAAGGAATTGTGGGAAGTTCCTTCGGGGCGCGTTGCTGCGGGTGAAGTGATTTATACGCTCGGCTGGCCGCTAACGACGAAGGAATATGGCGGCGCGTGGATTTACGGGTCGAAGGACAATGTGGTGTCGCTCGGGTTCGTCACGGGCCTCGATTATGCCGATCCGCGGCTGGATCCGCAGCGCGTGCTGCAGGAGTTCAAGAAGCATCCATTTGTGGCGAAGCTGCTTGAGGGTGGCAAGATGATTCGCTATGGAGCGAAGTCGATGCCTTACGGCGGCTGGTGGGCGATTCCTCCGGTGGCGGGCAACGGGTGGATGATTCTTGGCGATTCGGCGGGCTTCCTGAATTCGGCGCGGCTTAAGGGAATTCATCTGGCAATCAAGAGTGGAATGCTCGCGGCGGAAACTGCGTTCGAGGCGCTAACGAAAGATGATTCGTCGGCGGCCACGCTCGGCGCGTTCCAGAAGAAGGTTGAATCGAGCTGGATCAAAGAAGAACTGTGGAAGGTGCGCAATCTGCATCAGGGATTCGAGCACGGCATGTACGCGGGCATGTTCCACACCGGGCTGCAGATGATCACTGGCGGACGCGGGTTGCGCAACCGCTATCCCGCGGTGGCCGGATACGAGCGCATGGAAAAGTTGTCGGAGTTACCGGCGGACGGCGGAGCGGAAAAGCATCTGATCGGACCTGCGAAGGGCGATGGCAAGCTGACGTTCGATAAGCTCACGGATCTTTATCACTCGGGCACGAAGCACGAGGAAGATCAGCCGGCGCATCTGGTCATCCACGACACGAACGTGTGCAACACGAAATGCGTGAAAGAATTCGGCAGCCCCTGCCAGAATTTTTGTCCCGCGAATGTGTACGAGATGGTCGATGACGCGAGCCAGCCCAATGGCAAACGCATCAGCCTGAATCCATCAAACTGCGTGCACTGCAAGACCTGCGACATCGCCGACCCGTACCAGATCATTACCTGGGTGCCTCCAGAGGGCGGCGGTGGGCCCAATTACGACGGGATGTGACGGCGCGAAACTTCTTTGCCACGGATTTGCGCGGATTTCCACGGATCAAACCCAAAGTCCCCACTTCTCGCAAAGGACGCGAGAAATGGGGCACCCGGGCCTGCTTGATCTACTGTTCCGGTTAGTGCCGGACCGACTCGACTAACTTATGGACCACATCTTCGTCGGTAAGTTGCTCGTAGGCGTGTTCGCCATGGAGCGACTCATCGAGGCCGATCTCTTCTGATGCCTCGCTTACTTTCACTGGAGTGAAGGCATCAATGATCCGCAGCATGGCGTAGGTGAAGGCGAATGCCCAGACCGAAGAGAAGGTAACCGCGGTTACCTGCTTCAGAAGGAATACCGGGTCGCCGTAGAGCAATCCGTTGGCGCCTTCGGGATTGAATTGCTTGTTGGCGAAGATGCCCAGCATGACGATGCCGAGGAATCCGCCGACGCCGTGAACTCCCCAAACGTCGAGTGCGTCGTCCCATTGCAACTTGTTCTTCATTTCGACGGCGTAGTAGCAGACCACGCCGGAAACGATGCCGATGATGACCGCGGTGGTGGGAGAAACGTAGCCTGCGGCCGGAGTGACCGTGGCCAGTCCAGCGACAGCGCCGGTGAGCAGACCCAGAAGCTTTGGCTTCTTCTCGTTCAGCCACGCTACGAGCAGCCAGGCGACTGCGGCGAAGGAAGCGGCTACATCGGTATTCAGGAAGGCTGTTGCGGTGACCGAATCCACGCGCATTTCGCTGCCTGCGTTGAAGCCGTACCAGCCAAACCACAGCAGGCCCGTACCCAGCGCGACGAGCGGAATGCTGTGCGGGCCGCGATCCTGCACGCGGCGCTTGCCGACGTAGATCACGGAAGCCAGGGCTGCAATGCCCGCAATGTTGTGAACCACAATGCCGCCGGCGAAGTCCTTCACGCCCCATTGCTGCAGAAATCCTCCGCCCCACACCATGTGAACGAACGGGAAGTAGACCAAGGTGAGCCACCCGGTGAGAAACAGCATGTAGGCCTTGAAGGTGACGCGGTTGGTGAACGCTCCGGAGATGAGCGCGGGAGTGATGATGGCAAACATCATTTGGTACGCGATGAAGACGAATGCGGGAATGGTGTCGTTTGGCGACGGCGTGCTGAGATTGATGCCGCGCAGGAAGGCGTAGTGGAAGTTTCCGATGACGCCATGCCAATCGCCGCTGAAGCACAGCGAATAGCCGTAGATGTACCAGATGACGGTGGTCCAGCCCATAGAGACGAAACTCTGGATCATGATGGCCAGGACGTTCTTGCGGCCCACCAGGCCGCCGTAGAAGAACGCCAGGCCGGGAGTCATCAACATGACCAGGCTGGTGCACAGAATCATGAAACCGGTATTGCCGGTATCGAGATGGAGCATGCAATCC
>Ga0187805_10000079_pt1 | contig 27847 bp, 28 predicted proteins | sample NC_wetland_sal_i_6_FD_132965 | JGI IMG/M metagenome (GOLD analysis project Ga0187805, IMG submission 132965) | Wetland sediment microbial communities from Neuse River Estuary, North Carolina, USA - Control_5 | ecosystem: Environmental > Aquatic > Freshwater > Wetlands > Sediment | place: USA...
CCAAAAAAAATGCCAGAACTGTAAGCAGTTGCACGAACTTGATTCGCATTGCAATTCCTCCTCAGGTTTCGTTCTTGAAGTTTCACGACTGCTTGATAGACATCGATTCTACATTGAAGCCGAATTCGCGCGCGCAGGCGCTCGTTGAACTTTGCCGCCGGTTCGTGGCGGGGAAAGCACGACGCGCAATTCCCCGCGATACTAGTTCAAATGGACACGTTCACACCAACGTTTTTATTCGTGCTCCCCGGACTGGCGCATCCCCCCTGCGGCAAACGTATTCGCGGTGCCTTCAAAGGCACAGCCAGGCCCAGGAATATTGAGAATATCCTGAGAGTTTGCTAGGTTTTTCTCATGGGAATCCTAGCCCCTGCCGAAATATCAGGTCGGAATCGCCGGCGCAGTAAACGCGTCCAGCACAAGACCCCGGTCATGGTTCGATTTCAGGACGCCAATAAGCGTTCCATCTCAGAAGAAACACACACCATGACGGTGAACGACCACGGAGGGTTGATACTTCTCGCGGCTGCAGTAAATACCCAACAGATTATCCACCTTCAGAATCTAAACACGGGAGAGGAGCTGCTCTGCCGAGTCGCCAGCCTGGGCCAAACCCTGATGGGCAAAACGCAGGTCGCCGTTGAATTTATTACGCCTAAGCCCGGATTCTGGAACACCATCCCAAAATCCAAGGCTTTAGAATCGGTCAGCAATTTGAAAAAGTGACGCTTCGTGGATTGGATGCGCCGTGCATTCAATTTACCTATCTTGTTAATATACTAATCATTTAAGGCATTATTGTGCGTGGAAGGACTGCGATAGGCTCATGAGATTAACCGGGCGCACGCGAATGATTCCGCCACGAGGGCTGTCAATGTCCGCCACGAGAAGAAACGAGAAAGCCACAACGAGGGGAATGACGAGAAACAGGACTCCGGTCGCTCCCCTGTGCCGCGCTCTATAGCCGATCATCAGGTTGCAGAAGATTGCAATTATTGCCATCATGACCCATGCCTCTCCGGGCATGCGGTATAACCAAGCGGCTTGCGTATATCCTTCTGAGTCCAATACATCGTTCATACCGGAAACGGTTAGGGCGGATACGGGTGTCGGCTGCGCGGTGGCCGAAACCCGCACCTGGTCCCACATTTCGGTCTGGATTTCAGAAGTCCTCGCATAAATCTGTTGAAGCTGGTGATTGTCGCGAGTGTTGTAGAACCGAATACGCTGATCGAGATAGCTCCGGAGAAGTGCACGTACTTTCGCCGCGTTGTCAGGAGGTAAAAAGTCGACTCGGACGTACTCCGTACCGATTGCGTTAGCCTCTGCCTCCTCAAAGTTTTTGCGTTCGTCGTATCGGCCAACAGCCACCGCAAAGCTAAATCCGATGATTAGGCCGAGCATTGTCAGGATGGCAGCCATGACAAGATCATAATCTTTGCTTACCTCTTCCTTTGCATCCGGTTGCCTATTCCGGATGAAACCTCCGATTCTCGCCGAGAGCCACAGCCCCATGAAAGCTAAAGCGAAAACAACGATCGGGAAGTCCACAATTCTGTCCATCTTTCAGGTTCCTAGTCTTGGCGGGGCGTAGTGTTTGGAGATGGGACCACAAAGTGACAAGAACAAAGGTGGCAAGGCCCTGGGACGCGGTTCCCTCTCCCATTCCATTAACTGATTTGCGCGCCAATCGCTTCGCCGCTGACGATGATCTCCACGCGCCGGTTTTGCTTGCGTCCGGTTGCGGTGTCATTGGCGGCGATCGGGTCGGCTGGACCGAATCCGCTGGAAGAAATGGAGTCCGGTGACAAACCCTGCGTAGTAAGGAACTCCCGCACCGCGTCCGCTCGTTGTTGAGAAAGCTTCATGTTGAATTCGGCCGTGCCGGTATTGTCCGTGTACCCCTCAATTGCCAAGTTCAGTCCGGGATGTGCTTGTATGATGCCGGAAAGCTTGGCGAGCTTCAGTTGCGCATCCGTACTCAACTCGTATTTGCCGGACTCGAAAAGCACATCGGCCATATTCACCATTAATCCGCGCGGCGTATCCGTCGTCTGCAAGACATCGTTAAGCTGTTGCAAGAGTTGTGCGCGCAGCGCCGCAGTAGCTGCTTTGGCACGCGCCGCCTCATCTTTGGCTGCTTGTTCTTTTGCCTGCAAAGCCGCTTGTTCCGCTGCCGCTTTGGCCGCAGCCAGATCTGCTGTTGCCTTCATCTGCGCTTCCTTGGCTGCCGTCAACTCTGCCTGACGCTGCGCTTCCGCTGCCGCTTGCGCGTCCGCTTGTGCTTTCGCCGCTTCGGCTGCATCTTGCTTTTCCTTTTCAATGCGCGCGGCTTCCCTGCGTTGAGCGGAAAGCGACCTGGCGTCCTCGGCAAACTGGGTTGTTTGACGGGCCGCCGAAATCACCTGATTTTTGTCGGAATTCTGCGACAGTTCATTTTCGGCCGCCTGCAGGCTGGATTGCGCCTTCAAGAATACCTCCGGGGCATACTGCTCGGCCCCTCTTGACTTGGCGATCTCCACAGCATTTCGCGCTTCGTATATGTCGAGCGGCACTTTCTTTAAATCGGGCCTCAGCGCCAGCGGATTCCCCTGCTTGGTATAGTCGCTGCGCTTCATCAACTTGTAGCTGTTGTTGGGATAGAGTTTGCCTTTGGTATCCTTGCGCGTCTGATTCACTAGGATGACGAGTTCACTTGGCATGCGCACCGCATAATACGGTTCCGCCGTCACGATCAAAGCAAAGGTTTGTGACTGCGCTTTGACCTGCAGCCCGCCTTGCCCGCTCTGATTAATGGGAATTTCCCCAAGATTGGTGGTTGTGCCGTCCGGAGTCACAGTCCACAAGACATAGGTCAGAAACTCGGCGCCCAATGCAGTGGGTTGCGGCATTCCACTCACTTTTATTTCGATGGAAGTTCCTCCAACCTTGGCATCCACCTTGCCTTCACCGCTCGCTTGCGGAGCGGCGACCGTCCCCACCATAGTGACCTTGGTGCCGCCACCACCGACGGGATATCCAATCGCGGCGACGGTGCCGCTGATCATGTTTGCAGCGGGTTCGGATTGCTGCGTCTGCGCCGAGCAGACTCCTGCCGCCAATGCCAAAAACAGCAGTATTAGAATCGCCTTCCGCATAACGTTCATTGTTTTCCCCTATTGAATTCTTAGGACCTTGCTTTTCACAGCTTCAGGCGTTGCGGCTTCACCGACAGCCAGGCCGCCGCCTCCTCCAACTCACTGAAAACGTGCACTTCAATCCTGTTGGAATTCAGCAATTGTTCGTACATAAATGCGATACCGTACGCGAGTGGATGAGTGGCCATGAAAGCAGATTTAACCCGGAATCGATTCGGGTTGAACGCTCTGCGCCGGTCCGCCAGTTCCTTGACTTCCGCGGCAGAAAGCTTTATGGAATCAAGCTGGGTGAAATCAAGGAAGCGGTCGAAGCCACTTTTAATCTCGGTCTCCTTGATCTCAACGAACTCAACGATTTCCACGGCCGCGGTCGCGTCGAGGATTCCCTTGGGTCGGCCAACCATCAGCGCTTCTCTTTCAATCATGTAAACGTCGAACATTCCACCACCTGCTTCCTCATCTCTTATGTGAGGTCAATTTGGTGTGCGCATCACCGGCTCGATACAAACGCGCTGAATATCAGTGAAAATAAGCAAGTGTCTCCGGGAGAGTCGATGCCATAGGCAGTCGTGGCCATCTTCGATCCACTCCGTCCATGTTGGGTGCAAGCAAAAGACCACCATGAGTGGCCACGAAACCCTGCCCAACTCATTGAAAATGGTGCGATTGCAAAGACAGTTGTTAGCTGATAAGCCGCAACATAAACGAAATTTCGGAGGCACTCCGAAATACCGGAGGGACGGGCATTGTCGATCTCACGAAATTCGGACACGGCAAGACGGTGCGGGCGACGCGCACCTTGGTCACAACTCATCTGCCGCCCCGCAAATCAGCTTTGACCCTATCTCGCCGATTTCGTAAATACTTTGCTGTATCCGTTGAACTCCTCACCCGGTTTGATGTTCGGATACCGGCCGAGGCTCTTCTCGTACTCGCCGACGTACGGCAAGACGAGTTCGAACATCCACCCGTTATCCATCTTGTCCGCGAAGAGGGCGTTCCTCTCAGCGGGATCGCTGCCGAGGTCGTAGATCATCGGAAACTGCGGCGTGACGATCGGCTTTTCGATGCTCTCGCTATACCGAAGCCATATTTTGATGTTGTGCGACTTGACAGACATCAGCGATCCGTCCGGCCCGAAGAACAGGAGGGAATCCCGACCGGTATGTTCACCTTCTCCAAGCAGGAACTTCGAGGCATCTACGCCGTCCATCGGCCGATCGGTGGGCACTTTGTCCGAGGCTCCCGCGAGGGCCGCTAACGTCTTGTACCAGTCGTGGGCTGAGAGCATCTCCTCGGAGACTACTCCGGCCGGCACCTTGCCCGGCCAGCGGACCATTGCCGGAACACGCATCGAGCCTTCTGTGGGCGGAGTAAAGAAGTCTCCACGCCAGGGCCCATTAGAACCGCCGAAGCCGGTAGAGGGGACACAGAGGGAAGCGTTGTCGCTGGAGAAGACGATCATCGTGTTATCGGCGATCCCGGCCTGCTCCACGCAGTCAACGATCTGCCCAACCCGATGGTCCATCTCCGCGATCAGGTCTGCGTATATGCCCAGGCGAGCAGGATCGGTCTGGTCGAAGGCCGGGTGTGCCTTCTCCGGCGGATGCACGTGCGAGAGGGCGATGTAAGTGAAGAACGGCTTGTTACCTTCGGCGGTTTGCGTGATGTAGTCGGTGGCCTTCCCAACGATCAGCTCATCAAGCAGGGGACGCACCTCCAAGTCCAGTTCGCGGACCGCAGTGGACTTCCGGCCCTTCTTGCCTTCCCAGATCTTGGGCGTTTCGATTCCCTTGGCCTTGGCAACTGCCCTGAACGCTGCGTACGATGAGTAGCCAGCCTCGTCTGCGGAGTTGCGGTAGCCCCACCACTCGTCGAAGCCCTGGTCGGTCGGCAGCCGGCCCTCAGTGTCACCAAGATGCCACTTGCCCCACATGGAAGTCGCGTAACCCGCGTCTGAGAGCAGTTCTGCGATCGTGTACTCCCACGGCGTCAGGCCGAGCTTTCCCTGGCCGGGAATTACCGTGTACGTGCCACAACGCACCGACTGGCGGCCCGTCATAATGGCCGTGCGCGTCGGCGTGCACTGCGACTCGATCGTGTAGTTGTTAAAGCGAATGCCCTCGCTGGCAAGCTTGTCGATGCGCGGGGTCGGGATGCTCCCCCCGTAGCACGAGAAGTCACCCCAGCCAATGTTGTCGCACAGGATAAATACAATGTTTGGCTTGTTGTTCAGCAATTTCAATCTCCTTTGTATTACATATTCGAGACCTCGGATGAATGATCCTTCCTCACTGCTTTGCAGCCGCCGTCTTCGGAATCTTGAACGTGTAGGAGAGTCCGAACACAATCGTTCTGCCCTCGGGCCGGGCCAATGCGCGGTACTCGTCGTAGTACTTAAAGAAAGCCAGAAAATCCCTTTTGGGGAGAATAAAATTGGATTGAAATCCGATTGCATGAACCGAATAGTAAGGAATCAGACTCTCAGGAATGGGCACACCTGCAACGGTCAGCGTTCCGCTACTGTGTGAAACTTGCCATTGGTCATACCCGACCAAGCCTAGTTGTAGTAGCACGCTTTGATCTTTCTTCAGGGGAAGCACCTGCCCAATTCCCCATTCATCAGTAAACGTCTGACCCGGTGTTATGTTTGTGCCGCTCTTTTGCCCGTGGATTTCCCAGGCGGTCGCCAAGTTCGCGGTGGTTCCCTGATTCTTGGTGATGTAAAACGTGGTGCCACTGGTGATGTCGTTGCCCCAATATCCGGAGCCCACGTTGTTGCTGGCTCCTTGAGTGAATCGGCCGGTGGGCGCGGTGAAAGCGTATCCAGCGTTGAAGTCGACGCGTTTCCCAAAGTGCCAACCCATATTCAATGGCTGGACGTACATATCGGCAAAACCAGATCCGCCTACGCCGGCGCTGAGGTTAGTTCCGGTTATGTCGGCGACCAGGGAGCCGCTGGCATAGTTCAGCGCAATATAGGGCATGAAATATCCGCCGAGGATTTTGTGGTTCGGGACGTAGTAGATGATGTTCTCATCCACCCAGAACGAATAGTTCCCAGTGATACCAGCCACGTGGTTTCCACTGGGATCATTCAGTTGTCCTGCGGAGTAATTGAGCGCCAAGTTGGCATAGGTAATGCCTGGATCAGGAATCACCCCGGCGTTCAGACCAAACTGTCCCGGGACCCATTGGCCCTTCTGTTGAGCCAACGCCGATGCGGCCCCTCCCAACAGCACGCAAGCAAGGACAGCAGATTCGAGCCTGAATAGAAATCGCACTGTTGGGCTCCTTTTGTTCCCGAACCTCGTATGGACTCGAACGACAGAGAATCGGCGATTTGACCAAACCCGTCCGCGTATGGTCATCGCAAGCGCAGCACCACTTTTAAGAACCCTTCGAAGTCCCAATACGCAGATCACACAACGACTTGCGAGCGCTTCAAATCTTGATAATCGCAAACGCGCCCGACATTTCGGAGGCTCTCCGAAATGTCGGGGAATGCAAGCCCGCACCGGCATCCCGGAGAAATCACAAATTAGTTACCAAGGAAAGAACAACAAGAGTTTACGAGAGTTCAAAGTAGGACGGATGGTTTGGACACCCGGTTGCTGTCTCTAACCCCGTGGATCTTGTGGTGGCATATTCCATGCCCCGGGCAAATAAAGGCGGCGGAAGCAGATGGGAGAGCCGAATGACGAGTGGGTCCTTTAAGGTAATGGTAGCTGCAGGTTTCTTGCTTGGCGCCGTAATCCTTGCTGTGCCAATCCGCGCCGCACAACAGCAAACGAGCCAGGAAATTAAACAGAAGGTTTCGAAAAAAGCGAACTACCTTGCGGCCCATGCGACCGTGCTCTACAACGGGTCGCCGCGATTTGTTCCTATCGCAAGGACATCGATCTCCTACGCTACAAACACACCCCAAGTGGTCATCAAGATCGGCAACGCCTTTTACCTAAACATGGAAGATGTATGGCTTTCGTCTGCAAATGCTCAGGGACCTTGGGCCGCGGTGCATTACATCCCCGAGGCGATCTTCGAAATAGTTTGTACTCAACTCAGCGTCTACCCTCTTGATCCCTACCAGCTCTGCTCACTGCCGTGGACCAGTGGAATAATCTACTCCGTGTGGAAGCCCTCCTAGCGGCCATGTTGGATGCATTTCAAGCCGATATCCGCTCGTCGGTCACAGTACGCCTTGTGAAATCGGACATTTCGGAGTTTCTCCGAAATCTCGGGGCACACCACTCTTTTCCATATGGCATCACGCTATCCTTGGCGGATGTACTGCATTAGGAACGAAAGACTTGCAAGGCTTTTCTCGCAAGATCATTCAATGGACGAAAACTTGGAGCACTACAACTAAACATAAAGCCACGGGCATTGGGAGCTAGATGGAGTCCTGATGCGCCAGAGAAAGGAAAGCCAATATGCGAAAAATCAAGATCGTGTCTGCAAAATTCTCATGGCTAGCCGTTGTAGGTCTCTTAATGATTTCTGGTGCCCTCATCTTGGGCGCCGCTCCCGGTTTTTCTGCGGAGCGGGAAAAGGCGGAGACCATCGAGGCCAGTTCGATGGGGACGGGAACTCAGATGGGACAAATGTTTGGGATCACTGTGCAAATCTACGAGTTCTCGACGCCGGAGGATCGTCAGGTCCTAATCCAAGCGTTTGACAAAGGTAAGAATCAGGGATTGGTCAACGCCCTCAGCAAGATGAGAGCAGCGGGGCATATAGCGATCACTGGTACCCTCGGCTTCGACCTCAGCTACATCCGAATGATTCCAACTCCGACGGGTCGTAAAATCGTTTTCGCCACGAACCGCCCAATTACCTTTGCTGAAGCATGGACGGACTCGCAGTCCCAAAGCTACAACTTGACGGGCGGAGAATTCGAGATAAACGACTCTGACAAAAGCAAGAACACGGGCGTTCTGTATCCCTTAGCTCAGCTTGCGATCGATAAGCAGGGGCAATTGCAAATCGAGCTCAATCAAAATGCATAGAAACTGGCCGATGTTCTGGATTGGAAGGGAACGCAGGGCGTCAACTAGTGCAAAAGCGGAAAATTCTTTGCAATGGATGTCTGCATGTCTGATTTCGCATTGCCGCGGGGCAGATTGAGGGTTCGGTTTAGGTGCGTTGCCAGCGGGCATGGCAATACTGGCATAAATCCATCCGCTGGGCGCGTGAACGTGATGGCGACTCAAGCGATTCTACAATTACTCGCAAGCATAGAGGAGCGTAGAGATATCTGCGTGGGGTGATTCCGATGATCCGGAAAAATATGAAGAAGAAGATACTTTCAACAGTACTTAGCTTTGTTTTCGCTACCGCTTCATCACAAATGCTTTATGGATACCAGGCTTCCTCTTCAACTCCTGCGGCGGATACAGGAAATCCGACGGAAGTTGCTCCGAGCAGCGCAACCGAACTTCAAGCACTGGTGGCTCCCATCGCGCTTTATCCCGACTCGCTGGTGGCGCAAATCCTCGCCGCGTCGACGTTCCCGGATCAGGTCGCGGTTGCCGAATACTGGCTCCAGCAAAACACAAGTTTGACCGGAAATGCCCTGATGCAAGCCGTGGACAAACAATCGTGGGATCCAAGCGTGAAAGCGCTCACGGAATTTCCTTCCGTGCTGGGCAACATGGCGAAGAATCTCACATGGACTTCTTCGCTGGGAGAGGCCTATCACAATCAGCAGGCTGAAGTGATGACAGCCGTGCAAACCCTGCGCGCGGAAGCAAAAGCAAAAGGCAACCTGAAGTCCAGCTCTCAGATCACGGTCGTGCAGCAGTCACCCCAGGTGATCGTCATTCAACCCGCAAATCCACAGATTGTTTACGTTCCGGAATACAACCCCGCCTTGATCTATGGTACCCCGTACGTGACTCCAGGGTATAGCGCAGGCGACGTCGCCGTGGCTGGAATCATTGGTTTTGGCGCAGGAATCGCCGTAGGGGCCCTGATGAGCGGCGGTTGCTGCAGTTGGGGCTATAGCAGTTGGAATTGCGGCTGGCACGGAACCGCCGTTGTATATCACGGCGGAGCGTATTACGGAAATTCTGCCTGGCACGGCGGCTATTACAACGGCGGCTACCATAATGGGTACGGCTACAACAACGCCTACAACCACACAAATGTCGCGAACAACTATAGGAATAACGGCAACACCTACAACAGAAATGTGAGTGGAAACGCGGTCAACGTCAACAAGCAGAACGCTCAAAACTTCAGCGCCGATCGGTCGTCATCCTCGAATTCTTGGGCCCAGCATTCTCATGACAGTTCGAACGCATTTAGCGGCATGAGTGGGCATTCGGGAGGCTTTGGAGATTCTGGCGGTGGCGGCTGGTCTTCGAGGGCCGAGAGTAGCCGCGGCTGGGGAAGCATGAGATCCACCGGGTTCAGTGGAGGCCGATTTGGCGGCGGGGGAGGCGGGTTTGGCGGCGGGGGATTCCGTGGCGGCGGTGGTTTTCGCCGCTGAAATCCACCGAAGTCGTATTACCAAGAAAAATGAATTGAAGGTTTGGAGGAACGCGCATGTGGCAATCAGTTCGCAACCAAAATATTCAAGTTACACGGCTCGCGGTGTCCATTGCGATTCTTGCATTGATTATTTCCATGGCGGCCTGCAACAAGTCAGTAGGCTCCGCCCCTGAAAAGGCAGCGGTTCAAAAAACATTCACATCGCCGAGCGACGCAAGTGCGGCTTTCTTGGAGGCGGCCAAATCTGGCGATCAGGGTTCACTGCTAGCGATCTTTGGTCCGGACGGCAAAGATGCCCTATTTTCGGGAGATGCGGTGAAGGACAAAGACGCCCTGCAAGACTTCGTCAGCGCGTACAACCAAATGCATCGCTGGCGCGAAATCAAAGCGGGCGGCCAGATACTCTACATTGGGGCAGACAATTATCCATTTCCAATTCCTCTCGGGCAGAACCCCTCAGGCCAGTGGTATTTTGACACCGCGGCGGGCAAGGACGAAATTCTTGCGCGCCGGATTGGCAAAGACGAGTTGACGGCAATCGCCGCGACCATCGCCGTCGCCGATGCGCAAGAACAATATTTTGATGAGACTCATATTGGCGACACGGTGAGGCAATACGCCCAAGAGTTCGTCAGCGACGCGGGAAAGCAAAACGGGCTGTATTGGTCTGTGCAGGAGGGACAGAGCCCAAGCCCTCTTGGTCAGCTGGGTGACTTCGCGAAAGCCGTTGGCTACACCAATTCCGGCACCGCACCCCAACCGTTCAATGGCTACTACTTCCGCATACTCAACAAGCAAGGCGAAAAGGCCAAGGGCGGCGCAAAAGACTATCTTGTGAACGGAAGAATGACAGGTGGGTTCGCTATTCTCGCTTATCCGGCGGAATACAGGAATTCTGGAATTATGACGTTCATCATGTCAAAGGACGGCATCTTGTACCAAAAGGATCTGGGTGAAAAGACTGCGGAGATCGCTGTAGCTATGGCGGAGTACAATCCTGACGACAGTTGGAATCCCGCGATTTAGTCAGGAACGAATTTGCCGGAGATTTCGCAGTGGCTTTGAGTGACCGTAGCTAGGAAATTTACGAGACTAATGGCAGGAGCCGTCGTCGATAAATTGGTTGGCCGTCGCCATCGAGGCCAGAGAATGCGCGCAGGTTGCAATTTTCTGATCAAGAGGATCGGAGTCAATTGATTTAGGATCGATATAAGTCATGGACGTACTCATCTGAAGATATTTGTTGCTCAACGCACTCATGTTGTTGAACTCGTTGGTGAGAAATGGAAAAACGCTCTTGTCAGAAGTTGTACTAACGGCGAGCGAAGCCAATCGCAGCGCCTGTTGTGCCTGAGCCGCTTGGGTGGCGAGCCAGCCTCCGCTCAGGGGGAAATTGCGTTGGATGGCGTTCTTCAAAGCGGCACGCCATTCTCGTATCTGTGACATCGCTTCGATGCCCGCGGTGACGAAGTCCTTGGAAAAGCCAGGCACCGGAGTGGCGGGAGCGGGAACGTTTGCCGCTGTACCGGGCAGGGCCATGACAATTTGATTCCCGCGGAAGCTGATTGAACTATTCGTTAGTCTAGCAAGACCCTCAACGTCGACACAATTGTAGCCATCGGCCTGGGAGACCCTGGCGGAGCCCGATTGCCCCGCGATGATGAGCGAATTGATCTGCTGCGCGGCGAAGGAAAATGCCCCAGCCGAAAGGAGGAGCAGCGCAGCAGCCGAGACGAGCAGTTTGCGAGTGCCTTGCATGGTTGAATTGCCTCCTGGCTCACGCTGGAAATCCTCGTTGAATATTTATCTGGACTCCCGCTCGATCAAATTTTGATCTTCTGCTTCCTTGGCTACAATCTTGACGAGCCCCTTAATTGCCTTCATGGCGGAAGCGGCATCAAACGTATTGGTGGTTCCAGTCCACGCGAGTTCTCCATCGGGCTTTGCAGTGGAATAGAAATTCACCTCTACTTGTGCAACTTTCACGGTTTTCATATATCCGGGGGAGTAGATCGTCGGATACAACGCTCCATAGTAGCCGTAAAAAGTTCCGTAATAAGGAAGCGGAGTATAGACCTGGCCCGGGACATAGGTTGTGTTGCTCTCCCTCTTTGTCAACCGTGCCACCACGATGGCATCAAATTTCTGTTCTCGCACCAGTTCCCTCAAATCATTCATGTCGATTGGAGTCACGTCGGGCCGCGGCATAAATTCATAACTGGGTTCAGCCTGTCCGCCTGGCCGGGAAATTGCCGCGACCAATGCGTCTTCGAAATCCGCTCGGTTCGCTGCTTTGCCATTTAAGGCCAGCACCAAAATATTTTTGAAAGTACCGCCTGTATAGCTCGGATTCTTCCAGCTCAACTCCAGTTTCGGTGAACCGGCTGCGATCAAAGTCAGGCTAGCGAAGGCGGCAAAAAGGAATACGGACGTTTTTCTCAAGCTCGTTTCAATTGCAAAGCTTCGACGGATTGACGGAGCCTTGCAATCAGGTCGATGTCGAATTCGGAGATACGTCCGCACGAGCATGTTTTGCTTTTGAAACAAGATGAGCACTCACCCTGACTGGGCACGACCATTTTCTCTCACCAGCGGTTCGCCCCTCTGCGCTTGCCTCTCAAAGTAGAAAGCTAAACCGAGGGCCAAAATAAGAGACGCTATGCCAAAAAGCGTCAGACTGGAAACATTGTCGGGTTCCTCGACAATGACCTTTCTCGCCATCGCAATCAGTGCAACTTCAATGACGACCCGAACATGAATAACATCTTTCTTGATATAGGCCTTCAGCGTCTCGAGCAATTCGACGCCGATCAGGACCAGCAAAAAATAGGCAAATATATTGAGCAGCCCTTGCACCGGGATAAGAAACCTCGGAGGCTTCCAGATTTCGATCGCGACCAGCGAAACGAGATGCAAGGTTGACAGCGCAACAACGATGGCCATCAGGACCGCTAGCGTGACGACGATAAGCCTTTGAGCCTTGGTCAACAGATTTTCCATTTAATTTTCGATTTGTTTTGTCGCTTCACTTGACTGATTTCATGGTCTACTCGACATTCTGCCGCCAGCTGTGATCTGGGTCGAATTGTGCAATTTGGGCAGCGATCGTCGAAGTGTTCGGGCCGAGATCCTTCTCATACAGAATTCCCTCCTGATTCATTACGAATGTCATGACCCCGCCCTTGCCGTATTCGGCAGGAAACGCAATTAGCCCAAAGCCGTTTTGCATTAAGCCATTTTCGATATAGTTCCGTTCGCCCCCGACTGCATTGGCTCCCTGTGCGGTGAGGATGCGAAAGTAGTAGCCGCGAAAAGGGGCGTGGTTGGCTGCGGAACCGGTGTAGCCCTCCGCCGCGGCATCTGCCGCCAACTCTCCCAGAGGGCTTGGATCCTCACCCTCCTTCACACTCCAGAAAAGACCGTCCTGCTTGCCGGGTCCGCTCATGAACTTCTGAGCGTAGGTTCCGGCGGGATTGCCATCGTGCGCCTTCTGTGCATATTCTTTCTGCGCGTCATAAATGCTGAAGCAGGCGTCCATGGTCCCAAGTTCGTTTTGTCCGATGCGGCGGTAGCGGAGTTCGTCGATACCCGAAGTAGTATCGAAGCGCCAGCCGTTCATATCCTTCACGACGGGAATTGGGAAAGGCCATTCATCGCTGCCGACATAGAGCGTTTTGGTCGTTTCATCACCAGAGAGAGAGGCCTTTTGAAAGTAGGCAGCCACAAATAGGTCGCGGCCATTGCGGTCAGCGACGTCGTCGCCAGAGGCAAGGGCGCTTCTGGCCTCTGGGCCCAGAATGGCGCTCATCTCAGCAGTGTCATTTGTCTTGACTGCATCCACAAGAGCTACTACAGCATCATCCGGTGTGGGGAATGTTTTTTCCGCAGCCTTCTTCTGCCCGCAGCTGAAAAGCGCCAAGAGGACTATGATAATGGGAAAAACCATGATTTTTTGCAGCGCATTCGATGCTTTGCCAGCCGAATTCTTCATAAATTCGCTCCGCTCCTTCTAATTGTTGCGACGTGCCGCGCCACCGTTAGTGCTGCTGGTGGTGCTGGTACGACCGCGGGCGCTGGCCGCTTGTGCTCCGTTTCCCTTCTGGTAGCCGGAGAACGCGCTGGTGGACGCGCCAGTTTCCATTTGCCGCGCCGGAGTCGAAGTGCGAGACGGCGTCGAAGGCACTGCTCTTGAATAGTTCTGGGCACGACTTCCAGATGGGTTGTTGGAGTTTGTGCTCGCCTCGGGCGGCCGAGTGGCATTTCCACGGGTCGGAGAAGTAGCAGTTGATGTGTTGTTCCCGCGATTGGGCATGGATGAAGCTGAATTGGTAGCGCCGCGATTGGGCGAAGTCGGATTTGAGGTGTAATTGCCGCGATTCAGCACGGAAGTGCTTGAAGTGGTGTTAGGACGCGTCGACGACGATGAGGATGGTAGCGTGGTGGGCCGCGGAGTCCGGCCATAAGCGGTGCCGTTGTTTTGATTCACGTTAAGGTTGTTGCGATTCACGTTCACATTATTGCGATTCACATTGGTGTTGTTGATGTTTACGTTGACGCTGCTATAGCGGGGCGCATAAACATTTACATTTGGCCGGTAGTACGGCACGGGCCGCGCGTAGGGATACCGGTGATAAGGAGGAACGCGCCACACTCCACCGTGCACCATAACTACGCTGCTATTCCAACGCATGCCCCATGCGCCCCAGCCGTAATATCCGTAGTAGCTGTTGCTCATCGCCGCACCCAAGGCGATCCCGAGTCCAAAACCAATCAAGGCCGCAGCGGCTACATCTCCAGAACTGGGTGGCAGGCTCGTATACACAATTTGTGGGTTATATTGCGGCACGTATACGATTTGAGGATTAGCCGGCTGGATCACAATCACCTGCTGGCCGCCCTGCGTCTGTGTCGTCACTTCCTGCTGCGGAGTGGTCTTCAGGTTACCAGCCGCCTGGGCTTGGGCGCGAAGTCGTTGGACGGAATCCAGTACCGCCTTTTGATCACTGGTGAACGCCTTGCCGAGTTCTGTGGTCCAATCCAGATTTTGCTGCATCAAGTCGAGCACGTCCGGAAACAGCACCAAAGCAATGAACGCGGCATCAAAGCCGGCCTGTTCGGCGGCCTGCTGGAGATCGGTACCTTGCAGTTGAGTGTTCTGCTGCAGCCACTTATTAACCTCCGTGACCTGTTGCGGACTGCTGGCGGCAGCCAGAACTTGTGCCAACAACGCATCCGGGTAGAGAGCAATGGGCGCCAGCAATTTGTCCATCGCCTGCTGATCCGATGAGGAACTGGCGGGGCGGGGTGTCTGGGCGGACGCCGCAGCGGCACCGAAACTGGAAGTTCCGAGCAACAAACTCCATGACAAAACAAAAGCCAGAAAGCGTTTAAGTGCGGTCATGTTTTCCTTTCGTCCGCTCTCTTACATGAGTTCTCCCACTAAAAAGAGTGCACCAGCCCAGTGGTCGCTCTCTTCGCCGCGACACAAAGGTCGCCGATGCACTTCTGATCGCTTTTGACGCCTAGGCGCAACACCCTCAACGGAAATATCCCCTCTTGTCGGGAGTGGGAGTCCCTCTCTCAATCAAGCACATCGAATTCCCTACAGAGTCTTTTTCGTATTCATTTTTAAACTCTTATTCTTGTTTCGATTGTGAAGTTGTGGTCATGCCATGCGCGTGGCATCAAAGGATTGCTCCGTCCGAGATTTCGGAGCGGCTCCGATATTTCGGAGACTTCCAGGTCTACATAGTCGCTGCTAGTGACTTAGGAACGGGTCACTTCATGTGCAGCGATGATTTCCACAAAGGAGGACGACAGAGTCAGGATCGATAGACGTGCTAGATTTGCAGGTTTCTGTGGAAATTCTTGACTACAAGCACTGCCTTACGCCGCCTCGTCGCCTACTTCGTTGCTTAGGCTCTTGCCAATTGGCCCTTTAACTTCGCAGGCCGCATCACTGGCCGCTTGCATGCTGATGTGTATTGTGCAGGCATTCTGCCGGCGGGGGACGTTTGTAGCATGAGACCGCATCAAAGTGGTCACAAAGCAAAAGGCTGGATTTCGGCCTTGTCATATATGGTGCGGCTCGGGGGCTTATTCATTTTCTTGAGTGCTCCCGTGGTCGCACAACCGCAACTACAAGTCGAGGACCACGAATCTGATTCAGATCAAGAAAACAAGGCATCTGCAAATGATGCGGCCGATGATTCGGTGCAGTCCATGACTTCTGCTCAGGCAGAAGCTAATCCGGAAAAGAAGAAATTTCATATACCGGACGGGATTTTGCTTGCGCCACTCCCGATTTCGAGCCCAGCCATCGGTTCTGGAATTATTCCAGTAGTTGGATACATCTTCTCCATTAGTGCCAAGGACAAGGTTTCTCCCCCTTCGTTTGTTGGGGGGGCTGGTCTAATTACAAACAACGGGAGCCGCGCCTTCGTTGTAGGGGGACAACTCTACCTGAAACGAGATACGTATCGAATTACGTCTTTCTTCGGACGGGGTAACATAAACTACGACATCTATGGCAACGGAGTCGCTGAAGGTCTGAAGTTACCCCTGATTCAAACCGGGCAGATATTTTTTGGTGAGTTCCTTCGCCGTATTGGGTGGAAATTTTTCGCAGGCCCTCGATTCGTGACGGGGCACTCATTTATTACGATTGGTCCAAATGGAAATAATTCCTTCCCGATACCGCCTGAGGTTGGACTCCACACAAACCTCACCGCCCTCGGCGCGCGACTGCTCCGGGATACCAGCCCCAACCGTTTCTACCCGACCAGTGGCACTTATTTCTCCTTCACATCAGACTTCTTCTCTCAAGCATTAGGCAGCAAATACTCCTTCCAATCGTACGAGACCACATTCGATAAATATTGGGGCCTGAGCAAGGAACAGGTCCTTGCCTACAACGGCTTTTTCTGCGCGACTGGTGGGACTCCGCCCTTTTACGGGAATTGCATCTATGGTACGAACAATGAATTACGAGGGTACACTGCTGGTCGCTATTTCACTCGTTATATGGTCGCAACGCAGCTGGAATATCGCCTGGTCTTGCCGAAGAGGTTTGGGGTGGTCGCATTCGGCGGGGTTGGCGAGGTTATCCCCGGAGGAACTCAACTGCTCGTAAACCGTGCATTCCTTCCCAGCGGAGGAGGCGGCCTGCGGTTCCTGCTAAGCAAAAAATATCATGTCAATCTTCGTGCCGACATCGCGCAGGGCAGAGACGGTCACACATTCGGAATGGGAGTGGGCGAAGCTTTCTAACCAATCGCTCCTTCGTCAATGCCCGCGCCCTGTGATTCTGGAGCTTTTCTCGAGGCTGTGTGATGAGTTCCGCCAATCCTAATCGGCACGCTTAGCTACGATATTTCGTAGTTCCTCCGAAATGTCAGGTGTTTTGCTACCTATTTAAGGTCGACTTCTGCATGAATGGCTTCATATTCATGGAATTAAGAGGCGCGAAATCCGAGCCCCGGTTGGCACGCAAACTGCCACAACTTGCGTTGGTTGGGGCAAGCGCTAACGTCACGCTAAAGGATGGGAATATGAAGGCGTCTAACAATTCAAATAGGATGTCTCGCGCACTAATGGTAGCAGCATTCCTTTGTATCATTTGGGTGCTCGCCCCATGCTCCCTGTTCGCCCAAACGCCATTCGACCAAGCCTGGAGCATTCTGCAGGCTGGCGCCGTCGACAAAAGCAGCGAGCAGCGGGTGGCGACCATGAGAGTCCTTCAACTCATTCCTGGCGATGCCAAAGCTTTGGGAATGGCTGAGGAAGGCTTGCAGGATAAGGACCCGCAAGTGCGAGGCGCGGCTGCATTGTCACTTGGTGAAATGAAATCTCAAAATGCAATTATACCATTGACTGCAACCGCAAAAAGCGACCCGGAAGGAGCTGTGGTAATGGCCGCGGCCAAATCCTTGATCGCCCTTGGGAACGAAAAGGGGTACGAGGTCTACTACGCAGTGCTCACAGGACAACGCAAGACGGGTGAAGGCCTCATTGGAAGCCAAGAACAAGAACTGCACCAGTTACTTGGAAATCCCAAAGAAATGGAAACCATGGCGTTCGAACAAGGGATGGGGTTCGTGCCATTCGGAGGAATCGGTCTCGATGCTATGGAGACCATTCATAAAAGTGAGTCGAAAGAACCGATGCTGAAAGCAACTTCCATCAAGATCCTGGCGAATGATCCGGATCCACGCACGGGGAAGGGGTTAGTTGCCGCAACCAGTGACAAGGAATGGGTGGTAAGGGCGGCCGCCTTCGACGCTTTGGCGCGGCGTGGCGATCCCGCAATATTGCCGGACCTGACTTCTGGGCTGCAGGACGGAAAAGTTGAGGTAAAGCTCACTGCAGCGGCTTCGATTGCCTACCTTTCCACGATATCGAAGCGAGCAGCCAAGTGAGTATGTTCCGTGTCGTAATGCCTAAAGTTTAAGGAGAATTCCCATGCGAATAGCTTTGCTCTGCCTCTTAGCACTCGCTGTGTTTCCGTCTGTAAGTCGAGCGCAAGCTCCTGTATTCGTGGTTACGACGGAAGACAGCTCGATTAAATTCTCTGTGAAAGCCTCGGTGGCTCTCGAAGGTACTTTCGAAAAGTGGGACGCCACTCTCACACTCACTTCTCCTGATGTTTCGACTGCCGTCCTGGCCGTCAAGATTCAGGCGGACAGTGTGAACACAGGGAGCGGAATGAAGGACGGCAAGCTAAAAAGCAAAGATTTTTTTAATGTCAAGGAGGATCCCTTTATTACGTTCGTCTCAAAGAAAATTGTACAGACAGGTCCCGACACTTTTGACGTACAGGGCGATTTTACGATACGCGGAGTGACCAAATCCGAGTCGCTGACGCTTGCACTTTCCGGCAAGGGGACAGGCTCAGGTGCGATCAAAGGGACAATGGCCTTTGACCGCAAGGACTACGGGATGAACAGCGGCATTCCCTTCATCAAAATCGCCGATCGTGTCGAAGTCGATGTAGATCTCAAGGCAAAACGAGTTAGTGGGCCGCCGGTGGTTTTTCAGCAATAACGATCCTGGTAAAGAGATGTCGCGGGCATCTGCCTAACTTCCAACTCGCCAGGTTGCACCATTCCAGCAAGGGGTGCGGTGTAAATGTGGATGGGGTTCTACTTATGGAACCGAAGCTTGTCCCTCAGTGGGGCGCCAGTTGGGCCTGGAGCCTCCCGCTTATTGCTGTGACGGTCGTGATTCATTGCTTCGGCCTTGCGTTGATGTACAAGCTACTGTCCATCGTCCTGAAAGGCAGCGAAGAAAATCACCTCCACTCCGGCTTCCGGGCGTTAATCATGGGCGGTGCTGCGCTTTCGGCGACGATCCTTCACGGCATTGAAGCATCGGTGTGGGCCGCTGCTTACATTCTGCTTGGCGCACTACCTGATAGGAGGACCGCAATGCTCTATTCTCTGGGCGCAATGACCAGTTACGGGCATGCGGACATTAATCTGGAATCTCGTTGGCAGCTTATGGGTCCGCTCGAATCGTTGGATGGCTGGATCGTGTTTGGGCTTACCACCGCTGTTCTGCTAGCCGTTATCCAAAGGATTTGGCACGTCTCCAATCCGCCGACCCAGTGAAAGGCTAATTCAAGTTTTGCAGCGTGATTCCAGGGCAACCGGGACAATCTATCCGTGGGATTGGCGTCGTGTCGTGCAGTGTCGGACCGGGTTTGACCGTGGTTCGTTCAACTACGACATTTTGGAGAAACTCCGACATCGCGGGTGCGTTTGCGCATTTCAAAGCTTGCAGAAGTCCACAACGGCCCCGATTTGAGTGCTTTAGGAAAATTGAAGAATTGGTGACCCATATGCACCTTCACACAATCCAGACTTCGATCGAATGTCCAACCCGCTGGCAGCTGTTCGCAAGGAGCATGGCGCCGGTCGGGCTCAATTAACGTCAGTGATCAGAGAGTACGTGGCAAAACAAAAGACAAGCAACATGCAAGAGCAGAGCAACGCGCAACCGGCTTTCGCCGGTTAGTCAGGGCGTACCGAATGAGGGGCCGAGTAGGCCTCCTTTCGGATGCGAGCAGCAGTTGATCGCTAAATCTGAACGACTTGGAGGAACTCATGGCACAAATCGACAGCAAAGAGAATTCGGTGATCGCAATCTACGCGCAACATTCTGATGCTGAGAATGCAATCAATCTTCTCAAGAAGGGCAATTTCAACATCAAGAAGCTCGCGGTTATCGGTAAGGGATACCACACAGAAGAGCAGGTGGTTGGTTACTACACCACCGGTGACCGGATGAAGCATTGGGGAAAAATGGGCGCTTTCTGGGGCGGACTCTGGGGCCTGCTCGTGGGGTCCGCCTACTTCCTGATACCGGGCATTGGCCCTGTTATCGTGGCCGGTTCCGCTGTTGCATGGATTGTGGGCGCTCTGGAGGGCGCTGTCGTGGTTGGAGGGTTAAGTGCGCTAGGGGCGGGACTGTACAGCTTAGGAGTTCCGAAAGCTAGTGCCTTGAAGTACGAGAGCTCGGTCAAAGCGGGCAAGTACTTGCTCATCGCGCATGGAACACCCGAAGAAGCGGAGTCGGCACGCCGCATTCTAGCTAACAGCGGCGCCGAAGAGATCAACGCTCACCAGCCCGTGCAGGCTGCTGCGACGGCCTAGCGAATTTCGAGTTGATGGGCGGCTTCGGTCGCCGTGAACGTGAAATCTATGGGTGAGGCGATCCTACGTTTGCCGAACTCAAATGCACATCAACATCCAGAGAGTTCGCCATGACACAAGAAGAGGCACGATTGCAGCAAGCACGTAACGGCACATCCAACTGTGTCGCGCGTGCTCGACCAATCCGCGAATTCGACTGCCGCTCCGTTTGCCGGAACAGTCCTACAACGAATAAGAACTTCTGCACCCAGACCCTGAGTACCTTTGCATCTTATCTAGTCCAGCAGGGTCGCAGCGCCGCTTGCGATGTCATAGTATCCGGCGGCAACTTTCAGCTTTCCATCTTTTACTAAGCCGGAGATTACTGTAGACGATTGTCGCAATAGGGCTGCCTGAATCTTGGCATTTGCCTTCGTTGCTGCCTCGAGGTTGGAGCCCGCCTGATTGACTGCGGGTTGAATGTGCGGATAAAGGGCGCTTATCTGGCCTGGGACTTCCTTCGCCTGAATCGTTGCCTTCACTGCTCCGCAATTGCCATGTCCCATCACCAGGATGACCTTCGTGCCTAACACTGCCGCCGCATATTCAAGGCTGGCGATGATCTCTGATGTGACAATATTGCCGGCGACACGCGTCACAAAGAGATGACCGATGCTCTGGTCGAAAACCAACTCGACCGGAACACGAGAATCGGCGCATGACAGCAATGCCGCGAATGGTTCCTGCTTTTCAATTGTGTTTTGTTTGAGGATCGCCAGGTCTTGTTCGTGCGCAATGAGCTTTCCAGAGGCAAAGCGTCGGTTACCATCCATTAGTTCCCTAAGAGCAGCGTCAGGGGTGAGCTGGCTCTGCGCCAGAGCTGGGCGCGTACCTGCAAACTCCATTCCAGCGGCCAAAACCGAGCCGGCAAGTGCACCTCCCATGACTCTTTTCAGGAATTTTCGCCTGGAGGAAGCCTCATCCGAGTTGAAGGCTTCCAGGCAGCCAGGCGCATGGCACGATGGCCCTGTAAGACTTCCCTGAATGTCTTTCGCCCCTGTCTCGTTTGAACTTCGAAAAGAAGGCATATGCGGTGGCCCTCCTTTGCTCATGTGGCTATTTTGTGCTAACCCATACGTTGTCAGCAGCTGCGATATCGGCCTCTGGGATGCTGCTTAAGAAATCGACCCGCTGAAGTCCGTCTTTCTTTCCTGGCACGGCCTGAAACACGACGTAATATTGGTTGTTGAATATCCTCTGCAACCGATCTAAGTCCGGCTTAAAGCTGACGGCGTTCGAAATCCCCAGCGAGAAATATTCTCCGCCGGTTTCATCCGCAATTTTCGCAATTCCGGATTGACCAATTTGCGCCTCCCAGGCATTCCGGCCTCGTCGTCCGGCGCCCGTCGCATAAATGGAGTGAACAATCACCCCATATCGCTGGCAAATTTCGCTTGCTGAATTCGCATCCGGGCTAATTGTGGGGGGCGTGGGCCGGGTAGAAGTGGAGCGGGTAGGCATACCGCCGGGAGTCCTTCCGGGCGTTCCGTAGCTCACCGTCGTCGAACCCCAACGCATGGGATCCATTCCATCACTAATCATCAGAACTTCGCGTCGCGTCTTCTGCTGAGTCCAAGCCTTCACCAAGCTGATGAGCGATAGATAGGGACTGTCCATCGCTGACAACCTCCCGAGGGGGAAACGCACTGCCTTGGCCGCAAGGGCACGATCGTCGGTGAAATTCTGAGTGATCCGAAAAGTTGCATTCGACATGTAGGCGACACCGACTACGGTTGAAGCAGATTGAGCATTAATGAAATCCCGGATGTCATCGAGCTTCGATCCGATGCTGGGGTCGATCGTATCGTCGATCAGGATAAACAACTGAAGCCCTGCGTTATCTCCCTTGGCTGGGATCACCTGGTCCAGCTTAAGAGTGTTCTTGCCCTGCCTCACCGTCACGTTCTGCGTCCCGAGAACAGGAATATCTCCGTTGTCGTTGTACGCCTGGTCCGTAATAACCATGTGCACCTGAACCGTGCTCGATGCGGCAGTTTGTTGCGAATACACCGACGATGAACTAAATGCCAAAGCGCAAATCGTGCCAATCAGGGCCAGCGCAAGCTTGTGTGTTTTCATCGATCTTCTCCTCTGAAGAATTTCGCACTCGATCGCCGTGGAAAACCTGGGCGTACACTGACCTCACATCGCCCCTAGCGCGCATGATTAGCAACGAGTTGCCATTTCCCAGGCGAGTGAACAGGCAAGCAGACTTCCAAAAGGGCGCGAAACTGGTGCGCTGAACTAAAACCCTAGCCAGCAATGTGTTGCGCCATCCGGGAAAAACAGGTTAAGAGGTTGGCGTGCAACATCCCACCCGAAATTTCGGAGCCCTCCGAAATGCCGGAGGATATCTCTTTCGGACGATGGAGAGGCCGCATGCGTAACGTCCCGGGTTCGTTCCAGTATTCGTGACCGCAAGAGTGCCAGCTCCGAGAGGCTGAATGTGCAACGAAGTTGTATGCAAACCCCCGTTTTGCTCAATTTCTTTGGCGGCCTAAGGGTATAGATCAGGGCCAGTCTTGTGTGCGTCATCTAGCCTGCTCCTCAATCTTGCCACTTCTCATTGGCAGAAAGTGCTGCGCTCCGACATTTCGGGGCCACCCCGAAATGTCGGGCAGTCTCGAGGACATCGCCGGATCCTGATGATCGTAGATATCCCGCAAGTGCGACAAATCATGCTACTTCCAACATTTGCAGTTGCAATTTTCCTTTGGCCTCTCGGTTGCTGTCTCAACGCGACGGTGCGAGAGGCTGCTGATTTGCTCGCTCCCGGCCATCAGGAATGGCCGACGAGTATGTGCGACATAGAAGTGCTCAATGGTAGGGGCGCTTGTCATACATTGTGTCTTAAGCGTGTTTTATGCGGGCGCACGAGGTTCTGTGATTCGGATGAGGATGCTTAAGGTGAAGCAAGAAGCGAAATGGAGGATCAATCCAATGAAGTGGATGAAATGGATTCTGGCAGTGGTACTTACAGCAGGATTCCTTCAAACTCCAGAACTTTTTGCCCAACAGACAAGTACTGATGCCCAGCCCGCCACGTCTGATTCCCAAGAGACGAATATCCGGGCCTACGTTGAACTCCTGCGCGCCGACGTAAATGCAAAGAAGACGGCAATTTACACTCAGATCATGCAGTTAAACGATGATCAATCCGCGAAGTTCTGGCCAATCTACCGCGAGTATGACTTGGAGCTTCAGAAACTGAATGACCAAAAACTCGCAGGAATCCAGGAGTACGCCAAGAACTTCCAGAACATGACTGACGAAAAAGCCGACGAATTAGCCAAGCTCGCGCTGGACTTGGAAGGCAAGCGAAACGAGCTCAAAAAAACCTACTACGAGAAAATCCGTCAACAGCTTGGTGGAATAATTGCAGCGCGCTTCCTCCAAGTAGAGAACCAATTGCTGATGGTGATTGACCTGCAGATCGCCTCATCGCTGCCCATCGTGCAGTAGCAAGCCAAGCAGGGCGATTTTCGCTCAGGAAGAAAGAAAGGATTGAAGAAACGTGAAAAGATACACATTCGCGATCTTGTTTGCAGTATTTGCAGTTGCGCAAGCCGCGAGCGCTGATACGTTGCGCTTGCGATCTGGCCAATCCGTCGAAGGTGTTTTTCTTAGCGCTGATACACAGCAAGTCAAGTTTCTGGGGCCTGACGGCCAGTCCAAAACGTATCCCATAGCGAGCGTTGAGGGCGTCACATTTGCGGCTGTACCGATGCAGCCAGCAGGTGCTCCCGCACCCAAACCAAAGCCAACGACCGTCAATGTGCTTGCGGGAACTTCCATCTACGTACGCATGGTGGACAGCGTAGCTACTGATAAGTCGCATGCTGGAGACCTTTTCACTGCTTCCCTTGATTCCAATCTTGTGACAAACGGCGTTGTCGTCGCGCGCAAGGGTGCCATCGTACACGGCAGGGTAATCAAGTCCGAGAACGCCCGCCGCCTGACGGGCAGGTCCGAACTGCAGTTGCAACTCAACGACATCGTGATCAATGGCGCAGCACATCCGATCAGCACAGGCGATTTTCAACAAACCGGAGCGAGCGAAGGAGCGAATACTGTCAAGAAAACTGCAGGAGGAGCTGGGCTAGGTGCAGCCATTGGGGCCATCAGCGGGAACGCCGGAAAAGGCGCGGCCATTGGAGCAACCACCGGCCTGGGCGTCTCAATGATAAAGAAGGGCGAACCGATTCGCGTCCCGAGTGAAACGCTGCTGCAGTTCAACCTCAACCAGCCGGCGAGGCTTCCGGTAGCGCTCTGAGAGAACTGATACGAACTGGACCTTCGGGAAGTAACGAGGAGTCTCTTTGCCGTTTTCGAGTCGGATGACTGCGACGACATCGTTCTTGCGTTTCTCTTGGGCACATTTGCATTTGTTAATTAAAGCGTGTCTTGGAGGATATATGAAAACCAATGGCTACAGGGGCCTGATTCAACTCGTTCTAGGCGTGGGTGTCATGCTGCTCTTATGCAGCTCAGCTATGGCACAAGACGTGACCTACAATTTCGCGCAAGGCACAAATTTCTCGCAATTTAAAACTTACAAGTGGATCACCATCCCGGGAGCTGAACAACCCAATCAGCTCCTAGATCAGCAAATCAGACAGTCGATCGATTCGCAACTCGCCGCAAAGGGCTTCACCAAGACCGACGCGGACAATGCCGACCTCGATGTTGGCTACCAAGTCTCCATCAGCCAACAGCAGCAGTGGAACGCCTATGGCACGGGCGGCATGGGTTGGCGCATGGGTGGCGGAATGGCTACAGCGACGAGCTCGACAATTCAAATCGGGACTCTGGGATTCGACGTCTATGACCAGGCTGGAAAGCAGCTGATTTGGCGAGGATCTGCGACCAAAACCTTGAACCCTCCCAAGGACCCCGAAAAACGGCAGAAGAATCTCGATAACGCGGTGGCCAAGCTGCTCAAGAATTTTCCGCCGCCTGTGAAGTAACCAGATACGTACAGTTGGCCGCAACTATTTGTGCACGAAAATGCTGCGATGCTGGCGCTTCAGCGCGGCGAGAGAAAAGTGTTTGTTTGAAAGCCGCCGAAGGCTGCACCGCCGAGTGACTTCGGTCGGCAGGAATTTTAGAGGAGGGATCAATGAAACGGATTTATGGTGGGACGTATGCTCAACCCCTTTTTTTCACTGTGGCTTTACTGACTCTGGCAGGCGTGGCTTTTTCACAGCAAGGTGGGGCAAACCCTGAATTGCAGCAGAAAGTGGCGGCTCTCAAACAGTCTGTCGCCCAAAACCAGCAAGCTCTTCACCGATACACGTGGACGGAGACACAACAAACCATTCTCAAAGGGGATACCAAGTCCACGAAGACATCACAATGCCAATACGGCCCCGACGGAAAAGTGCAGAAGACGGTCACAAGTGTTCAACCTCCACCGACAGAACAGAGAGGTCTGAAAGGCCGGGTCATCGAAAAGAAAAAGGACGAAATGCAGGATTATATGACGCGCGTAGCCTCATTGATTCAACGCTACGTCCCGCCCGAAGGGTCCCAGATGCAGGATTCCCTTCAGGCCGGAAATGCATCCTTCCAGCCAGCGGGAGGAGGAATTGTTACGGTTGTGTTTCGCAACTACGCGAAGCCTGGTGACACCGTGTCATTGACTTTCGACACTGCCTCGAAAAAGGTCCAAGCCTACGATGTGAGCTCGTATTTGGATGCACCGGAGGATGTGGTCACCTTGAAAGTCGCCTTCGACAATTTGCCCGACGGAACGAACTACGTAGCCCAAACAGTGCTCGACGCAACCGCCAAGCAGATACAAATTCGGACGACGAGTTCCGGCTACAACAAACTCTAACCTTATTCGTTCATTCGATCAGACAATTTTCGAGGAAAGTTAATGATCTGCGAAAGGAAACTCAACGTGGAAATTGTCCAGAAACAATTTATTTTCCGTCGTGCTCACTTGGCCATGAATCTGGGGCTCTTGGTTCTGGTGGGCTTTCTTATGTTTGCCGCGCCGATGTTCGCACAAGAGGCGCCCGTAGCAGTCGAGGGAACTGAGGTTGCCACACAGGATACGCCGGAGGCCGCGACGAATTCGGAGGAGTTGAGAAAAGAGGCGCAGAACCCCGTCGCCAGCCTCATCAGCGTTCCGGTGCAGAATAATAACAACCCAGGAATTAATCCCGGGGGCCGTACGCAAGATGTTCTGAATATCCAGCCGGTGATTCCATTAAGAGTCAGCGACAACTGGAACCTGATAATTCGCTGGATCACCCCCATCATTTACCAGCCGCTCCCTGCGCCACCTCCCTTGCTTCAAATCGGCGTTTCCGGCCTGGGCGACATGCAGCCGACGTTTCTTCTCTCTCCGAGTAAGCCACACAAGATAATTTGGGGCGTGGGCCCAATCTTTCAATTGCCGACGGCAACCAGCCAGTATCTAGGACAAGGGAAGCTTGGTATCGGACCGAATGTGGTCGTTCTGGCGATGCCAGGCCATTTCGTCATGGGTGTACTCGTCAACAACATCTGGTCGGTCGCCGGTAGTGGCAGCCGTCCCAACATCAATCAGATGTTGTTGCAGTACTTCGTCAACTACAACATGAAAAAGGGCTGGTACCTCACCACCCAACCAATCATCACCGCCAACTGGAATACGCCTGCCCCCAGCGGAAGTGTATGGACGGTGCCGTTCGGTGGCGGCGTGGGAAGAATCATGAAGCTTGGATTCCAGCCGGTGAATATCAGCGTGCAGGTCTATGGCAATGCCGTTCATGTGCCCGGAGCTTCACCTTGGTCCGTTCGGGCATCATTTGCACTCCTCTTTCCCAAGTTAACCACCGAGCAAAAGAAGGGGCTGTTGGAGAAGGCACTGAAACAGATGGAACAGGAGCCGCCGCAGAAGTGATTGTGAGCGACTGGGCGGACACGGCCATGCGAAATCGAGCCAGTTCAGTAACCCATGCCTGCGAAGCATGCGCATCGAGATACCAGCGTGCAGGTGGCGTAGGAGTTGTTGCGATTGCTGCTGGCTCATGCGGGCAGTCTCATCGGCCAGGACCGCAAGCGGTGACTGTTCAGCCGGATCCTACTAGGCCCATGACCACATGGCGGAACGCTTGCCGGAAGATGGTGAAGCAAGCAGGACTCCCACGGCTGCGCTTCCATGATCTAAGGCATCATGCGATCACGGAACTTGCCGAGTCATTGTCTAGTGAGCAAACGGTCAGGGCGATTGCCGGGCATGCGTCACCGAGGATGCTTGCCCATTATTCGCACGCTCGACTTGAGGCGAAGAGGAGAGCTCTTGATGGTCTTGCCGGAAGGGCAGAAGGTGAAGTTACGACACAATTCGCGACACAAAATTCTCGGATCATGCCACAAGTCACTGAAAACATTGGCGGGGCCGACGAGATGGGGTTGTCCCCTTGAGTGAGACACGGAGTTAAGAGACGGTTTGCCGTTCGCTGCAATTCGATTGTACTGCCCGAACCGATTCCTGCAAGATGCGCCTCGGCTGGTGAAGCGGAGGCGGGC
>Ga0187805_10000080_pt1 | contig 27779 bp, 25 predicted proteins | sample NC_wetland_sal_i_6_FD_132965 | JGI IMG/M metagenome (GOLD analysis project Ga0187805, IMG submission 132965) | Wetland sediment microbial communities from Neuse River Estuary, North Carolina, USA - Control_5 | ecosystem: Environmental > Aquatic > Freshwater > Wetlands > Sediment | place: USA...
ATCGACTGCTCGGGAGAAGCCTTCAGCATCACGGCACGACATGATCCGGCCCCTGCAGATTCGTCCATCCGTTATCCCACGCTCGCGATCGACCAGACCATGGAAGTCCACGAGGTCAATTAGTTAGTTCGCTTTACGGAGTGCGTTTCTGATCCGCGACAAGAACACCCGCTTCGGCGTAGTTCGTAGCTGGAACGTCGTGAAATGACACGTGGATGTTTTCGCGTTTCGCGCGTCCCTCTTCGATTAGCACCGCCGTGATGCGCTCGGCGATCTTGCGCTTCATGTCGGGCGTCCGGCCTTCCACCCAGGTAACCTGCACGTGCGGCATATCGTTTCCTCCTTAGAACGGGCAATCGTCATAATCTTGCAAACAAAAACGAGTGCATTCTTTCGAAACCAGGGCTTCCTGGAGGCCCTCAGGGCGCCCCAAGCCTCGGCGGGTGAAGAAGCATAGCGCCCCCTGTGTTAGTATTAAAGGCTCATGCATTCTGCCATTCCTCACTTAATCGAGCTGCAGCGAGTTGACCACCTAATAGCGACCGTGCGCGCCGAAATTGAGGCTTTTCCGAAACGCGTGCGTGAAGCCGACACCAAACTGAATGGCGCTCGCGCTGCCGTCGCCGCGGCTAAAGAGGGCCTTGTCACCAGCCAAAAAGAGCGCAAGAAATTCGAGCTGGACGTGCAGCAGTGGAAAGATCGCGCAAAGAAGTACCGCGACCAGAGCGGGGCCGTCAAGACCAACGAAGCATACAAAGCCCTGCAGCATGAGATCGCCAACGCCGAAGCGGAAGTCGCCAAGGCCGAAGACTCGCAACTCGAAGTGATGATGGCCGGCGAAGAAGCCGAGCGGCGCGTCAGGCACGCGGAAGCGAATCTGAGGGAAGACGAGACGGCGGTCACAAAAGAGAGAAAAGAGATTGGAGCTCTGCTAGCCGAGAAAAAGAAACAACTCGAATCCTTGCTTGCCGAGCGTGAACGGGCTTTGGCTCCAATTCCCGAGGAACTCCGCGAACTCTACGCGCGCATCGCGAAGCGTCACCATGGCACAGGCGTCGCGGAAGCCAAGGATGGACAATGCCGCGGGTGTGGCATGCGCGTGCTGCCGCATATCCTGCAAGAGCTTCGCCGAGATCCCAACGAGGAGATTTATCGCTGCGAATCTTGCGGCCTGATCTTATACACGCTAGAGCCGATTCCGCTGCCGGATCCTGCTTCCAGCTCGGACCGCGCCGCATCTTCCGCGTCGAATCATTCCTGATGTCACCTCGTCCAAAAACTCCTCGCGCTGCCGGTGCCGCACTCTTCACAGAGTCTCCTGCGGAGCTAAAGGCCACCGCACCCGCTCATCAGGCGAATATCGACGGCGCCGCGCGTGGGAATCCCGGTCCAGCTTCTTATGGCGTGGTGATTCGCGATGGGCAGGGCGAACTTGTCGCCAAGCTGAAGAAGTATATTGGCCGGATGACCAACAATGTCGCGGAATACTACGGGCTGATCGCGGCGCTCGATTACGCGGAGTCGCACGGCATCCGCGCGTTGCGCGTCGAGAGCGATTCCGAGCTGATGGTCAAGCAGATGCAAGGGCAATACAAAGTGAAGAGCGAGGATCTCCGGCCGTTATTCGAACGGGCGAAGAAAATGTCGATGGGCTTCGAATCCTTCCGGATCGATCACGTCTATCGCGAGCAGAACCGCGAAGCAGACGCCCTGGCCAACGAAGCGCTTGACGAAACTTCGGGTGTACCCAGTGCTGCGGGAGCGCCCGCGAAAGCTACGGCAACTGACGCCAAACCTGGCCCGCGCTGGATTCAGGCGCGATTCCGCAGCGGGATTCTCTACCCCCTCGAAGACATCGACCTGCCCGACGGCACCGAGGTGCAGATCGTGCTTCGTCCTCTACGGCGTCCGACTCCACAAAAATAAAGGTTAAACTGGTTTTGGAATTATTTCAGCGCGTAAGAGCGATAGAGTGTATCGCGCTGCGCGGGAATGAATCCCGCGTCGGAAATGATCCGGCGCAACTCGTTTTCATTGGTGCGGTTTCTGACTCCTGCGGCGAACACGACGTTTTCTTCAATGAGGATGCTGCCGACGTCGTCCGCGCCGAATTGCAATCCTATCTGGCAGACTTTGATGCCCGGTGTCAGCCAGCTCGATTGGATGTGATCGATGTTGTCGAGGTACAGGCGGCTGACGGCGAGCGTTTTCAAATAATCGACCGCGGTCGTTTCCTGCACTTTTTTCCCAAGCGCGGTGTTTTCCGCCGCGAAAATCCACGGAATGAATGCCGTAAATCCGCCAGTATCTTCCTGGATGCGGCGCAGGCGCTCGAGATGATTAACGCGGTGGCGAAGCTCTTCGCCGCAGCCAAACATCATCGTCGCGGTGGTTCGCAGCCCGAGCGAGTGGGCAACGCGGTGGACTTCCTCCCAATCGTCGCTGGTGCACTTCAGCCGGGCGATCTTCCCGCGAATTTCGTCGTCGAGAATTTCAGCGCCGCCGCCGGGGATGGATTGCAGCCCCGCGTCCATCAGGCGCTGGATGGTTTCGCGAACGCTGAGTTCGCTGACCTCTGCGATGCACAAAATCTCGGGCGCGGAAAAACAATGCAGGTGCACTTGAGGGAAGCGCGCCTTCAGCGAGCGCAGCAAGTTTTCGTAATATCCGATTTGCAGATCCGGATGTAGCCCGCCTTGCAACAAAACGCCGGTGCCGCCGAGCTCGAGCATCTCCTCGATTTTTTCGTAGATGGTTTCGAAAGAAAGAATGTAGCCGTCTTTCGCACCGAGCGGCCGGTAAAACGCGCAGAAGGAGCAATACTCCGTGCAGAAATTCGTGTAGTTGATGTTGCGATCGATCTGATACGTCACGACACACGGATCGTTTTTCTTCAAGCGCATTTGGTGCGCGGCCATGCCGACGCCCACGAGGTCGTCGGATTGCAGCATTTCGAGCGCTTCTTGTTTGGTCAGTCCCACGTCGTTCCTTCGCGTTTCGAACTTTAGATTCTACTGGACTGCCTGCCTAAACTCTAATGGCAGCTATCGGACGGGCACGGCGTGCCGTGCCCCCTACTCGGCTAATGCACGGGCCGCCTCTTTCGCCACGTTTGCCCAGGCAATTTTCTCATTTCCCGGGATCAAGCCCAATTTCGCGGCTTCTTGAAAATACCGTTCGAGGCCGCGCCGATTCTCTTCGCCCAGGGAGAAGTCGATATTGTGACGCAAATAGGATTCGAGAATCTGCTGCGGCAAATCCAGTTCGCGCGCGGCTTCATGGCTGATGGCCGCAATCTGAGATAGCCCGAACTCTCGTGAAGCCGTGAAATCCGCAAGCACCTCCGGGGTAACAACCTCCGGTCTGGCAGCCCAAATTGCCATCACCGCCGGCAGGCCCGTAAGTTTGCGCCATTCTCCGACTACATCATAAAAATGAAAGATCTCGGCGCCGGCCATTCCCAGCGTGGCAGCTTGGCACACCCCGCGTCCTTCCGGGCCGACCGTGCTCCGTTTCTCGACGGTGACGGAGACCCGCAGCGCCGGATCGCCGATGAGCAGCGCCGCGTCCGCCTTCTCCAGCATCGCGCGCAAATCGGGATCGGCTTCAGAAAACTCGGGGGCAATTTTCCAGTGTTCCGCTGCCAGAATTCGCGTTAGTGCTTGCGTGCTGCGCGAGCTGCCGTCCAAGGCGATGCTGCGCGCGCGCTCGATAGGCTTCTTCGAAACGATCAACAGGCTGCGCACGCGAATTTGCGATGCAATCGCCAAATCCGGCAAAACGACCAATCCGGGGATCCGCTGATATTCAATCGCAGGAATAATGGCGATGTCGGCCGCGCCGGTGCGCAGCGCCTCCGCGCATTGCGACGGCACGGTGAACGACAAATCGTACTTCCCCGCCAGCGGCCCATTCGTGAAGCCCCAAACCAGCGGCGCGGTGTTCAAGTACTGCACAATCGAGATGCGAAGTTTTTGCACGTTTCGAGATACTCGCGATTTCGACCAAGTATAGCAGAGTGGATTTTCCTCCGCGCCAGGCGTCTTTTGTTGTAAAACGTTCCTTTCCTTCGGAGGCTCCGAAAATGCTGAAGGCTTTTCGTTATTGCTTTGTGCTCTGTTTTTTGTGCCTGCTCTCGATTTCCGCCGCGGCTCGCCCCGATGCGTCCAAGACGCCAACCATCGCCGAAAAAACGGCGGGCGCGGAAAAGCTGCCCGGCTATTTCAATCTGTATTGGGACGCTAAGCAGGGCAAGCTATGGCTGGAAATCGATAAAGATAAATGGGACAAGGAATTTCTTTATCAGAGCAGCCTCCCTGCGGGAATCGGTTCGAACGACATCGGGCTCGACCGCGGCCAGCTTGGCAAAACCGCCATCGTGCGATTCGAGCGCAGCGGCCCCAAAGTCCTGCTCGTCGAGGAGAATCTTGCATATCGCGCCGTGACCAGCGACCCAGACGAACGCCACACGGTCCACGACTCTTTCGCCGAATCGGCACTGGGGGGGTTCACGGTGGCCGCCGAAGAAAACGGCGACGTCCTCGTGGATGCCACAGATTTTTTTCTGCGCGATGCTCACGGCATTCCCGAGACTCTCCGCCGCGAAAAACAAGGTTCTTATAAGCTGGATGCCTCTCGCTGCGCCATCTATCTTCCACGAACCAAGAACTTTCCACTGAACACGGAAGTCGAAGCCACGCTTACTTTTTCCGGCGACGATCCCGGGCCGTGGGTACGCGACGTCACGCCCTCGCCGGAATCCATCACGGTGCGCGAGCATAATTCCTTCGTGCAACTTCCGCGTCCGGGGTTCAAGGAGCGTGCTTACGATCCGCGCAGCAGTTTTTTCGGAATCGAATATATGGACTACGCGACGCCTGTAAGCGAGCCCATCGTGAAGCGTTATATCGCGCGCCATCGCCTTGAAAAGAAGGACACAAGGGCCGCTATGAGCGAACCCGTCAAGCCCATAACCTATTATCTCGACCGAGGCGCGCCGGAGCCCATTCGCTCCGCACTGCTCGAGGGCGCGCGGTGGTGGAATCAGGCGTTTGAAGCTGCCGGTTACAAGGACGCGTTCCACGTGGAACTGCTGCCTGAGGGCGCCGATCCGATGGACCTGCGCTACAACGTCATCCAGTGGGTGCATCGCGCCACGCGCGGGTGGTCCTACGGAGGAGGCGTCATTGATCCGCGCACGGGCGAGATTATCAAAGGGCATGTCACGCTTGGCTCGCTGCGCGTGCGCCAGGATTTTCTGATCGCGGAGGGCCTGCTGGCTCCTTACACCCAAGGTGGAGAAGGGTCGCCAGAGATGATGGAGATGTCTCTCGCACGGCTCCGCCAACTTGCTGCGCATGAAGTCGGCCACACACTGGGCTTGATGCACAACTATTCAGCGAGCACCGTCAACCGGTCCTCCGTGATGGATTACCCGCCTCCTTACGTGAAACTCAAAGCCGACGGCACGATCGACCTCTCCGATGCTTATGCCAAAGGCATCGGCGCCTGGGACAAAGTGTCCATCACCTGGGGCTATAGCGACTTCGCGCCCGGCACCGACGAACACGCCGCGCTCGACAAAATCCTCGACCGTGCGTTCAGCAGCGGGCTTCGCTACCTGACCGACCAGGATGCCCGCCCCGCCGGCTCTTCCAGCAGCGTCGCGCATCTTTGGGATAGTGGCTCGAACCCGGTGGACGAGCTAAATCGACTCATGCAGGTTCGTGCCGCTGCGTTGCATCGCTTTGGCGAAAACAATATTCGCCAAGGCGCTCCGCTCGCCACCCTCGAAGACGTTCTGGTGCCCGTTTACATGTTGCACCGCTACCAGGTGGAAGCCGCCAGCAAGCTGGTCGGCGGAATGGACTACACGTTTGCTTTGCGCGGGGATGGGGAAGTTCCCACGGAGATCGTCGCGCCTGCCGAACAGCGGCGGGCCCTCGCCGCGGTGCTTGCCACGCTCAAACCGGACGTCCTCGCGCTGCCCGAACCGTTGCTAAAGATCATTCCGCCTCGTCCTCCGGAATACCCTCGCGGACGCGAGATGTTCAAAATTCACACCAGCCCCGCATTCGATGCGCTCGCTCCCGCGGAATCCGCGGCCCAGCACACGCTGCAATTTCTCTTCAATCCCGAGCGCGCTGCGCGGCTCGTCGAGTTTCATGCGCGCAATGCCGAAAATCCCGGCCTTGAGGAAGTGCTCGACGCCGTGCTCAACGCCACCTGGAAAGCGCCGCATCCCTCGGGCTACCACGGAGAAATCGCTAACACAGTTGACAATGTGGCCCTCTACGACCTGATGGCCCTCGCGGCTAACAATCATGCCAGCGACGAAGTTCGCGCTATCGCTTCTCTCAAGCTGCATGAACTGAAAGATTGGCTCGGCGCGCCGGGGGAAACGTCCTCGGTCATTCCCGACAAAGCGCACGTCTTCTTCGCCGCCAGCCAGATCACCCTGTTTGAAAAGGATCCCAAGCAGATCGATCTCGCTCCGCCCGTCGAGCCGCCGGACGGGCCTCCCATCGGCAGCATGGGCATGATGGATTGCGACTGGGACTTTTGATTCGTTGCGAGAACTAACTTCTCAAGCCGTGCGCTTCAGTCGCGCGAAGACATCTTTGCGGAGTCTTTTACTTCGACATACGCAATCCCGTTCACGCCGCTGCACGCCAGCCACAGATTGCCGTCAGGAGTGTGCACCATGTTCCGCACCACGCCACCGCCGGACGGAATGATCCACGTTTGGAATTTTCCCGTTGCGGGGTCGAAGCGCACCACCGTATTCGGCTTGGTATTTGATTCGCTGTACCAGATGATGTCTCCGACGGCGGTAATTCCGTAAGGTCTCGAACGCGGGCCTCCGGGAGAGGCCCACTCGCTGATTTGGCCCGTCGCGGGATCGAGACGCCCCAGGTAGCCGCGTGAATAATCCGTGTACCAAAGCACGTCGTCCGGCGTGATCGCCACACGCCGCGGGCGCGAATCTACGTGCGGCAGCACATACTCGTGAATCGCAAGCGTATCCGGATCAAGGCTGGCCACCTTGTTGCTCCCAAACTCAACAAAGAATGGAATGCCCTTTGAATTCACCACCATGCCGTACGGATTTGATTTCGGCGTCGGTGAACTGACCACCTTCACCTCTCCCGTCGCCGGATTCAGCCTTCCGACCATGTTCCCGCCCTGCACCGTAAAATAAATGTTTCCGTTTGGCGCAAAGAGAAGCGTATGGGGGTCTTTGGCTTGAGCGTCCGGCATCGGGTATTCGGTCACATCGCCAGTTTTCGGGTCGAGCTTTCCGATGTACGCCTTAAAATTCGCGGTGAACCAAATGTTGCCTTCCTTGTCCGGCACAAGCCCATGCGGCCCGGAATCCGGCGTCTTCAAATGGTATTCCTTGAACTGCTGCGTCTTGGGATCGAACCGTCCCAGCACATTGGCCATTTGCCCGGTATACCAAACCGATCCGTCGGGAGCGTACGTGGGATCGTGCGGCCGCGATCCCGGTGTCGGCACCTGCCATTCCTTAATAGAGACTTCGACGCTTCCCGGAATCACGACGGCCTCGGGCGCGGGCTTCTCCGGGAAATTTTTGGCCAGGTAGTCCGTCACCGTCGCAATCTGATCCTTCGGGACGGGTGCCCCGGCGTTGACCATCATGTGTACGACCGAGGTCCATCCCTCTCGGTCGTGCCCTGCGTTACTCACCGTGGTCAGCGCGTGGCACGAGCCGCAGGCTTTTTGGACAGTGTCCTTTCCAGCCCCGTCAGGCAACTGCGGCGGTGCTTGAGACCAGCCGTTCATAACGCCGCCGAACAGAGCCGCAACCCCCAGCATAAGGATCACCATGTTGGGACCGGAAAGCTTCGTTTCTTCGGGCCGTTCCACCGGAATAAGCTTGTCACGTCCCTCGAAAAGTCTAGAGTTGCGCATGGGAGCCTCCAACCAATTGATTCCAAGCAGGTAACTTACGCCCCTCATGGTACGAGCGCAATACGCAGCCAACCCCCGCGCGGCCAAGATTTCTGCATGCAGAGCAAACCGTTGAAGGATTGAATCGTCTATACGGTCAGGAGGGTTTGTCCATGCAATTACGCTCCCGTATTGTGCTGTTTTTTGGAACGGCGACAGTCTGTATTTGCGCACTGTCTGCCATGGCCGGCGTCCAGGATGCTCCAACGCCTCCAGTTCCGCCTGCGCCTCCGTCGGTTCTACCAGCCGTTCCCGCCGCACCAGAATCCGCTCTGTTCACTTCGGCGCTCGCAGCGCCTCCAGCCCCGGCTATGCCCGCCATGCCGCCAGTTCCTGCTGTCCCACCAGTTCCAGCCGCTCCCGCAAGTCCTCCTGATTGGGACCACGGCCGCTCGATGAGTATTTCTGACGGCCGTCATCAGCCAGCATCGGACTGCTCCGACTTGCACATCCGCTTCGATGATCGTGATGCCGCCATGAAATCGGAAGAGCGCACCATAACAAAAGCCGAAGCGCCCACTCTTCGCGTTCATCCTCATACGAATGGCGGCGTTCAGGTACAAGGCTGGAATAAAGACGTCTATTCGGTGACGGCCTGCAAGGCCGCCGCAAACTACGATGGCGACGCGGACCGGATCCTCTCTCAAATCAAGCTCTCCGTTCAAAACGGAGAGATCTCGACCAGCGGACCCAGCGATGAGCGCGATTGGACCGTCTATCTTCTCATTCGCGCGCCGAAGGCCGCGGTGATCGATCTGGAAACTGCCAATGGCCCGCTTTCTCTCTACAGCGTGGACGGCAAATTGACCGCTCATGCCACCAACGGTCCCATCACTCTGCGTGATTTCTCCGGCGATGCCGATGTTCAGGCGTCGAACGGTCCGATCACTATCACCGGAGGCAGCGGCAGCCTGCGCATCCACACGCAGAACGGTCCGATCTCCATCAATCTGGAAGGAAAGTCCTGGAACGGCTCGGGCCTGACTGCCGACGCGCAGAATGGTCCATTGACGCTTTCCGTTCCGGCGGATTACCAGTCCAGCTTCAGCGTGGAATCGCGCAATTACTCCCCGATGAGCTGCCGCGCAAGCATCTGCGAAAATGCGCGCAAAACTTGGGACGACAACAATCGCCGCATCGAATTTGGCACCTCGCCGGCGCTAATCCGGCTTTCGACCGTGAACGGCCCGGTTTCCGTTCAGTCATCGCGCGAAGAAATGTAACGCTGCCTAGATGTTCTAAACGACATCGGAGGGCCAGTGCCGTGTGTTTTGCCGCGCGGATCGCATCGCAGATCCCGCCAGGATGGACGCGTTCCACCCCTTGCGGATAAGATTCAGCGCATGATGCCAGAAGCGCGCGTGGCCCAGCGGGTCACCGAATCGGAAGCCATTCGGCTTGCGAGCGAAAATTTTAGCCTCGATGTATCCGCCAAGTCGCTTCCGGGCGAATACGACGATAACTTTCTTCTCGTCTCTGCTGATGGCCGCGAATTTGTCCTGAAAGTCATGCATCCCGCAAGGGAGCAATCCTTCGTCGAGATGCAGTGCCAGGCGCTGCAACATTTGGCCAAACGAGCCCCGCAGCTTTCGCTGCCGCGCGTTTTCCAAACACAGAGCGGCGAAGCCTTTACGATTGCGCCGCTCTCCGATGGATCGAAACGCATCGTCTGGCTCCTCACCTATGTTTCGGGAACGGTCTTCGCCAAAGCAAATCCGCACTCCCCGGAGTTGCTGCGGAGCCTGGGAAGATTTCTTGGGCAGATGGATGCCACGCTCGCGGATTTCTCTCATCCGGCCGCGCGTCGGGAATTGAAGTGGGATCTTTCGCGGGCCGGCTGGATTCGTGGCTATTTGCAGCACATCATCGACCCCGCGCGCCGGGCGCTTGTCGAGCGCTTCCTGGTGCTATACGAATCGGAAGTGGTTCCCGCGCTGCCATCATTGCGCCGAAGTGTCATCTACGGTGACGCCAACGATTACAACGTCCTGGTCAGCCCGCCGTGGCCGCAGCCTCGAAAAGTGATCGGTGTGATCGATTTCGGGGATATGCACCACGGTCTAACCGTTTCCGAGGTTGCGATCGCCGCAGCCTACGCAATGTTCGGCGAAAAAGAGCCGTTATCCGCGGCGACTGCGGTTATCGCCGGCTATCACCACGCTTTACCGCTGAACGCAGCCGAGATCAGCATTCTCTACGCTCTCATTGCGATGCGCCTCGCGGTCAGCGTAACGAATTCCGCACACCGCAAATCGCTCGTCGCCAACGACCCTTACGTGACGATCAGCGAGGCTCCCGCATGGGAAGCGCTCGAAACACTCAGCGCGATTCATCCAAGGTTCGCGCACTACACATTTCACGAAGCTTGCGGCCTGCCCGCTGTGCCACAGAACGAAAAAGTTCAACGATGGCTTGTGTCCCAGGCAAACAGCGGGGCTTCTATTCTTGGCGCGGATTTGCGCACGGCCCCGAGCTTTGTTTTTGATTTGAGCGTTGGCAGCAGATTTCTCGGCGCTGATCCAAATGCCTCTAAGACGGAAAACCTCGGCGAGGCGATTCGCCGAGACTTGAAGAAACACAATGCGACCGTGGGAATTGGCCGCTACAACGAAGCGCGTCTTCTCTATACTTCGCCGCTTTTCGGTGCCAGCGAAAATCCTAGCGACGAGCGGCGAACAATCCACCTCGGCCTGGATTTATTCGCCGCGCCAGACACGCCGATTCACGCGCCGCTCGATGGCGTCGTTCATACCGTTGCGATCAACACCGCGCCCCTGGATTATGGTCCACTTGTCATTCTTCGGCACACGACCGGTGAGGGCCTGGAATTCTTCACGCTCTACGGCCACCTGGCCAGAGATGCCTTCGACTCACTTCAAATCGGCCAGCGTATCGCGCACGGACAACAATTCGCCCGCGTCGGTGACGTCCACGAAAACGGGGGCTGGGTTCCCCATCTTCACTTTCAAATCGTGCTGGATCTTCTCGATCGTGGCTCAGATTTCCCGGGTGTGGCTTATGCCTCGCAGCGCGCCGTCTGGACTTCTCTTTCGCCCGATCCCAATTTGCTCCTCGGCATTCCCGCCGAACGCTTTCCGCCGCGAGACCCGAATTCCGCGGAAACCCTTTCGGCCAGGCAAGAGGTGCTCGGAAAAAATCTCAGCGTTTCGTATCACCAGCCACTGAAGATCGTGCGCGGCTGTATGGAATACCTTTACGACGACACCGGCCGCGCCTTTCTCGACGTATACAACAACGTGCCCTTAGTCGGCCACAGCCATCCGCGCGTTGTGCATGCCGTACAAGATCAAATTTCTCTTCTCAACACCAACACGCGCTACCTCCATGACAATGTCAACCGCTATGCGAGGCGTCTCACACAGCTGCTTCCGAAACCTCTGTGCGTCTGCTATTTCGTCAACTCCGGCAGCGAAGCGAACGAACTCGCGCTTCGCCTGGCGCGCGCGCACACGGGGCGCGAAGACGTGATCGTCCTCGAGCACGCCTACCACGGCCATACGACTACGCTCACTGACATCAGCCCATACAAATTTGGTGGTCCCGGAGGCCGTGGCCGCAAACCGTGGGTCCACGTCGCGCCGCTTCCAGACGACTACCGCGGGCCTTACCGGCGTGACAACCTAGACGCAGGAAAGAAGTACGCTCACCACGTCGCGGAGATTTTGGAAGGCATGCGAGTGGAAGGCCGCGGTATCGCGGCCTATATCGCCGAAACGCTCCCGAGCGTCGCCGGACAAATCGTTTTTCCAGCGGGATATCTCGCCGAAGCCTACAAGCACGTTCGCGCAGCAGGCGGCGTCTGCATCGCCGACGAAGTGCAAGTCGGCTTCGGCCGCCTGGGCACCCACTTCTGGGGCTTCGAAACGCAAAACGTCATCCCGGACATTGTGGTCCTTGGAAAACCGATCGGAAACGCATTCCCGCTCGCGGCCGTCGTCACCACCGCGGAAATCGCCTCAAGTTTTGACAACGGCATGGAATTCTTCAGCACTTTTGGAGGCAATCCAGTTGCATGCGCAGCAGGGCTCGCGGTTCTAGACGTACTTGAGGAGGAGCATCTCCAGAATAACGCTCTTGAGGTTGGGCGCTATCTCATCGCGCGCCTCGAGGCTCTAAAAGAAAAGCACTCATTGATCGGCGACGTCCGCGGCTCGGGATTGTTCCTGGGATTGGATTTGGTGCTGGATCGCGAAAGCCGCGCACCCGCTCCCAATCAAGCTTCTTACGTCGTGAACCGCCTGCGCGAGCGCGGCATCCTGACCGGCACCGACGGCCCGCACCACAACGTCATCAAGCTGCGCCCTCCGCTTATCTTTTCGCAAACTGACGCGGACCTATTCGTAACTGCGCTAGAAGAAATTCTCAGAGAAGACGCGGCACAACCCAGCGCATAGTTCGCAAAACAGTCTTTTGCCGGAATGCCCGGCTCTCAAGCTTTTAGCAAGACTTTCATCACACCAGGTTTTTGAGCGAAACAAATTGCCGCTGGCGCTTCCGTCATTGAGAACGTGCGTGTAAGGAGCGGGGTGGGATCGATCTTGCCTGACTTCAATAGCGCCAGCGCTTTGGCGAACGGGCCACAACGCGATCCAACAACGGTAAGCTCTTTAACAACGATTGGCCAGGTTTCGATAGGGGCCGCGCCGTGAAAAGTCGATTTCAGTACAAGCGTCCCGCGCGCCTCCGTCATGTGTTGAGCAAGCGTGAATCCGGTCGGCGAGCCCGTCGCTTCGACGAGTAGCGCATAATTCTCCTTCACGCGTTTCAGGTCAGAGACATCGCCACTTACTTTTTTCGTTTTGATTCCTGCCCGTCGCGCGAGCGCGAGTTTCTTTTCATGTTTCCCATACAGGATGACGCGTGGCACCGTAGTCCGCAAAACCAACGCAATCAGTTGCGCGAGCTTCCCGTCGCCAAGCACAGCCGCCTCGCGGAATCGTCTTGCGTCAACTTGTTCGAGAATCTCGCAGGCCGCAGCGAGCGGCTCGATAAACACCGCCTGCTCGTCGCTCACGGAATCCTGAACGATGTGCAGATTTTCGAGTGGAAGAGCCAAATACTCCGCGAAGGCGCCGTCGTGCGCCACGATGCCAAGCACGGTCCGGCGCCGGCAATGGGTTTTCATTCCGCGTCTGCAGAAAGAGCAGGTAGGCCGGTAGCCATAAGCCGAGCAGGACACATTGATTTCACCCACGACGCGGCGTCCAAGCCATTTCTTCCGCAGCAAAGCGGATACGCCGTGAACTTCTGCAACTTCGCCCACGAATTCGTGCCCAGGCGTCCCGCGAAATGCGTGATACCCACGCAGTATCTCAACATCCGTATTGCAAATTCCCGCCATCCGGACGCGAATCCGCGCCCAGCCTGGACGCAGCTTTGGTAGGGGTTTCGAGGTGGGTCTGAGTTTTCCGATAGAAGCAGAAAAGGCCAGCACGACTGGACCTTAATCTATTTTCTTTAGTTGCTTTCGTTTTTTCACTGGCGGGGTGAGCAGAGGACGTTCGCGGGCGGAGCCCATACGTTCGATGAGCTCGAACTTGGCTTCGAGCCGCAGCAGACGCCGGTCCAGGTCCTTGCAAGTGTCCATCAATCCTTTCGACTGCTCTGTTAGATTGGAAATTCGTTCCTCCAGCAGCACAATCCGTTTCAGCGCCGCCAGTGCTTCAAATGCCCAGTTCACCGGGACTTCCTGAGCGACCTGAGGCCCTTCTTAAGATAAGCTATTGTCTCGTCAAGCTTGGCAATGCTTCTGTCAGCCGATTCGCTAGCTTCTCTTGCAATAGCGCTCAACTCAGCTTCCGTCTCCACAGGAACCGAGAGGTAAAGATCTACCGCATCGCGAACCCCCTGTGAAAATGACTTTCCGCGCAGGCGTGCCCGCCGGGTGAGGCGCTGCTTTTGCTTATCGTCGAAGTGGATTAATGCGGTAGCCATAGAGCTGCCCCTATATAACAGCTATATGATACCACTAAAATTCAAGGTTACCGACGCGTCTTGCGTAACCGAGGAGCCGAGTCGCGGCTCGAGGCCGGCCCCAGCTCCACAGAATCTCAGTGCGTGTAGCTCGCGTTGATGAAGTCATCGACGTCCTTGTGCAGCTTGTGATGCGCTTTTTCGTCGATGTACACCATGTGTCCCGATTCGTAGTAAGCGAAACTGATGTTCTTGCGTACCGGCGGCTCGAGGTTCATGTGCGCAACCGTGTTTTCAATCCCATTGAACGGCGTGGCCACATCGTAGTAGCCGCATAGCACGAGCACCTTCAAATACGTCTGTTGGGTCATCGCCGCGCGCATAACTTCGGCCACCTCCGTATTCCCGGTCTGGTCCCACGGGCGAACATTGGCGGTGACCGTGTAATACGCGTCGCTGTCCCACTTCAGTTCGCGCCGCACATAATCGTGAAAGGTCGCGACGAATGCGCCTTCGTAAGAAGCCTCGCTCGGGTCGTATTCATTACGCTCGCCCGCGGCATCCACGTCCATCCCCTCGAACCGCGAATCCAGCCTGCCAATCGTGCGGCGCTTGCTGCGTTCGAGTTCCTTGAACCAGCGGAACGGGCTGACACGCAGGTTCGCTTCTTCGATGTAATTCACGGAAAGCCCGGTGTAGTGTGCGAGATCCTCTGCAACCTTCCGATGCTCCTCCGGCGAAAGTTGATCGCCTTTCTCCAAAGCCTGCGCATATTCTCCGTGTGCGAACTCCCGCGCCTTATCCGCCACCTGCTCGACTGTCAGCCCTTGCAAATCAGGAGGCAGCAAGTGGTGGTACCAAGCCGTCGTCGTGTAGGTTGGTAGGAAGAAAATCGTCCGATCGTCGGCACCCCAACTCGAGAATGCCACGCTCGAAAGCAGCACAATCCCGCTCATGTAAATCTGATGCCGCTCTTGCAGCACTCCGGAAAGCTCTGCGGAACGCGTCGTGCCATAGCTTTCGCCAATCAGGAATTTTGGCGAAGCCCAGCGATCATTGCGGGTGATGTATTGATAGATGAAATCCGCAAACCAGTTGGCGTCCTCGATGATGCCGTGGAATTGCGGCGTCGGTTCGCCCGGCGCTGGACGGCTGTAACCGGTGGAAATCGCGTCGATGAAAACAAGGTCAGTGGCGTCGAGAAAAGAATCTTCATTGTCCGTGATGGTGTACGGCGCAGGCATTCCATGGCCATCCGCGGTCAGCACCACGCGCTCCGGCCCCATGCCCATGTGCGTAAAAAGCGAAGCCGAGCCCGGTCCGCCGTTGTACACAAAACTGACGGGGCGCTTCGCAGGATCGGCGACCCCATCCTTCGCGTACGCGACATAAAACATCGTCGCCTTCACCGTCCCGTCATCGGCCTTGATGTTGTACGTCGCGGCTGTCGCCGTGTAATTGATCACTTGCCCGCCGATGCGCGCGGAGTGATGTGTCACAACGGCCTTCTCTTCCGGCGCAGGAGGATGCTGCGCTTGCTTATCGTGCGCGCCCTCGGCCTGAGGCGCCGCTTGCTCCGCTGGCGGGCGGGTGCGCTCCCGCATCTGTGGCGGCCGCTGCCCTTCTGGAATCGTTTGTTGCTGTGCCGCAGCCGTGCCCAAGCCAAATAACATGACAATTGCCGCGAGAACGCACCTGTTTCTCCACATTTCGCTTCTCTCCTTTTTCATGCAAGACATTATCCGGGCAACCAGGGGTGCAGAAAAATTCCGGGAGAATCCGTCCGCTCGCCCGAAACAGTTCGTAGGACGCGCAGCACACCGCCTGAGTTTCATTTGGATAGAAATAGAAAGGAGAGCCCTGGCAAACGCTGAAAAGTTGGCGAGCCGCAAGAGGACAAGATGTGCGGGAAAAACGGCAAAAATCAATGAAGCGCTGCGGCTAAAGTCTTAATCAACAGTGGTTCCTGTTCGGCGAAAACAGTGCGAAGATCCAAGATCAATCGGTCGTTCTCCACGCGCGCAATCACGGAAATGCCCGCGGGGCCGCGCCGTAGCCGCTGTTCGAGCTGTGTCGCGGAGTAACGTGCGCTGGCGATGCGAATCACCTTTGTGGCCAGTGCTTGCGTCGGCGTCGAACCTCCTCCCGCAAGCGACTCGCCACCTGCAATCTCCATTTCGACTTCATCGAGAGGAAGCTCCGGCCGAAGTTCGCGCAAAAAATTCTCGGAGCGGCGTTTGATCTCCTGCGTGCTCGTTCGAATCATGCGTAACGCGGGGATTTCGTCCCAAGCGCCGCGCAAGTATGCGCCGAGAGTCACTTCCAGCGCCGCGGTCGTAAGCTTGTCCACGCGCAATGCGCGGAAAAGAGGATGCCTGCGGACGCGCGTCACAAGGTCTTTCTTTCCCGTGATGATGCCCGCTTGCGGTCCGCCCAGGAGTTTGTCGCCGCTAAACATCACGATGGACACCCCCGCGTCAACGCTCTGGCGAACAACGGGTTCGCTAATGCCGCTCGCGGATAGATCGACGAGACAGCCGGAACCAAGATCTTCGACCAGTGGAAGCCCTGTCCGCTGGCTGAGCGTCGCCAACTCCTCGAGCGCGGGCTTTTCCGCAAAGCCGGTAATGCGGAAATTCGAAGGGTGCACGCGCAGCAGCAACCGGGTCTTTTCATTGATAGCATTTTCGTAGTCCGCCAGGCGCGTGCGGTTTGTCGTGCCGACTTCACGCAGCAAAGCGCCGCTTTCCGCCATGATTTCAGGGATGCGGAAGCCGTCGCCGATCTCGATCAGCTCGCCGCGGGACACGATGACCTCGCCGCCCTTTGCCAATGCAGCAAGCACCAGCAGCACCGCAGCCGCGCAATTGTTGACCACGACGGCTGCTTCTGCCCCGGTGAGCCGCTCAAGCAACGACGATGTATGCACGTCCCGCTTGCCCCGCGCGCCAGCTTCCAAGTCATATTCGAGATTCGTGTATTGCGTCGCCGTTCTCTGGAACTCTTCTACCACCGCCGCAGGAAGGGGAGCGCGCCCAAGATTCGTGTGCAGAACGACCCCCGTTGCGTTGATCACCGGCTGCAGCGAGCGCGAGAGAATGCGCTCCACGACTGAACTAATGTGCTCCTCTAAAGAGGCCGGATCAGCCGCAAGAACGGAAAGCTCTCCCAGCGCCGCAAATTTGATCTGGTCCGTTATACGCGAGCGCAACTCGCCAAGGACAGTTCGCGTCACTTCTACAAGCAATGCGCGATCCATGCGCTCCGCCAGCGCTGCGAGCCGCGGCAGCGCAAGAAGTTCGTCGACCGAAGGAATCTGTCGCAATAGCTCCGCCTGCTCTGTGGAAAGAGTCGGCTTTGCGCCTGCTTCCATGCCCCTATTTCAGCACAGCGCTCCTCCGCGGGCAATCAAGCTTTCTAAGGTCGCTCCGCGGCCCGGCGCGTCCGTGCGCCTCCGTCGTGGTGGGATGCACAATCCGCAGCGCTCCCAACTGCGCTGGTTGACGGCCTCGCCCTGTCCTCCTAGCATGATACTTCTAGGGGCCTTTCCACCCATGGCGACCATCGACGAGGATCTGGGCCAACTTGAGCGCGATATCCGCCAGCTCAAGATTGAGTACGACCAGTATTTCGGCGGCGGCAGAAAACGTCCGCCGACGGAAATCGAATGGCGCATTGAGCTGACGATCAAACGCTATGGAGAGCGCGGGGGCGACCTGAAATACGGCCAGCGATTCCGCCTGAACAACCTCACGCAGACTTACTCCAAGTACAAAGACATCTTCCGCAAGAAAACGCAGCAAAAGGAAGAGGGCACCGTCCAACGGCATTTCGGCGCGGCCGCGAAAGCCATCGAGGCAGAACGCGCTCAGAAGCAGCCCAAGAACCAGCCGCAGAAGCCGTCGCCTCAGCCACTTGAAGCTCCTGCGCCTGCTGCGGGAGGCGCCTTCCGTGTAACCTGTTCCGAACCGGAACGTGAAGGCGAAAAGGTCGACCAGCTTTACCAGGCCTTCGTGCAAGCCAAGCAACAAGCGGGGGAACAGACTGCAAAACTTTCGCGCTCGAGTTTCAACGAGTTTGTTCTGAAAAAAACAAAGGACTTGCAGAAACAAAAAAAATGCCGCGATGTCGAGTATGTCGTCGAAGTCGTCGACGGCCAAGTGAAGCTCAAGGCTCTCGTCAAAGCCTGAGAACTCCCCGAATTCGTAGCCTCCAGCCCACACTTAAAATCCAAAATTATTTTGTCTCGGACTCTTTGTGCCACGCGTAACCCTTTCATTTCCAGCCCATGATTGCCAAACCATGGCCTTTGCGCTTTGCGAATTCCTCCCAGGCGCATAAACTGTTGTGCTTCTCTTTTTCCGGAGGAATACATGGCGGTGCAACGCGCGCTGATCAGCGTCTTTGATAAAACTGGAATCGTCGAATTTGCGAAACGCCTCGCCGCTCTGCAAATCGAGATTCTTTCGACAGGCGGCACTTCTAAGCTGCTGCGCGAAGCCAACCTCCCCGTTCGCGATGTGGCCGACTTTACGGGATGGCCGGAGATGCTCGGAGGCCGCGTGAAAACGCTCCATCCGAAAGTCCATGGCGGGCTGCTCTACCGCCGAAATCATCCGGACGATCAAAAACAGGCCGCGGAGCACGGCATCTCGCCCATCGATCTCGTCGTCGTGAATCTATACCCCTTCGAGGCAACTGCCGCAAAGCACGGTCTCGCCGCGGAAGAGCTGATCGAGAATATCGACATCGGCGGTCCCACGATGCTTCGCTCTGCGGCAAAAAATTTCGAAAGCGTCACGGTCGTCGCCGATCCCGCCGATTACGCGCGCGTAGCCGCAGAACTTGAAGCCGCGCGCGAAACTTCCCTTGCAACCCGCCTGGACCTTGCGCGCAAAGTGTTTGCCACCACGTCCCGCTACGATGGTCTGATCACCACGGAGCTCGAGCGCCTCTCGATCGCCGCGGGCCGCTTGGAACTTGGCGAGAAACCCTTGCTGCCTCAGCGCTTCCACATTGCTTTGCAAGAGAAAGCTTCTCTGCGCTACGGCGAAAACCCTCACCAGGCCGCGGCGCTCTATGTCCCTGCGGCCACCGCGCCAACCGGCCTCGCCGCCGCAAAACAACTCCAAGGCAAAGAGCTTTCCTACAACAATTACGTCGACCTCGAAGCAGCGCGCAGCCTCGCGGCCGAATTCAGCCAGCCCGCAGCCGTCATCGTCAAGCACAACAATCCGTGCGGAACGGCCGAGCGCGAAACTCTTCTGGATGCCTACCTAAAAGCTCTCGCGTGCGACCCGGTCTCCGCATTCGGCGGCGTCATGGCCTTCAACCGTGTCGTCGATGCCGCCACGGCAGAGGAAATAGCCAAGCTATTCGCGGAATGCATCGCCGCTCCCGGATTCGACGAAAAAGCCACATCGATCTTCGCCGCCAAAAAGAATCTCCGCCTGCTCGAGCTGCCGCCCGGCGGACTCGAGCCCGAGCGCCATTTGCAGCTCAAACGCATCCTCGGGGGAATGCTGGTGCAGCAGCCGGATCTGGGCGAACTTAAAGACGATCAACTCCGTACCGTGACAAAACGCGCCCCCACCCCCGCCGAAATGCAAACCATGCGTTTCGCCTGGAAGGTCTGCAAGCACGTCAAATCTAATGCCATCGTCTTCGCCAAAAACGGTGCGACTCTCGGTGTCGGCGCCGGCCAAATGAGCCGCGTAGATTCCGTAAAGCTCGCCGTGGCGAAAGCGCAGTCCCCCCTCTCTGGAAGCGTCGTCGCGTCTGACGCGTTTTTTCCTTTCCCCGACGGCGTCGAAGAAGCCGCAAAAGCTGGCGCCGTCGCCGTGATTCAGCCCGGAGGCTCCGTCCGCGATAACGAAGTGATCGCCGCCGCCGACCGCCTCGGCATGGCCATGGTGTTCACCGGCATACGCCATTTCCTCCACTAAGCGCGCTTGCCCCGCCCCGTGCCCCGGTCTCTCTCGTCAGGCTATTCAACACTTTTGCATTTTCTGGCATCTTAATAGAGAGGCTGGTTTGGGCCTTGGAAACGCCTTAATTTCGCTTTTGACCGCGTTCCAGCCGCATGGGATACTTTTTGTTTCCGGGGCACCTGATGAACCTACGAAGAATTACTCTCGCTGCAGTCTCAACCGCTCTTTTGGGCGCAATGGCCGGTGCGCAGTCCTCTCCAGGTCTGCCCGATCAAACGGCCGCTCGAGCCCCATCCAGCTCCGGCGCAACATCTTCGGAAACGCAGCCCGCTCCTTCTCCTCGCGCTGACGCCTATTACAACTACTCTCTGGGGCATCTCTTCGAGCTGCAGTACGAATCGACCAACGACCCCGATTACGCCACCAAAGCCATCGCGGCCTACAAAAAAGCTTACTCGCTCGATCCCAAATCCCCCGTCATCGGCGAGCGCCTTGCCGAAATGTACTGGGAATCCCAGCGGCTCGACGAGGCCATCGCCGAGGCTCAGCAGCTCCTCAAGCAGGAACCCAACGATCTCCCCACCCGCCGTCTTCTTGGCCGCATCTATCTTCGCCGTCTGGGTGATCTGACCTCCACCGCGCAGTCCGATATGGCCGAACGCGCCATCGAACAGTATAAGGAAATCTACCGCCTCGACCCCACCGACACGGAATCCGCCCTCTGGCTTGCGCGGCTATATCGCCTGCGCAACGAGCACGATAAGGCCGAAGAAGTTCTGCGCAGCATTCTGAAAGAAGATCCGGACAACGAAGCCACTGTCGAACAGCTTACCCAGCTCCTGCTCGACGAGGGCAAGTCCGATGACGCCGTTTCATTGCTAGAAGGAATCACCAGCCGCTCGCAGTCCCCCACGCTGCTCGATCTTCTCGGCGATGCCTATACGCAGACCCACGACCTGCCCAAAGCAGAAGACGCATACCGCAAAGCCGCGGATCTGGATCCTTCCGAGTCCAGCCACTTGCGCGGTTTGGGCCAGACGCTTCTCGCCGAAGAAAAATTCTCCGATGCTCTCAAGGTCTATCTGAAGCTCGCGGACTTGATGCCCGACGATGCCGACGTGTACTTGCGGCTCGGGCAGATTTACCGCGAACTGAATCAACTGGATCTTGCCGAGCAGAGTCTCGTCAAAGCCCGCCAATATGAACCGGGTAGCCCGGAAGTGATGTACAACGAGGCCATGTTGTACGAAGCGCAGGGACGCTACAACGACGCCATTCGCGTGCTCTCCGATGCCGTAACCGGCCTCAAGTCCGGCTCCAATATCCTGCCCTCCCGCCGCCGCTCCCTGGCCATCTTGTACCAGCAACTTGGCCAGATCTATCGCGACGCTCAGAATTTTCCCGCCGCCATTAATACCTATACGGAGCTCGGTAATCTGGGTGAGGAAGAGGACCGCCGCTCTCGCATCCTCATCATGGACACCTACCGCGCCGAGAAAGATTTACCGAAAGCTCTCGAAGCCGCCAACCAAGCGCTCGCAAAGTATCCCAGCGACCCTGGCATCGTTACCTCCCATGCCCTTCTGCTCGGAGAGAACGGCCAGACGGACGCGGCCGTTAAAATCCTTCAGGGCCAGCTCACACAGACTCCCGCGGATCGCGACACTTATCTGAACATCGCTCAGGTATATGAGCGCAGCCGCCGCTTCAAGGAAGCTGAGCAGGCCGCATTGACCGCCGAAGCTCTCCCTGGCGTTCCTCGCGACAATGAAATGGCTTGGTTTTTGCTCGGAGCCATCTATGAACGTCAGAAGATTTACGACCGCGCCGAAATAGAATTCAAGAAAGCTCTGGCCGTCAATCCTCAGGACGCGGCCGTCCTCAACTATTACGGCTATATGCTGGGCGACCTGGGCATACGGCTCGACGAAGCCCAGTCGCTTGTCCAACGCGCGCTGAAAGTAGAACCCAACAGCGGCGCCTATCTCGATAGCCTCGGCTGGATTTATTACCGCGAAAACAAACTTGCCGACGCCGAGGCCACTCTTCGTAAAGCCGTCCAGTTTGAGAGCCACGATGCTACCATTCGCTCCCACCTCGGCGATGTTTACGCCAAGTCTGGCCGCATGGATCTCGCCGCCACACAATGGGAGAAATCCCTCGAAGAATGGCGTCATTCGCTCCCCGCCGACGTCGAGAACGACAAAGTGGCCGAGGTCGAAAAGAAACTCTCCCAGGTCAAGCACCGCGTCGCCCAGAAATCTTCGCCCCAGGACGAGAAGCCTCAATAAGCCGCATGCGCGATGTTCGCATCCCCGCGTTTGCCAAAATCAATCTGCGCCTCGAAATTCTCGGTAAACGCCTCGACGGGTATCACGAACTGCGCACCATTTTTCAAACCGTCTCCCTTCACGACCAATTGCGTTTGCGCTCTTCCTCTCGCCGCGAGATTTCCCTGTCCATCCAGGGAAACCCCGCGCTCTCAAACGAACCTCTCCACAAGAATCTCGTCTATCGCGCCGTGGATGCTCTTCGTCACGAACTAAAGATTCGTTCCGGTGTCGATATCGAGCTCCAGAAAACGATTCCAGCCGGACGCGGCTTGGGCGGCGGTTCGAGCGACGCTGCCGCCGCCCTCCTCGGCTACTTACGCTTGGCTGGCCGCAAGCTGCCCCTCCCCCTACTCCTCGAAATTGCCTCCTCCCTCGGCGCCGACGTCCCCTTTTTTCTTTTCGGAGGCCGCGCTCTCGGCGTCAGCCGCGGCAACGAAATCTACCCTTTACCCGACATCCCAAAGCTGTCCGTTCTCGTCGTTTCGCCCCGACACATCCACGTTCCCACTCTCGACGCCTACCGCTGGCTGAAAGCTCGTCCGCTGACATTGACAAAACCCGCCGCAGACCCTAAACTTTGGAGGTTCTGTGCTCTATGTTGGAGCGCGCAGGAGAGCGGCCTCTCGAACGATTTTGAGCGGCCCGTCTTCCGTCGTCACTCCCGTCTTGAGAAAATCAAGCGGGCCTTGCTCCAACGAGGAGCCGCAGAAGCCTCGCTGGCGGGTAGCGGTTCGGCGGTGTTTGGAGTTTTCCCGAGCCCAGCGTTGGCGCGCCGAGCCGCTGTTGGGTTTCCGGACGATCAGACCTTTGTTTGCGAGTCACTCTCGCGCGACAGGTACGTTCGTAGAATGCAGGGCACTCGCTGAACTAGATTTGTGTCCTCGTATTGCCTCCGTTGATCCGCGGCGTCTCCACAGAACCGTTTAAGCCCTGAAATCGAGTCCAGGCGAAGAAGTGTGCGGGCCACAAGCTGAATGGATGGAGCGCGAGTGTCGTGAACGACGACCGGTTTAAAATTTTCTCGGGGACCGCGAATCTGCCGCTGGCGGAAAGCATCTGCCAGCATCTCGACGTGCCATTGGGCAAAGCCAGCCTGGGCCGCTTCAGCGACGGCGAGATTTATTTCCAGATTTTAGAAAACGTGCGCGGCGCCGACGTCTTCGTCGTCCAGCCCTGCTGCTACCCCGTGGACAACCATCTCTTCGAGTTGCTCTTGATGATTGACGCCTTCAAGCGCGCCTCCGCCTGGCGCATCACCGCTGTGCTGCCCTACTACTGCTACGCGCGCCAGGACCGCAAAGACAAGCCGCGCGTCCCAATATCAGCAAAGCTTGTCGCGGATCTTCTCGAAACCGCCGGCGCCAGCCGCGCCTTGACGCTGGACCTGCACGCGCCCCAAATTCAGGGCTATTTCGACGTTCCGGTCGATCACTTGTACGGCTCGCCCGTCCTCGTCGAACACTTCCGCCAATTGGACCTGCCGGATTTGACCGTCGTCTCTCCCGACGCTGGCGGCGTCGAGCGCGCTCGCTTCTTTGCGAAAAAACTCGATGCTCCCCTGGCCATCGTCGATAAGCGCCGCGTCGATGTCGACGTCAGCGAGGTGATGAACCTCATCGGCGACGTTCGCGGCCGCAGCACCCTGATCGTGGACGACATTATCGATACCGCTGGCACTCTCGTGAAAACTGCCGAGGCCCTGATGCGCGAAGGCGCCACTCAGGTTTTTGCTGCGTGCACCCACGCCGTGCTTTCCGGCCCGGCTATCGAACGCATCAAGAACTCGTGCATCACCGAAGTGGTCGCCACCGATTCTGTCCCGCTTGGCGAAGCCGCCAAAGGCATGGGCAAAATCAAAATTTTGAGTGTCGCCAGCCTGCTCGCTCGCGGCATTCGTTCGATCCACGAGGAAACTTCGATCAGCGAGCTCTTTATTTAAGTGGGACAGACTTCAGTCTGTCGCTTTTGATATTTGATCAGGTGAAAGATTTTCGAGGAAGGAATGAAAGTATGGCTCAGACTCAGATCATCGTAGAAGGAGCGCCCCGCTCCGATCGGGGCAAGAACGAAGCTCGCCGCTTGCGTCAAACCGGCAAGGTTCCCGCCGTTCTGTACGGCGGCAAAGGCGAAGCCATCACGCTCGCTTTAAACGCCAAGCAGGTCGGTGCGATTCTCCGCTCCGCCAGCGGCCACAACACGCTCTTTCAGGTGGACCTCGCCGGGAAGCACGAGCCCGCCATCCTTAAAGACTGGCAAGTCGATCCGCTCAGCGGCAATCTCCTCCATGTCGATCTCCTCCGCGTGGCCATGGACGTTCGCATGCGCGTCAAAGTTCCCGTCCACACTTTCGGCGAGGCGGCCGGCGTCAAGCAGCAGGGTGGCGTTTTCGAAGTCGTCACCCGCGAGGTCGAAATCGAATGCTTGCCCGCCGAAATTCCCACCGAATTCAAGGTGGACGTCGCCGGCCTGATGCTCAACCAGCAGCTTCGCGCCAAAGAACTGCCGATAGACACCGCGAAAATGAAGCTGATCACCGATCCAGAGCGCGTTCTCGCTCACGTCGTCGCTCTCAAGGTCGAAGAAGAGAAACCGGTCGAAGCCGTCGCCGCCGAAGCTGCAACGCCTGCCGAGCCCGAAGTCATCAAGAAAGGCAAGAAGGAAGTTGAGGGCGAAGAAGGCGCCGAAGCCGAAGCCAAACCGGAAAAGGCTGAAAAGGGCGAGAAGAAAAAGTAGTGCGGCTACTTGTTTATCGCGGCGGCTCGCGTCAATCGGGCCGCCGAGCAGAGGTCTATGCGGCTCATCGTCGGTCTTGGGAATCCTGATCCGGAGTACCAATGGACGCCGCATAACCTCGGTTTTATGGCCGTCGACGAACTCGCGAATCGCGGTTCGATTCGCGTCGAGCGCCCCGAAGGCAAAGCGCTCGTGGGCCGCGGAAAGCTCGCCGGAGAGGATGTGCTGCTAGCGAAGCCGCAAACGTACATGAATCTCAGCGGCATCTCGGTTCGCGAGTTGCTGCAAAAGTATGAGTTGATTCCGGCCGATTTGTTGGTGATGTGGGATGAAGTGCAACTGCCCTTCGGCACGCTTCGCATCGACCGCAAAGGCAGCGGCGGTAGCCACAACGGCGCGAATTCGGTGATCAGCGCCGTCGGCACGCAGGATTTCTTCCGCCTGCGATTGGGTTGCGGCCCGGATCATCCGCTGAGCAGCCGGAAGGAATTCGTGTTGCGGCCGATGAAAAAGGCCGAGCTCGAAGTCGCCGCGGAGATGGTCGGCGAAGCTGGCGACGCCGTCGAGATGCTTCTCGCAAACGGCATCGACGCGGCCATGAACAAGTTCAACCGGCGCAAGCTGCCGGAAACGGAAGAGCCGGAAAAAGAGTGAACGGTTTTCACCGGCTCTCATTCGAACCGGATTTTGCTGTGCCGCCGATACCCTCGGCGCAAAGAGGAAAGAGGTCATCATGGAAGAACGTTTGTACGATCTGATTTTCATCGCGCGGCCCGCCACGCCGGAAGACGAAATCAAAAAGGTTCTCGCCGGCATCGAACACACCTGCGCGGAAAAAGGCGCCAAGATTGAGAAGACTGAGCACTGGGGTACGCGCAAGCTCGCCTATCGCGTCGCCAAGCATCGCGAAGGCATCTACGTTTACCAGCAGATTCGTACCAATCACGGCGAGCTGATCGCCGAGCTTGAGCGCCGTCTCCGCGTCCAGGACATCATTATCAAGTATCTGACCGTGCGCCTCGACGAAGATCTCAAGCGCCAGAAGAAGCTCGGCGGCAAGCGCGAACAGCGCGCCGCGCGTCGTCCCCGCCGCACCGCTCCCGCTTCCGTCCCGGCGGCGGCCGCTCCGGAACACACTGCGGCCGGTTGATTTTCATCTTTCGAGTTTCATTATTCGTTTTTTCGGTTCTTAGAGAGAAAGGCAGGAAGTTATGGCAGAGGAACAGAAACAAGCACAGTCTCACAGTGGACCTCCCCGCCGCGAAGGCGGTTCAGGTGGCCATGGCGGTCCCGGCGGCGGGCATGGTGGTCCGCGTCGCGAAGGCGGACCCGGCGGAGGTGGCCCGGGCGGTCCCGGCGGCCGGCCCCGTGGCAAGCGCCAGTATTTCCGAAAAAAGAAAGTCTGCAAGTTCTGCGTCGAGAAGATGGACTTCGTCGACTACAAGCGCGCCGACATCCTCTCGCAGTTCGTTCAGGAGCGCGGCAAAATTCTTCCCCGCCGCATGACCGGCGTCTGTTCGCGCCATCAGCGTTGGCTCGGCGTCGCCATCAAGCGCGCGCGCAACATCGCCTTGCTGCCTTTCGCAGGCAGCGCCGCGGGCACGCAAGCCCCGCGCCAGGTCGTTCCGCAAGCGGCTCATGCTGCGCCGGCGACAACCGCTGCCGCGCCAGCCGCTACACCGGCCCCCGCGGCCGAAGCCCCGAAGGCGTAAGCCTCTTCGGATCGATAGAATCAGGAGCTCAGAGAGAAAACATGCAAATCATTCTTCAGGAAGACGTCGAAAAGCTCGGCCATCGCGGCGAAGTTGTCACCGTCAAGTCCGGTTACGCCCGCAATTTCCTCCTGCCGCGCAAGCTCGCCATTGAAGCCAGCGTCGGCAACATGAAAGCGCTCGAACGCATCCGCACTTCGCTGGCGAAAAAAACCGCTAACGAACTCGACGCCGCGCAAAAGCAAGCCGCGCTCCTCAACGGCGTCTCGCTCAGCTTCACCCGCAAAACCGGCGAGAACGACCAGATGTTCGGCTCCGTCACCACCGCCGACATCGCCGAATCCCTCGCCGCCCAAAATTTCAAAGTCGACAAGCGCCAGGTCCAAATCGCCGATCCCATCAAAGCCCTCGGCGAATATCCCGTCACCATCAAAGTCTTCCGCGACGTCACCGCGCAAGTTATCGTCCACGTGGCCAAGGAAGAATAATTTAAATCGCCGGCAGCTTTGAATTTTTCCGTAGGGGCACGGCACGCCGTGCCCTCTTTTTTTGTCCGCATTGCGCGTCTAGCGTCGAGAAAAAAGTTTTGCACCGATTTCCGAATCCATGCACAGCTCTGCGGTTGACGCGTCACTCTCTTCCGCGCACAATGCCGCACCAGCTCGAATGGAATTAAATTTAATTTGCATCACAAAGCATTTGGCTTTGCATTGGAAAACTCCGCACTTGCCCTCCGGCGGAGAACATGATACAAAAGCGAAGAAAAGGCGAATAATAAAGACCGCTTATGCCCGTCGATTCCACTCTCGAAAAGCCCCTTCCGAACAATCTCGACGCCGAACGCTCCGTCCTCGGCGCCATTCTCCTCGATAACAACGCCCTCAACGCGGCCATCGAGAATCTCCGCGCGGAAGATTTCTTTCTCGATCAGCACCGCCGCGTCTTTACTCAAATGATTTCGCTCGGCGAAGCCCAGCAAGCCATCGATCTCATCACCCTCACCGAAGAGCTCCATCGCCGTGGCGATCTCGAAGCCGCCGGCGGCGCGCCCTACCTCGCCTCCCTCGCCGATGGCATGCCCAAAGTTTCCAACATCGAGCACTACGCCCGCATCGTCAAGGAAAAAGCTCTCCTCCGCAATCTCATCCACGCCACGCACAACA
>Ga0187805_10000081_pt1 | contig 27761 bp, 21 predicted proteins | sample NC_wetland_sal_i_6_FD_132965 | JGI IMG/M metagenome (GOLD analysis project Ga0187805, IMG submission 132965) | Wetland sediment microbial communities from Neuse River Estuary, North Carolina, USA - Control_5 | ecosystem: Environmental > Aquatic > Freshwater > Wetlands > Sediment | place: USA...
CGCAAAACATGGCCGCCATTCTGAGCGCGGCAAAGGACTGAAGTGAACCTTCAAAAACGCATTTTGGCTGCAGGGGCTTTGCTGCTGGCGGCGTCGCTTCTGCCGCTTGCCGATAGTCTCTCAGCGCAGGAATCCACTTCCAATCCCGCAGCGGAACCCACGGCGCTCAACGGACCAACCGCCGCTCTTCGCGATGTTCTAACCGCGGCTTGCTCGCAAAGCCAAACCGACTTCGAGCGGTTTCTCACCGTGCGCAACAGAGAGTCGTTTACCCGCATGACCCCCGCCGCGCGCGTCGCCTTCATGAAACGCTTCGTGCTGCTCAACGAGCCTGGCAAGCCCTCGGTCACCGCCAATCCCTCCGGCAGGCCCATCGTGCGCTGCGACACACCTGCTGGCGCCGCGGAGATCCAGATTGGCGGAGCTGACACGCGCGACAACGTTTCGTTTCTCCCCGTGAAGTTGCGAGACGCCACGGATACAACGGGCGCCGACGCCATCCAAGTCAACATGGGCCTGGTGCGCGAGAACGGCCAGTGGAAAATTCTTTCGCTGGGCTTGGTACTTCTTGACTTGCCTTCCTTGGAATTTGAATGGGACTCCGCCGAAGCCGACAAAAATGAGCAGGCCGCGATCGATTCGCTGAAAGATATTGCCGAAGCGATTGAAAGATACCGCCGCAAATACCTGCGGCTCCCCGATGCTCTATCGAACCTGGGGCCCTCGCTGCATGGCCCCGCCAGCGCGGAATCCGCAGGGCTCGTCGATTCTGACTTGTCCACCGGCATGAAAGACGGCTATTCGTTTCGCTACGTGATTGTGGGCGCCGGCACTTTGGGCGCGCCCGCCAAGTATGCTCTCGCAGCCACGCCGATCATCTATGGCCGCACCGGGCACCGCTCCTTTTTCCGCGATGATGCCGGAGCGCTTCGCGGCGCGGATCACAAAGGCGCGGTGGGTTCCGCGGACGATCCGAAATTGCCCTAGCGCCGGGTCCTCTATTTTGAATACGGACCGGCGCGGTTAACCCATGAGTCCGAGCTTCCAAAAACCTTAAGGCTGCGTTCTGATGGTTGGATACTGGATCCCCAACTGCTCCAAATAGGTTTTATAGCGCGTGGGATCGTAATAATATTTTTTCAATTGCGGCGCGAACTTTTCCATTTTTTCCTTGTTCATCTCAATCGCGGGCTTGTCATCGGGGCCTAAAAACGATTCATAGTGAACGTCCTTCGTCTGGACATTCCGAAAATAATCCCACGCTTGCTGCACAAGTTCCGGCTGAAGCAAAAAGTCGAGAGCGGTCATGGCTTGCACCTTGGCGCCCGCGGTCGAACCTTTGTGGGCGATGGGCGTGGCCATGGCTACGCCGTTTGCCCAGCTATGTCCCGGCAGATTCGGAATATTCGCCGGATACATGAGGTACACCATGGGCACGTTCCAGGAAATATCGCCAATGTCGTCGGAGCCTCCTCCAGTCGGATTTTTCACCGGCTCCGTGAGCGGATCGACCTTCTCCTTCAAGCCCTCCACCTTGGCGCCAATTTCCTTTTGCAGAGCCTTCGCCAGCGTCTGATCCGCCTCGCTCCACTTCGGCATGCCTACGGCCTCGATGTTCTTCTGCTGCGTTTCCGCGATCACCTTATTCAAAAACGGAGGCCACGCTGATCCCACCAGTTTGTGATCAACGGTGGTCTCGGTCATTTTCGCCGCTGCGTCCGCGATGGTATTTCCCAGGTCATACAGTCCTTTGATGTGCTCATAATCCAGCTCGCGGAAGTAATACCAGACCGCTGCTTCCGGCGGAACGACGTTGGGCTGATCCCCGCCATTGATGATGACGCGATGCGATCGCTGCGCGGGCCGCAGATGTTCACGGCGAAAGTCCCAGCCCGTGTCCATTAACTCGACGGCGTCCAGCGCGCTGCGGCCTTCCCACGGAGCCGCCGCCGCATGGGCCGCCTTGCCGTGGAAAAAATATTGCACGGAGACGAGTCCGCTCCACTCCCCGTTGCCCGTCCCATACGAAGTGGAAAACTCGGATTCCACGTGCGCACCCAAAACTATATCCACGTCCTTAAAAACGCCGGCGCGGACATAAAACGCCTTCGTTCCAAGCAACTCCTCCGCTACCCCGGGAATAACTTTGATCGTGCCGGCGATGTGGTGTTCATCCATCAGCTTTTTCAAAACCAGCGCCGCAGTGACGTTCACCGCCATCCCGGAGTTATGGCCCTCTCCATGGCCCGGCGCGCCCTCAATGATCGGGTCGTGATACGCGACTCCGGGTTTCTGCGAAGCTCGCGGAATGCAATCGAGGTCGGTGATGAACGCGATGACCGGCTTGCCGCTGCCGTATGTCGCTACCCATGCCGTGGGAATCCCCGCGATGCCTTTCTCGACTTGAAATCCGTTTTTCGCGAGGATGCCGGTGACGTAGCGCGACGTTTCGTGTTCCTGAAACCCCAGTTCGCTATAACTGAAAATCTCGTCCACCATCTGCTGCGTCAGCGTCTGCAGTTTATCCACTTCCGCGGTGGCTTCTTGTTTGAGAGCGGGAAGCTCCTGCGTCTGCCGCGCGGATATTCCGCAAGGCGCGAGCAATATCGCCGCAAGGCCGCAAAACATTTGAAATTTTCTCATTCGATTCTCCGCTCCTGAAAGGATCGGGAATATTACATCGGCTATTGCAAATTAGGGGAAAGAAAGAATCCTGCGTTTGTGCCCCGCCGGAGTTGGCGCTACTATCGTGCGATTCATCATGCGCCCAGCGTCCGCCCGAATCTTCTTGCTGCTCTTGGCCTTTGTACTATTAGGGCCCACAGCCGCGATGGCTCAAGAGTACAGTTCCACCTACGGGCCCCTGCCTGTCTTCGAGTTCCACAGCGGATTCTGGGTCAACCTACATCACACGCTCTACTATGAGGCCAAGCAGCGCCTGGCTCCCCCCGTTGCCGTCCAAAAAAACAATTCGGCGTCGCAGCTAAGATTGAAAACCATGAAAGATTCCACCACGGCTCTCTCTCAGCCCGAGCAAATCGCCTGGAGCACTGCCGTGGCCTATTACGCCGGGAACCTCGCGGGCAAAGATCTCCTCTTTAATAACGACCTGGTTCTATTAAAAAATCAATTAGAGGATTTTGAAGAATGCGATGATCTCTCCGGCGCTCACAAGAAATCTTGCGACGCAGGCTTGCCTCCCGATCTCACTCGCGTGCTGGATTCTGCCGCTCCCGTCTATCGAGCCCATCTATGGCCCGCCCAGGATCTCGACAATCGCCGGTGGATCGCTCGGGTCGCGCCACTCGTCATCGAACAAGGCGTGGGGGTTTCTCAGCGCCTGGCGGACATCTATCAAACCAAATGGCCCAAGGAAAAAATTCGCGTCGACGTTTCCGCTTATGCCAATTCGACCGGGGCTTACACCACGCTCGACCCTCTTCGCGTCACCATCTCCAGCACCGATCCGCGCAACCAGGGCGACGCTGCGTTTGAAGTGCTCTTTCACGATGCTTCCCACGGGATCGCCGAGCCGGTGCAACAAGCCATTATTCGCGAATGCCGCCAGCGCGGCAAAGCCATTCCCCGCGACCTCTGGCCCGCGCTCATCCTGTACACCACCAGCGAAGTGATCCAGCCCTTGCTCACAAGGTCCGCCAAAGGGCCGCAGGACAAACCGGGTTCCGGCGATTCCCTTTCCAAGGGCCCTCCCGCCGCTCCGGGAGATACCTACGAGCCCGACCTCATCCGACAGAGCCTCTATCGGCGCGGCTGGAACGACTACTACGAACTTCTTATCCGCTTCTGGCAGCCTTACCTCGACAGCAAATCCACCTTTGACGATGCCATCGCCCGCATTGTTTCTGCGCTGTAGAGCCCGCGAGCAAATGAATCGCGAGTCCGTTTCGCGCTTATACTAGAACTCTCCATTCCGGAGCCATTCCCGACCTCCGCTTCGACCGAGAAATAGTGAGAAGGATCTCTCGTGATTCGAGCATCGAATATGTACGCTTGTTCTTCGTAGGGCACCACCATCCAAAGGCCGGACTCATTCAAAGTTCAGAAATAACCACTCATCATTCTCTCGATTCCAACGGCGGCAAATTGCGCGACGAGTACAAGCATGGGGAACGCCGTTCGCAACGTCAGTTGATGGTTGAAAAACGCCACACCGAGGAAAGGATTCGCCGTCATCTGCGTCGCAGCCGGCACGACGCGCGCCTCCGGCGCGGACCGGCTCAGAAGAAGGTGGGTACGCTATGGTGCCGCCGGTCTTGGATATATCTTTTATCCTCAGATAATCCAAGATCTCCGCTGAAAAAAAACGGGCGGAACTCGACTCTTATCGCTTCCGACCGTGGATGGCTGGCAGGGTGGTAATTGTCGCGCTGCTGCTGCATCCACGCTACAGCTTCACAAACTAATCCAGCTGTCTCCGCCGGGGTGAACTTCGGAGGCTCCATGGAAACGTGCATTCCAGCACCTTTTTCTGCTTCTGCTTCAAGAATGGCACTGGGAACTCATTCTGATTCCCACATTTATCCTCGCATGGGGCAGCGCCCAAGCAAACCGCATTTGATTTGCGGTACCGTTTGTCGAGCAACCTTGGTTGTGCTAGGCTTTGCGGTGCGGAATAAAGCCTGGCCACCGCGCCACGCAAGTCCCAGCGTCGCTTACGTTCTCTCCTCACCGTTCCTCAGCAGAGCTTTCCCGAGCGGGAAGACTCTCCCCGGAGAAACCGAACGAACGGCTCGGGCGATTCTTTAGCCGGCTCACGATGAGCCGTGCAGTAAAAGGAACTGGATAAGCCCATGTCCGGTACGCAGACAGCCTCAAAGCCCGAACACGAAACCCTCGAGATCAAGCTTGCGCATTCGCCAGATTCCGACGATGCTTTTATGTTCTACGCGCTAGCGACTCACAAGCTCGCCACTCCCGGTTACAAATACACCCACGTTCTCTCTGATATTCAATCCCTGAACGACGCGGCTCTCACCGAGACGTACGACGTCACAGCATTAAGCTTCGCAGCCTATCCCAGTTTGCGGGATAAATACGTCCTGCTAGATTGCGGCGCCAGCTTTGGAGAAAACTACGGCCCCATCGTCGTCGCCTCCAACTCTATGAAACGCGAGGATTTAGCTGGAAAACGCATTGGTGTTCCAGGCTTGAAGACGACCGCTTATCTAACCCTGAAGTTGTTTGAACCAGACTTTGAGCCCGTAGTCATGGCTTTCGACAAGATTCTGGACGCCGTGAAGAACAACGTCGTCGAAGCAGGCCTTCTCATCCACGAAGGGCAACTTCTCTTCCCCCAATTGGGCTTGCATCGCGTCGTGGACCTGGGAATTTGGTGGCACGAACAAACTGGATTGCCTCTCCCCCTCGGCGGAAATGCTGTTCGGCGCGCGCTCGGTCCCGCACTGGGCTTGCAAATTGCTAAAACGATTAAGGATAGCGTCGAGTATGGCCTCGAACACCGCGAAGAAGCCCTGAACTACGCCATGCAGTTTGCCCGCGATATGGAGACCGAAATTGCTGACAAGTTCGTGGGCATGTACGTCAACCGCTGGACGCTCGGCTATGGCGAGCGCGGAAAGCAAGCCGTCAGAGCCCTGATCGAGCGAGGGACCGCCGCCGGTCTGCTTCCCGGCCCACCCGACGTGGAGTTTCTCAGCGAAGCGTGATATCGAAAGAACCTGGCAAGGACCGCACAAACCCAGTTGAAATTTCCCGATTATCCGCCAATCCGCAAACTCCGTGGTTTGGACCAGAGAGTGGCGCGGAGGCTCCAGGCCCGTCTACGGGCCAGTCTTGACGCTTTCCCACTAATCACTTAGTGTTTCTTGTTTGCGAGGGAGCCTCACATGATGAAGTCTGCGCGAATTCTTTCCACGACGGCTGCGCTTCTCGCGCTGCTTGCGCCTGTTTCGCGCGGACAAGCCGCAGCCGAATATCACCTCTCCAACGACTCCAACGGTTCTTGGCCACAACAAGCCGTGCGCTCCACGCATGGCATGGTCGCGACGGACGAAGAGTTAGGCTCGCAGGCCGGTATAGAAATCCTCAAGCGCGGTGGCAACGCCGTGGATGCCGGAGTAGCCGTAGCTTTTGCTTTGGCCGTCGTCGAGCCCGCTGCAGGGAACATCGGCGGCGGCGGCTTTATGCTCGTGCGCCTCGAAGACGGCCGTACCACCTTCTTTGACTACCGGGAGGTCGCCCCCGGCAAAGCCACTCGCGACATGTACGTCGGCCCCGACGGAAAGCTCGTCAAGAACCTCTCGGTCATCGGCTACAAGTCCGTCGCCGTGCCTGGCACGGTCGCAGGCCTGGATCTGGCCCTGAAGACTTACGGCAAACTGAAGTTGGCCGATGTGATGGGCCCTGCCATTCGTCTCGCGGAGGATGGCTACCCTATCGGCGAAAAGATGGCGAAGCAGCTAGAAGACCAGCGCGATTATTTGCAAGAGTTCGCCGAAAGCCGCCACATCTTTCTCAACGACGGGAAAATGTTCAAAGCTGGCGACATCGTTAAGCAACCGGAGCTGGCCGCTACTCTCAAACGAATTGCGAAAAACGGCGCCGCCGAATTTTATCGCGGCGAAACTGCCCACAGGATCGCAGACGACATGCAGCGCATGGGTGGCCTCATTACCCTCGACGATCTCGCCCAATACCAGCCGAAAATGCGACAACCCCTCCGCGCCGATTACCAACTCGATGGTCACAAGTGGCAACTCATCTCCTCGCCGCCCCCAAGCTCTGGCGGCGTCGCCATCATCGAAGCCATGAACATGTTGCAGGGCGTACCGCTCAAAGGTTGGGACGATTTGGAAAGCGTACACATGGTGGTGGAAACGATGCGGCGTGTTTTTGCTGATCGCGCCGCCTACCTAGCAGACCCCGACTTCGCAAAAGTGCCCGTCGATGGCCTGATTAGCGAGTGCTACGCGAAGGAACTCGAAGCGGCCATCGATCCCCTGCACGCCACGCCAAGCAACACCGTCAAAGCGGGCACTCCGCATGTCTGCGGCGTTTCCGCCGCCTTGCCCGCGCCGCAAACGGTCTCCGGCCTGGGCGAAGGTCAGCACACCACTCATTTTTCAGTCGTCGATGCTGCCGGCAACGCTGTCGCCAGCACCTACACGCTCAACAACAGCTACGGCTCCCACGCAACTTCCACGGCTGGTTTCCTCTACAACGACGAAATGGACGACTTCACCACGCAGCCCGGCGTTCCTAATGCTCTCTTCGGCCTCATCCAATCCGAAGCTAACGCCATCGCCCCCGGCCACCGCCCCCTTAGTTCCATGGTACCGACGATGCTCTTGCGTGACGGCAAATTGAGCTTCGTAACTGGTTCGCCCGGTGGTCCTACGATTATTTCCGCCACTCTGCTGAGCGTTTTAAACTGGATGCGTCTGGGAATGAACGCGCAGGCGGCCATCAACGCGCCTCGTTTTCATCATCAGTGGCTGCCGGACGTGATCCTGATGGAAAATGATTTTCCCGAAAGCATCGAAGCCGCCTTGAAAGCGGAAGGATATCAAACGCGGCGGCGCGGGCACATCGGCTTGGTAAACGCCATCGGGATCGATCCAAAAACCGGTGAACGCCTGGGCGCGGCTGACCCGCGTGACCACGGTGCCGCCGTCGGTTACTGAACGACTTTATGTACCGCCGCCCCGTATCCACTCGGGCGGCCCGGAGCAAGACTTCTAGCTTTTCTTCGAAGCGAGCAGAGCAAGGACTATGCAAAGAATCCTATCTACCTACTTGTTTGTGTCGCGACGGTTGACTCCCGAGCTTCTCGGGCAAATTGCCGAAGCCGGTTTCGAGGCCCTCGAAATTTTCGCCACGCGAAGCCACTTCGATTACACCACCAAGGCGGAAGTGCAGGCCGTCGCCAGCGCCCTCTCGCAGCACGGGCTCGCTCTCGCATCACTCCATGCGCCGACGAGCCGCGACCTTAGCGCGACACGCGAAGGCGGCACGCCCCTTTCTATCTGCGAAGTCGAACGCGTCCGCCGCATCGAAGCCATGGACGAATTGAAGCGTGTCATCGATGTCGCCGAGGATCTCCCTTATTCCCGTCTGATTCTCCACATGGGTGGTTCGCGCGAGACAGCCGACCCGCGCAAACGCGATGCTGCCTTCAGCTCGCTCGAACACTTGGTTCTTCACGCTCATCACGCGGGCGTAACCATAGCCGTCGAGAACACCACCAGCGAAATGGGCGATCCCGCATACCTCCGCGCCTTCGTCGACGAAACGCGCCTCACCGGCCTGCGCTTCAATTTCGATATCGGTCATGCCTTTCTAGCCGAGGGTCCCGAAAATGAACGCATCGAAAAAGCCTTTACTCCCCTCCGCGAGCTCGCCGTTTCCGCCCACATCCACGACAATCACGGCGAAAAGGACGAGCACCTTCCTCCCTACGATGGCTCCATCGATTGGGAATCCGCCGTCAGAACTTTGAAGTCCGCTCCCGAACCTGATTTTCCCTTAACTCTCGAGCTGAAAGAACGCACCGGCCCAGAAGCTCCCAGCGCCTCCGATCAACTCAACGCAGCCAGCGCCTCTCTCGATCGTTTCGAGCGGGAGTGGAGCTAATCGCCAATAATTGACCATTATTCTGACCATGGTCTATAATATGGTCAGGTACACTCTATGCAAGAGATTGCCATTTCCGTATTCAAAGCCAAATGCCTCGCGATTCTCGAACAGGTCGAGAAGACTAAATCACCCATTCGTATCACTCGGCACGGTAAGCCCGTTGCCGAAGTTGTGCCAGCGGCTCCCGAAGTTGACCGCGCTAGCTTGATGGGCTCTATGCGGAATTCTATCGAAATCCTCGGCGACATCATTTCGCCGGCGAGCGACGAAGACGAGTGGGAGGCTCTTCGCGATTGAAGCTTCTGCTGGACACTCACATCTGGATTTGGTTCCTCCAAAGCCCCGAACACCTTGGACCCGCGACGCGCCAGGAGCTTGCTAACCCGGACAATGAGCTTTGGGTTTCGCCGATCAGTACATGGGAGGCTCTGATGCTGCAGCGAAAGGGCTGCCTTCGGCTGCGATCGGACTTTATTGCCTGGCTGCAACAATCTTCACCTGGTTTCAAAGAGGCCCCACTCAGTCATGAGATCGCCATAACGTCTGAGACACTCCCCCTCCCTGGCGATCCCGCTGATCGCTTTATCGCCGCCACGGCTCAAGTGCTCGACCTTACTCTAGTCACTGCAGACCAACGTCTTCTCGGCCTCGGCTCCATACGCACCATGGCTAATCGCTGATTCCCTGGTCGGATGAATTGAATTCGCCCTCTCTGGTAAACTGTTCGTTTGAATCTCTGTCTCAAAACTCAACTATGACCATCATCACCATCGAGCAAGCAGGCAAGTACGACGGGCAGGAAGTCACGATACGCGGCTGGCTCTACAACCTCCGCGAATCCGGCAAGTTGATGTTCCCCATTTTTCGCGATGGCACCGGAATCATCCAAGGCGTCTGCGCCCTCAAGGAAAATCCCGAAGCCTTCGAAGCCCTGAAGGGCCTCACGCAGGAATCCAGCGTCATTGTCACGGGCAAAATCCGCGCCGAGCAGCGCGCTCCCGGTGGCTTCGAGATGGGCGTCGCCAAAATCCAGATCGTCCAAAAAGTCCCCGAAAGCACGCCCTTCCCGATCCAGCTCAAAGAACACGGGGTCGACTTTCTGCTCGATCAGCGCCACCTCTGGATTCGCACGCCCCGCCAAGCCGCCATTCTCCGCATTCGCGCCGAAGCCATCCGCGCCGCGCGCGAATTCATGGACGGCGAGGGCTACACGCTCGCCGATGCGCCCATGTTCACGCCCGCGGCCTGCGAAGGCACTTCCACCCTTTTCGAAGTCAATTACATTGACGACCAAAAAGCCTATCTGACCCAGAGTGGCCAGCTCTACGCCGAAGCCATCGCCATGGCTCTCGGCAAGGTCTATACCTTCGGCCCTACGTTCCGCGCCGAAAAATCCAAAACGCGCCGCCATCTCACCGAATTCTGGATGCTCGAACCCGAAGCCGCCTACGTTGAGTTCGACGAAATCATGACCCTCGGCGAAGGCCTCGTCAGCGCGATCGTGCAAGGCGTCGTAAAAAATAAATCGCGCGAACTCGAAACGCTCAAGCGCGACGTCGCCAAACTCGAAAATATCAAGCCGCCCTTTCCGCGCATCAGCTACGAAGACGCCGTCGCGCTTCTAAATAAAAACGGCAACCCCGCCAAATTCGGCGACGATTTCGGCGGCGACGAAGAAACTCTCATCTCGAAGAATTTCGACCGCCCCGTCCTCATCCACCACTATCCCACTGCCATCAAAGCCTTCTACATGCAACCCGACGCCCAGCGCCCCGAACTGGCCCTCGCCTTCGACATGATCGCTCCGGAAGGCTACGGCGAAATCATTGGCGGCAGCCAGCGCATCCACGACTACGATTTACTCCTGAAGCGACTCCACGAACACAACTTGCCCCAGGAATCTTTCGAGTGGTATCTCGACCTGCGCCGCTACGGAAGCGTCCCCCACTCCGGCTTTGGCCTCGGTCTCGAGCGCACCGTCGCCTGGATTTGCGGCACCGAGCACATTCGCGAAGTCATCCCCTTCCCCCGCATGATTTATCGCGTGTATCCTTAATCCGGGGTAGCTGACGCCGCAACAGCGTCTCTCGCACGTAATTTGTTTTAACCCTTCGAGTGATCTGAGCCTCGCGCATGTTTGCGAGTGGTGTGACTTTCCGTCTCTTCGCGGGCCACGGATCACGGAACACGAGACTCCAATGCCTCAAAAAGTCAGAATCATCGGCGTACCCATGGACCTCGGCCAGAGCCGCCGCGGCGTGGACATGGGCCCTTCCGCCCTTCGCGGCGCCGGCCTGCAAGCCCGCATCAAGCAGCTCGGCCACACCGTCGAAGACATCGGCAACCTCGAAGTCAAGCAGCCCGAAGAAATGCAAATCGGTGAAAAGCGCGCCAAGTATCTTCAGGAAATCACGGAGACCTGCAAGGATCTCGCCACCACAGTCGAAAAATCTCTCGGCGAAGGTTTTCTGCCTCTGGTTCTTGGCGGAGACCATTCCATCGCCGCAGGCGTTGCGGCAGGCGTCTCCTCCTATTTCCGCAAAGACAAAAAGCAGATCGGCTATCTCTGGCTTGACGCTCACGGCGATATGAATACGCCCGAGTCCTCGCCCTCAGGGAACGTCCACGGCATGCCTCTTGCCGCAATTATGGGCTACGGCGCGCCCGAACTAGTCGATCTCCTCGGCTTCAAACCTAAAGCCGAGCCTGCCAACATCGTCATCGTCGGCGCGCGCGACCTCGACGCCCAGGAACGCAAAATCGTCAAAAAATCTGGCATCCACGTCTTCACCATGCGCGACATCGACGAGCGCGGCATGCGCGAAGTCATGTCCGACGCTCTCAAGTACGCCATGGACGACACCGCAGGCATTGCCGTCAGCCTCGACATGGACTTTGTCGATCCCAGCGACGCCCCTGGCGTCGGCACGCCCGTCCGCGGCGGCGTCACCTACCGCGAAGCCCATCTCGCGATGGAAATGATTGCCGATTCCGAAGCCATGCTCTCGCTCGAAGTCGTCGAAATAAATCCCATCATCGACGAACACAATCGCACCGCCCTCCTCGGCGTAGAGCTAGTCCTCTCCGCCCTCGGCAAGAAAATCCTGTAGCCATGCTTCCGTGGTCCAACAATGTCAGGCGGCAAAGAGTTGGCGCTATTGCTTTCCGACTCCTTGCCATTCTGTTTCTGTTTGCGACCTCACAAGTGCGTGCTTCGGGTCCGCAAGAAAAAGCCGATCGTATCGTCATCCACAAATCGGAACGAACGATGACTCTGCTTCGCGATGGCAAGTTGCTGAAGACCTACAAAGTCGCTCTAAGCACAGTCCCAGTCGGACCCAAGGAGCGCGAAGGAGACCACAAAGTTCCAGAGGGTCTGTACATCGTTGATGCCAAAAACGCCCACAGCAAGTTCCATTTGCCTCTGCACATTTCTTATCCAAACGCCGCAGACCGCGAGCGCGCCCACAAACTCGGCGTCAGACCCGGCGGCAACATTGAAATTCACGGGCTCGGTCCCAACTTCGGTTGGGTAGGCAGTCTGCACCGTCAAGTCGACTGGACGGACGGCTGCATTGCCGTAACTAATTCAGAGATTGAAGAGATATGGCCCTTAGTACCGGCTGGCACGCCAGTCGAAATATTGCCTTAAGAAAACTCAGGTCGTCAGCGTTCTCAACTCATGCGCAGCGCCGCCATCGGATCGATCCGTGAAGCGCGTCGCGCCGGCAAATATCCCGCGATCGCGGCGACCGCCGTGAGAATTACCAGCATCCCAGCAAACGTCACCGGATCGCTCGCCGTCACTCCATACAAAAGGCCGCCCAGCGTCCGCGCCAGCGCCCACGACGCCACGACTCCCACAACCATGCCAATTCCCGCGAGCCCCAGCGTCTGCAACAAAATGCTTCTCTGCAGCGTCTCCGCCGACGCACCCAGCGCCATGCGAATGCCAATCTCCTGCGTCCGCTGGCTCACCGAATACGAAATCACCGCATAAATGCCCAGCGAAGCCAGCACCAGCGCAAACCCGGCAAATCCTCCCAGCAAAATCACGACAAATCTTCGCGGCGACACGGCGCGATCCACCAAAGTCTGCAAAGTCCTCAAATTCGCAGTAGGCAAATTCGGCTCGATCGGCCGCAGCGCCTCCCGAATCCTCGTTCCAAGCTCCGCCGTCGGCATTGACGTCCTCACCACCAGATCCACCGTTCCATAATCCTGCGTCTGCCGCATCGGAATATAAAATTCGTTCCCCGATCCTTCTTCCAGCGCCATGTGCCGCACATTCCCAACCACACCCACCACGGTGCGATCCACATCTTCTGCCACGATTTTCCCGATCGGATCCTCGCCCGGCCACAAAGTCTGCGCGCACTTTTCGTTCAGGATAATCACCGGCAACGCGCCCTTCGTGTCCCGTTCCGTAAAATCCCGTCCCTCTCGCAGCGGAATTCCCATCGCGCCAAAATATCCGTCGCTGATAATTCTCGGAAATCCTTCCGGATAATTCTCCGGCGTGTACTGCACTCCTTTCGCCCCAATTCCCCAGCTCCGGTTGTGCCCCAGCGGCAGAAAATCCGAAAGCCCCGCCGCCTCGATCCCCGGAATATCCTTCACCCGGCGCAGCGCATCGTTAAAATACGTATTGCGCTGCTCCTGCGTTTTGTAAGACGAATTCGGATCGATCCGCAACGCCGCCGCGCGTTCCGGCACAAATCCCAAATTCACATCCAGCACGCGCAAAAAACTCCGTATCAAGAGTCCCGCCCCAACCACCAGCACGCATGCCAGCCCAATCTCCGAAACCACCAGCGCCCCGCGAATCCAGGCGTGCCCGCGCCCCTGGCTCGACCCGCGGTTTGAATCTTTCAGCGTGTCGTGCAGCTTCACGTCTCGCACCTGCAGCGCCGGCACCAAACCAAAAATCAATCCCGTCAACAGTGCCGCCGCCACCGTAAATCCCAGCACGCGTGCGTCAATCCGTACTTCATTCAACAATGGAATGCTCACCGCCGTCAGATGCGCCAGCACGCGCGTCCCCGCAAAAGCCAGAAGCAATCCCACCGCCGCTCCGCAACATGACAGCACCAAACTCTCCGTCAACATCTGCCCGATTAATCGCCCGCGCCCCGCCCCCAGCGCCGCGCGTATTGCAATCTCTTTTTGCCGCGTCGCCCCGCGTGCCAGCAGCAAATTCGAAAGGTTCGCGCACACGATCAGCATTACCACGCCCACCGCGCACGCCAGCACCACGAGCGCCGGCCGCAGCCGCCCGCTCACGTGCTCCGCCAACCCAGAAAGCTTTGGATCAAAATCATTCTCCTTGGGATGCAGCTGCTCAAACCGCTTTCCCAAAATCGCCGCTTCCGCCTGTGCTGCCCCTAGCCTCACTCCCGGCTTCAGCCTCCCCACAATCGCCAGTGTGTTTCCCCACCGGTTCGTCTCCGGCGACAGCGCAAACGGCTCGAAAATATCGATCCTGCTCCCCGGCGCAAAAATCGTCCCGAAATCAAACGACGCCGGCAGCACACCCACCACCGTCACCGGCCCGCCATCAAACTCCAGAGCCTGCCCAACGATCTTCGGGTCGGAGGCGAACCTGCGCTCCCACAATCCGTGGCTCAGCATCACCGCCTTCGGCCCACGCCACTTGCACTCTTCCGCGCTAAACTGCCTCCCAATCTCCGGCTCCACGCCCAGCAGCGGAAAAAAATTCTGCGACACCGGTACGCTCGTCAGCCTCTCCGGCTCGCCATCCCCGATCAGCTCTGCGTCGCCCACTCCATAAAACGCAAAATACCCCGCCAAATCTTCGAACGACTGGTTATGCGCCCGATAGTCCAGCAAATAATCGACCTGCGTCGTCTTCGCCGACATGTCTCCCGTCGCATCTGTGTGATTCGCCATCCACACCAGCTTTCCAGGATCGCGAAACGGCAGCGGTCGAATCAGCAACGTATTCACGACGCTAAAAATCGTGCAACTCGCCCCCACCCCCAACCCCACAATCAAAATGGCAAACGCCGCGAATCCTTTATCCCGCCAAAGGGTCCGCAGCGCATAACGAACATCCCGCCCCAGCGTCTCGAATAATGGCGTTCTACGATTCCCGCTCTGAGCTAATTCTGTTGAGGTCGTTTGCGAAGCGTTCTGCGTAGACACAGCCCCTCCTGCGCGATTCCCGCATCTTTGTAGACGACGGAAACCTGGAAAAGTTCCGTCAACTCTTTCAAATATCCCCGTCGAAAAATCGCAGCCAATCTCCGTTGTCACTCCAGCACCCAAACCCCACTTCCCCCGCGACAACTCCCCTCCTTTGCCCTATAACTAAGAACTGGCGACAAAAGACCCCAAACCGGCTATCTCCATGACCCCCGACAAAAAACGATTGCGCATTGGCGTTCTCTTTGGCGGCCGCTCCGGCGAACACGAGGTTTCCCTGGCCTCCGCGGCTTCCGTAATTCGCGGCCTGGACCCTGACAAATACGAAGTCGTCCCCATCGGCATCACTAAAGAAGGCCACTGGCTCATCGGCGGCGGCGCGCAAAAAATGCTCCCCGAAGTTCTCCGCACTGGCCAGCGCGTCACGATGAGCGCCGATCCCACCGACGCCGCCCTAGTTCGCCTCGACGGAAGCGGCGGCGGCCAGCGCATCGACGTCGTCTTCCCCGTCATGCACGGCACCTTCGGCGAAGACGGCACCATCCAGGGCCTGCTCGACCTCGCCGGCCTCCCTTTCGTCGGCGCGGGCGTCCTCGGCTCTGCCGTCGCCATGGACAAAGATGTCGCGAAAAAGTTGCTGCAAGCCGCAAGAATTCCCGTAGTCCCTTGGGTCTGCATCCATCGCCACGAGTGGGAACGCAACGAAAACATCGTCCTTCATCAAATCGAAAAGGAATTTCCCTATCCTGTCTTCGTCAAGCCCGCCACTCTCGGCTCGAGCGTCGGCATGACCAAAGTTCATTCCCACGACGAACTTGCTCCCGCTCTCAATCTCGCTGCCGAATTCGCCATGAAAATTCTCGTCGAGCGCGCCGTCAACGCCCGCGAAATCGAACTCTCCGTTCTCGGCAATCACGATCCCCAAGCTTCCGTCCCCGGCGAAATCGTGCCCCACCACGAGTTCTACGATTACGCCGCCAAATATCTCGAAGAAGGCACGCAACTTCTCATCCCCGCCACTCTCAAACCTGCCCAAATAAAAAAATTCCAACACTTCGCCGTCCAGGCTTTTCGTGCCCTCGAATTAAACGGCATGGCTCGCGTCGATTTTTTCTTGGAAAAAGTCAGTGGAAAAATCTATCTCAATGAAGTGAACACCATCCCCGGCTTCACTTCCATCAGCATGTACCCCAAACTCTGGGAAGCCAGCGGCATCCCCTTCCCCCAACTCATCGACAAACTCATCGCCCTGGCCCTCGAACAACACGCCGAAAAAGCCCGCACCAAATACGCCATCGAACTACCCCAAGGCTCCGCCGACGCCCTCGAAGGCTAAACGCTTCCAAAATCCGGCCCGATGGGGATGGCGCACCTGGAATTCCAGATTTACAATGTGTATGCTTCCCTTAAGTAAGTCACATGTTGAAACTTCTGGTGATTCACGCCGTCTTGGCCCTTGCCGCGGTAACCCCGCCCTCATTGGTCGCCTGTTCAATGGCCGGATGCCTGGGCGACGGCGCCGAATTACGATCGAATTTTGTCGTTAGAATCATCCACGAAGACAAGCCCCTCCCTGGAGTTACCGTACTAATCACGAACCACGGCGTTCAAGTTTTTTCCGGAAGAACTGAAGCAGATGGGGCGGTGCACATTTCAAGTCTGCCAACCGGGAATTACTGGCTTAACGCGGAGCTTCTCGGAATCTCTGCCGCGTATACGTGTTTCCATGTCAATTCTCACGCGTCCGGAAAGGCGCGGAAAAAACTAAAATTTGAGTGGGGCGACATGCCCTACGCCACGCGTCAAATTGCTGGGCGATTGCAAATTTCCGAACTGGGAAAAGAGGGAACGCTCGTCTGGAGAGTGCAACACCGCATCGATGCACCAATCAGAAACGCAAGCCTCATACTCCGAAGCCCAATTAATGAAACTGCCTACCGGACCGCGTCGGAGAGTGACGGCGATTTCTCATTTGCCGATATTCCATCCGGAATTTACGTTCTACACATTGAAGGGGGCACGACTCCAAGCGGTGAATCCTTTGGTTCCGGCGACTTCGTACTCCGCCTCGCCGCCTCGGCGAAAGCCAAGAAGCTCGTTCTGACGCCCAACGTAGGTGGTGGAAGTTGTGGAGGCTGGTCCCTCGCTCAGGGCTTATGAAGTAATTGTAGGGGCATCCTTCTGAGGATGAGGGCTCTTCTCTGGTCACTACCCACTACTCACTACCCACTACTCACTTTCCCTCTTCTTCAAAAATCCTGCAAATCATCCCCCGGCAACGCCACCCGCACGGCATTCAGCACCGCAAATAAATCAATGATCTCCTGCGCAATCGCTCCGCCAATCGGTGGCAAGTAGCCCATCGCTGCCGCAATCATTCCCACGATGCTCGCCAGCATCCCTCCCAGCGCACTCTGCAGCGCGATCCGCCGCATTCTCCTCCCGATATGCATCAACTCGTCGATCTTCCCCAGCGACGGCTCCAGAATCACGGCATCCGCCGCCTCCGTAATGATGTCGCTCTGCGATCCAAACGCGACGCCCACCGTTGCCGCCGTCAGTGCCGGAGCATCGTTGATCCCGTCTCCCACAAAAAGTGTCTTCCCCTTCGCGGTTTCCTCTTTCACGATCGCCAATTTTTCTTCCGGGCTCTTTCCCGCGCGCACTTCGCTGATCCCCACGCTCTCCGCCAAATACCGCACCTCGGACTCGCGATCCCCCGAAACCAGCATGACTTTGCGCACTCCATGCCGCGGTTTCAAATGCTGGATGAACAACCGGCTGTCGCCTCTCGGCGCATCATGAAATCGCATCGTCGCCGCATATCGCCCGTCGATAAACACCGCGCACTCCAACCCGCTGCTCATCGCCGGCAAGACGGCTCCCAATTCTTCCGCTTGTTTCCGCCCCGTGATTCGCACTTCGCGCCCATCCACGGCTCCTCGCAGCCCCTCTCCCGGCGGCTCGCTTAATTCCGTCACCGGCAATAACCTCGTCTCCCGCTTCTCCGCTTCGCTGGTAATCGCTCCCGCCAGCGGATGTTTCGAATACTGTTCCAGACTCGCCGCCAATCGCAGCACTTCTGCGTTCTCAAATCCTTCCGCGCAAATGATTCCTGTCAACGTCGGCCGTCCGTAGGTCAGCGTTCCGGTCTTGTCGAAAATCAGCGTCCGGCAGGAATCGAGCTGCTCCAGCACCGCCGGATTCTTGATGATGATCGAGCGCCGCGCCGCCACCGAAATTGCCCCGATGATCGCCGTCGGAATCGCCAGCAGCAGCGGGCATGGCGTCGCCACCACCACCACCGCCAGAAAGCGGTGCATATCCCTGCTCACCAGCGCCGCGCCCCCAGCAAGAATCAGCGCGACCGGCGTGTACCACGCTCCCAGTTGATCGCCCAATCGCCGCAATCGCGGGCGCTGCTGCTCGCTCGATTGCATCACCTTCATGATTCGCGCGTACCGCGAATCCACCGCCAGCTTTTCCGCGCGGATCACTAGCGCCGCGTCTCCGTTGATGGCTCCGGAAATTACTTGCGATCCCGCCATTTTCGAAATTTCATAAGGCTCGCCGGTCAGATACGCCTCGTCCATTCTTCCGCGCCCTTCGATCACCGCGCCGTCCACCGGGCAAATCTCATGCGGCAGCACGATCAACTCGTCGCCGATTCGAATCTCCTCCAGCTTCACATCCTTCGCGCCATCCGCGCTCCGGCGGTGCGCGATTCCCGGCATCCGCCGCGCCAGCGCATCCAGCACCGATGATGCCCGCGCCGTTGCAAATTCCTCCAACGCCGAGCCACCCGATAGCATCAACACCACAATCGCCGCCACCAGATACTGCCCCAGTACCACTGCGGTGAGAATGGAAATTCCCGCGAGCAAGTCCGACCCGAATTCACGTTTGATCAGTTTTCTCGCGAGATCGAAAATCAGCGGCGTTCCGCCAATCACCAACGCCACGATCAGGGGAGCGAGCACAGCTCGCGCAGACGCATGCGCGGCAAAGCGCAGCACCAGATGCAAGGCTATGGCAAGAAGAGTGATCCCAGCGATGTACGTCTCTTTGGGCGCCCGGTTCAGCAGTGAGCGAGCCACCGTCATTGCTCCCATCATACAGCACGCGTACTGATCAGCACATTGTCGCGCTCGGCCGCTTTGCTGAATCGCTTATCGAAGATTCATCAAGCGAGCCCATAGGATCATCCTGGAATTCACCGCGACTCGGTCGGCGGGGATGACCGCTCTTCTCCGCTCTGCTGCTCACTACTCACTTCTCTTCCCGCCCAGAACACGCTAACTTATATATGCTCGCATCTCACAAATCTGCCTCGCAGGGCAGGAGACCACGGAATGTCACTTCTCGAACCGCCCCCGGACGTCCACAAAAAATCTCGGGCCATGATCTTCACCATGACGGTAGCCTTCATCATTGCCGTCATCGCCGTTTGGTTCGTTCTTCGTTTTTATCCGGAGAAAAAGGCCGCCGCGGATTTCTTCAACGCCGTCGTTGCCGGAGACATGCCCCGCGCCTATCAACTCTGGAAACCGAGCTCCAGCTACAGAATGCAGGACTTCGTCGCCGATTGGGGCCCCACCGGCTACTATGGCCCCGTCAAAAGTTACGAAATCGTCAAAGCGAAATCTCCCAATGGCACCACCACCAGCGTCGAAATCCGCGTGGCCATCAGCCCCTTTAGCCCCATGCCCGGCGCCAACGACCCCGAAAAATCACAAAAAACAAAAGTGGTCACCGTCTGGGTCGACTCAAGAGACAAATCCTTCAGCTTCCCGCCATAGCCCCTGGCCCCGCTCTATGCCTGTAGATTCTCTGTTTGGTTTCAAGGAGTTTTAGCTGGCCGCGAGCACGATACATCGTGCCCTTCTTGCTCTTCTTTCCTCTGCGCACCCAATGAAATGAAATTGTCATTCCGAGCGAAGCGAGGAATCTGCTTTTTCTTTTCTTCTCTTCTCCGCGAACTCTGTGCTCTCTGCGCCCTCCGCGTAAAATTCTTTTTCCTAAGCTCTAAGCTGTAAGCTGTCAACTGTCAGCTACCTCTTCACCGCCGAATATCTTCCAACGCATTCTCCAATTCTTGTGGCCCCACGCTGGCCGTCCCCAACTTCCCCACCACCACCCCCGCCGCCGTATTCGCCAGCACCGCCGCATCCGCCAAAGATGCCCCCGCCGCCACTGCCAGCGATAGCACACTCAATACCGTATCCCCCGCGCCCGTTACATCAAACACCTGCCGCCCCGTCGCCCCGCTCTCCACCCCGCTCTTCCCCACCCGCGCGTACGTCACCTCAAAACTAGTCGCCGGAATCTGCAAATGCCGCGGCGAGGACTCCTCGAAAAGCCTCATGCCCTTATTGCCCTCGGTGATCAGCACGGCGCCGCAACCGAAGTGCGCAAGCAGTGCGCGGCCAGCCTCTTCTATCGACTTCTCATCGTCCAGCGACCGCGTAACAAAAAATCCCGCCTGCTTTGTATTGCACACAATTGCCCGCGCCCCGCGATAGGCATACAAGCGCGAGGTCTTCGGGTTCACGAAAACAGGCACTTTCAACTGATGCGCCGCGCTCAGCACACGGTCGGCGAAAGCGTCCGTAATCAGCCCCTTGTCGTAGTCCGAAAGCACCAGCGCATCCAAACTCTTCAACGAATTAAACAGAACGCCCAGCAGCTTCTTTTCCGTTTCCGCGCTCAGAGCCTCCCGCCGTTCCTGATCCACGCGCACAACCTGCTGATGGCGCGCGATAATCCGCGTCTTCACGGTAGTCACACGTTTACCGTCGGGAATCACTCCCTTTTCGCCAATGTTTTCCGCCCGCAAGCACTTCTGCAAGGCTCGCCCGGCCTCGTCCGTACCAATCGCGCCAAAAGTCTCGACATGCGCGCCCAGCGCCGCCAGATTTGCGGCCACATTCCCCGCCCCGCCCAAGCATTCGCTCTGCGATACACAATCCACCACTGGTACCGCTGCCTCAGGCGAAAGCCGCGTAGCCGTGCCCCACAAATACCTGTCCAGCATCAAGTCGCCGAGCACTCCCATGCGCTTCCCACGCAATTTCGGGATCAACCGCTTCAACCTCGGAATCGATCCGCTGATATCACTAGTCGCCATGCGCCCCTGTAATTTTCCAATTCTGGTTTTATCCATCCGAGAGTTCTGTGCCAGCCCTCTCACTCGCAGCCGTCGGGCATTTTCTCCGGACTACTCACTATCCACTACCCACTAACCACTACTCCTTTTCCATCTTCGCTTCTTCCACCAGCATCACCGGAATATCATCCCGCACCGGATAAATTCTGTGACATGTCCCGCATTTCAATCCCGTGTTCTCCGCCGTCAATTTGACCGGTGTCTTGCAAACCGGACAAACCAGAATCCCCAGCAACTCTTGCGAAATCGCCATGTGCGCTCCCTTTCCAGACTCAATCTGTCATTTCCAATCGAACGGCCACTGTATCAAAGCTACTCTAACCCGAGCAATTGAACTTGCTAGGCATCTCTCCCGCTTTACGCCGAGCGCCGAAATCTTCGCATGAGAATATTCTAATTCCTTCCTCCGCCCCCCAACCTGCAGATTTGGCACTCCGAGCGCTAGGAACACCCACGGGGGCCGCGTCTTGTGGTGCAGAGGAGTGCCTTGATGTCCGCAAAACTACTGATGCCTCTTGGTTTAGCGCCCTTTTCGCTGAACGCCGGCCTCCGCAAGTGAGTGGCGTTTGCAGACCTTTTTCAGGCCACGTTCTCATTTCGGAACACGCGGAGCCGGCATGGTTCGCATTCGACTGTCCATAACGATGAGCGATCATGCCGGCTCCTCGCTTGGAAAGACCCGCCTCATAATTTGGCCGGAGGGCTGATTGGCTGCACGAAAGCGATGGAAGCTAAGGCGGTTTCTAGTCGCCGTATGCTTCGTCGTCGTGTACGTGCTGCTCGACCGTTCCACGATTTCCTTTCAAATCTGGACGGAGATCAGCGCCTGGTATCCGCCCACAGGCCTGGCCTTTGCCGCGCTGATTGGGTTCGGGGCGTCCTACGCGCCCCTTGTCCTGCTCGCAGAGGTCATCTCCTCCCTCCTGAATTATCACCAGCCGGTACACTCATACATTTTCTTGGTGGGGAATATTGAGTTCGCAGCTTTCTATACGGCGGCAGCGCTAGTCTTGCGGCGCATCATCAAGATCGATTGGCGTCTTCGATCGGTAAGGGACGTGATGTGGCTGCTGGTTACTGGCAACTGCTCGGCCTGCGTGACCGCATTTCTTGGCGCGTGGTTCCTGGCGGCGGACCACTTGATCCCCGCGCAGGGATACTTGCGCGCAACGATGAACTGGTGGGTTGGCGATGCCGTGGCTATCGGCTCCGTTGTGCCGTTTTGCCTCATCTATATTTTACCGGGGCTGCGCTGTTTCGCAGGCTACTCCGAAAGTAATGGCTCTATAAACCATGCAGTCCCCCATCAGAATCGGCGTGAACTTCGTGGCTTTCCACGAGGATTGGAATCGGCGCTGTTCGCGGCAAGCATGGTTGCGGTGCTCTGGGCGGCGCTCAGCGGCAGGTTTGTCCATGGAAATGAGATGTTTTACTTGCTCTTTCCTCCTCTCATCTGGGTGGCCGTGCGGCGGGGATTGCGCGGCGCGACGGCCGCGATTCTGGCCCTGGATACTGGCCTGATCATCGCCTTGCGAATTTACCCGCGTAGCCCCAGCGAACTCACCCTGCTGCAATTTCTGATGCTGATTCTCTCGCTGGCTGGCCTGGTTTTGGGCGCATTGATCAGCGAACGGGACGCCGGCGAGCTGCGTCTGTCGAAAGAAGAAGCGCGCATCCGCCTCTTGCTGGATTCAACTGGCGAATCCATTTATGGAGTGGACAACAATGGCGAATGCACTTTCTGCAATCAGGCCATGCTCCGGCTCTTGCGCTTCGCTTCTCTGACCGATGTGCTGGGGCGGAATATCCACGACGTGATCCATCATACCCGCAGGGACGGGACGCCGAATCCGCGCGACGAATGTTCATTGCAAAAGGATTTCCTGGGCGGAAGAATATTCCACCACACGGACGAACTCCTGTGGCGGGCCGACGGAACCAGCTTCGATGCCGAAATTTGGTGTCACCCGTTGCTGCAGGATGGCGTGATGCTCGGTGCCGTCGTTACCTTCGTGGACATCTCCGAGCAAAAAAAAGTGCAGGCAGCTCTGCGGCAGGCAAAAGAAGGTGCGGAATCCGCGAACCGCGCAAAGAGCGATTTTCTCGCCAACATGAGCCATGAAATTCGCACGCCCATGAACGGAATCCTCGGAATGACCACGCTTGCTCTCGAAACCAACCTCGACCCCGAGCAGCGCGACTATTTGACCATGGTCAAGAGTTCCGGAGAATCCCTCCTTACCCTCCTGAACGACATCCTGGACTTGTCCAAAATCGAAGCCGGCAAGCTGGATCTCGAGATCGCGGACATGTCTGTCGAAGATTGCATCGAGGACGCTCTGGAACCGCTTGCGCCGACAGCGCGGCAGAAGGACATCGCCCTGGTGTGGAGCATCGGCAAAGATATTCCGGGCGTGGTGCGCGGCGATCCCACCCGCTTGCGGCAGGTTTTAATCAATTTGGCCGGTAATGCGCTGAAATTTACCAGCGAAGGCCAAGTCGCCATCTTTGGCCGGCATGCCGGGAACACCAAAGATGGGTTGATGCTGGAATTCACCGTCTCCGATACCGGAATTGGAATCCCGGAAGAAAAACGAAAAACAATTTTCGAACCCTTCGCTCAGGCCGATATGTCCACCTCGCGCCGCTATGGCGGCACGGGACTCGGTCTTTCGATTTCCGAGCGCCTGGTGCACTTGATGGGCGGGCGCATCTGGGTCGAAAGCCAAACAGGCCGCGGCAGCGAGTTCCATTTCACCATGCAGGTCTTCCATCCGTCTGCACCAGAGAAGCTCCGGCCGGTCGCGAGCGGAAAATTGCAGCCCGCTTCGCGGCAATCGGCGCGGCGCGTTCTGCTCGTCGATCACAACCCCGTGAATCTGGAACTGCTCGCGCGTTTGCTCCCTCGCTGGAACATGACCGCCGTGCCTGCGGCAAGCGCTGAAGAAGCCACGGCACTGTTGGCGGAAGCCAGGCGAACGGGCCAGGAGTTTTCGACCATCTTGATGGAGAAGGATCTGCCCGGTCCCGGCGGCTTTGCTCTCCTCGCCGATGTCCGCGCTTCCGCGGCCCGCGATGTCCCCGTGATTTTGGCTCTTTCGCGGCCGCTCGATCCGGCGGATCGGGACCGCTGCCAGCAATTGGGCGTTGCGCAAACGATCCTCAAACCCTTCCGGCGCTCCGTTCTGCGCGCCGCGTTTCAGGCTTGTCACGGTGATGTGATTGAGACCAAAGTCCTCGCGGCAGTGAATCCTGTGGACCAACGGCGCGAACCTTTGCGGATTCTGCTGGTCGAGGACAATCTCGTCAATCAGCGCTTGACCGCGCGCCTGCTCGAGAAAATGGGTCACGCGGTCACCATTGCGGATAACGGCCAAATCGCTCTTCGCATCTTGTCCGAACAGGAATTCGATTTGGTGGCCATGGACATGCAAATGCCCATCATGGATGGACTCGAGACCACAGAAAAGATCCGCGCCCTTGAGAAAAAAACCGGGAAGCACTTGCCGATCGTGGCCATGACCGCGAATGCGTTCGAAGAAGACCGGCAGCGTTGTCAGAGTGCGGGAATGGATGGCTATATCGCAAAACCCGTTACCTCCCAAGCGATTGATCGGGAGATCATCCGCGTGATGGCCGCGCGGGAGAAAGTTGAGAAGCTCGAACTTCCGCGAACTCGATAGCCTGTGGCCACAAGTCTTCACTCATTCTGCTCGTTTCTCCTTGCCGTCGAATCCAACTTCATTTCGAACAATTAGCCAGCCCTCTCGCAACCACAGGTGGGAACCGCCTTCTGAGACTGGCCTATGTGTTTAACTCTCCCGTGATTTAGCGTAATCCTGGCAAGGGGCCTAGCCTATTGCTCGCGGACCGGCGCACGCGTCTTCACCTTGCTACAGGCCTTCGCGACGGCAATCGCAGTCAACAATAAAACAATCGGATCAATCGGATGCCGATAACGCAAATCCGCATGCGTCACATAATACAGACATGGAAAAACCACGGGGAACAGAGCCAGCGGAAAGACAGGGCTTCTCGCCGTTTCCTCGGCTCCATGCTTCTCCGCATCTGCGCTGTCTCCGTGCACTCCGCGTCTCTGCGTTATCTGTTTTTGCCCTGCCCACAACGCCACGATGCCCAACAACGCGCCAATCCCTGTCAAAAAGTCGGCCAGCAAAATCCCCCGGATCAACCACGAATCCGTCTCTCGGAAACTCTTAATCGGCGATTCCGTCCCCATCCAGAACTCCGCGAACTTCTTCCCTGTCAGTTGCATCTCCAACCCGAGATGCGACTCCATAAAAGTTGTTGCGAGCGCCCATTTCTCCTGCATGTAAGCCGTCTCACCCATCTGCGTGTACGTTCGCGCTTCCTCTGTCCTGGTAATCGACATCCTGCCGTTCCGCGCATGCGGATCGAAAATGTCGTTGTTCCCCAGCCAGAGTTCAAACGGCAAATTCGATCGCAGCGGAATCAGTCGATGAAATTCCGCGTAGTTGCGAATCGTCCACGGCACGCAACACAGAATCGCCACACCAGCCGCCAGTCCTGCGCGTTTCCACCGCGATTTGCTCTCTCCGCGCCCGAGCCACGCCGCCCAACCCACAAGAAATGGCAGCAGCGCCCCCAGCGCCGGATTCGTCATCAGCGCCAGGCCCCACAACATTCCATACCCGCACCAATCCCGCGCCCGCTCCGATTCCATCAACTCCAACGTCGCCCACAAAAGCGTAGCCGCCAGCAGCGCCGACAGCGCCGTATCCCAAATCCATTCAAACGGCATCAGAATCGCGTTCGGAAAAATCGCCCAAAGCCAAGCCGCCCCGCTCGCCACTCCCAAGCCGCCTATTCTCTTTCCAGCATAGAAAAGCGGCACGCAGGCCGCCGAAGAAAACAAAATATTGAGCGTGACGCATGCAAAAAAAGACCGCGCCGTAAAAGTTCCGAATACCTTGAACGCCGCCGCAACCAGCAAGGGATAAACCGGCGCCAGCCAAGCCGTCGGCCCCGTGTTCGTTCGAAATACATCGCTGAATCCCGCGCCTCGCGCCAAAGCCGCCGCGATGTTCCCCGTCTCCTGCTGAAAGGGCACAATACCCAGAACTCCGGGCGGAATTTTCTGTGCCTGGTCCCACGCAAACGTCGCGCGGACACCCATCGCCACAATCAAAATCAGCGCGAGCGAAGTCGCCGCCTTTTGAATCGCCTTTTTCATGAATGCAAGATCACTTTTCGCGTCCCTCGAATCGATCTTTTTGCAGCGCGACAAATGTACTGGCTGCAACAAACTGTGACAAGCGCGCCCAACAATTTCACGCTACAATAAGAAGGTTATGCTCACGGTCAACAATATCTCTATGCGTTTCGGTCCCCGCGTCCTCTTCGAGGACGTCACCTGCACCTTCATGGCCGGGCGCCGTTACGCCGTCACCGGCCCGAATGGCGCCGGCAAATCCACATTCATGAAAATCCTTACCGGCGAACTCGAGCCCACCAAAGGCTCCGTAACGCGGCCGAAAAAAATGGGCGTCCTTCGCCAGGAGCAGTTTGCTTTCGATCAATTTCGCGTCATCGACACCGTCATTATGGGCAACGGAGCGCTTTGGAAGGCGCTCGAAGAGCGCGACGCGCTTTACGCCAAGCCCCACGAGGAATTGACCGACGCGGACGGCATGCGCCTCGGCGAACTCGAAGGAATTGTCGGCGAAGAGGGCGGCTATACCGCCGAATCTGACGCCGGAACGCTGCTCGACGGCCTCGGCATCGAAAGCACCTTTCACGAACGCAAAATGGGCGAACTGCAAGGCGGACAAAAGGTGCGCGTGCTGCTCGCGCAAGCACTGTTCGGCAATCCCACGGCTCTGCTCCTCGACGAGCCCACCAACAACCTCGACCTCGATTCCGTTCACTGGCTCCAAAGATATCTGTGTGACTACGAAGGCGTGCTCATCGTGATTTCGCACGACCGCCATTTTCTCAACAGCGTCTGCACGCATACCGCGGACATCGACTACGAAACGATCATCATGTATGTCGGCGGGTACGACGACATGGTCGTGGCGAAAACGCAGGTTCGCTCGCGCATCGAAGCGGAAAACGCCAATCGCGAAAAGAAAATCGCGCAACTGAACGAATTCATCGCGCGATTTTCAGCCGGCACGCGTTCGGCGCAAGCTACCTCGCGCAAAAAAGAAGTCGAGCGGCTGCAGACCACGGAACTAGCGCGCTCGAACATTCAGCGGCCGTACATCAAATTCGACATGAAGCGGAATTCCGGAAAGCATCCGCTGGAAATCCGCAGCGTCGAGAAATCCTATGGAGACGTGAAAGTGATTCCGCGATTTTCAGCGGCGGTGACGCGCGGAGAAAAAATCGCCCTGATGGGCCGCAACGGCGCCGGAAAAACCACGCTGCTGAAATCGCTGGTCCTCAACGCGCCCGGCTTCATCGAGGACGACGACCGCCAGTTCAAAATCAACGGCGGCGAAACCAAGTGGGGTCACGAAGTGGCCGTCGGCTACTTCGCGCAGGACCACGGCGAATCCATCACCAAGGGAACGACAGCCATCGAGTGGCTCTGGCAGTTCGATCCATCCGCCAACCAGCAGGAGCTACGCGGGTTGATGGGCCAGATGCTTTTCAGCGGCGAAGATGCGCTGAAGCCCACGAACGCGCTCTCCGGCGGCGAGAGGGCGCGGCTCATTTTCTGCCGGCTGATGCTGCAGAAGCCAAATTTTCTGGTGCTCGACGAGCCGACGAACCATCTCGACCTGGAATCCATCAACGCGCTGAATATTGCCTTGCAGCGCTATGA
>Ga0187805_10000082_pt1 | contig 27634 bp, 26 predicted proteins | sample NC_wetland_sal_i_6_FD_132965 | JGI IMG/M metagenome (GOLD analysis project Ga0187805, IMG submission 132965) | Wetland sediment microbial communities from Neuse River Estuary, North Carolina, USA - Control_5 | ecosystem: Environmental > Aquatic > Freshwater > Wetlands > Sediment | place: USA...
ATCGATGGCTTCGTGCAGCATTACAACCGATCCAGTCGGCCCTTTGTCTGGACCGCAACCGCTGACTCTATCCTGGAAAAGCTCGCGCGACTTTGTTCACGTATTTACGGGACACGACACTAGGGCCCTGGCAATCGCCAATCGGTTCACAGGTTAGAGGTTCACAGGTTGGAAATAAGATTCGCTGGCGAACCCACCGTTGTCGCCTGGCCGGCCATGGAAGAAGTAGCGCCGGCGTCTCGCCGGCTGTCGCGAGAGCATCTTGCTCGCGCACCCAACGGGAGGCACAGCTCTCGAAAGATCTGGATTGCTAGGATTTATCCAGTCTCTCGATCTCGCCCTTGGTGCGCTCCAGAATTTCGCGGATCTTTGCAATCTTCGCCGCGTCGTGCGTGCCGCGCGTCGCCGCCTTCAGCGCCGTCTTCATCAGATCGGCTGCCGGACGCATCACCTCCGCGCCTTCCATCCCCATCCACGGAGCCCAGTCGCCGGCCTGTTCGGCGCGCTGCCAGATTCGTTTTACCGTCTCTGCCTCGCGCTGTAATTCCGCCTTTCCCGAGTCGGTTAGAGTGTATGCTCGCTTCCCGGCTGCGGCATCGGACGTAACCATGCCCTCATCTTCTAACTGTTGCAGCGCCGGATAGATCGCGCCTGCGCTGGCCTTGTAAATTCCGCCGGATTTCGTCTCCAGCTCCTTCATCAACTCATAACCATGCTTTGGGCCGCTTTCCAGCATGGAGAGCAACGCCAGCCGGATTTCTCCCGGACCAAAGAACCGTCCCCAGCGACCGCTGCGTCCCCACGGGAATCCACCGCCAATGAACGCCGATCCCATCCCACCGCGCCACCAACTTCCACATCTTCCGTACATATCAAACTCCTTTTGTTTCTTTCAATATTGCGTATAGTGTATCTTTAGATATATCTAAACGTCAACAACTGGATTCGCTTTTCTCTCAATGATTTACAATCGCGCCTATGTTCTATCGCTCTGACAGCCGCGCCCCGGACCAGCTTCGGCCTGTGAAGATGACGCCTGAATTCATCACCACCGCCGAAGGTTCCGTTCTGATCGAGGTGGGCAACACTCGCGTGATCTGCACTGCGTCCATCGAAGAGGTGGTGCCGCAGTTCATGCGCAACACGGGTAAGGGATGGATCTCTAGCGAATACAGCATGCTGCCGCGCTCGACCCTGACCCGAACTCCGAGGGAGGTTTCCAAGGGACGCCAGAGCGGCCGCACTCACGAGATTCAACGGCTCATCGGACGATCACTGCGAGCCGTCACTGACCTGGCGAAGCTGGGCGAGCGCACGATCTGGATCGATTGCGACGTCATCCAGGCCGACGGCGGCACGCGCACTGCATCGATTACCGGCGCATTCGTGGCCCTGGGACTCGCGCTCGGCAAGCTGGTGGAAGCGGGAACGCTGCCCTCAGTTCCGCTCAAAGATTTCGTTGCTGCAGTGAGTGTAGGGATTGTGGACGGAGAAGTCCTGCTCGATCTCTGCTACGAAGAGGATTCCCGTGCCGACGTCGACATGAACTTCGTCATGACCGCCGCCGGCAAAATCGTCGAACTGCAGGCCACCGCCGAGCACCAGGTCTTCGACGACGCGCAACTGGCAAAGATGATGGCCTACGCCCGCCAAGGCGTGCAGGCGTTGATCGCCCAGCAGCAAGGGGTGCTGAGCGCACTGACGCTCCGCTCCTGAACGTAGCGACAGCCGCCCCCGGCTGTCCGCCGAGCGCAGCTCGGCATCAGTGTGGAGCGGGCACTCCTGCCCGCTTTCTTGCAGCACCACAAAACCAGCGGGCAAGAGTGCCCGCTCCACATTTTGAGATTCTACTTCTGCTTGAGATCCTACTTCTGTTCCGCCTTCTTCTCCGCAGCTTTCTTCTGCGCCTCCACAGTCCACGGCGGGACGATCCCATTCTCCCGCGCATAAGCCACCGCCTGGCCGAGATGCTCGTGCGCGTCGGCCACTAGGATGTACACCACATCTCCCGCATTGGCCTGCGGACCCAGTTTAGGCAGCAGCTTGGCGAACTCTGCGTTGCTCATGCCGTCGATGGTCTTCTTGGCGAAGTCATACGACTTGTTGAGCTCCGCCACGATCTGCGCGCGATCTGTCGTAGATTTTTCAAACGTCTTGCGATCGAATCCCGCCGGCTTCTCCGCGCCCATCAGCGACAGGATTCCGTAGCGTTCACCCGCTACATGCAGAAATACTTCGGCAAACGAGCGCGAATCGGCCGAGGGACGCCACGTCAGCTTGTCCGCGGGAACGGCGTTCGCTAAATCCACAAACTTCTTCTGTATGGCATCAAGATCCGCCAGGGACTGGCCCTTCATGTCATAACTCGGAGCGGTGTGGTCGGCATCGTCGGCATGTGGCGCGCCGAAAGCCAGCGCGCTCAATCCCAACGTAAGCAGCAAAGACACAAACATTCGCTTCATGTGTTTGATCCTCCTCCGGAAAGACGCTGGTGGCTTAGACGGGATCAAACCGAAATGGTCTCCGGGTTGGTCAAGTTTTCTGCTGATCTGGCGGCGAAAGACCTAAAGACACTGCTATTCCCATTTCGGGCCTGTTCCGATCCCGAACATCCGGCTCGTCTTTCGTCCCGAAAATCCGGCACGGTAATCTTTACGCCCCTGCGCAGCGGCGATAGTGTGAGGAAACTGCCATGGGAATTCTTCGCAGCTTTGATCGCCGCCGGGAGGCGCGCAGCAACACCGACCTAGTCCTCATGGTCTGGGGGGTCGATACACGGGGAGAACGTTTTGTTCAGGAGGCGCATGCTCGCGACATCAGCTTGAGCGGCGCGTTACTCTCCGGCCTGGATGCCGAACTCCGCTCCGGCGATGTGGTGGGAATTCTCTACGGATCGCGAAAGGCGCGCTTCCGCGTAGTCTGGGTTCGCTACGACGAAACGGGAGACAAAATGCAGGTGGCCGTGCACCGCATGGACCCCGACGTTTGTCCTTGGCGCGAATTGCTGGTTGAGGATTCGGCCGACACTGCCGCACCCGCGGAGATTCGGCCTTCGGAGTAACCGACCCCGGCGCAGCCTCAAGCGATCCAGACCGTCTTGGCGTTCAGGAACTCGCGGATGCCTACGGCCCCCAATTCCCTCCCATGCCCGGACGCCTTAACGCCACCAAACGGAATGCGCGGATCGGACGCCACCATCTTGTTGATGAAAACCATGCCGGCTTCTAGTTCGTTGATAAAGCGCTCCCGTTCTTTATCGTCATTGGTCCACGCGCTGGCGCCCAATCCGAAGCGCACGTCGTTGGCGAGACGAATCGCCTCGTCCTGATCCTTCACGCGGAAAATGGAGGCCACAGGCCCGAAGAATTCTTCTGCATACGCCGGTGATCCCTTAGGCACGTTGGTCAGCACCGTGGGCGCATAATAATTTCCCTTGCGCTGCAGCGGGTATCCCCCCGTGAGCAACTTCGCCCCCGCTTGCACACTCTCTTGTACGTCGGCATCGAGATCTTTCACCGCATCGGGCGTCGACAACGGTCCCACGTCGGTCTTCTCATCGAAGGGATCGCCCACCTTCAGGTTTTGCATCTTCGCCACGAACTTGCGTTCGAACTCTTCCGCAATCGCTTCGGCCACAATAAAGCGCTTGGCGGCGATGCAAGATTGCCCGTTGTTCTGAACGCGGGCCTGCACAGCAGTGGAAACTGCGGCCTCCAGATCGGCCGATGGCATCACGATGAAGGGGTCGCTGCCGCCCAATTCCAGCACGACTTTTTTGATCCGCCGGGCAGCTCCGACTCCGACTTGAATGCCGGCCTGCTCGCTCCCCGTCAGCGTTGCCGCCATAATTCTCGGATCATTCAGCAGCGCATCCACCTGCGCCGATCCAATCAGCAGAGTTTGAAATGCGCCCTCAGGAAATCCCGCCTCCAGAAAGATGCCCTCGATCGCTAGCGCGCACTGCGGCACGTTGGACGCGTGCTTCAGCAGTCCGACGTTGCCCGCCATCAGCGCAGGCGCGGCAAATCGGATCACCTGCCAGAAAGGAAAATTCCATGGCATCACCGCCAGAATCGGTCCGATCGGCAGATAACGGATAAAGCTCTTCTTCGCTCCGGTCTCCACCACTTCGTCCGCCATGAACTGCTCGGTCTTTTCCGCATAGTAGCGGCATGCCGTAGTACACTTCACCGCCTCGGCCACAGCCGACTTGTAGGTCTTGCCCATTTCCAGGGTCATCAAGTGGGCAAACTTGTCCTTGTCGCGCTCCAGGATCTCCGCCGCCTTCAGCATGCGTTTGGCGCGTTCGGCAAATGAGGTGCGGCGTTCTGACTTAAACACGCTCACCGCCAGCTGGAGCTTCTTCTCAATTTCGGCATCGGACAGCGGCTTAAATTCTTTGATCACTTCTCCAGTAGCCGGATTAATGGTCGCGATTGGCATAGATGGCAGTTCCTCTTCTTCACAAGTGCGAGTTTTCGTTCGCCCGCGAGCAGGGCGCGGAATGCTGTTTGAAAGGGTCGAACCTCGATTAAACCGCTTTTGCAAGAAAAACGGAAAGATCGGCAGCGGTCATACCACTATACCACCTCCGGAGACCCGGAATTCCTCCCTGCTCGTCAGAGATCCCCCTCATTGCGATCCCAGAGCAGTCGGCCTCGTAATCAGCGCCTTGGCGGGTTATCTCGTTCTCGGCCTCGGGAAATGGGAATGTCGCGCAATCGCCTGCTTGTTCAAGGACGACCACAGTTCGTGAAATTCCTTGAACGCGCCAAGAACAACGAGGAATAGTGCTCCGATCGCGATCAGGAGCATGAAGTGGAACAATAGCATGGCGTCACCTCCAAACCTGTCGTGGTGGCAGGTGACTACGGCCGAAAGTATCTTCTAGGCGACAGATGTTTGCAGTGACCGCCGTCACCTCGCATGCCCACTGATTCCCATTTCCGATCCATCCTCTGTCCTAGCTGTGAACTCGCCGCAATCGACCTTGTCCATGATTTACAATGATCGGTATTTCTCGAGCACTCATCTTCTATTCGCACTCCGAGGAGGAATCTCATGAAGCTCACCCCTGGTAAATTAGCCGGTCTCAAAAAAGTCTCCAACGAACGCGGCATCATCGCCGCCGCTGCCATGGATCAACGCGGCTCCCTGCAGAAATCGCTGGCTAAAGAAAAAGGCGGCGAAGTCACCGATCAGATGATGGAAGAATTCAAGTCTCTGGTCACGGAAGTTCTTACCCCGCACGCCACCGCTATCCTCCTCGACCCCGAGTGGGGACTGCCCGCCTCGAAACGCCGCGCCAAAAATGCCGGCTTGCTGCTCGCCTATGAGAAGACCGGATACGACAAGACGGGCCCCGGCCGTTTACCCGATCTCCTCGATCATTGGTCCGCACGCCGCCTGAAAGAGGCTGGCGCTGACTGCGTCAAGATTCTGCTCTACTACACGCCCGACGATCCCAAGCACGTCAACGAGACCAAGCATGCGTGGGTGGAGCGCATCGGCGACGAATGCCGCGCCAATGACATTCCATTCTTCTTGGAATTCGTCGGCTACGAAGAAGGCGCCGACGAAAAGGGCCTGGAATATGCCAAAAAGAAGCCGCACATCGTCACCGAGAGCATGCGCGAGTTCTCCAAAGATCGTTATGGCGTCGACGTGCTCAAAGTCGAAGTGCCGGTCAACATGAAGTTCGTTGAAGGCGTGAAGTGTTTCGCCGGGACAAAGGCCTACACGAAGAAAGAGGCCATCGACCACTTCCACAAGGCAGCCGCTGCGGCCACCAAGCCGTTCATCTACTTGTCGGCCGGCGTCAGCAATGCCGAATTCAGCGAGACGCTCGAACTCGCGGGAGAGTCTGGAGTGAAGTTCAACGGCGTGCTCTGCGGCCGCGCCACGTGGAAAGACGGTATCCCGATCTATGCCAAGCAGGGTGCTGCCGCGTTCCGAAAGTGGCTCGAAACCGAAGGCGTGAAGAACATTCACAACGTCAACGACAAGTTGAAATCCGCCACCAGTTGGCACTCCATCTATGGCGTAGAACTAGTACACGCATAGGATTGTTTGGCCTGTGTGGCGCGGGCGCTCTCGCCCGCGAAGGTTTGGTAACGTGGCGCGAGCTGTCAAGCCCGCGCCATTCTTCTTATCGCTCCCACACATCAGCGAGTGCATTTCACTGTGAAACAAAAGATCCTTCTCTCGTGGAGCAGCGGCAAAGATAGTGCCTGGACCCTCCACCAGCTTCGCCAGCGAGGCGAAGTAGAAGTTGCCGGCCTGCTCACCACGATCAACAGCCACTTCCAGCGCGTCGCCATGCACGGCACGCGCCATACGTTGCTGAAGGCACAAGCCGCCGCCGCGCGCGTGCCTCTCTGGGAAGTTCCTTTACCCTGGCCCTGCAGCAACGATGTCTACGAAGCAGCGATGTCGGCCGCCTGTGCCAAGGCCGTTCAGCAAGGCATTTCCGCCATTGCCTTCGGCGACCTTTTCCTCGAAGACGTTCGTCGCTACCGCGAGGACCGCCTGCGCGGCACCGGACTCGACCCCATGTTTCCTCTCTGGGAACGGAACACGCGCGAGCTGATCACAGAAATGTTAGATGGCGGTCTCCGTGCGCGCATCGTTTGCGTCGATCCCTCGAAGCTACCCGGTGATTTCGCCGGCCGTGATCTCGATCCCGATCTATTGCGTCGCCTGCCCGCCGCCGTTGATCCCTGCGGAGAGAATGGTGAGTTTCACACGTTCACCTATGCCGGACCTATGTTCTATCAACCGATTCGCATCAAGGGCGGCGAAACCGTAACGCGCGACAGATTCCTCTATGCCGATGTCCTGCCAGACTCCGAAGGCCGTGCTTTAACGGAATCGTTAGCCACATGCAATTAGACTGACCAGGGAAGAGTGCACGCGTGGAAAGTGTTGCGCAGGCGCTCTCGCCCGCGAAGGTTTCGGCAATCTGGCGCGGGCACTCCAGCCCGCGCTTTTTTCCGTCCGGATGGAAAGAGAGGCCTTTCTCAGCGCCCTCAGCGGCCTTCCTCAGCGGCCTCTGCGTTTAAGATGTTCTCTTAAACTATGCCTATTCCACGCTCAACGCAGGAGGAACGAAGCATGTCCACGGTTCTCATCACCGGCGCCTCCGGCGGCATCGGATACGAACTCGCCAAGCTTTTCGCACGCGATCACCACAACCTGGTTCTGGTCGCCCGCAACGCCGATAAACTCACCCAGGTCGCCAATGAGCTGCAAGCTCATGGGATCACCGTGAAAACCGTCGCGCTCGACCTAGCCCAGCCACCGGCAGCGAAATTTCTCTTCGACCAACTCCAACGCGAAGGCATCTCCATCGACATCCTCATCAACAACGCCGGTTTCGGAGCCTACGGCGAATTTGCCCAAATGCCCGAAGAAGAAATCCTCGGACAGATTAATCTCAACATCAGCGCGCTCACCGAACTCACGCGTCTGTTCCTGCCATCTATGGTTCAGCGCCGCAGTGGACGCATCATGAACGTCGCGTCCACCGCCGGATTTCAGCCGGGCCCGCTCCTGGCTGTCTACTACGCGACCAAGGCCTATGTGATTTCGTTCTCCGAAGCGATTGCTAACGAACTGCGCAATTCCGGCGTCACCGTCACCTGCTTCTGTCCCGGAGCCACACATACCGGTTTCGCCCGACGCGCCGGCACCGAGAAATCGCGCCTGTTCCAGCAGTTGGGGGGAATGAGTGCCGAGAAAGTCGCGCTCGACGGCTACCGCGCCGTGATGGAGGGCCGCACGCTGGCCATCAGCGGCCTGCACAACTGGGTTGTCGCCCAATCCACGCGTATTGCGCCGCGCAAGATGGTCACCGCTGTCTCACGCTGGGTCGCGGAGAGAATAGACGCGTAGCCACAAGGCCGGCCAGGACTGCGTTTGACATGCGAAAGGAGTCGGTCGAGACGTGGCCAGCGGCGTCTCGACCAACTTTCCCAACTCTCCCGGATCTTACACTTGTGCTGCGCCGCCATCGACGAACAGTTCGGCACCGGCAACATAGCTGGCATCATCTGAGGCAAGGAATACGGCGGCTTTGCCGATCTCATCCGGCTGCCCGATGCGCCCGAGGGGCACCATTGAGGTGAGGTGGTCGACAATGCCCTGCCGCTGCTCCTTCGTTTCCGCGAGTCCATCCAGGATCGGCGTCTCGATCGGTCCCGGACTGATCACGTTGACCCTGATCTTGCGCTGCTTCAGGTCGGTGGTCCAACTCCGCGCGAACGAGCGCACCGCTGCCTTCGTGGCGGAGTAGACGCTAAACGCCTCCAATCCTTTGCTGCCCGCGACCGACGCATTCAAAATGATCGAACCGCCATCGGGAATCAATGGCAGCGCCTTCTGTACCGTGAACAGTACTCCTTTCACGTTGGTGTCGAAGATTTGCTCGTAGTGCTCTTCGGTGATGGCGCCCAGCGGAGCAAAACTGCCGCCGCCGGCGTTGGCGAACACAACGTCCAGCCGTCCCTTCTCCTGCTTGATTTGCGCGAACAGTTTGTCGAGATCGGTCAGGCTCGACGCATCCGCACGGACCGCCTTAACCTGCGTCCCTCCAATCGTTTTCACCGCTTTATCCAGTTCGGACTGCCGCCGGCCGGTGATATAGACATACGCTCCTTCTTTCACGAAACGCTGCGCCGTGGCCAGCCCGATCCCGCTGCTGCCGCCGGTGACGAGTGCGACTTTACCTTCCAGTTTGTCTGCCATGTGACTTCTCCGTTCTCGGTAAGTTTTGAACCGTACAGTTCAGATGTAAGCGACTCCCGAATGGATTCACCTTTTTTGAACTGAATGGTATAAAAGTGCATCGAACCAAGTATGAGCAGGGCGACCAATCCCGCAAAGATGGGACGCCCTCGGGAATTCTCCGAGGCGGCGGCGTTGGATGCCGCCATGCGCATTTTCTGGGAGAAAGGATACGAAGGCGCTTCACTCGACGATTTGACCAGGGCCATGGGCATCAATCGTTCCAGCCTGTACGCTTCGTTTGGAGACAAAGAAGAACTATTCAAGAGGGTGATCGCCCACTACGCCAATGGCCCGATGGCGTTTTTTCGCCAGGCGTTGCAGCAACCGACCGCGCGAGCGGTCGTAGAAAACCTCTTGCGCTATGGCGTGGCGTTCCTGGGAGATCCCACACATCCGCGCGGCTGCCTTACCCTGCAGGGCGGGTTGGCGTGCGGTTCCAGCGCCGAGGGTGTGAAGCGAGCCATGATCGACTGGCGCAGGCAAGGATTGAAACGGCTGGAGGAGCGTATGCGGCGGGCACAGAAGGAAGGTGATCTCACCAGAGATGTCGATCCGAAAGACCTGGCCCGGTATATCTCGGTTGTGATGAATGGTCTGGCGGTTCAAGCAGTGAATGGCGCAACTCAGCCCGAGATGAACCGCACCGTCAAGGTGGCTCTGCGATCCATGCCGCTGTAGCTCTTTCCGAATCGCGGGCATATCCCAAGAACCCTTCGCCCCACTCGTTTTCCTTTCCTGCAGTACCCGGTCTCTACGACTTGCTTGCAGGGTTCGACGCGACGTTTACAAATTCCAACGCTCTCTTTGCAAACCTTTACCCGCGGATTTGCTCCTTTCGCGAAATTTCGCGAGTCCAATCGATAGCTGGCGGGTTCTCTCCATTGAATCCGCTACGCATCGAAAGGCCCGCTCCAAAGAAGGGCTTTCGTGAGGGAGGTGCCCATGTCGTACCTTCGCTCCTGGTTTTCAGTCCCCTCGTCAATCCCAAACTTTCCGACCGATGCCCAGACAAATCGCGCCTGCCGAATCATGTTTTTCGCGGGCTTTCTGCTGGCCAGCCTTACTTGTCCCGCACAAATTCAATCCCAAGGCAACGCCACAAACCAGCAACCCGAATCCAGGCCCGATCAAAGCTCCACGATCACGATTCCCGCCGGAACTCAACTTTCCCTCGTGCTCACGCAACCGATTCAGAGCCGATATCTTCGTCGCGGCGATGACATCTACGCGCAGATAACGGCTCCGGTTGATTCCGGCAATGAAGTCGTAATTCCCGCGGGCACCTTCGTTCAGGGCACGATCGACAAACTGGAACGTCACGGCGGCCGCGCCGAGTTGCGTCTGCAATCAATGTCGATCTCATTCCCCGACGGCTACGTCAACTCCATCGCTGGTCCGATGACCCTGGAAAGCTCTGACGGCTATGCTTTCAAGGATCCCGGACAAGGCCACTTTGTGGCAGCATTCGCACTGCCGGCGGCGGGATTCGGCCTGGGCGCCTTGATCGGACATTCGGTGGGCAGTTCGCAATCGACGCTTACTTCTTCGGTTCCCCTGGGATGTACCCCGAATTCCTTCGGATGCCTCTCATCGAGCCTTCCTGTCCCTGGGTCCGCCGGAAAAGATACCGCCATCGGAGCCGGCATTGGCGGGGCAATTGGAATGATCGCCTCCATGACACTGCTGTTCAGTTCCCATCATTTCTTCGTCGACGTCGGCTCGCCGGTGGAAATGACTCTGCAGCACCCCGTATCTTTCGATGTCAAACATCTCGGCGATGCTGCAGGCCCATCGGCGGATCAACCTGCGCCGGCTAACCATGGCACGTGCTACACCGCTGGCACACCGGGCACGCCGCCGAGATGGGTCCCCGGACCGCCAGACGCCCATGGCACCCCAGGTCTGCCAATCCTGATTCATGGGACGCCGCCGACGCCGCCGACCCCGTATCCGTGCCCGTGAATCGATCGAATGTAGCGATATGGTCTGCCCCGAGCGGAGCCACAGCCGAGCCCACTCGGGGCTTCCTTTTCTCCGTGGCCCCTGTGTCCCCTGTGGTTGAGATTTTCGCAGCCGGAGCCGGCGGCAATTAATTTGTTGTACTCTTGAATCCTCGAACCTATGCCGACTCTGATCCCGCAATCCACCCGCATTCAAGCCGCCGGCAACAAGCCCAAACTCATCGACGAATATATCGGCCGGGTCAATTCGAAAACCTGCGCCGCCAGCGTCGCGCACATGCGCAGCCCGCAAGGATGGCTCGAGCCCGGCCAGACCCCGGAGTTCGACGAATTCACGATCGTCTTGAAAGGAACGCTGCGCGTCGAACACAAGAGCGGGACGCTGGATGTCCATGCGGGCCAGGCCGTAGTCGCACACGCCGGGGAATGGATCCGCTATTCCACTCCGGAAGTAGGCGGAGCAGAGTACATCGCGGTCTGCCTGCCGGCCTTCTCAATAGACACAGTGCACCGCGACGAATGATTCAGAGAGCGGTTGTGCGCCAACTCCGTGTTCAAACGAAAATGCGGAACTCTGCGCCCGCGAACCATGTCACCAAAAACAAACGGGAAGGGCACGACGTTCAGTCGTGCCAATTGGTTCGCCTCTAGTTTTGTGCGGCTTCAGCCGCTGGGTTCGCCGCTACCTTTTCAACCTCAGCGACTAAAGCCGCATTCGCGGATAGCGAAATTGGCACGAGTGGAACTCGTGCCCTTCCCAGTTCCTTATTAGCTGACGGTGAAGGCTCACGGATGACAGCAAAAAGTTCCTCTCACTCCCACTCAATCGTCCCCGGCGGCTTGGAAGTGATGTCATACACTACGCGGTTCACGCCTTTCACTTCATTCACAATCCGCGTGGAGATGATTTTCAGAACTTCGTGCGGCAGCGGCACCCAGTCCGCGGTCATGCCGTCTTCGGAACTCACCGCGCGGATCGCACACGTGTAAGCGTACGTCCGCATGTCGCCCATCACGCCGACCGACATCACCGGCAGCAGTACCGCAAACGATTGCCAGATTTTGTTGTAGAGGCCCGCGTTCTTGATCTCGCTGACTACGATGTCGTCGCATTCGCGCAGCAGCGCGAGCCTCGCGGGCGTAACCTCTCCCAAAACACGCACCGCCAGCCCCGGCCCGGGAAACGGCTGCCGCTGCAGGATTTCCTCCGGCATCCCCAGATCGCGGCCGATCTTGCGCACCTCATCTTTGAACAGATCTTTGAGCGGCTCGATCAGCTTGAGTTTCATTTTCTCCGGCAAGCCGCCGACGTTGTGATGCGACTTGATCACCTGCGACGGCCCGCGCACCGAACGCGACTCGATCACGTCGGGATAGAGTGTGCCCTGCACCAGCCACTTCACCTTGCCTTCAGTCTTCTCGATGCGCCGCGCTTCCTTCTCGAATACTTTGATGAATTCGTTGCCGATGATCTTGCGCTTCTTCTCGGGATCGTTGACGCCCGCGAGTTTTCCCAGAAACCGGTCAGTTGCGTCGACGGCGTCAAGATGCAGGCCCAGCTTGTCGCGCAGCGTCTTCTGCACTTTCTCGAATTCGTTCTTGCGCAGGACTCCGTTATTCACGAAGACGCAGGTCAGCCGCGACTTCCCTTTCGCATCGCGCAAGGCGCGATCCACCAGCACCGCCGCCACCGACGAATCAACACCGCCCGAGAGCGCGCAGATGGCGCGTCCCGTACCCACCTGCCGCCGGATCTGCTCAATCGTCGCATCAATGAAATGCTGCGGAGTCCACGTCGGCTTCGCTCCGCAAATCTGAAAAATAAAATTCTTCAGAATCTGCGTGCCCTGCGGCGTGTGGTGCACTTCGGGATGAAACTGCACTGCGTACCATTTCTTGGCGACGTTCTGAATCCCGGCCACGGCGTAATGCGTCTTCGCCATCAACTCGAAGCCCGGAGGCAGTTCCAGCGCCTCATCGCCATGTGACATCCAGACCGCCAGCTTTTTTGCCAGTCCCTGAAACAGGATCGAATCCGAAACAATATCGATTTCCGCATGGCCGTACTCGCGCTTGGCCGCAGGCCGGACCTTGCCGCCGAGCGTGTGCACCATGAACTGCAGGCCATAACAAATGCCGAGCACCGGCACGCCCAGATCAAACACGTGCGCGTCGGCCGGCGGCGCGTCTTTGTCATAGACGGACCACGGCGCGCCCGAGAGCACGATGCCCACCGGTTTGTAGCTCTTGACCTCGTCGAGTTTGGCCGTGCAGGGCAGAACGACGGAGAAAACATTCTGCTCGCGGATGCGGCGCGCGATCAGCTGTGTGTACTGCGCGCCAAAGTCGAGGATAACGATGGATTGCGTTTCCAGTGAATTCTGCGGGGATGGGGTCGCCACGGATGAGTTTCTCAAATTTGGGGAGAAAGTGTAAAGGGAGTCTTGCTCGACCGGTGAGGAAGTGGCTCGCGACCTTTAAGACGAAACCGGAACACTGCCCGGCACATCGCTCAGAATCAGTTCGTCGCGATCGATTGTGGTTTGAATAGGCGGCTCGGCCATGACTGGCGGGCCGCTGACTGGAAGGATCGGCGGAAGCGGCTTGAGCAGTTCTTCCGGAGTTTCGGAGATGCATACGTAGCCGGCCAACCGAGCCATGTAGAGCCAGTCGGCGAACGCGAAATAAGCCAGGGTCACCAAGAGTACGCACAGAGCAACCAGTCGTCCCGGTAGCAAGCCAGCGGCGCCCAGGGGCACGGCAACCACCGTCGTCGCGGCCGAAAAAACGGCCAGATGCGCGAGCCCGGTCCAGGTGCTTACGGCAAATACCGCGCCGGTGCGCTCGCGGCAGAACGTCGCGGCGCCAAACATGGCGTCCACGGCGGAGGCTCCGTCACGCACGGCAAAGATTCCCGCCAGCGATAAAAACCAATTCAGCGCCCCTCCGACCACGAAGATCAGGCCAGCCAACGGAAGAAAAAGAAGGAAAGCCAACCCGGGCTGAGGATTGGCCTTCGGCGAAGCAAAACTGGCCAGGATCGCCGCGCCTCCGCATGCGACGATCGCGGCCAACAGAACGGCGGCTCGCAGGAAGTTCAGCCGCACCACTCCCGTCCATGATTTCGGGTACTCGTCCAGGGCATCGGCGCGTTCGCTCTTGTTCGGCTGAACGCTGTCATAGGTACAGCGAGTTCGAAAATGATCCAGCAGAACCCGAACCGTCGCGATCCGCCCACGGACGAAGCAAACATCCAGAACAGGAGCAGCATCAGCGCCGCGACGAGCAACGAGGTCACTGCTCGATACAAGCTCCCGTGCAAAATGTGCGCCAGCGCCTGCGCCACGAAAAACGGATGGCGGGTGCGCAAGAAAAATAATTCGCCGTTCGTTACGGGCAGCGTGTCCAGGTATTCCAAGAAGCCGAAAAGCAGCAGCGCGACGGTGGTGGCGCCGAAACTCCAGCGCCACAGAATTTCGCCGAACGTCAATGAAGGACGCCGGAATGCCGCACGAAACCCTTCCAAGGTCGGCGAAATACGCGTCATGCATTCAGGATAACGCAATTCACGGCTGGCCGATGTTCCGCCAGTCAACGCCCCGGATACTCAGCGACGCGCATCCTGGCCTCAAGCTTTTACCCTAACATTTTTAATTTACATCGCCTGACGATAGGTTATGCAACCGGGGCAGTATGGAGGGGCATCCACATGATTAAGGCACAGCGAAACAGAACGCTATGAGTGGGGAAATATAGCTGAAGCGGTGCACTTTGAAGGAGGCTAGTCCAATGCAATCCATACGATTCTTCGCGGTATTCTCAGTTGTCGCACTCGCACTCTCGTTGCCGGCTTTTGCCAAGGATACCAACACCGGCAGTTTTGATCTGGCGCAAACGGCGCACGTCGGGTCTACCGTATTGCAGCCCGGACACTACAAAGCAGAGTGGACCGGGCCCAATACAGCCTTGCACGTTACCATTGAGCACAATGGCAAAACCGTCGCCACGGCACAGGGGCATCTGAAGCAACTTGCGTCAAAGGCTCCATACGACGCAGTGACCGTTCGAACTCTGAAAAACAACACTACTCGTGTGGATGAAATCGACTTTAATAACCGCACGGAAGCCTTAGTGCTGGCAGGATTGTAAGCGCGGCGAAGTCGACAAACGAATAAAGCGGGCCGGATCACGGCCCGCTTCTTTGAAGAGCAGAACAGCCCCTACACGATCACAATATTGACCATCTTGCCAGGCACATAGATTTTCTTGACGATCTGCTTCCCTGCGATCGCAGCGCGGACCTTCTCATCGGCTAGCGCACGCTCCAGAACCAGACTCTCATCTGCATCGGCCGGCACGACCACGCGGCTGCGCAGCTTGCCGTTTACCTGCACCGGAATTTCAATCTCCTCTTCTTTGGCCAGTTCTCCGTCGTACTTCGGCCACGGAGCGCGCAGCAGACTTCCCTTCTCTCCGACCATCTCCCAAAGTTCATGCGCCAGATAAGGCGAGAACGGCGCGAGCAGCAAAACTACGTCGCGCTGCACTTCGGCAAGAAACGCCGCCGGAACCGCTCCCGCGGCAATCGCCGCCTCGGCCCCATAAAGAACGTTCACCAATTCCATGATGGCCGAGATGCAGGTATTGAAGTGCCAGCGTCCCCGAAAGTCGTCACTCACACGCTTGATGGTCTGATGCAGCTTGCGCTGGATCGCGCGCGCCTCGGGCGACAAATCCGGCGAAGCAACCACGCGGGAATCCGCCTTTACTGGGTTGCGCACAAAGAACCGGTACACCCGTCCGAGGAAACGCTGAATGCCTTCGATGCCCGTATCCTGCCAGTCCAAGTCGCGGTCTGGCGGCGCGGCAAACAAACTGTACAAGCGCGCGGCATCCGCGCCGTAGCGTGCCACCATCTCGTCGGGCGAGACCACGTTGCCCAGATTCTTCGACATCTTCCGGCCATCTTTGATCACCATTCCTTGCGTGAACAGGCGTTCCACCGGCTCATCGTTGGTGATCATGCCGAGATCCCGCATGAACTTGGTCCAGAACCGCGAATAGATCAAATGCAAAATCGCGTGCTCGACGCCGCCAATGTACTGATCGATCGGGAACCAGTACCCGGCGATCTTTCCATCGAACGGAGCGCGATCGTTGTGCGCGTCAGTATAGCGATAGAAATACCAGGACGAATCGACGAACGTATCCATCGTGTCAGTTTCGCGGCGCGCGGGCCCACCGCACTTCGGACAGATCGCATTCACGAACTCCGGAACCTCCCCGAGCGGCGATCCGCCGGCCAGCGTGACCTTCACATTCTCGGGCAAGAGGACCGGCAAGTCTTTTTCCGGCACGGGGACGATGCCATCCTTCTCGCAATAAAGCATGGGGATCGGCGTCCCCCAATAGCGCTGCCGCGAGATGCCCCAATCTTTCAGACGATACGTGACCGTCGCCTTGCCAAAGCCCTTTTCTTCTGCATACGCCGCCATTTTCTGGATCGCTTCCGAGCAACTCATCCCGCTATAAGGCCCCGAATTGATCACCATGCCTTCGTGCGCCGTAAAGGGCAACTGAGGCTCGGTCATAGTTTCTTCCGGATCGTCCGCAATGGGAAGAATCACCAGCCGGATCTCGAGCTTGTATTTCTTGGCGAAGTCATAGTCGCGATCATCGTGCGCCGGCACGCTCATGATCGCGCCCGTGCCGTAGTCCATCAGGATGTAGTTGGCAATCCAGATCGGCACTCTCTCGCTGCTGAACGGATTGATGGCGTAGCGGTGCGTGTTCACACCATGCTTTTCGATCTCGCCGATGTCGCCGGCCTCTTTGGCTTTTCGCTGCTCGGCAATCATCTGCTGCACCGATTCCCCGAGCGGTTGGTTGAATCGCGTGAAGTCGGCGACCATGGGATGTTCGGGCGCCAACTGCAACGAGGTCGCGCCAAAAATCGTATCGATCCGCGTGGTGAACACGCTGATGGTCGAACCCGCCGGACCGGCATTGCCGTCGAGCTTGAAATCGACCAACGTCCCCTCACTACGCCCGATCCAGTTGCGCTGCATGATGCGCACTTTCTCCGGCCAGCCTTCGAGCTTGTCCAGATCGCGCAGCAATTCCTCGGCGTACTTCGTGGTGCGCACAAACCACTGCTCCAGTTCGCGCTGTTCCACCAACGTGTCTTCATGACGCCAGCAGCAGCCATTGGGAAGAACCTGCTCGTTGGCCAGCACCGTCGCACACTTCGGGCACCAGTTCACCTTGCTCTTTTTGCGGTACACCAATCCCTGCTCGTAGAGCTTGAGGAAGAACCACTGGTTCCACCGGTAGTAGTCGGGCAAGCAGGTGGTGACCTCGCGCGACCAGTCGTAGGCGAACCCCAGCCGCTTCATCTGCGCCTTCATGTTGGCGATGTTGCGCAGCGTCCATTCGCGCGGCGGTGTATGGTTCGAGATCGCGGCGTTTTCCGCGGGCAAGCCAAACGAATCCCAGCCCATGGGATGTAAAACGTTATAACCGTTCATCCACATGTAGCGGGCTAGCGCGTCGCCAATCGAATAATTGCGCACGTGCCCCATGTGCAGCGCGCCCGACGGATAAGGCAGCATTTCGAGCACGTAGTACTTCTTCTTCGTCGAGTTTGCCTCAGCGGCGTAGAGCGCCGCATCCTGACGCCAGCGCTCGAACCATTTCATCTCCACGCGCTGCGCATCGTAGCGCTCATCATTAGCACGCTCTGCGGCACGCTCTGCCCCCGGACGATCGCTGCCCGCGCCATCCACGCTAGTCACGGTAGCTCCTGTTTTTTCTTCCTGCGCCATAGTAAAGGTTGACCGCGAGTGAATAATCCTCGATTTTACAACGGATGCTCTACTTCGCGGCGTCGGCGACCTCAGCCTCGCCAGATATACAAAGAGTCACCAATCAGCCCTTCGGCCCTCAAAAATCGCGCGGTAACCATCCCACCGCTTTCGCGCGCTCAAAAATTTTCCATAGCCCCCACAGCGCGGCCGCCGGACCTCCCCATATGTAGAGCATCGACTTCCACTGCAACCGCCGCACCACGTCCCGCTGGCTCCCCTCCGAAATCACAAACGGACCATCCCCCTTCATGAGAATCACCGGCGCGTGCAAATCAAAATGGTCGGAATCGTCGGCCTCTGCGCCGGAGGGGATCGTCTGATCCAACGACACGTACGCTTTATGACGCAACACATCGGCTTCTCCCGCGCTGACAAAGCCTGGCCCGATCCGCGAGAGTTCGCTCGTCTCGGCCACCGGATTCCTTTTCGCCCACGGATTTTCCTGCAAGCTGCCCATCACGAAAATCTGATCTCCGGGCTTCACGCATCGTTCCCAAACAAACTCCGGAGGCTCTGAGCGGTTTCCGGCCATCGCCAGAGCGGTCTTGCCGTATTCCGCTTCACCCATATAGGGATCGAGTTGCAGTTCGCACCCTCCGGGATACACCAGCACCCGGCCCGTTCCATCATCCACAAAAAGAGGCGCACACAATTCCCGCATCTTGTCATTCCGCAAATCGCCCCGCGCGCCTGATTCCACGGTCACCCGGTAGTAGAGGCAATCCGAATGGCTCAGCGGAGCAACCAGCGTATAAGGACCAACCGCTTTCCCGCAGATCTCAACCTGCCCGAGTGCGGCCGAGCGCACGCTGCATTGCGGAATGTCCATAATCAGGCGCTTGCGTTGCAGCAACCCGAAACCGCGCACGAATAGCATCGGGCCCCCAATCACGCCCGCCAACGCCCAGAACAGCGGCTGGGTCAGCAACCATGCGATCAATCGCCCCATAAGCGCCCACGAATATACCAGAAGGAACGACCAGCTTGGGTCAGTTCTCGCGCACCAGTTTCTTCAGTGCCGCCACGTTTCTCTGGTCGTCCCCGGGTTCATCGATCGGCGTCTCGGCGATAAATGCCGCATGCGCCAGGCGAAGATCGTTCAGCAGAATGCGAAACGTCTCCTTGCCGATCGTTCCCTTCCCGATGTGCTGATGCCGGTCGAGCTTCGACCCGCGCGGAGCCTTGGCGTCGTTGCAGTGCCACACCTTCACGCGATGCAATCCGATGGTAGCGTCCAGATGCCGCAAAGTCTCATACAAGCCTTCCTCGCTGACAATGTCATATCCGGCCACGTGCGTGTGGCACGTATCGATGCAGGCGCCGGCCGGAACAATTCCATCCAACCGCTCCAGAACTTCCGCGACTTGCTCGAAGCTTCCTCCGAGCGAGAATTCTGCGCCCGCCGTGTTTTCGATCAGGATGGTTAACCCGCCCTTGGACAAATCGAGTCCTTGGGTGGAGGCCGCAATCGCCGCAGCCGTGCGCAGCAATCCTCGTTCGCGATCCGCTCCGCGAAACGATCCCGGATGCAGGACTAGATAATCCGCGCAGAGGGCCAGCGCGCGTTCCACTTCGCCGCGAAATGCCTGCATCGATTTCTGCAGAAACATTTCGTTGGAACTCGCCAGGTTGACCAGATAATTCGTGTGGATCACCAACGGCTTCAGGTCGTAGCGGGCCCGCAACCGGTTCATCTCGGCACGTTGCGGCTCTCCTAGTTCATAAGGCGCCCACTGGCGAGGGCTGGAAGAAAACATCTGAAACGTGTTGCACCCCAGCCGGTAGGCCCGCTCGGCCGCATTCTGCACTCCGCCGGCGGATGAGGCATGAATGCCGATGCGCCGGGAAGTCAGGCGGGGCGCCCGTTTCGGCGCCGGCCGGTTCAGAATGTCGCGCTCCCCCGCCATCCCCCGAGTATCGACGGTAGGGACGGCAGCTTGCAACTTCTCCGGCCGCTGGGCGAATTCAGTCATCGCGAGATTAGAGGCTTTGTCATCCTGAGCGGAGAGAATGGTTCACGAAGTGAACCATTCTCGTAGTCGAAGGACCCCTATCGCTGAGACGCAACCGACATCCCATCGAGGAGTTCCAAGACGCGACCCCGACGCGAAGCCGGCAGCAACTATAGCAATCCTTCGACTCCGTTTTCGTCCGCGCTTGCGGGCGAAAACTCCGGTCAGGATGACAGCCAGCCCAAGGTTCATTTGCGGACCGCCCGCGGCCAAAGGTAGACTTGAGAAGCGGTTTCCCCTGCAGCCGCAGCACCAAATCGAGCTTCGCTCGATGGACGGTCGCCAGGTTTAGCGGCTGTCTCCACGTGTTTTCGTCTAAGGTGAACCTATGTTAGTCGTCATGAAGGCGCAGGCCACGGAAGACCAGGTCCGTTCTGTTTGCCAAAAAATTGAAAAGCTGGGCTACCGCGCGCATCCCATGCCCGGCGCAACCCGCACCGCCATCGGTATCACGGGCAACAAGGGCGAAGTAGAACAGGGCACGCTCGAAGAAATGCCGGGAGTGCAGGAAGTCATCCAGGTTTCGAAGCCTTACAAACTGGTCAGCCGCGACGTGAAGGAGGAAAACACCGTCATTCGTTTTCCTGACACGGCCGCAACCCTGGGAGGAACGGGCCTGGCCATCGTAGCCGGGCCATGCGCCATCGAGAGCCGCGAGCAGGCATTCGCCGTAGCCGAGCGCGTGCATCGCGCAGGAGCGCAATTCTTCCGAGGCGGCGCCTACAAGCCGCGCACTTCGCCGTATTCGTTTCAGGGGTTGGGCGAAGAGGCCCTGCGCATCATGGCCGATATTCGCCAGCAGTTTGGCATGAAGATCATCACCGAGGCCATCGATCACGAATCGCTCGACCTGGTCGAAGAGTATGCCGACGTGATCCAGATTGGCGCGCGCAACATGCAGAATTTTTCTTTGCTCAAGCGCGCCGGACGTTCGCGCAAACCGGTTCTTCTCAAACGCGGCATGTCGGCCACGCTGGAAGAATTCCTGATGGCGGCGGAATATATCCTGAGCGAGGGCAATTACAATGTCGCGCTCTGCGAGCGCGGCGTCCGCACGTTTGCCGACCACACCCGCAACACGCTCGACCTGAGCGTGGTTCCGGCCGTGCAACGTCTCAGCCACCTGCCAATCCTGGTCGATCCTAGCCACGGCACCGGCAAGCGCAACAAAGTCACTCCGCTGTCGCGTGCGGCGGTCGCTGTTGGCGCCGACGGATTGCTCGTGGAAGTGCACGATAAGCCCGACCAAGCTCTCTCCGACGGCCCGCAGTCGCTATTCCCCGATCAATTCGACCAACTGATGCTCCAGGTCCGCCAGATCGCCGAAGTCGTGGGCAGAACCGTGCCCGAGATCGGAGTGAGGGAAACAGTCGCCGCCAGCAAGTAGTTCGATGCTGGAGGATTTTTTCTGAGGGAAAAGAAGAATTGCACCTGACACCAGTCACGAGATTCGCCGGATCGCTTCTCCTCTCCTGTTTCGACCTTGCGTTATGCCTTTCCGCATTGCTCTTAGGTTTTGTTTTTAAGAGCGCCCTGGCGTTCGTGCTCTTCACGGTCATTCTCCCGGCTTGCCTGTTGATTACTGTTATCTATCTAATTGTCGACTTTGTGAGTCAGCGATCCAAGCAGGCGATGGCTGCGCTGCTGCTTCTGTTACCCACACTAGCCGTGCAGATTTGGTTTTATAGGACTTTGGACCTCTGAATTGCAGCTAGTTAGCTGTTAATCTTTCCCTTCGTGAGAAAGCTCCTCTTCATCGCAGTTCTGATCCCCATCCTTGCCGGACTCGGCTGGTGGTATTTCCGCGAACCGGCATTCCCCGACTATGGGCCTGCCTTCCGCGAGTACGCCTACGTCTCCAACGGCAAAAGCAACACGGTGAGCGTCATCGACATGCGTACCTTCGAGCTCGCCAAAACTCTCCACGTCGGCAGCGAGCCCAGCGGCATTGCCGCCAACAGCAAGAAGAATGAAATTTACGTCGTCAATTCCGGTTCCAGCAATGTCAGCGTGATCGATGCCGAAACCAACACTGTGGTCGCCACCATCGGCGTGCACGGACGTCCCTACTTCATCGACGTCGCTGCCGACGGCACCCGCGCCTACGTGGCCAACTCAGGCTCCGCGAACGTCAGCGTCATCGATCTCGAAAAGCGCAGCGTGATCGGCAATCTCCGGGTAGGCGCGTCGCCGGGGCTGGCAAGGGGCTCGCCCGATGGCTCGACCGTGGTAGTTTCGAATCGCGGCGACAATACCGTCTCGGTGATCGACGCGAAGGCTTTGCGTGTTCGCTCCACTCTCCCTGTCTGCCAGCAACCGGAAGACATCGCGATCCTGCCCGATTCCACGAAAGCCTTCGTCGCCTGCTCCGGATCGTCGCAGGTCGCGTCCATCCAGTTGCAAAGTCCCGCCCACAAAGAGGACAAAGTGCTCGCTTTGCTCGACGTCGGCCGCACGCCCGTCAGCCTCACCGTCAAGCCCGATGGCGGCGAGATGATGGTCTGCAACTTCGACTCCGACAGCATCTCGATCGTCGAAACTGGCAACGACGAAGTCGGAAGTAGTCCCGAGATCGGGCAGCATCCCGCGCGCAGCGTGGTCACGCTCGACAACTCGCGTCTTTATGTTTCCAATTTCGGATCGAATAGCGTCGCCGTTTACGACATCGACATGGGCCGCCGCATCGCGACCTTGAACGTTGGCGCACATCCTGACGCGCTCGCCCTCACACCGGATCAGAATTATCTGCTGGTGCTCGACACTGAATCTGGGGATGTCACGGTCATCCAGAAACGCAAGCCACGCCGCACACTGGAAACGTCTGAGTATTCCCTGCTCACGCTGATTCCAGTGGGCATGCAGCCGAACGCTATCGTGGTCAAAGCGTTCCTGGCAAACGCCGGGAAAAAACAGTAGCCTGCATTTCCGACAGGGTCAGAGTGTCCAAGATTAGACGGTTGCAGGCTTCCCGCAATGCCTGCCCAGCGCCGCCTTCAGGTCGGCCGCAATGACTGGCGCCTCACGGGATTCGATATCGCGCCGCGGCATCATGTAGACCAGTTGCCCCTCGCGCAGGATCGCGATCGAAGGCGAGGAAGGCGGCTGCCCGGTGAAATAGCTGCGGGCCCGCTCGGTGGCTTCCTTATCCTGCCCGGCAAACACGGAGAAGGCATGGTCGGGACGAACCGAATTACCGAGTGCCATGCGAACCGCGGGACGCATCCGGCCAGCCGCGCATCCGCAAATCGAATTCACCACCACCAGCGTTGTGCCCGGCCGGTTTTTCAATTCCTGATCAACTTGCTCGGCGGTGCGCAGCTCTTCAATTCCCAGCCGCGTTAATTCTTCGCGCATCGGCACAACCATGATTTCTGGATACATCGGCATATATTGTTTTTCTTCCCCTAATTGAGTTGACTTCATTGTAACGTGTAAACTCAAACCTTTGTCATCTTGAGCGAGCCTTGTCATCTTGAGCGAAGTTGCCGTTCGCAAGGCGAACGGCATCGCAGTCGAAAGATCCCTCCCTGTTAAGAGTAGTCCGGCCCCCAGTGAGTTCTCTCTGACAAGCCGGCGGAACGTCGCCAGCAACATCTCCGCGCGCAGTTGTATATTCAAAGCGAGCCTCATGCTCCTCCAGGAGAACGTCCCGCTAGCGCCGCTGACCACCTTCCGCATCGGGGGACCGGCCCGGTTCTTGATCGAAGCCAAGTCAGCGAGCGATGTGCAGGAAGCCGTCACTTTTGCGCGATCAAGCGATCTGCCACTCTTTGTTCTCGGCGGCGGCAGCAATCTCGTCGTGGCCGATGCCGGATGGCCCGGTGTTGTCCTGAAAATTGCCATCGCCGGAATCGAGCAGCGTCCCGGCCAATACGAAGGGAAAGTTCTGTTCGATGCCGGAGCCGGCGAGTCTTGGGATCGCTTCGTCTCCCGCGCTGTTGCCGCCGACTGCGCGGGTGTCGAATGCTTGAGCGGCATTCCTGGCAGCGTTGGCGGCACGCCGGTGCAGAACGTGGGCGCTTACGGACAAGAAGTCTCCGAGACGATTGAATCGGTCGAAGTATTCGACTTCCAGGACGGGCAAGTACGCGAACTGTGCAGCGAAGCCTGCGGATTCTCTTACCGCTCGAGCATTTTCAATACCACCGAGCGCGGACGATTCATCATCCTGCGCGTCACCTATGCATTGATCCTCGGCGGCGCACCGCATCTCGAATATGCCGACCTGAAACGGCATTTCGAGGAAAGAAAAACATCTCCAACGCTCGCCGAGACGCGCGAGGCTGTCCTTCATATCCGCGCGCTCAAAGGCATGCTCATCATTCCGGGCGATCCCGATTGCCAGAGTGCGGGATCGTTCTTCAAAAATCCCGTGCTCACGGAACAGCAGCATGAAGACTTGCGAAAGCGAGCCGCGCTAAAGCGATTGACGCTGCCCACATATCCCGCGCTGGACAGCAAGAAAAAAGTTTCCGCCGCCTGGTTAGTCGAGAATTCTGGATTCACCCGCGGATACGATCTTGGGCGCGTCGGCATCTCCCGCAAGCACGCCCTCGCGATTGTCAACCGCGGAGGAGCCACCGCCGCCGAGGTTCTCGCCTTGAAAGATCAGATCCAACAACGCGTCCACGAAATCTGGGGCCTGAAGTTAGAGCCGGAACCGGTGATGGTCGGATTCTAAATGGAGCGGCGCGGACGCTCTAGCTCGTAGGGTTTAGTTCTCGGTTCTCTGCGATCTCTGCGGTCTTTCTCGGCGATCTCCGCGGTTAAAGCTTTTCCGCAAGTAGCGTCTCCGCTGCTCTTGCCAATATCAAAGCAAAATCAAAGGCAAAAGCGACGGACCAGAATGTCCGCTCCACAAATAAGCTCCACACAACAAGAAAGCGCCGCTCCGGGTTGTGACCTTGCCTTGCGGCTGAGACCCCATCGAGAGGCGGCCGAGCGAACCGACTCCAGCGGCGCTTCAGACTTCTTTATCGGCAAGTCTTGCCGCCTGCTTGAATATCTCCACAAACATTTCCCGCGTCAGCTTGCCGGTCTGCGTGTTTTGGTTCGACGGATGGTACGACGCGAGTAACACCTTACCGTCGGGCATCTGATAACTCGCACCATGACGGAAAACGTAAGCCTTCTTTCCAGCCAGCAGGCTGCGCCGCTTCAGATAATTCAGATAAGCGTCGAATCCAATTTTTCCTAACGCGACCACCACCTTCACCTTTTCTAATCCACCCAACTCCCGATCCAGGAACGACGAACAAGCCAGCAGTTCGGTCGGAAGCGGTTTATTGTCCGGAGGCGCGCAGCGCACCGCTGCCGTGATGTAAAGATCGTGCAGCTTCATCCCGTCATTGCGATCGGTAGCCGTAGGCTGGCTGGCAAATCCGGTCTCGTAGAGCACGGGATACATAAACTTTCCCGAAGCATCGCCGGTAAACGGACGCCCGGTGCGATTCGACCCGTGCGCCCCGGGAGCCAGTCCCATGATCAGCACACGCGCATGGGGATCGCCGAAGCCCGGCACGGGCTTGCCCCAGTAGTCCCAGCCGAGGTAGGCGCGCCGCTTCTCCCGAGCAACCTGCTCGCGGTAAGCCACCAACCGCGGACAGCGCGTGCAGGAGATGACGTTGCGATTCAGAACCGTGAGCCAGGACACGTGCTCATTACACCATACGTGAGGGATCGCTGGCCGCGGGTGGCCCTATCCTTCGTGCTTCGACAACAAAGTCAAGGGCCCCACCCTATCTCGCCAAAAAAAACACGGCGAGATAACGGCGGGGCACCCGCCCGTTCATCTACGTGGAATTCCAGTTTCGGGCAAACGACCAACGATAAACGACCCACGAGACCCTTCCCACCGTTTGACGCTGCTCTCCTTCTATCTTTAAACTCATGTTAACGGCGTGTGAACGAAGCCCGGGTCCCAAGGCTTCGCGGGCCGTTTCCAGCCAGAGGTTGTCAGAGTCGCTGCAGTCCGCTGAAAGGGTAAACGTGAGTTCCACAGAAACGATCGACGCAACAAAACAAGACGGCGTCAAACGCGAGATCTCAGTCGAAATCCCCGCGGAAGAAGTCACCCGCGAGACCGAAATCATTGTTCAGAAATATCAGAAGGTCGCCCGGCTGCCCGGCTTCCGCGCCGGACATGTGCCTGCCTCCATCATCCGCCAGCGCTTCAAGGAAGACCTGAAGAGCGACGTGGTCGAAGCGCTCGTCCCTAAATATTTCCGCAAAGAGGCGGAAAAACTAGGGATGAATCCGGTGTCGCAGCCGCGCGTAACCGATCTGCATATTCACGACGGCGAGCCGCTGCGTTTCAAGGCCAGCTTCGAGATCATGCCCGAGATCAAGGTCGAAGGCTACAAAGAGATGCGTGCCGACCATCCCGAAATCGCCATTAAGGACGACGAAGTCGAAGAAGCGCTCACCAGCCTCCGCGAGCAGCATGCTACCTACACCTCCGTCGAAGGACGTCCGCTCGCCGAGGGCGACTTCGCCCAGGCCTCGATGGATGGCAAGCCCAAACACGCCGACGACAACACCAACCCGGTCCACATGGACGAAGTTCTGATCGAGATCGGCGGGAAGAATACGGTACCGGAGTTCACCGAAAACCTGCGCGGCGCAAACGCCGGCGAAGAGCGCGAGTTCGAAGTGAAATATCCCGACGACTCGGCCGACAAGCGGCTTGCCGGCAAGACGTTCGTATACACGGTAAAGATTCAGGCCATCAAGCAGAAGAACTTGCCCGAGATCAACGACGAGTTTGCCAAGGAACTGGGACAATTTACCAGCCTCGATCAGGTGCGCCAGCAGATTCGCGAGAACATGGAAGCCGAGCGCAAGCACACCGCCGAGCGCGAAGCCAAAGACAAGCTGGTCGCCGAACTCGTCAAGCGCAATGATTTCGAAGTGCCGGAGTCACTCGTCGACCGGCAGATCGATCTCCGCCTCGAACGCGGTCTGCGTGCGCTGGCAGCACAGGGCATGAAGATGGAGGACATGAAGAAAATGGATCTCCCGCGCTTGCGGGCGGGCCAACGGGATCAGGCTGTGCAGGACGTAAAGTCGTCGTTGTTACTGGAACGCATTGCGGAGTTGGAAAAAATTGAGGTCGGCGAAGACGAGTTGAATCACGAATTAGAAGCGCTCGCTCAGCAGACCAAACAGACTCCGGAAGTGGTCCGCGCTCGATTGACACAAGATGGGGGCCTCGATAGAATCCGGAACAGAATCCGCAGCGAAAAGACCCTCGAATTTCTGTATCACCAGTCCGCGTAAGTCCAGAAAATACGCGGGCACTTTCGATCCTCTCCAGGCAAGCAAGCGGTTGCATCGGGGTGGAGTGTGGCAGGTGAACGTGAAAACGAATAACGATCCTCAGATGATGCTGGTACCGATGGTGATCGAGCAGACCGGACGGGGCGAACGCGCCTACGATATCTATTCCCGGCTGCTCCGCGACAACATTATCTTTATCGGCACGCCGATTGACGACAACATCGCCAATCTGGTGATCGCCCAAATGTTGTTCCTGGCTCAAGAAGATCCGGAGAAGGATATCCAGCTTTACATCAACTCTCCCGGAGGCTCCATCACGGCCGGCATGGCCATCTACGACACCATGCAGTACGTGAAAAATGATGTCATGACGCTCTGTGTTGGCCAGGCGGCATCGATGGCCGCGTTACTTTTGGCATCAGGCGAACCCAAAAAGAGATTGGCACTGCCGAATTCGCGAATTCTAATACATCAGCCTTCCATGGGAGGTTTGTCGGGACAAGCCACCGACATCGACATCCACGCTCGCGAGATTCTGCGTATGCGCGAGATTACTAACCAGTTACTTTCGAAACATAGTGGACAGAAACTGGACAAAGTCGAGAAAGATGTCGAGCGCGACTTCATTATGAATGCGCAGCAGGCTAAGGAATACGGAATCATAGACGATATCATCTATAAGACGGCAAAAGCGGTATGATCGGCCTTCGCGCCTGAGGTCAGAAACAAA
>Ga0187805_10000083_pt1 | contig 27329 bp, 16 predicted proteins | sample NC_wetland_sal_i_6_FD_132965 | JGI IMG/M metagenome (GOLD analysis project Ga0187805, IMG submission 132965) | Wetland sediment microbial communities from Neuse River Estuary, North Carolina, USA - Control_5 | ecosystem: Environmental > Aquatic > Freshwater > Wetlands > Sediment | place: USA...
CGCTCGTGCCTTGACGATGCTTCGCAATCTCGCCTTTCTTTTCGCGGTATTCGCGCTTTTGGGGTCTGCTGCTGAACCGCGGGAGCAATCCAAGCAAGCACTCGCGCATCACGTGGAGCGCGTTGATGACGGCTGGGCAGAAAAAACTCTAAAGAACCTCTCGCTCGAGGAGAAGGTCGGGCAGCTCTTCATGATCCGCATGCGGGTGGAACTCCTGCAGGAAACGAGTCCCAGCTACTTCGAACTCCGCAATAACATCCGTAAATATCACATCGGCTCGCTGGCCATGTCGGCACCGCCGCAAGGTCGGGCCCGCGATAGTCGCCGTCGCCAAGAGGTCGTTACCCTGCTCAACCACGTGCAAGAGGAGTCGAAGTTGCCGCTGCTGGTCGCTGGGGATTTTGAGCGGGGTGTCTTGCCGGCACATCTTTTCGGAACGACTGTATTTCCGCACGCGATGGCTTTTGGCGCTGCTGGGAACCTGGCTTACGCCGAGGAGTTCGGTCGCATCACGGCGCAGGAAAGCCGGGCTCTCGGTGTGCACTGGAACCTGTTTCCCGTCGCCGACGTAAATTCCAACCCGGCCAATCCAATCATCGGTACACGCGCGTTCGGCGCGAATCCGGAGCAAGTGGGCGATCTGGTGGCGGCCTACATCCGCGGCGCGCGGGCGAACGGAATGCTGACGACGGCAAAGCACTTCCCGGGCCATGGAAATACTGCCACTGACTCGCACCTGGCAGTCCCCGTGGTGAACGACGATTTGGACCACCTTTACGCAGTCGATCTGCCTCCGTTCCAAAAGGCGATCGAAGCGGGAGTCGATGCCGTGATGACTGCGCACGTGCGAGTGGTGGCGCTTGATCCCGACCCCGGACGCGTGGCGACGACTTCGCCCGCAATCGTGACAAGTCTGCTAAAGAACCAACTCGGTTTCAAGGGCATTGTGGTGACGGATGCCTTGGATATGGCTGGCCTGGTTGGTCTGTATGCAAAGAATCCCGGACGCGTGGCCGTGGATGCGTTCAAGGCGGGAAGCGATGTGCTCACGGAGCCCTACAATCTAGATGCATGCTACCGGGCAATGCTGGACGCTGTCCGCTCGGGCGAGATCGGACAAGATCGGCTGGACGCATCCGTTCTGAAAATCCTGCAAGCCAAGGCCTCGCTAGGTCTCGAGAAAAGTCGCTTGGTGGATGTAGCAGCGATCCCCAGGCTGGTGGGCAGTCCGGAGAGTATTGCGGCCGGTCAACGTATCTCCGATGCTGCCATTACTTTGGTGCGTGACAACGGCAAGGTGCTTCCGCTGAGAGACGGGCGATCCGACAACAGACTGCGTGTCGTGTCTCAGGCCAAAGCTAAGCCTGGCCTGCTCGTGATTATTCTTTGCGACAACCGGCGTGCAGAGGACGGTCGCGTTCTGGAGCGTCAGATCCGGAAGCGTGCGCCAGATGCCAGGATCGTCTACGTAGATCCTCGCGTCGCCGCGGCCAGATCAGATGAAGTCTTGAATGCAGCAGACCGTGCGCCGCAGGTAGTGGTTGCCGTGTACGTCGTCCCTTCTGCAGCGCGAACCAGGACGGTAGCCCGCGGCCAGAAGAATTCCGCTTCTCTGCCGGACTCCACGGCAAGGTTATTGTCCATGATTCTAGCCCGCGCGACCGGGAAAACTGCGGTTCTCGCCATGGGAACTCCGTACCTAACGGAGGACTTCCCCACAATCCAAAACTACATCTGCGCATTCTCCAATGCGACGGTCTCGGAGATAAGCGCGGCGAGAGCACTTTTCGGGGAAATTCCGATCCCAGGCCATTTGCCGGTCAACATTTCCAACTCATCCTTCCCGGACGCGAGAATTGGGCACCCTACAGAAGTCGCGAGCGCAGGATCGCCCTACTAGATCTCAAACCTCCGACCGGAATGCAACGAGCGCCAGGATTCGGTTGCGACATCCGATCTTCGGCCACTTGAGCAATATTGCACAGCGAGAACGCGCCAGGAATGAGATAGTCATCGCGTGGGGACTTCAGATAGAGCGTCAGGCAAGGCAAAATTCAAGAAGAGCAATCCTGATCTTCAGCGATTTGGACAGCTAGGGGGAGGCCTGCGTGCGGAACGGATGGAAGTTCACGTGTGTTTTAGTAGCGGCGGTACAGCTAGCGGGCACGGCTGTCGCACAGCAAGTCCTGACGGAGTCCGGCACAGTATCCGGGATTCACTCAAACGGAGTGAGTATCTACAAGGGAATCCCATTTGCTGCCCCGCCGCTCGGCCACTTGCGCTGGCGCCCACCGGCGCATGCCGCATCCTGGACAGGCATACGTAAAGCAGAGGCGTTTGCTCCGGCGTGCATGCAAGATGGAGTCTCCATGCCGGGCGAGACACCTCCGGCCGTGAGCGAGGATTGCCTCTACCTCAACATCTGGACGCCGGCGAAAGTCGAGGTGAAGACCGCGCACCAGCGCCTGCCGGTGATCGTTTGGATATACGGCGGCGGATACATCAACGGGTCGGCCTCGATGCCTCTGTACTGGGGCGACCGGCTCGCTCAAAAAGGTGTCATCGTTGTCACCATTGCTTATCGCCTTGGTCCGTTGGGTTTTCTGGCGCTTCCGGAGCTAACGCGCGAGTCGCCGCACCTCTCGTCCGGGAACTACGGCCTGATGGACCAGATCGCAGCACTCGAATGGATTCATAGGAACATTGCCGCCTTTGGCGGTGATCCGAAATGTGTAACCATCGCCGGACAGTCTTCCGGTTCCATATCGGTTAGCATCCTCATGGCCTCGCCCCTTGCCAAAGGCTTGTTTCAGCGCGCCATTGGAGAGAGTGGCGGCCTCTTCGAGCCGCTCCAGCTCGCACCAAAATTTTTGCTGGCCAATGCAGAACGAGACGGAGACAAGTATGCCGCTTCACTGGGTGCGCCCTCGCTCAAGGAGTTACGCCGCCTTCCTGCGACTTTGCTCACCGGCAATGCCGGCGGCATTGTCCACCCAGTGATCGAGCCATATGTGCTTCCCCTTTCACCCTATGAGGCATTTGCGGCAGGGCAACAGAATGATGTGCCGCTGCTGATCGGTTCGAACGCCGAGGAGGCGCGGGCGATGGTGGATGTCACGCACGAAACGGCCGCGACGTTTGACAGCGACCTGGAACACAGCGTGGGTCAACTTCCCGCTGCGCTGGTTGCGGCATATCCGCACGCGACCGACGAAGAAGCGCGAGCGGCGCGGCTCGGACTCGAACGCGATCTTCGCTTCGGTTGGGACATGTGGGCATGGGCGAGACTGCAAGCGGGAATCGGGCAGAGTACCGTCTTTTATTACTCGTTTCGACAGCAGCCGCCGTTCCCGGCTGACTCGGTGTACGCCGGTTGGGGCGCAAGCCACTTCGCCGAACTCTGGTACGTCTTCGACCACCTAGAGCAGTCGCCGTGGAACTGGACTGCGGGAGATCGCAAGCTGGCGGAAGAAATGTCCAGTTACTGGGTCAACTTCGCAAGGTCCGGTGATCCGAACGGCCCGGGTCTTCCGTCGTGGGCTGCATTCACCAACACCGAGAGCAAGGTCCAATACCTCGCCGATCCGATCACCGTCGGTGGAGTGTCGAATCTCAAAGGCCTGATCGTGTTCGATGCTGTCTACACGACCGTGCGAGGCACGCCATTTGCCGCTCGCGCGACCGCTGTCAGCAAGGGAACACCATGAACGGGTTTGCCAGGCAAGGAGGAGGCACCGCGGATTCGCAAAATATCAAACGCGCGCCGCGCCTGGGGCGTCTTCGAGTGAGTGGAACTTCCGAGTAGAGGAGTCCCGGTGAGCTGTAGGCTTCCTTTGGCTGTATCCGCCGTTTCTAGCTTCGTGCCCGTTTAAGTCCACCATGGCTCATCGGAGATCTCCCCCTCGAACCACTCATCGAGAATGAGTGCAGGAATATATTGGCCAGGAGCGGACTGATGGGTTGCCTCTGTCCTGTACCTGTTTCGCTCACGAGTAGTCTGCCGTCCTCGATGACTCCGACTTTGATCCATTTTCCGATCAGGCGGAGCACGCTTCCGTCGATCACACGCTTCTCTATCATCTCGACCAGCGCCGATCTCACTATCGAGTCGAACTATGAGCGGATGTCAATCTCCAGAATCCACCCTATGGGCCGGGTACAGATGATCCGTCCCACTTCATCCAGTGCTTGGTGTTGTCCGCGTCCGGGTCGAAACCCGTACGAGCAATCGAGAAAATCCTGCTCGTAGATGGCATTTAATAGGTCAACCGCCGCTTTCTGCACGATCTTATCCTCGAGGGCGGGAATCGGGATCGGCCTCTGATTCCCATCCTCTTTGGGAATATAGACACGTCGCAATGGTTGTGCCCGATACTTGCCTTCTTTGAGCCCCTGGTGGAGCTGTCGGATATTCTCTTCAGCGGTCGTCTCGTATTGTTGGTACGTGACGCCGTCGATCCCGGCACTGGCATCTTTTCGCAGACGCCGGAATGCCTCATACAACTTCTCGCCTGTGATCAGGTGAGCAATAGAGGAGAACTGCCGTTTCGGATCTTCCTTGGCGAGTTCAGCTATTCTGTTGATGTCCGTGGACATATCGTTTCGAGCTCAGCGCCTCGTTATGTCTCCTCTCAGCAGATTCGTACGCTTGCTTCCCCCTTCCCTCCAATGGGTGCCGTGGCCGCCCGTTTCCGGAGCCCTGCGGTTCCCACCGTCGTCGGTACTATAAGGTTGTAAGACTGCTCCAGCATCCGTCCGTGCTTCCTCCGGTCGACCCTTGGTATTGCAGCGGCGGAACGAGGGCCCCCATATTTCCATGGCTGCAGTGGAAAACTACATTCGGGCCGAACAGCGACTGGGGCGTGTCGACAAACGGGTTAATCCAAAGATTGTGTAGGTGCTGCTCTTCGGCGCCTGTTTGCACCGCGTGTTCATCTCTCATTTCCTGGGCCACCCCATTGGACCCTCCGATGAGGTCTTCGTTAAACAGGTTGTAGCAGCGACGATGAACGGCTTGGGAAGCGATTGAGGACGCAAGGGATACCGCCCCTGCCTATAGCTCGCCTGGGATCGGGCTCTGAAAGTCCGTTGGAGACCGCTCGTCCCAGCCCACTTTGGCACAGCTCCCCAAGCCATTCTTGAACTCGTAAGCCGACTCTCAGCTCAAATTCTATCTCCACATTAACGTCGCGGGCGTGTCGGAGATTTTTCGCCGCCTTGGCTTGGGAAGTAGATAAACCGTAGTCGCCTCTAGCGCACCTTCGAACGAGCCCTGGTTGGCCTAAGGCTGCTCAAGCTAGGGTATGGCAAATCCGAGGGAGCCCTCACGAAAGTTAGCTTATCGTCGCAGGGATTGAACATCAACGAAGGCCTACGATGTTGGACCGCGTCGATGGAGTTGGCTAGGTCTGGAATGGGTGACCGCAGCATCTGTTTGAGCTATGGATTCAGTTCCCGCAATATCCCTCCGCTGACGCGCCTGTGTCCCCCGCCACTTGTCTCCCGCGCGAAAAGCCAGCGACGCCAGTGCGATTCCCCTTGACATTGTCCGCCGACTGAGTATACAAATCGTTTTATTAAATCGATAAAGGAAGGCTTGCGAGCCCTCACTACGGCGTTAGAAATTCAGGTCGACGATGGCGGAGTCGTTCGCTCACGGGCGCAAGTCAACGCGGCCACCAAGTAGACGAACGATCCAGATTGGGCTAAGCATTTTGCGAGGGTAACTTGCCTGGTTGGGGATGACCTTCGCAGTCATCGTTTGCCAAGAAGCGCTCGGTGGAGATGTTCGCGAATTGCTTTTTTGTTCACGTGGAAAATATAGGCATATTGACACTTCCGCGCGCACTCAATGGCGACCGCGAGTCTACCTACTCCAACATTTTGCGGGGATCAGTTGCAAGCAAACCTTGATTCGGAATGCACCTCCAGTTCTTGCCATTAGGCTTGGAGCGCATCTTCCGAACCGGTGCATTCAGGCTCAAAGTTTTCTCGGAGAAGGCGGCACTCGCAGCGAGCACATTTGGAGTCTTTCATAACCTATATCCCTGCAACACGGCGCGGGTTTCTCTCACGGTTGAGTCAAGTGACTAGCGCGGCTGGACTGCTCGGCCTTACTGGCCGCGCCAGCGCCCAATCGGGCACGCCCGCTTCTGGCGGAGGCGTCTACGATGTGACCGCGTTCGGGGCACGCGGTGACGGCAAGACGCTTGATACTGTGGCGATCAACCAAGCCATTGCAGCGGCAGCTGCGGCTGGGGGAGGCACCGTCAACTGCCCAGCCGGCACATTCCTGTCTTACTCCATCCGGCTGAAGAGCAATGTCGGATTGCGCCTGGGGCACGGCTGTGTCCTGCTTGCCGCTGAGGGCAACGGCTACGACGCTGCCGAATCCAACCAGCCCTGGGAGAACTATCAGGACTACGGCCACAATCACTGGCACAACAGCTTGATCTGGGGAGAACAGCTGCATGACGTTTCGATTTCTGGTCCGGGACTGATCTGGGGAAAGGGCTTGAGCCGCGGCGAAGGCCCGCCGCCGAAGGCCGAAACTCCTGGCGTCGGAAACAAAAGCATCGCCCTCAAGAACTGCCGCAATGTCTTGTTGCGCGATTTCTCCATTTTGCATGGAGGCCATTTCGGAATCCTAGCCACGGGTGTGGACAACCTCACCATCGACAATCTGCAAATCGATACCAACCGCGACGGTATGGACATTGATTGCTGCCGCAACGTCCACATTACTCACTGTAGCGTCAACTCGCCCTGGGATGATGCGATCGTACTGAAAAGCTCTTATGCGCTCGGGTTCCCTCGTTCGACCGAGATGGTTACGATCAGCGACTGCCTTGTGACCGGCGACTACGAAGAAGGATCGCTGCTCGATGGCACCTTTCGGCATTTTGATCCCACTCGGAAGCTTGCACACGATGAAGAGGAGGTGTGGCACTCCGGACGCATTAAGTGCGGCACCGAATCGAACGGTGGGTTCAAGAACATCACCATTGCCAATTGTGTATTCGATAGCTGTCACGGGTTAGCGCTGGAAAGCGTGGATGGCGCGCAGATCGAAGACATTGCCATCACCAACCTGACGATGCGCGAGATTTACGATGCGCCTATTTTCATCCGCTTGGGATCCCGCATGCGCGGCCCGGCTGGCGCTGCCGTGGGCGTCATTCGCCGCGTGCTGATCAGTAATGTCGTCTGCTCCAACGCGGACTCTGCCATCTGTTCCAGCATTACGGGAATTCCGGGACACGATGTTGAAGACGTGCGCTTGAGCAATATCGTCATTGAGAACAAAGGCGGTGGGACGCGGGAACAGGCCAGCCTCCGCGTAGAGGAGAAAGAGGCTGAGTATCCGGATCCCGACATGTTCGGCCCTATGCCGGCCCATGCCTTCTTCCTGCGCCACGTGCGGGGAATCGAGATGGAGGGCGTCAAGATCATCGCTGCCCATCGGGACGAGCGGCCCGCCATTGTGCTGGAGGATGTCGAGGATGCAGGTTTCATTCGCACCCAGGCTCCGGTTGCTGACGGTGTGCCGCTGTTCGCGTTGCGCAATGTACGGTACTTTCGGCTCCGCGATTGTGCGCACCTGACCGATATGAGTCTTGATCGGGTTGCGCAGAAAGAAATTCTGTCGGAGCGAGACCGCTAGCTCCGAATAACCGGATTCATTGTCGCAATTGGCGATAGAAAGTCGGTGCGACAGGTAACGTTCCGGCCGGTTGGAGTGCTTATGGGCGAGCAGGTCGCGGCTCGATTCGAGAAATTTACTGGGCTGGGGAGGTCCTTCGAATGAAACGCCAGATACTGGCACTTGGCATTTTCGTCCTATTGGTCGTTGGGGCGTGTTCGGTTGGCTGGGCACAACAGGTCCAGGGGAGCTTCACTGGGCAAGTGACGGACTCATCCGGCGCGGTTATCGGCGGGGCGCAGGTGACGGCGGCGGAGCGGGACACCGGATTTACCCGCAGCGCCGCGACCCTGGCAGACGGCTCCTACATCATTCCGTTGCTGCCACCCGGACATTATCGGCTGGAGGTGCAGGCGGCGGGATTCGAAAAGACGATGACGGGCACCGTGCAACTGCTCGTCAACGCACACTTGAAAATCGATTTTCAGGTGAAGGTGGGCGCGCAAGCCACGACCATCACGGTCTCTGCGCCTCCGACTGTGCTGGATACGCAGTCATCCTCGGTGGGCACTACGATTGAACAAGGGAAGGTGCAACAGCTTCCGCTCAACGGGCGGCATTTCCTGGAACTGACGCTCTTTACGCCTGGGGTGGTGCCAGCGGCAGGTGGCTCGGAGAACAGCTCGCGTGGTGGAGGCATCAACGTGAACGGCCTGCGCGAGTCGATGAACAATTACCTGCTGGACGGCATGAGCAACACGACGATGAGCGTGGGGCAGTACGTGGTCACGCCGCCCCTGGATTCCGTGCAGGAGTTCCGCATGGAGACCGGAATGTACGACGCTCGATTCGGCGGGCAGGCCGGAGCCCAGGTCAACATGGTGACACGTTCGGGCACCAACCAGTTACACGGCAGCCTGCACGAGTTCCTGCGCAACAAGGTCTTCGATGCGCGCAATTATTTCGAACCCGAGGTGCCGCCGTTCGTGCGCAACCAGTTTGGAGCCACGCTCGGCGGGCCCATCATGCTTCCCGGGATCTACAATGGCCGCGACCGGAGCTTCTTCTTCCTGGCCTTCGAAGAGTTGCGGGAGAGCCGGGCCTTCTACAACAACTATCTTGTGCCCACGCTGGCGGAGCGTGGCGGGGACTTTTCCGACCTTCAAGGATCGGACTGCGCGGCGCCGACGGTCCTGCTCAACCCTTTAGCCCTGCTGAGTGGCGTGGTGCAGCCCTTTACGAATATTAACCAGGTGTTGCCGGCTCCCGACCCCGTGGGGCAAGCCCTGATGAATCTTTACCCCATGCCAAACGTCACGGGCGCAAAATGTGGCGACGCGAACTTCCAGGCGGAGGGAAAGCGTGGCATCGCCCTGCCCACCTACACCGCGCGAGTGGATCACCAGTGGGGAACGAAGGACACCATGTTCTTCCGCTTCGGGCAGACTCTGGATCACACGTTTCTGCCGTTCGGAGGAGGTACCCTGCTGCCAGGTTACGGGCAACAGAATCGAGACGGCTTTATGGTGGCTGGAGTGGACTGGACGCACACGTTCCGGCGCTCCGTGCTCAACGAATTCAAGTTCGGATATAACCGATGGAAGCTCGACTACAACAACCAGGATCAGGGGCAGCAGATCGCGCAGCAATTGGGCATTCTAGGCTTGGGCACCACCCTCAGGGAAACGGGCGTACCCAACATGAACGTGGGCAGCTACGCCGGCATCGGAGCGGACGAAAGTGTGCCGCAAACCGGCGCGGTGAATACTTTCGAGCTCGCCGACACAGTCACGCAGATTCACGGCAATCACTCCCTGGCCTACGGAGTGGCCGTGGCCCAGGTTCGCCGGGGCAATTTCTCTGAAGACAATGTCATCCGCGGGGAATTTGACTTTACCGGGCTAGTCAGTGGCGGCCTGGGAAATTTGACCCCGGGGAACCTTGGGCTGCCCGCGAACACCGTCCTGGGCAATGGCCTTGCGGACGCCTTGCTCGGCCTGCCCACGTACTGGATCAACGGAGTTGCCGCCTATATCTCCGGGGCTATGACCTCTCCCAACTACTTCTTTCAGGACAACTGGAAGGTGCGGCCCAATCTCACGCTGAACCTCGGGCTGCGTTACGAGTACAACGGATTGGTGACCGACCAGAAGAATCATTTCGCTAACTTCGACTTTCAGAATGGGGACATGATGGTGGCGGGAAATTCTGCCGTCACACTGATGCAATACGATCCGACGACGGCGAGTTTCGCCACGGTCGGTACGACGAGTCTAGGGAGCACCGCGGTAAACCGGGCGCTTCAGTATCCTGACCGCGATGACTTTGCTCCACGCCTCGGATTGAGTTGGTCACCGCAGGCAAAGACCGTGGTACGCGGGGGCGGGGGAGTCTTCTATGACCGCACCTTTGGCGACGTGGATTTTCAGAAAGCGAACAACCCTCCTTTCGCGAAGGTCAGCCTGGGAACCATGCAAGCAGCTCTCCCGCTCATCCAGGCTGGGACGCTGCCGGTGGGCACGGGGGCCATCCTGCAAAATGTATTCCAACCAAACTTCGTCGGACCCGCCTTTTCTTCTCCCTCGCCCTTCAATTTGCACTTCCGGGATGCGAAGGTTTACGAGTGGACCCTGAATGTGCAGAGGGAACTGCCGGGATCCTTCCTGTTTGAAGTCGGCTACCTGGGCACGCGCGGGTTGCACCTGGTGCGCGAGTGGGATCCCAATCAGCCCATTCCCGATCCGCTGACGCAGACGACCACGCAGCCGTATCCAACTTACGGAAACTTCACTTACACGGACTCCAACGGGGACTCGATCTACCATTCCCTGCAGACGAAACTGGAGAGGCACTTCACCGGTGGGATGGCCCTCCTTGTGGCGTACACTTACTCGAAGTCGATTGACACGAACTCCACGGTCTTCGGCACCAACCGCAACACCAATTTCCCTCAGGACTCGCACGACCTGGCTGCGGAGCGGGCCCGCTCCGAGTTCGACATTCGCCAGCACTTGTCGGCGGCCTATGTTTACAGCCTGCCCTTCGGCACAGGTCGGCTCCAGTTGGGGAGCCAGGTGCTCAATTATCTGGTTCGGGACTGGCAAGTGAGTGGCATCATCACGGCACAAACCGGGCCACCATTTACGCCGCAAATCAGCGGAGACATCAGCCAAACGAACGAGGGGGATGATCGCCCGAACTTGGTCGGCAACCCCATTCCGGCGAAGCAGACGGCCAATCAGTGGGTGCTGGCTTCCGCATTCAGCGCACCAGCGCCTTATACCTTCGGGGACGCGGGTCGCAATAGCTTGACCGCGCCCGGTCTCGGAAGTTGGGACTTCTCCGTGTCGCGGCATTTCCGGCTGACGGAGGCCAGCGCGCTCGAATTCCACGCGGACATTTTCAACCTGCTGAATCGGGCGAACTTCGACGTCCCACAACCCGACCTGGCTTCGCCGAGTTTCGGCAAGATTTTCAATACCGTCCAAGCCGTGGCCGGTTTTGCCTCCGGCGGTCCGGGAGACCCGCGTGAAGTCCAGTTGGGACTGAAACTCACCTTTTAATCAGCTTGCTTCGATGACCGGTTGGCCGGATGGAACAGAAATAAGTTCTGAAATAAAGTTTGAGTCTGTCGAAAACCGATTCGCACCGATTTCGAGGAGCATATGCGAAACCGTTTCTTGGGAGCTGTCTGCATCCTTCTTTTGTGGGGCACCTGTATTGCTCGAGCCGAGCTTCGAGCCGGCGTTGCAAAAGTGGACATCACACCGAAAACACACGAGCCGTTGTGGGGCTTTGAAGATCGCACGGACCCCGCTACAGGGACCATAGACCCGCTGTATGCCCGGATCCTGGTCTTAGAGGCTGGGGGGAAACGAATTGCGATCGTTACTCTCGATCTCGGCCGCACCTTTGGGGAACCCTCGCTCGATCACTTGAAGGAAGTGGTCAGCAAGTCGAGTGGCATCTCGTGCCTGTTGCTGAGTGCTTCCCATACCCATGCCGGCCCGGTCATCAAGGACGAGTACGCCGGCGCTCCCCCGGAATGGGAACAAACAGCGTTGGATGCTATCGCTGCCGCAATTAAGACTGCTTCAGATAATTTGCAGGTTGCTCGAATCGGCAGCGGAACCGGATCCGTTTTCATCGGTCATAACCGGCTCCGCGTGAATGATGACGGGACGGTGAGCTGGTTCGAGCAAAATCCCACGATGGTTCCAACCTCTCCAGTGGATCCCACCGTGACGGTGATTCGCATCGACGATCGGAATGGATCTCCTCTCGCAATTCTGATCAACTACGCCTGTCACCCCGTGGTCCTCGGCTCAGAAAATTCCCAGTACTCGGCCGATTATCCAGGCGTCACCAATCGTGTCGTAGAAAAGGCCTTGGGCGGGAATGTCCAGAGTTTTTTCGTGCAAGGCGCTGCTGGCGATATCAATCCCTACTACGCGGTCACGCCGATGAAGGAGAACGCGGTGAAGTTGCGGGATTGGACCGGTGAGCAGTTGGGCCAGGAAGTGGTTCGCGTAGCTACTGGTATTCAGACGGTGAATGATCCCTCCGCAAGCATTGATTTCCGCGAAGAAACGATACACCTGAAGCTTCGCTGGGATCCGGAGCAGTTTCGTGCCGCCTTGCTGAAGACTTTTGGTGCCAAGAGTCTGGAGCAGATGGGGGCGCGCATTCCCTCAACTATCGACGCCCGTGTGACAGCGGTTCTGATTAACAGGCAAATTGCAGTTGTTGCTGTTCCCGGCGAACCTTTTGTCGACTTTCAGGAGAACTGGCGGGCTCGTTGTCCGGTTGCGACGGCGCTGTTCTTTGGATACACCAACGGGTATCACGGATACTTTCCGACCATAAGGGCTGCCAGCCGCGGGGGATATGGGGCAGCGAGTGCCAGCACATGGGTGGAGGTAGGTGCTGGAGAACGAATGGTTGACTGGGCATTAATACAGATCTACCAAATGATAGGCAAGTATTCGGTCTTGCCAGATGACCTCACGGAAGGTGCTTATAAATAGTGATGATGATCATGGCGGCTGGGAGGCTGGGTTCGGCGCGTTTTTTACTGATTTGGCCGGGTAGCTTTGCTGTCTGCAACAGCGATCAGAAAGGAACTCACAATGACGATTAGACGCGCGGGAATTCCTCTGCTGCTGATGATTTTGATCTTCGGGGGAACCTCGCTGGGACAAGCCACGACTGCCCTCAGGGCCGGCGCCTCGGCCGTGCCCATCACTCCATACGGCAAGAACTCCGATTGGGATGGTCCGGTTACCCCCAGCGGGGTTTGGGGAGAAAATTTCACCGACAGCAACCACAACGGACGCTGGGATCCGGGTGAGCCCTTCGTCAACGATATCCGCAACAGTGCGCTGGACCCCGCGTCGCGCGGCAGATATAACGGCATTTTCCTGGCTGGTTTCGGTAACGACCGCATGGCAACCGGCAAGCACGACGATCTGTGGGCACGCGCCTTGGTGCTGGATTCAGGCACAACGCGTATCGCGATTGTGTCTGTGGATTTAATCGGTTACTACCAGAACGCTGGCTACTACGGAATCGTGCAAGTACAAAAGCTTCTCGATCCAAAGCTTCGCATTCAGGAAATCATTTTGAGCAGCACTCATAACCACGAAGGGCCCGACACGATTGGGCTGTGGGGGAACAACCCGCTAAGCGGCGGCACCTTCCCCTTGTACCTGAAGTTTGTGGATCGCCAGATCGCACGGGCAATCACCCTGGCCGCCCAGGCTGCGGTTCCGGTGCGCATGAAATTGGGCGCTACCAATCCACAGTCCTCGCCCGCGCTCGCCGGGCTGCAAACCCGAACCGACGGACGGCCACCGCGATTTTTTGACGAGGAGTTGCGGGTCATGCAGTTTGTAGGAACCGATGGCCCCAACAAAGGCAGCTCTATCGCAACGCTGATCAACTGGAATACTCATCCGGAGTCGATGGAAGACGGAAACACTGTGCTGACCTCGGATTTTCCCGGAACTGTGCGCGATGCAATTGAGAAGCGCTACGGCGGCACGGCCATCTATGTTTCCGGCGATCTGGGTGCAGTAGAGATTGTTGACTACGATGACCCCAGACCGCGTACTAGGTTCGATGGAAAGGATTTTCCAGTCGTCAAGGGAAATAAGGCGGCTACTTTCACCTTCGAGCGGACCGAGGCCATTGGCCGGGAAGTTGCGAAAGCGGCGGTCGAGGCGATTGAGAAGGCGGAATGGAGCACGGTCCCGCCATTTTCTATCCAGAAGCGGGAACTGCGCGTGCCGATGGACAATCCGGGCTACCAGTTCCTGATCACTAAGGGCGTTCTCGCGCAGCTTCAGGGCTTCGAAGGGGCGGCAGGTCCGCAGGCGCTCAGCACCGTCTATGCCCTGCGGTTAGGCGATGCTCAGATCATCACTGTGCCGGGTGAACTCTTCCCTGAAGTTTACTACGGCGTAGCCAAGCACCGTCGCCAGGATTGCCCCCAAGCCGACACTGGCCGCCCCCCGGAACCGGCCGTTCGAGACTTTATGGACGCCAAATACAAATTTGTGTTCGGTCTGTCTCCCGACGAGCTGGGCTACTTCGTCCCCGGATACGACTTTCATGCCCCTAGCTTCGATCCTGAAAAAGGACTCCAAAGGTCAAAAGATGCTTGCGCAGGCGTGACGGATCACTACCACGAAACAAACTCGGCAAGTTCGAAACTTGCACCGGCGTGGGCCTGCACGGCGATCGAGTTACTGGGTGGCACGACCGCTAAGTTTCCGGCATGCGCCAGTCAGGGAACTCAAGCGCCGCATTAAAGGCAACGCCGCGGCCGTGCTGGCGGACCATACGGCACGGTGAAGAGTCATCGCCGAAGTGACGAGTCTTACCTTCCGGCGGGCAGCCATCTCGCCTGCAATGGCTGCTTTCTCGGTTGAAGACAGGAGCCGCGCTGCCAGAGGAAGTGCTAAGCCGTCCTCGATACGGATGTGCTGCTGGTATATGGAAACAAGACTGGCAATTGCTTTTCGGAATGCTTCGACGGTTGTGGAGTCCAACCTGCCCGCGGAGAGATGCTGCTCAACGTTCTTACGTCAAGCCTGGTGACATCGCACCCCGGCTGACCTGACGAATCGTCGGGATCAGAGCGATCAGGACCAGGAAGCCAAGAGGATGCATCGTCGCCATCATAGCCAATACCGGCCGGTAGGAGAATTTGTCGAGCAAGTACCCGATCAGAAACGTGAAAAGGACTCCTCCAGCTCCGGCCCCGAAGCCGCTCAGGCCGGAGACGGAGGCGACCACATCACTCGGAAATAGGTCTGCCGGCAAAGTCAGCAACAACGTGCCCCAGCTCTGCACGCCGAATGTCGCCACGGAGATGAGCGCCATGGCAGCCGAGGAGCTGCTTACGGAAGGCACAAACCAAGCCGTGCAACTGAGCAGAGCGCTCGCCGCCAGCACGATCTTGCGGCCTCCGTTGAGCGACAGTCCATGCCGCATGAGCAGGTCAGAACACCAGCCCCCGGCCAGACAGCCGAGGTCCGCCGTTAGAAAAGGAATCCAGGCGAACAGTCCGATCATCGCCAAGGTGAAGCCGCGGTCGTGCTTCAGGTATTCCGGCAACCAAAAGATATAAAACCACCACACCGAATCGGTGATGGCACGCACCAGAAATATCCCCCACATTTCGCGATAGGCGAACAACGACAGCCATGGAATCTTGGGCCTGGTGAGCGCTCCGGATGCGTTCCCAGCAGCGACTGCGTCGCAAGCCGGTGGGGGAGAGGATGCTGCGGATGGCTTGCGATACGTCAAGACCCAGAACACCAGCCACGTCATCCCGGCAACCGAAATTACAGTGAAGGCACTGCGCCAGCCCAGGCGAAGGGTGGTGAACGCGATGAGAGGCGGGGCGAGCAGCGCGCCAGTGCTAGAGCCGGCATTAAAGATTCCCATGGCGCCGCCGCGCTCGTTGTCCGGAAACCACTCGGCGATCGCTTTCGCAGCGCCCGGCCAGTTGCCCGCCTCGCCCATACCCAGCAGGAACCGAAACAGTGCGAGGCTGCGGACGCCGCGGGCAAAGCGGTGCAGAAACGTGGCCACCGACCACCAGACAAACATGATCGCGAATCCCCACTTGGTGCCGATCCAGTCCAGGAAAGCGCCGGAAACCGCCTGCATCACCGTGTAGGAAATGAGGAAAGCGTTTACCACGAACGAGTAATCTACGTTCGACATGTGGAACTCGTCCCGCAACACTGGGGCGAGCACCGACAGGGTCTGGCGATCCACATAGTTCAGAACCGTGACGAAGAAGAGCAGGGCTACGACCCACCAGCGTAATCGGGAAAGGTGATGGGCGGAGGGCCGCTCCAGGCGGGCAGGCGCCGGCGAAGAGTCGTTGAGGGTCATAGAGCGGGCGGTCGGACTAGCTTCAGGGCTGCATACTTGGGATCCTCAGCCCATGCTCCGTAGCGACGCTCCTCCCCAGCCAGCACCCACGTGTAATGCAGCTGGCAGCCGGGCGCCGCGACTACCGGATGATAACCTTTCGGCAGCAGCACGGTATCGCCATTTTCCACGACGAAAACGTTGTTGAAACCGTCCGCATCATCCTCCGCCGTATATGTCCAGATAAAACCGAAGCCATTCGCGGGTTGGATCTGGAAATAATAGACCTCTTCCAATTGCGCTTCGCGCGGAGGATTGGAGCGGTCGTGTTTATGAGGTGGAAAACTCGACCAGCATCCCGGAGCATTCAAGGTTTCCCCAGCGAGCAGGCGCTCAGCGGGGAGATCCTCGCCGATGGCCGTGTACACCGTCCGTTCAAAACTGGCCTGGCCTACTTGCTTGGTGACGACGGAGGAGCCCTCGATCAGGCTGGGCTGCCCGGGTCGCCTGGCTGGAGAGGAAAACAGTCCTGCCCGAAATGTCTGCGAGGCGGCGCGAACGTGAAAACCACATTGGGGTGGCAGGTACAAGACACATGGCGGCCCGGAGAAGACGTTGCTTCGCTTGCCCACTTTAGGGAACGTCTCCTTGAAACCGCTGACTTCCACTTCGATGGAAGCAATTCCGGAAAACACGTCAAGCACACATTCGCGGTCGCCAGTGGATCCGCCATAAGTTTCGCCTTCGGGCAAGGCCAACAGCGCGAACTCCAGAAACCGTAGCACTCCAGCAGGCACCACCTCCCGGTACCTTCCGCCACTGCCGACTGGCTGAACCTTAATGTGTCGCTGCATCCACTGCCTTCCTTTCCATGAAGCCGCCAACCGCTAGTTTCTCCTCAAAAGTTCAGCTTCAGCGCGAGCTGACCGATGCGCGGATCCGCGGCGCTCAAGATACCACCAAAGCCGCCACCCGTCAGGACGGTGTTGGGATCACCGAAGGCGGTATGGTTCAGGACGTTAAAAAACTCCGCCCGAAACTGCCACTTCAAGCGCTCTCCCATCGGGATCTCCCTCATCAGCCCCGCGTCCCAGCCGAACGAGCCGGGACCCGTAAAGCTGCCCTTGCGGATATTGCCAAAGTTTCCCGGGGCGGGAAGCTGGAAAGATTTCGGGTTAAGCCAATTGACACACGGGCCACCGCTGTTGCAGCCGCCGGGTCCGTAAGGTGCTCCTACCAACTGACCGTGGTCCTGGCCCGAAGCGGTTCCGGAGAGATCCTCGCCAGCCAGTACGGTGAGGGGATCACCGGATTGCGCGGTCATTATGCCGCTGAGCTGCCAGTTGCCAAGGAGCATGCGCAGAGGCCGGCTCGCGCTTTGTAGCCCCGGCAAATCCCATACGTAGGACAGCACAAAACGGTGCTGGTGATTGAAATCCGACGGGCCGGTGTCAAGGGAGTGAAAATTGGGAAAATTCCAAGGCAGTACTGTGGGGATATCGCTGCCAAAATCGGCCAGTGCCCCTTGGTACTGCAGGTCATCAATGCTCCTCGACCATGTGTAGTTAGCTTGCATAGTTGCGCCGTGGCGGAAACGCTTCTCCAACGCCAATTGCAAAGAGTTGTAAGAGGAGTTCGAGGTCTGCGTGTTCTCGAATATATCGGTGTAGCCGGGGAAAAGTCGGCGTTGATCGGGGGGGAGGGTGCTGCCATTCATGTATTGCGCGGGATTGAGGTCAACGCCAAGGCGCAAGTGGCTGCCGCGCGAACCGACGTAAGAAACCCGAGAGACCCAGTCGGACCCGAGTTGACGCTCAATGCTGAGGTTCCAGTTGTACACGCGTGGGGTCACAAACCCGCCGGGAGCGTAGGTAAGGGCGAAGACGGGCGCAGGAAACAGCGAGTCCCGCGGCGGTGGCCACGGCGCGGGGAAAGGATTGGCAACTCCCACGAGGGGGTTACTGAACGGCCCCGCCGGACTGTTCAGATGCAGCTGAGGACTGAAGGGACTGACGTCGGACATCCCCGTGTTTGAGATGCCGGCTGTGCGCGAGTCATAGAAGATACCGGCACCCACACGGAGGCTGGTCTTTCCATCACCCGTCAGGTCGTACGCGAACCCTATGCGCGGGGCGAAATTCTTGTAGTCGCCGGTGGTGCCATTCTCGGGGAATCCCGGATCTCCGCGGAAAAACAATCCCGGAGGCGCATTCGGAAAGACAGTGCTCGTAATGCCCTGCCGGTACGCATTCATGTTGAATTCCTCGATTCGCCCGCGGATTTCATGCCACGGGAAGTAGGGTTCATAGCGCAGGCCGAGGTTGACCGTCAGGCGAGGTGCGAGTTTGATGTTGTCCTGGGCATACACGCCCAAGAAAGTGTTGCGGTTGTTGGCGAATTCGCCATATCCCTGGTCGAAGTTCCAGATGCTGCCCAGCAGAAAGTCGGCGATGGAAAGCCCGGTAGTGTTCCCGGAAAATTCGAAGGTCCCAGGCTGCAGGTAGAGATTGTTGATGTCTACGCGGCTGCGCTCGGCGTAGCCGCCGAAGGCGAAACTGTGCTTTCCATGGACCCAATGCGTGTCGTCGCTGAAGCTGAAGTTGTTCCGTGCGAAGCGAGCCGGCGGTTCGTCGCCGAAACTGAAGAAGCCGTCGGCCGCAATGCCGTTGATAGCCTTCACCGCGGGCTGCCAGATGTTTTGCACCCCGAAATCTGTCACGCTAGGAGCGTTGGGCGCCGGACCTCGTCGCGGAGCCTCGCGAACGTACGAAGCGCGAGCATCATTTAGCAGGTTGGAGTGGAACGTATGGGTCTCATGGAACAGAAGGTTCTGCACCGGAAAGTGCACCCCGTCCTTGTAGGAAAGAATATCCGTAGGATCGTAAACGGGCGCGGCGGTGAAATGGTTGTAGTCATAACGGATCGTCAGTTGATCGCGGACGCTCAGGGAGTGGTCGATCCGGGCGACGAACTCGTGGAAATCCTGATGGATGCCTTGGCTATAAAAGACCACTCCATTGCCCGCCGGCTGGGGCAAAAATTTCTCCGCGCCGAGCGCGGCGGCGTCGAAACGGTTGGTGGGAATCAGGTTCCCCTGAAATGGTTGGCCGGTCGTCGGGTCCGTGAGTATCACCGCCTGGCCCAGAGCGTTGTCGGGATTATTGGGATCGAGATAGGCAGAAAAATCGCCATTCAGATTCGCCTGGGTGGGCACGAACGCGCTCTGGCCGCCCTGTTCGTCGCGGATTAGGGTGCCCTGATAACCCAGGAAGAAGAACGTGCGGTCATGACCGTTGTAGACATGCGGGATCTCGACCGGACCGCCAATCACTCCTCCGAATTGATTGCGCTTGAGGGGATCGCGTTGGTCCTCGAAATAGTTCTTGGCGTCGAACACGGCGTTGCGCACAAACCAGAAAACATCGCCCCGCACCTGATTGGTGCCGGACTTTGTGACCACGTTGACCACTCCGCCAGCGTTCTGTCCGTACTCGGCAGAGTAGTTGCTGGTTTGCATGCTGAACTCTTCGAGTGCATCGGGAAACGGGAAGGGAAGGTTGACGTTCGTGTACTGATCCACGTTGTCGCCGCCGTCGAGCAGATAGCTGACTTGATTCTGACGCGAGCCGTTGGTCGAGATGGTCTGCGCGCCGGGGAAGGTTTTGCTCTGTCCTTGGTCAACATCATTCGTAGGCGGGCCGCCCGACGTGCCCGGGGCCAGCAGCGTCAAGGTGGCGGCATTGCGCCCATTCAGCGGCAGGTTCACGATGCGCTGCTGGTCCACAACTTCGCCTAGCGTCGAGTTGGTCGTATTCACCTGGGGGGGGGCCGCCTCAACAGTCACTTTCTCGTTGGCGCTACCTAATTTGAGCTGTACGTTGGAGGTGACTGCTTGGTTGGCATGGAGTGTGAACTTCTGGCTGGCCGTAGCGAACCCGCCCGCCTCTACCGTCAGCGTGTAATCGCCAGGAGCAATGGAGGGCAACAGGTAGTAGCCGCTTGCGTCGCTGCTTACGGACTGGGAAAGCCCAGTGGCCACGACCGTCACTGTGATCTTCGCGGAAGCGACAAATGCGCCCGAGGGGTCTGTGATGGTTCCTCCAAGGCTTCCGGCTTGGGCTAGAAGCAAGGTCGAGCCGAAGATGAAAATGGCAAGTACGCAAATCAGTTGGCGTTTCATAAGGGCATCCCTTCACGGTCCTTGGCCTCACCTGCCCGGGGGAGGACTGGAGACGCTACCGGTACCGTTTCCGGTTGTCCTTTGTAGCATTAGCTCGTAAAAGTTGTCAAGAGGATCCGTTTGGCCAGTAATAAATTCTCTATAAAATAACAGCTTGTAAGGTTAAATCTCACAATTGTGTTTGACACTGGCACGGGAATCCTGACATAGTATTTTCGTTGTGGAATCGTTACCGGAATCGGTATCTAAGACTCGGCAATCTTGGCCATGGAGAACCACGCCAGCATCAAAGATATCGCGCGCTTAGCGCGGGTCAGTGTGTCCACAGTTTCGCGGGTGCTCAACCATCATCCGGATGCCAGCCCGGAGGCACGCGAAAAAGTCGGCAAAGCCGTCGAACTGCTCAAGTACCGTCCCAACAGTCGCGCGCGACAACTGGCAAAGAAGACGACCGAAACCATCTGCCTGGTCCTCAGCAACCGCGAGGTCATCAATGCTTTCCATGCCCGCATTCTGATGGGGGTCGAGCGGTATGCTAAGGCGCAGGGTCGCAATCTGATCTTTGTTCGCATGGATTACTCGCCGGAGACAGCCGCCCACGAACTGGCACTGCCGGCTGTGATCATGGAGCGCAGTGCCATTGACGGTCTGATAGTCGCGGGGACGAATCATCTCAATTTCATTGAGGCACTGCGCGGCCTGGAAGTTCCTTTTGTGGTTTTCAGCAACAACCTGAGCACCCGCAATGCCGTAGAAAGCCTGCACGCGGTGGGATTCGATAGCGAAGATGGGACCCGCCAGGCAACGGAATACCTGTTGGGGCTACACCACCTCGACATCTGGTGCATCGCGGATATCAGCATTCCCTGGTATGCCCGCTGCTTCTCGGGCTATGCCAAAGCTATGCAGCAGGCTGCACTGCAACCGCGACGGGTGAGCCTGGCGCAGAAGGAGTCTCCGTTCGCCTACGGCCGGGAGTGTGCGGCCTGGCTATTGGACCAGAATCTGCCCGTGACCGCGATTGTGGCAGGCGACGACGAAATCGCGCTCGGCGTCTTGGCCACCATGCAGGAAAGGGGCCTTCGCGCCGCCGAGCACTTGAGCGTCGTTGGTTTTGATGACCTGGAGGAGCTCAAGTATTGCCGTCCGGCCCTGACCACGGTTCGGGTTGAGAGGGAAAAGCTGGGGGAAGAATTGGCCAAGTTGTTGTTCGAGCGTCTGCAGACGCCAAAAATGCCACCGGTCCAACGTCTGTTGCCAACGCAATTGGTAGTGCGCGAGACCTGCGCTCCACCGCCACCACAGACGGCCGGGAAGCCGCGCTGGACGTAAGTGGCACAGACAGCGGAACTGCGCCTGCGAGCGCAGCTGACCATCCCCGCCGGAGAGCGGGAGAACAAGCGGCTATGAACTGGGCAAAGTCAGCGCAACTGTACACACGGGCAAGAGCGGTGATGCCGTCAGGCGTGAGCAGTGCTTTTCGAGCGCGGCAGAAACCGGTTCCGCTCTTTATCGATCGCGGTTCCGGCGCGCGGCTCTACGATGTTGACGGCAATGAGTACATCGATTATGCCTTGGGCCATGGTCCCCTGATCCTTGGGCATTGCCATCCCGCTATCGTGCACGCAGTGCAGAAACAACTGGCGCGCGGCAGCACGTTTGGCTGCCAGCATGAATTGGAAGCCCAGGTTGGCGAGAAAATGCTGACCGCGCTGCCTTGGGCGCAGAGGGTGCTTTTCAGCAACACTGGAAGTGAGGCGGTGCAGATCGCCCTGCGACTGGCGCGCGCTGCTACTGGCCGCAGGCTCGTTGTGAAATTCGAGGGAGACTATCACGGCTGGATGGACTCCATCCTGGTGGGCTACCGCCATAAGAATCCCGTGCACCAAGCCTGCCACGGCGACGACATGCTGGCAACCATGGGACAGCCATCTTCGGTACTGCAAGACATTCGGGTTCTGCCTTGGAACGACGCGGAGGCACTGCAGCGCTGCTTCCAGGAAATAGGGGGCGAAATCGCAGCCGCAATCTGTGAGCCCATGCAGTGTAACGTCGCCTCCACACTGCCGGTACCCGGTTTCCTGCAAACCCTGCGCGCCGCAACCCGGGAACATGGCGCACTGCTGATCTTCGACGAGGTGATCACAGGTTTCCGGCTCGCCGCTGGCGGCGGCTCGCAGTACTTCGGAGTGGCTCCGGATCTGGCCGTGTTCGGCAAGGCGCTGGCCGGTGGTTATCCTTTGAGCGCAGTTGCCGGAAAAGCTGCACTCCTGGAGCCCGTGGAGACTGGCCAGGTGATCCATGCGGGAACTTTCAACGGCAACCCGATCGCCATGGCAGCCGCGGCGGCTACACTCGACATCTTGCTCGATCCCGGCGGCGACGCCTACCTTCGCCTGCACCGGCTCGGCGAACGGCTGTGGTCCGGATTGCAGCGCCTGGGCGACACGGGCACTCCGGTCATGGTTCAAGGCGTTCCCACTTGCTTCCACATCCTGTTCCAGGAAGAACCAATCCGCAACTACCGCGACTTCGTCGCCTATGACATGCGCCGCAACGATCGCTGGGTAGAAGCCGCATTGCGCGAGGGAATTTTCCAGATGGCCGACGGACGATGGTATGTCTCCCTCGCGCACAGCGATGAAGCGATTGCGCAGACGCTGGAGAGAGCGAAAAGAGCCTTCGACAGTTTCTGCCGCGGAGGCGAGGCATGAGCAGGCTGCCCCGCCGTCTTTCGCGAAACACGCTCGCGCAGATTGCGCGGGAGGGTTCCGACACGGTGGCGCTGCCTCCTCGTCAGATTCTCGAAGCGCCCGAACTGATCTTGCAGATCGGATATGGCAAGTTTGTGCGTGGCTTCATCGCCGATTTCCTTCAGCAGGCAGTTGCGGCCGGTGACTTTCGCGGCCGTATGCTCGCAGTCCAGCGCAAGAGCGACGACCGGCTGCTAAGCTTCCGCGAGCAGGATGGTCTCTACACGTTGATCGCGCGCGGGCAGGTGCAGGGCCGCGCAGCCGAGACCCGGCAGATCGTCGCTTCCGTCAGTCGTCTTCTCGATGCGGAGACCGGCTGGCCCCAGGTGATGGAGGCGGCCTCGCGGCCCGAGCTCAAGATCTTGACCACAAATGTGAGCGAGGGCGGACTAGCCCTCGACGAGAGCGACCATTTGGAGAGCTGTCCGCCGGCAGGTTACCCCGGAAAACTCACGCAACTCTTTTACCGTCGCTGGCGGACTCTCTCCAGCGGTGAAGCCGGCATTGCCATCGTTCCTTGTGAACTGGTGGAGAACAACGGTGACCTGGCGCGTGGCCTGGTCGTCGAACAGGCCACGCGCTGGCGCTTAGAGCCGGCCTTCGTAGACTGGGCGCAACACTCGTTGCACGTAGCCAACACGGTTGTGGACCGCATCGTGGTGGGCGCGCCGGCGGAGGATCAACTCTCTACCGATTGGAACACTCTCGGCTATCGCGATGACCTGCTGAATTGCGCCGAGCCGTTTTATGAGTTTGTGCTCTCCGCCGACGAATTCATACACCAGCATCTGCCCCTCGATCATGCCAATGCCAACGTGCGCTTCGTGTCAGACCTGACTCCATACCGTACCAGGAAGGTACTTATTTTGAATGGGCCGCATACTGCCTTGGCGGCGCTTGGGTGGGTCCTGGGAATTCGCACTGTGCTCGACGCTATGCGCGATCAGCATCTCGGGCCGCTGGTCGAGGCCATGATGTTCCACGAAATCATTCCTGCCCTTTCGCTGCCCGCGGAGATGGATCCTTACGCTTATGCCCGGGAAGTCCTTGACCGCTTTCATAATCCCTATGTGCAGCATCAGTTGCAGGCGATATGCCTGAATTGCAGCACCAAAGCGGGCACCAGGATCTTCCCCAGTGTGCGCCGCCACATGGACCGATTCCAGCGCGTTCCTTTGCTTCTCGCTCTGGGACTGGCGGGAGTTCTGCTGGCGTTGCGCGACCCGGCGCTGCAGGACCCGAACGCAGCTTACATCCGAGAACGCTGGCAGCAGGCGATATCGCAATCGGACAAAATGCGCACCTTCACGCGAGAAGTTCTGGCCCAGCAAATGGAATGGAGCCGGCAGACCGTGGATTTGGAGTCGGTGAGCGAGGCCGTTGCGCGATTGCTGGTAGAGGTGCAGACGCACGGCCTACGGGCCGTTCTAAGCCGTCTCTTGCAAGGAGAAAGCATACATCTGAGCGGTTCAGCCGCCCTGATTAGGGGACACCAATGACCATCACCAGGAAAGACTTCCTTCTGCGATCGGCCGCAGCGCTAGCACCCGGACTGGCTTGGGCGGCCCATCCCGCAGCGATGTCCGCCAGTGCGCCAGAGCACCCTGCGGCGAGCCTGGCCATTTTCAACATCCTCCAGTTCGGCGCCAAGGGCGACGGAAAATCCAAAGACACGGCTGCTATACAAGCAGCCATTGACGACGCCGCCAAGACAGGCGGAGGCACAGTTGTCTTTCCGGCCGGTGATTATCTGTCAGGTAAACTGCGATTGAGAAGTTCTGTCGCGTTATACCTGGGACCGGGTTCGACGCTCATCGCCAGCCCCGACAAGGCTGACTTTGACGCTTACGAAAAACTCACTTATGACACTTTTTCCGATGAGGAGACCTCATACTTCCATTACGCGTTGATCACCGGCGAGGGAGTGGAGAACATCTCTGTGACTGGCCCGGGAACGATCGAGGGAAACCGTAATCAGCGTGGCGGGCCCAAGCTCATTGCCCTCAAGACGTGCCGTCTCATTTCTATTCACGGCATCACTCTGCAAAACTCCCCCAATTACAACATCAGCCTTCTGGGCTGCGATTACGTCGATATCGACGGAGTTACGATCTTCAACGGTTATGCCGATGGCATTGATCCCGATTGCTGCCAGTTCGTGCGCATTGCCAACTGCTATGTGGAGACCTTCGATGACGCGATCGTTCCCAAGACGAGCCCGTCGCTCGGCTACTTGCGGTCCACCGAGAACCTGACTGTAACCAACTGCGTACTGACCACATCGTCCTACGCACTCAAGCTGGGTACGGAATCGAGCGGAGACTTCAAGAATATTGCCTTCAGCAACTGCACCGTCTTCAGCCGGCGTGATAAGTGGAACCGGGGGCCGCTGGGAGGCGTCGCCATTGAGTCAGTCGACGGCGGCAACATCGATCGGGTGGTGGTGACCAACATCGCCATGCACGATGTTTGGGCGCCCATCTTTATCCGGCTGGGCGGACGTGGCCGCGCGCAAAAGACGCCCACCCCGGGCACTCTGCGGAATGTTTCGATCTCTCAGATCGTCGCCACAGGCGCGGCGCTGGCCTCGTCCATCACGGGGGTACCCGGGGGAGATGTAGGACCGGTCTGGATTCAGGATTCGCGCATTTCGGTCGTGGGCAAGGGCAGCGCGGCCCGTCTGGATCGCGAGATCCCTGAGGAGATTCCCGCTTATCCAGAGGCGGACATGTTCGGCGAATTGCCCTGCTACGCGCTCTATTGCCGTCACGTCAACGGACTGGTGCTCGACCGGGTCGATTTTGCCTTGGAAAATGCGGATGAGCGGCCAGCCTTGGTGGCCGACGCCGTGAAGCGATTCGAGCTGCTGTCGTTCCGGGCCGCTCCTCCTAGCGGCAGCCAGCCGACCGTGGCGTTCCACGATGTACAGCAGGCGCTGCTACAGGGTGCGCGCGCTCTGCCAGGGACGCGCACCTTCCTCCAGTTGAGTGGCGCGGGAGTGCGCGGAATTCGCGCCATGGCTAACGATTTCACGGACGCGCAAAGCGCTATCTCCCGCGACGGCGACGTCGGCGCCGACGTGGTCAACGAGCAGTGGAACTTGACCAGCCGCAAATGATCCAGCTTTCACGCTATGCCATTGACGAAGAGTGTCCTGCGGCGCGCCGCCGCAACTTCCTTCTCTATCCCTCTCGCCGGATCACCTTCCCCGTACCCGTGTTCAGAGCGAGATGCCTCGTTTCCAGGGGATGAAATCTTCCTGAGCTTTCTGCTCGGCTTTGGTTCGGATTTCGCCGTTCGCCACCTGGATAACGAGATCCAGGATGGTCTCGCCCATCTGCTCGACCGCTCCGGTATCGATGTCGATGATATCGTGCATGCGTTGCGCCAAATCCGAGTTGGTGGAAAGCTTCACGACTGGGGCGATCGGATTCCCTGTCGGAGTGCCGAGACCGGTCGTGAACAACACCACGTTTGCCCCGGCGCCGACTTGTGCCGTGACGCACTCCACATCGTTGCCGGGGCGTGCATTGAAGATTCAGGCCGGGTTCGGTTGAGTACTCGGGATAGTCGAGTACGGCGGCCACTGGAGAGGTGCCGCCCTTCTTTGCCGCTCCAGCGGATTTCATGGCGTCCGTCAAGAGTCCGTCGCGCACATTGCCGGGAGAGGGATTCATGTCGAAGCCGGATCGCACGGCCGCAGCCCGGGCGGCATAGTCGCGCATCAGTTGGATAAACCGGTTGCCGACTTGTTTGCACTTGCCGCGATTGATGAGTTCCTGTTCCACTCCACACAGCTCCGGGAATTCCGACAGAATCGTTCTGCCGCCCTGAGCGGCGAGCAGATCGGCGGTGTGCCCAATGGCCGGATTCGCCGAAATGCCGGAGAAGCCGTCCGACCGTCCACATTTCAGACCCACGCACAAATCGGCGAGGGGAGCGGCACTACGCTGAGCCTTGTTCGCTTCGGCCAGCCCGAGAAAAGTTTGCCGGAGTGCATCCAACATCATCACCGCCTCCGAGCCGCTGCGCTGTTGCTCGAGGATGAACAATGGCTTATTAAACTTGGGACTGCGCCTGTGAATCTTCTCGCGCAGGTTCGCGATCTGTGCGACCCCGAAGCCGACGCGCTGAGGTACGCGAATACAAGGTCTTTCGACTCCGCCACACTCTGCTCAGCAAGTGCTCGCCCCGCTCAGGATGACAAGTCAGTCTCAATTGACCATCCACGGAACCCCAGGCGGGATGGTTCGACTGCCGCGTCGGACGAATCTTGGCTGCCGCAGGATTCTGCGTTTGAACGTCTAAATCACTATGAGGCGGGCCAACAAGTGGGAGAACAAGAATGGAAAATGCGCTCGGTTTA